>Ga0209258_100116_pt1 | contig 190317 bp, 163 predicted proteins | sample Araplaol_mTSA_r2_FD_184281 | JGI IMG/M metagenome (GOLD analysis project Ga0209258, IMG submission 184281) | Arabidopsis root microbial communities from North Carolina, USA - plate scrape CL_Col_mTSA_r2 (SPAdes) (version 2) | ecosystem: Host-associated > Plants > Roots > Endosphere | place...
TAAGCGTCCTTTCCTTCCTTCAATTCGTATTGCGAAATTAAAACCAATACTTGAAATTTATCTACACAGATCAGGATTTAACAGAATTTTTAGTTTGATCAGTGTGTGTTCGGAGTAAGTTGTATAAGCCTCTATAGGTAGATCGCTTATTGATCGGTGGTTGACAGTAGCTTTACCGGCTTGAGCCGACCAGCCCCCGAACAACCAACGATCAAAGGACGATCTACCCCCGGTCAATTCTACAACACTTCCCGAACCCACCTCGAACACTTCCCGAACGCTACCCGAACATTCTCTACAGAAATTGAATCAGTGAAAGTATTATATTTTTTACTCCCTCCACCTCCTCCCTACGGGGGAATTAAGATTCAATATTTGATGCTGATAATCTCTCATGGTATTTCTCCCGTGCAGCTTTTGACTTTGATTTAAATAACGCTGGATCGTTCCAGTGAATAGATCCCGAACAAACGTGAACAGCACTTGAAAAGACCGGATGCCGGATCATGGATTTTACCGGACGTCCTATGAAAGGGTATGTAATGGTTAATGAAAACGGTATGAAGACCGACGATGAGTTTGATTACTGGATTAATCTTTGTCTTAACTTCAAGCTAAATCCCCGAAAAAGAAAAAGTAACATCGATTATACATTTAACAAAAAAACCAAGCAATATGAAAAATGCGATCAACTGGTTTGAAATACCTGTAAAGGATTTCGCAAGGGCTAAAAAGTTTTATGAAACACTTTTTGGAGCACCCATTATGGAGATGCCTCACCCTGTATTTAAATATGGCATGTTACCAAGCGATATGCAAAATGGAGTTGGTGGTGGAATTGTAGAAGGAGAAGGGTATGAACCATCCTCTAAAGGAACCCTCATTTACCTGAATGGAGGGGATGATCTAAGTTTACCTCTTTCTAAAGTGGAAGCAGCAGGCGGGAAAGTTCTTTTGCCCAAGACTTCTATTGGCCCCAATGGTTTTATGGCACACTTTATTGATACAGAGGGCAACAAAGTAGCCCTTCACTCAATGAAATAATAAACAGGCTGTCGGTAAGGCGCTTAACGCTCCAGAATATTTTTTAATCGTATAAGATCTTTCTGATTGGCGATGATTGATGATTTAATATTGTGCTGCCCGAACCCTGTTCAGGCAGCACAATCTGTTTTAGCCATTGATCCCTTCCATTACTTTGATGGGCCTCACTTCGATCCTGGCGCCAGTACCGTCTTCAAATACAGGATTATCCTTTGCTATCTGAATTGCCTCATCCAAACTGTTTGCCTGTATGAGGAAATAGCCTGCGATCACTTCTTTGGTCTCATTGAAGGGTCCGTCTTTGACTTTACCACCGGTACCTGATACCATTACTCCTTCCATTTCAAGCGGTTGCGCACTGTTTAATTTACCGCTTTGCATTAGTCCACCCATATAATTCATTACCTTTTTAACATGCTGCTGTTGCTGTTCAGGAGATAATGTCGCCAGGTGGTCACCCTGTGTGCGAATCAATAGCATAAATTCTTTCATTTTTTACCTTTTTGAGTGATTGGTTGTTATAACAGGCTTAAAACAAAAATGCCCCTTAAAAAGGGACATTTTATAAAATTTGTCTGTGTGACTACTCTCAGGCAGGTATTGGCATTACCGGATGCACTTCAATGGTACTGGTAATATCGTCAAAAATGGGGTTTTCACGGGCAATTTTCACCGCCTCCTCAATAGTATCGGCGACAACTAAAAAATACCCGGCAATGACTTCCTTACTTTCATTGAAAGGAGCATCTTTGAGAACTCCGTCGGTTTTCGTCACAATACGGCTTCCCTTGTCTAACGGCTGTGCGCTTTTGATCTTCCCCTCTTTTACCAGTTGCTCAATGTAAGCTGTGCCATGTTCAATATGCAGCTGTAGCTTGTCCGGCGGCAATAAGGTCCATATGTCGCCCTGTGTTCTAACTATCAATAAGAACTCTTTCATTATTCAAATTTTATAGTTTGTAGATGCTATAAGAACAAATGAAAATGGGAAACAGGGACATCAGTTCAAAAAAATTATGCTTTGTTTTGCTTACACAGTTCGATCTTTTTTTGCAAAAGTTCGTGTTCGGCAGGCAGATTCGACAAGGAATCTGCTTTTTCAAAATTGGTTATTGCTTCATTTGACCGCCCGGCCTGCATATAAAATTCACCCAGTGCCGAATAAAAAGGGTGATAATTTTTTATTAACGTAATATCCTTTAGCTTTTCCAGTTCATCAATACCGGCATCCACGCCATAAACTTTTGCCAGCGCTATCGCCCGGTTTAACGTAACCAGTGGTGAGGGGTCTATCTGAGCCAGTTTATCGTACAACAAAAGAATACTTTGCCAATCTGTAGATGCAAAATCCGCAGCCGAACAATGATAGGCAGAAATGCCGGCCAGTATGTGGTAAACGGAGATTGCTTTATCAGACGCGGCTCGCTCCAGGCAGGTAAATCCTCTTTGAATCAACACGCTGTCCCATTGGCTTCTGTCTTGAGCTTCCATCGTTATTATTTCACCTTTTTCATTCTGTCTTGCATTAAAACGAGAAGTGTTCAGATACATTAAAGCCAGGCAGGCATATATGTTTTGCTTATCTTTTATTGCCTCACTGGTGCTCATTAATTCGGCCAGCCGGATTGCTTCGGCACATAGATCATAACGGATCAGGTGCTGCCCGATAGACGCATTATATCCTTCGTTAAAAAGCAGGTAGATAGTTTGCAAAACGGCATCGATCCGTTTTTCCAAATGTTCTATAGCAGGCAACTCAAAGGAAATGTTCTCTTCTCTTAATTTTTGTCTTGCTCTTACAAGACGTTTATTGATATTTTCTTCTGAGGTAAGAAAGGCTTTGGATATTTCAGATAAACTAAAACCACAAAGCGTTTTCAATGTAAGGGCGATTTGTGAATCGGATGAGAGGGAAGGGTGACCACAGGCAAACATCATTCTTAACTGATCGTCTTTTATTTCAGATTCTGAAAATAGATTTTCCAGTGCTGCATTAGCTATCCATTCTGACCTTAAAAAGTTTGCCGCCTCAGTAGCATACTCCCTTTTATACTTTTCCCGGTTTACAATATTTAAAGCTTTGTTTTTGGCAACCCGGTATAGCCAGGGTACGGGAAACTCAGGTACGCCTTTGTAATTCCAAACGTTTATGGCCTCCAGCAAGGTATCCTGCACAACGTCTTCGGCCAGCTGAAGATTATGAATGCCAAATATCCGCGTCAACACAGCAACCATCTTTCCTGTTTCATGTCTGAAAAGATGGTCTACAAGACTGTTTACATTGTCATACCCCATTTCCTTTGCCATGTTTCTCTATTATTAGTAAAGATACAAAACACATATTTTGAGTGGTAAAAAACCAGATCAGCGGGCTACATGTTTCATAAAGCAGCGCTACTCTGACCGCCCCTTTTTTTAATGCCTGATCTCTGCATTACAAACAAACCAGCGGGCGGCAGCTTTTTGGAGTTCGCTGTAATCCGGGGCGTTGTCAGAAGCCCAGACGATAATCCCATCTGGGCGTATCAGTACGGCGCTTACGGCTAACCGATCTTTTATGCGGCCTGAAATGTACTTGATTCGATCTCCATATTCACCCGTCCAAGTTTTAAGTGAGTCATTCATATCAAAATCAAGCAGTATACTCTGGCCATCATGCATTAACTCGCCAATTCTTCCTCCGTCTTCAAACTCAAAGTTGGGAACACTGTGGCCGATCAAAGGATGGTCGCTTCCGAGATTGTAATGCGTGTGAACACCCCACACTCTTCCCGCAATATAGGTGGCACCATCGCGCGTATTTATAAGGTCGCGGACAATTGCATTCAGCGCTCGGGCATGTGCGTCTGGTCTCATGATAGCTACCTGGGCGCGTGACCAATCCAGCACCTGTGCCCCAATTGGATGTCGTTCTATACAGTAACTGTCTAACAGGCCTTCCGGTGCTTTCCCCTGGATGGTTGCTGCAAGCTTCCAGCCCAGGTTCATGGCATCGCCCAACCCAAGATTAAGTCCCTGGCCTCCCAACGGCGAATGAATATGTGCAGCATCGCCAGCCAAAAGTATCCGTTCCTTGCGGTAGGTTGTGGCTTGCCGTGCCCGGTCGGTCCACGTGGTTGCAATATGCAGCACGCTGATAGTTACGTCGGTGCCCGAGATGCGACGCAGCACCTCCTGCACATGTTCAGGCGTGACTGGCTTTTCTGAATGATGAAATGCCCCACCATCAAAATCCTGCATTAATATATAACCTGGCTGGGATTGCATGTACATGCCGTTTGATGTTACGTTTCGGCCTGGATGAAGCTTCCCGGGGTCGGCAATGTCAACCAGCGTAGAGTAGCCGGTAAATTTCGGCTCTGTACCGGCGAATTCAAAACCACCCGCCTTGCGAACAATACTACGGCTTCCATCGCAACCTACGAGCCATCTTCCTTTAAAAGATTGGTCACCCGACTGAATATTTACGCCATCGCTTGTTTGATGAAAGTCAGTAATGGCAAGCCCGCGCCTGATTACTACTCCCAGTGCTTCTGCCCGGCGGGACAGTATAGATTCCAGCTCCTCCATTTCAGACAACAAATTGGTGTCCGGCGAACCTGGCAGGCGGTACTTCCACTGTGAGGTGTCAATATTGCTATCATAAAATGGAATGCCGGCAAAGTGCCCACCCTGACGCCGGGGTCCTTGTGGAGGATTTTTAACGCGTTTATGTAGCTCAAGTTCATTTAGCAACCCACGACGGTAAAGCGCTTCAATAGTAGGCGCTGAGAGTCCACGTATCCCGAAAGGAAGTTTTTTCAATGGCGAATGCGGATTCTCTACCTTTTCCAGTATCAGGACCGAACATTTGGCCAGGGCAAGTTCACAGGCGAGAAATAGGCCAACGGGCCCTGCGCCGGAAATGATTACATCGTAAATAATAGAGGACTCCTTGTTTTCAAGTGTTACTTTCATATAAAATGATTGAAACACAAAATTCTGGAATGCTCCTGGGTCAGGCTTGTATAAACGCGACAAAATCGTTGCTTACGGTCTGTTCCCTTTCTTTGCTTTTCGCGCGAATGCCGCTGGCGTAGTGCCGCTATAACGCTTGAACTCCCTGCTTAGATGGGATTGGTCCGTATAGCCCAGCTCATGAGCTAAGCCGGCAATGTTGGTATCAGGATAAAGCCGTAACTGGTTTCTTACCTGCTCAAAGCGCATCAGGCCGGATACGTCTTTAACACTATAGCCGGAAGATTGCTTAAACTTCCTTTCCAATGTGCGAACCGTCGCATGAGCAGCAGCCGCTACCTGGCTTACCGACATGGTGCCGTTTGCTTCTCCCATAGCAACTCCCGCTTTTAATAATGTACTGTCAATAGCAATTTGCGACCGTGCATTCAGGAAATACTGTTTTACCAAAGCCACTGCGTCATCTATCCTATCAGCATGAATACATTTATTTAACGAGGATTGAAGCTGGGCGATAGGATGCTCAAATATGCGTAGTCCGTCTTTACCGGACGGCAGCCCGAGGAGATTGAACACAGTCCAGGGAAAGCACCTGATACCAATGACTTGAAAAAGGTTTTTCGTGTTTAAAAGAACAGGCTGATTGAGCAACCCCATTATAAACGGTGATGGCAATGGCACCAGGCTTCCATTGTAAGAAATGCTACAGGCGCTTCCGAAATGAAAAATAATTTCTGCGTAGCCATCTGGTAATATCTCAAAACCCGATTGTACATCTCCGAATTCTTTTCTGTTATACCAAAAGCTCTTTATGGTATCCCGAAGCTCTTCAGGAGGTTCAAATTCCTGGTGATGCATGTTGAAAGATAGCATATTGGGGGTATTGGATACCATAGTCATTGCTCAATTCAATACACAAAAAGATTGTCATCGGTTTGGGTGAAATAGACGTTAAGCGGAGCAAGAGAACCGTTCAACTCAAATTCACAAGCGAATCTCCTGCCATGCAGATTGTTCAGAATGTCCAGCAATATCCAATCCCATTTAAATATGTAGTCTGTTGCTTCCTGAAAACGCACACTATCCTCTTCGGCGGTTATGCCGGTACTGAGAGTTCGCTTAATAATGAATTCTTTGCCTGGCAGGATCAGCATGCCGTTTTCATTACGATGGCCATTCTGGATCGTGTCAATTACTTCAGCAAAGGGCATGGCTTCCGGACGATCTTTAAGATATATATAGTCATTAGTATTCCTATAGTAGCATTGCAAAGGCACGGACAACCGAACAGGTTTGCTTTGAAATTGCGGTTGGGTTGCCATATAGATGAATCTATCCAATCCGAGTAAATTCCGGTTGATAAGGCGGACATCTTTTCGTATTCCCAATTGATGCTGTACATATAATATAGGATAAAAATCGTTATCTCCTTCTGAAAACAGGATCGCATCAGGCGGACATTTTTCCAGTACTCTCCGCACCAAGGCGACAATACTGTCAGAATAAAGGTGATGCGGTAATTGGAACGTTGCAGCAAATTCATCTGCATAGGTAAGATAGGTGTGAAACTCGGCCATTACCTCGTTGGCATATTTGAGCTGAATTTTGCCGACGATCGTCTCAAAATTCGGATTTTGCTGGTTGAGCCGGGCGTAAGTAAGAATGGCCTTTTCCTGGATCTGATGGTACTTTTCACGTTGCGCAGGGGTCATACAATTCCTGGTCATGGGAAGATCGAAAAGGTCGCTTTGTAGTCCATCTCCGGTTTGATCAGTTAGCATATGCCCGCTATAAGAGCTGTAAGCCCTGGCTAGGCAGTTCAGGGAAGAATCGGAGAGTGTCTTTTGCGGGGAGAGGACAGCTATGACATCTTTATACCAACCCTTATATCCGTAATACTCCTGCAATTTGTAATTGAGTAAGTCAAAACCGTCAATATGAAGCCGATAATCTACCCATTGGGTATCCTTTTTCGGAGGTAATGGAAGGCGTCGGTAACCGGAATCTATGTCATAGAAAAGATAGTTGCCTGCCGGTACCAGATTACCTGCCTGCCATTTTCTGGTGTCAATCCGCCACTCTCCAGCCTTTTTTTCGATGCTAAAAACAAAGCCTCCAACTCCTGTTTCATAGGTATTATAGAAATTGTCGGCAATCTCTTCAATGGGTGGACCATGTTTTTGTATGGACGAAGGCTGCTGGGCCATGGCTGTACTTTCAGCCACTAACATGAAAAAGGGAATCAGGAGAATTTTCATAGCAGATTTATAAAACGAAATATACAATTTTTGTGATCCCAGAATCGGATAAATTTAATGGCTTGAGCGATCTCTATTTACGCTGCCTCTTTTGTCATCAACCCGAACATTTCTTTACAGAACCGTCATTTGGCTACAAGCTCCAGTCTTTCAGACACAAACAATGCGATTCCTTTACTCAACTTTGTGCAAATAAACAGATAGGAAATGAGTACAGCATTAATTACCGGTGCATCCAGTGGAATCGGAGAGGCTATTGCAAGACGGGTTGCCGCACAAAAAGAGAACCTGGTTTTGGTTGCCAGGAATGAAGCCAAACTTAGGCACCTGAGTCAGGAACTGGCTGAAAAGTTTAAGGTTAATGTTGAATTTATCGTGGCCGATCTTTATGACTTGAATGCGCCACAAGCCATTTACCAGGAATGTAAAAAACGAAACCTTGTAATAGAGAGCCTGATTAATAATGCCGGCATCGGGTCTGGTGGCGAATTTTCCGGGGCGGACCTAAAAAGTCTTCAGGATATGATGCAATTAAATAATGGAGCACTTGTGAGCCTCACTCATTTATTTATGCAGGATATGCAGCGTCTGAAAAAGGGAATTATTGTCAACATCGGTTCATTAATTTCATTTATGCCAGTTCCCTATATGACGCTTTACGGGGCCACCAAAACGTTTGTCCGTTTCTTTTCAGAAGCTTTATATGAGGAATGCAAGCCTTATGGTGTGCATGTACTCTACTTCGCTCCGGGGTTAACGATTACAAACTTTCTGGAGGCTGCTAATCTCAAAAACAATACAGGTGATGCACTCATAGCAGGGGCACCAACCCAGACAGCTGACCAGGTAGCTGATGAATTCATTAAAGCCTATACTAAGAAAAAGAAATTCAAAATATCCGGAGGCCTGAACAGATTTGCTGCTAAATTACTGGCTTTGGTTCCAAACGCTTTCATTGCCAAACAATCAGCCAAAAGTTTCCAAAAACGGATATCCCAAAAAGCTTAAATTTAATATATGAGGGAAACCTCCATACAACATATACATATTGATTCACTAGCTGAATTACACAAATTCCTGGGGTTGCCGGAACCCAGGCATCCCCTGTTTACTATTCTTCGGTTTAAGGATTTCCCAAAGCTTGCACTGGAAAGTAAAGTAAAGCTAAGTGCGGATTTCTACCAGATCACCTTTAAAAAAGACTATGAAGGCAACAAAATGATCTATGGCCAGTCTGAATACGATTTTAATGAAGGTGTATTATCCTTTTTTGCTCCAAAGCAAGTGTTTATCAAAGAAGGCGAACTCACTCCTCCTTCAGGCTTTGTTATTATGATCCACCCGGATTATCTGCACGGTTACCCACTGGATGATAAAATTAAATCTTATGGCTTTTTTGAGTACGCAGTGAACGAATCTCTGATCCTCTCTGAGGAAGAAGAATTGCTTATCGAGAATATTTTCACACAGATTAAGGAGGAGTCTATAAGACCAATAGATACACACAGCCAGGATGTTATTATCTCCAATCTTGAACTGCTGCTATCCTATTCCAACCGCTTTTATACCCGGCAATTCATTACACGCAAGCCTCAGTATAACACCCTGCTCTCAAAATTTGAAAGATATCTGGATGAACTATTACAGGATAAGTCTCTCCTTGAAAACGGGTTGCCCGGCGTAGCTACCATAGCGGAAAAATTTAACCTGACGCCCAAGTATTTCAGCGACCTCATTAAACAGCATTCGGGCCGTTCTACCCAACAACACATTCATGAAAAATTGATTGAGCGCGCCAAAGAAAAATTATCCGGTACAAGTTTTTCCGTAAGCGAAATTGCTTATCAGTTGGGTTTTGAGCATTCTCAGTCATTTAATAAACTCTTCAAATCAAAAACCAATCTTTCTCCGTTGGAATTCCGAAGTCTGTTCAATTAATAAAGCGCAGCTATATTATCTGAATCAAAATCATTTTAGGGTGCCTACATCCGAGGGCCTTTTGCTTTAATATATAAACGGTAGCAGGCGCCAGGTCCGTTTTTTATACTCAATATATTCCTGTCCGAAATTTGAAACGAGCAACTCCTCCTCTATTCTCATCCTGTTCATAAAAGCTAATAATACCGGAATGAATACAATCAACATTCCATACCAGTTATTCAATGCAAACCCATTCCCTAAAAAAGAAAATAGTGACCCCAGATAAGAAGGATGCCGCAGATATTTATACAATCCCTGTTGAATGATTTTATGATCCGTCCGGATAGTCACATTTACTGTAAAATACCTCCCTAATGTATACACTGCTATAAACCTGAAGATCATCCCTGTTATAATCATCCCCATTCCAATATATGATGTGTATTCATAATTGCTGATGGGTTTAGGATATCTGCCGGAGATATATTGTGCTACCGGCATCACAATCATAATAGTCACCCAGATAGTAATAAGGGACTGACGATCTGAATGCTGTTTATCCTCCTGCCCCGCACGGAATATGCGGTTCAGAACAATTTCTGATGAGATCCAGATAAAGCAGATACACAGGTATAACATAGGTTATTTTTAGATGGCTTTTATTTCTCCATTCTCATATGCAATGATCACTGTTGGTTGTAAGTTGAGGAATAATCCTGTTTCTACAATACCTGTGATCATTTTTAACTGCTGATGCAGTTGTACCGGGTCCTTTATCACTCCGAAAGAACAATCGATAATGTAGTTGCCATTATCAGTAATGTAAGGCTGATCATCTTTTGTACGAAGTGTAGGAACTCCCTGTAAGGTTTGTAATGTTTTAAATACCAGTTCCCAGCCAAAAGGTACGATTTCCAGCGGTAAAGGGAATTTACCCAGGGTTTTAACATATTTACGTTCATCAGCTACGATGATCCTTTTTCTGCTGGCAAGCGCTACAATCTTTTCCCGCAGCAATGATCCGCCACCCCCTTTGATTATCTGCAAATCTTCACTGATTTCATCTGCGCCATCGATATCTATATCCAGTTGTTGTATTTCACTGAAAGATGTAATAGGAATACCCAGTTCCCTGGCCTGCTTTTCTGATGCCAGGGACGTAGCTACTGCCTGGATATTTAATCCTTCCTTTACCATCTCCCCTATTTTCTTAATAGCCCAGTAAGCAGTAGAGCCTGTACCTAGTCCTACCAACATTCCGGGATGAATGAGTGAAGCTGCCTTCTCTCCTGCTGCTTTCTTAGCTGTAGTAATTGCATCCATGATTATCTCTTTTATAAGAGGCAATATAAGAATTAACACATTTGCATGCGTAAGACTATCTGCCGATTTCCTTATTTTTGATCGCTACCCACAACTATGAACAAAACAAACGATACCGCCTGGCGGATAAAAGCCATTTTTACCGGCTCAATAGGTAATCTGGTAGAGTGGTACGACTGGTATGCATATGCTGCCTTTGCGCTCTATTTTGCTCCTGTCTTTTTTCCAAAAGGTAATCCTACTGCGCAATTGCTGGATACCGCCGCTATTTTCGCTGTAGGCTTCCTGATGCGTCCTGTAGGAGGGTGGCTCTTTGGCCGTATTGCAGACCGCTCGGGAAGGAAAACAGCCATGACGCTGTCTGTACTTATTATGTCTATAGGTAGTATGATGATTGCGCTGGCGCCTTCTTTCCAGGTTGCAGGGATAGTCTCTCCTGTTATCTTATTGTCAGCCCGCCTGTTGCAGGGTCTTAGTGTTGGTGGTGAATATGGGACTTCTGCCACTTATCTCAGTGAGATATCCACACCGGGCCGACGCGGCTTCTATTCCAGCTTTCAGTATGTAACCCTCATCGGAGGACAACTCATTGCCCTGGGTATTCAAATGCTGCTGCAAAAGGTTTTCCTCTCTCCGGAACAACTGCATGCATGGGGCTGGCGCATTCCTTTTGTAATAGGAGCCTGCCTTTCATTGTTTGCACTGATCATACGGCGGCATATGAAAGAGACTATACAGGTAGAAAAAGATAATACCAAACGCGGCTCTTTAGTGACCCTTTTAAAAGAACATCCACGTGCAGTATTAACCGTTATTGGCCTCACGATGGGTGGTACACTGGCTTTTTATACCTACACAACATACATGCAGAAGTTCCTCGTAAATACCGTACACCTTACTAAAGAACGTTCAACAGAACTAACCTTCTGGCTGATGCTGATTTATGCCTGTATACAGCCGCTGTTTGGTATGCTTAGCGATAAGATCGGCCGTAAGCCTTTATTGTTAAGCTTCGGAATACTAGGTACGCTGCTTACCGTTCCTATTCTTACTGCCATCAGCCATACTACAACAGAATGGTCTGCTTTCCTGCTTATCTTATCTGCCCTTATTATTATCAGCGGATATACTTCTATCAATGCTGTAGTGAAAGCAGAAATGTTTCCGGCTGAAATAAGAGCGCTTGGTGTGGGCCTTCCCTATGCACTTACTGTTGCTATCTTTGGCGGAACGGCAGAATACATTGCACTCTATTTTAAAAAGATCGGTCACGAATCGCTTTATTACTGGTATATAACTATCTGCATTTTTATTTCACTCATTGTATATGCTGTAGTACGCGATACAAAGCACACTTCACATATTGATAAAGAACTCAAATAATGTTCCCATACTCAAATATGCCCTACGGGTTTCCACCTCCTGTTTGTTATCCACTAACAGAGTGTTGTATGTATCTGCTTTTTATTCTTTGTTTCTTACACGCATGGAAAAAAGGTGTCGGTAAGGTTGCTTATTTACTAGGCGGTCTTGGGTTTGGTCTGTTACTGGAATATGTGAATGTTATGAGTAGTGCCGGCTATAAATATGGTCAGTTTATGATAATGCTGGGGCATGCGCCTGATAACATTCCGGTATGGATTGGTGCAGGATGGGGTGTTATTATTTACACATCAAGACTTATATCAGATAGCCGTGGATTAAGTATCTGGGCTGCTGCCGCTTTCGATTCTCTACTGGCACTTAGTATAGATCTTAGTATGGATGTAGTCGCCTACCGCCTGCATATGTGGCATTGGGACTGGCAGGGAATGCATAGTCCGGAATTAGCGCTTACCGGGCAATGGTTCGGGATACCTTATGGTAACTTCTTCGGATGGTTATGCGTTGTATTCTTTTATTCCCTGTTTGCACGCTTCCTGGAAAAGGTAAGTAAAACAAATATCTGGCGTGCTGTCACTCCCTTATTTTCAATATTGATCTCACAGGTAGTATTATGGTTAATGCTCTTTCCTATTTCTGATTGGCTAAAGCTTAAATTCAATATTGTCAGTAAAGAAAAGCTGATCTTTTTATTAGTGCTTTTTCCCATTATGTCTATCATAGGATTTAGAAAAAGAAAAGATATACCATCCACAAACATCCCTTTTATTACCTGGCTGGTACCTGCATGGTTCCATCTGTATTTTTTCTGCTGGTTATTTATGGGAGGATTTTCAACAGAGAATAAATGGATGACTTTCTGGTGTGTTGTAAATTTGCTGACAGGCATAGCAATACATTGGTGGTTACATCTTCGTAAGCCAAAATTAATTTCCGAACTTTGAAAAATATGAAACAGGAAAGCAAAAATATAAAGTACAGCCGGCTGGCTGCCAAAACAGCCATCAGGATATTTATTATTATGTTATTCTGCGGAATTGTCCCTTTTATTTCGGGTCAGCAACCGTGGGATGCCCGGCTGGAAGATACTCATCTTGTTATTACCAATAAATGGACACTGGTATTTCCGGTTATACTATTTGTAGGGTTTATGACCCTGCTTGTTCTCTGCATGAAAAAGAAATACCAGGAACCAGATATTAACTGGCTACTGGTATTAAATACATTGATATTATTAGCTTACCTGGTAATGTTATATAGCAGAATTTTTAAAGCGATAATGGTATAATCATTTTGCTTTTAGCCATTCTCCATCCAGATAAATAATATCACGGTCCAGGCATTGTTCAATGACTGCCGTGATATCATTTTTTATATCCTCTGTAACACGGTTCAATCCTAATGTCTTTGCAACCATTGGTATTGCTGATACTGTTGTAATTGCCACGGCATCCGTTACCACTTTTTCCACAGCAACTATTATTTCTTCCGGTGCTATATAAGAAAGTTTACGGGATGACGGTGGTAAATTAGCACGACTACGTAATGAGGGTACTTCCATCTGTGCATCCCATAAGAAGTCTTCTTTTACTACAATACTGCCGGTACTTTCTGCATTTGCAATTGCCTGCTTCAATATATCCCTGATACGGCTACCCACCCTGGAAACACCCGCGGCTTCTATCATTCGCCGGATTACTTCTTCTGTATGCACAGGGCTTTCTACCACAACTATTCCTTCCAGCCAACTTTGCATTTTATCTGACGGATGCAAATGAAATTCTTTTGTAGTAATTTCCATTGGCAATACTGCCAGCTCGTATAAAGGTGCTGTTTCTTCTTCCGATTCTCTGATGATCGTATAATCTTCCACTACATTATCTTCTTCAATATCCACTGTCTTTTTTGCATCTTCAATTGCATCCAGTAATCTTTTCAATTCACGTGCAGGATGACGGAACCAATCTGTACTCCACACCCTGTATATTTCCCAGCCCATATCTTCCAGTACCTGCTGACGCAAACGGTCTCTGTCGCGGGCAGAACGTGCAGCATGATAAGATGCCCCATCACATTCTATTCCCAGTAAGTACTTCCCGGGGGTTTCCGGGTCCGTTACAGCAAGGTCTATATAAAATCCCTTGCTTCCAATCTGTTTATGTACCGTGTAACCTGCGGCTGTAAGCTGTGCTGCAACCATCTCTTCAAATGGTGCCTGTGGAGACTTGCTATCTGAAAAAGCAGCCGGCAATTTTCCATGTTGCGCAAAGTAGAGGAAATTTTTTAACGCATGTACGCCTTCACTTTCTGTTTTGCTAAGGTCAATATCATCGGAAGTAAGATTGGTAAATACTTCACAACGTTGTTTTGCTCTTGTTATTAACACATTCAACCTGCGTTCTCCTCCTTCATTATTCAAAGGACCAAAAGAAAGATTTACATTCCCTTCTGGTGTACGTCCATAACCAATGCTAATAAAGATTACATCCCTTTCATCTCCCTGTACATTCTCCAGGTTCTTTACAAAAAATGGTTCGTGCGGATGTGCTTTGAAAAACATTTCTATGTCTGGTGTTGTCTTTCGCGCTGTTTCGAGCGACTGCTGTATTGCCTGCATCTGTGCCGTACTGAAAGCCACCACGCCCAAACTCATTTCAGGATGTTTGCGTACATGCGCTATCACAGCTGCTGTTATGGCTTCCGCTTCTTTTTGATTCGTACGTGTTTTACCACGATCATATGTTGCGTCCTTCAATAAATGATAGATCAGTCCCATTTGCTGATCTGCTCCGGGACTGGGGAATATCACCAATTTGTTTTCGTAAAATTCATGATTGGAAAATGTGATCAGTGATTCATGACGACTACGGTAATGCCAACGCAACATTCTTTGCGGAGCGCCTTGTGCATCACACATCCCTAATATACTTGGCATATCAGCTGTTACATTTTCTTCATCATCTATTTCTTTCAGGAGAGAATCAAAAAAGCTGCTGGGGGGTAGCTGTTTACTATCTCCTACTACCACTAATTGTTTTCCACGCAACAACGCACCTAATGCATCTACTGGTCTTACCTGGCTGGCTTCGTCGAATATTACCAGATCAAACTGTAATGACCCTGGTGGTAAAAAATTAGCGATAGACAATGGGCTCATCATAAATACCGGTTTGATGGCCTGTATGGCTAATCCCGCTGCCTGCATCAATTTGCGGATAGGCATATGCCTTGCCTTTTTATTGAACTCTGTACGCAATACGTTTACCTGTCCTCCTGCTTCCAAAGGAGGTACACTGTCCCAGTGTTTTAGTGCTGCCCGCGCCCTGTTATATTGCAGATTAAGTGTATCCAGTTTTACAAATTGTTTTACTGCCGACTCATGACTGGACCGTTCGAATTTACGCAGAGACGCATGTTCCGTCAATGCCTGCTCCCACAGGTATTCATACCATGTTCTTTGTAATGCTGCTTTCAGACCTTTATATCCTTCCTTCCAACGGGTCACTATATCTATCAATGGCTGGAACCCTTCAGCAGCTGCCGTTGCAGCCAGATTGTTCCATGAAATTATCTGATGTATTTCAGGCAATCCCTTCATCCATGATTGTAATAAAACAATCTGTTCTTCGTATGCCCGTTGTAGTAAGGGCGTTACATTTCTGAAACGCAATAATTCATTAAGGGCAAGTGAGTTTACTACATTTTCTATCGCAGCACCATGTTGTTGCATGGTCCTTAATAACGTATCATAATAGCCCTTTGCTTTCTCTACCGGTTCGTTCTTTTCCAGGTAATCAAGTATCACGGTTGTACACGATCCTATACTAATCTGCTTATGTACTTCAGTCAAATAATTAGTGGCTGTTTCCAATGCATCCCAATTGGTCTGCCCTTTTTGCCAGCGTATCCCAAACAATTCTTTTACCAATACTTCCTGTTCCTGTATTAGTTTATCCAGGCGGCGTGCTTCGAGAATTGCATCTACGCAAGACAATTTACCGGCTGCATCCTTTGGTAATCCTGCTTTACACAAAGCAGCCAACTGACGTTTACTCCGGTTATAATCCCCGATTATAAATTTGTACCACTTATCCCCATAGGCCAAAAGGTTCTGACGGATTTCAAGTACCTGTTGTTCCCATGCTTCAGGAATCAATATCTCATCGTATACTTTATGGATTTGCGACAAACGTCTTCCTGTTTGTAACAATTCTTTGATATCTTCTTTTTGCTGCAGCCATGCCGGATGTTTTATCCGGATATTGCTGATGTCAGGAGATACGGATGCCAGCTGTGTAACAAAGGATAAGTCCATACTATGCTTGCGGCTCAGCGGCATCGGCAATCCTATATGTCCGGCAATAATAGCACTCTCATGCTGCAGTGCTGTTGTAGTTGTTTCTCCCAGTTGTAATATGGGTAGCAATTTTTCTTCTGCTGCTGGTGTCAGTATTGTTAACTGACTACCCCAGAACAATAATGCAGAAGGTACTCCTGTTTCTGCCAGACGGGCTTCTATACGTGCAGCTATTGCTTCTGCACGTTGCATACGACCTGCATCCCAGGTAGACAATTGTATAGGAATACGGGGCAGATCCATATTTCCGAACTGCTCTCTTAACTGTAAGAGATAGCCCATTATTTTTTGTGGTGTAAGCCCGCTTTGCCCTACCGGTGTATTTACAGAGATACAATAATCATTCAGTTCATTTCTGTAATCGTTCAGTAAGGTTACTTCCTGTTGCAGTTGTTGTATAGCCGGCTTACCCAGTTCCAGGGTTCTTCTCAGTTCCTGGTGCAGCTCTTTTTTATTTGCTTTATGACTATGCAATTCAAGGCAGGCATCTCCCAGTTGAATACTGTCCAGTCTGCGTTTCACCACTTCGAGCGCTGCCATTTTTTCCGCTACGAACAACACTTTTTTACCTTCCCCGATAGCATTGGCAATAAGGTTGGTAATGGTTTGCGATTTACCGGTACCCGGCGGTCCCTGTATTACAAGGTTACGCCCTTCCTGTACTGCCAGCATGGCCAATAGTTGCGAACCATCCGCATCTACTACCTGGTGCATTTCATGTGCAGCTGTTTCTGTATCAATAAACGCATCTTCCGGAACACCTGGTTTGCCTTCATTAAACCCTTCTCCAAAAAGACTTTGTAAAATGGGATGATCATATGGCTTTTCATCTTCCGGCCATAGGTCGCTATCCAGATCATGGTAAAGCATCAGTTTCCCGAAAGAGAAAAATCCCAACTCTACGGCATCGGGCATTACCTGCCAGCCGGGCATGCCGTTGATAACGGCGGCTAATTCCTGGATATATTCTGCTACAGCTATCTCATCTGCTTCAGGCATGTCGGGTAACAGGATACCATACTCTGTTTTTATTTTTGCCTGCAGGCTCAGGTTCATCTCTACCTCTCCACCGGTATAGCGCAAACGAAAACGCTCTCTGGCGCTGGATCTTTCCAGTGACACAGGAATTAATACCAGCGGGGCCTGCCGCATTTCTTTACTGTTATCCTTATCATACCATTGAAGCATTCCCAACGTAATAAACAGGATATTCACCCCTTGTTCTTCCAGACTGGTACGCGCTGCATAATATGTATTGAGTAATCTGTTTTGGAGATTACTTACTGTTTCAAGTGTTTGTAAACGGGTATCATAAACTACTTCTTCCTGTTCCAATAAAACAGGCGCTTCCGTTTCTATAATTTCCTTATTACCGGACTTAGGCAAAAAAGTCATCGCTTTTCCCTGCTTTACCAGTACTTCGTAAATATTAACCACCCGCTCTTCTTCAATATGTACTCCCCGGCTGGCTGGTAAATGATAATTGAGTAAGGGGTTACGCAATCCCAGGTCCAGGAGTTCCCTGCGGGATGCTTCAAGTTTTGTTAGGATTGATTCCTGCATGTACAACTCATTGTAACAACAAAAAAAATAATAATTTATCTTAAGAACGATTTATGGGGATAATTTATTCTCGTTAATTTTTTAAGTTCACAACATTAACATGAAATTCAAGAAGATAAATTACAAAACAAAGAAAGTACCTTTATCCACATAACAATATAAGCAACGTTGTGTATCAGATATTTTACTTACTCGGGGGAACAGACTGGCACATTGCATTAAAAATTTCCGGCTACGTATTGCTTACACTTTCGTTTATAGGGATAGTAAGTACAATATTGCTGGAAAACAGGAATCCGGTAAAAGCACTCGCTTATATCATGTTGCTGGTTTTTATTCCAATACTGGGATTAATTGTTTATTACTATCTGGGCCGGGACTTACGTAAACGCCGCCGCTTTACACTAAAAGGTAGTAAAGATGCCACCCTGATGTTACGCTATTTTGAATCTCAGCGTAAAGAAATAGAATACTTACAATTAAAGTTACGCCATGAGGTAGCCAGTAAGCAGGAGATCTCTGCTATGTTATTGAATACCAGACACTCCGTACTTTCTCATAATAACCGCATAAAGATCCTATTGAACGGAGAAGAAAAGTTTCCTGCTGTAATGGAAGCCCTTCGTGCGGCTAAACACCATATCCACATTGAGTATTACATTTTTGCAGCAGACGATGTAGGGAATGCGGTTGCAGATATTCTGGTAGAGAAATTAAAAGAAGGGGTTGAGGTCCGTTTTATCTATGATGATCTTGGTTCAGATAAAATAGGTGGTATTCCTGATCTGCTGGAAGATAATGGAGCAGAGGTTTATTCATTTTCTCCCGTCCTGATCAATTTCTACCTGAATGCAAATTATCGTAATCACCGTAAAATTATTGTGATTGACGGAGAGGTTGGGTTTACCGGTGGTATTAATATGGACGACCGTTACCTGAATAATGGTAAACATGAAGTTTTCTGGAGAGATACCCATTTACAACTGGAAGGCGATGTAGTAAACCTGTTGCAATTACAGTTTCAAATGAGTTATCGTTATTGCAGTAAAAAGACTTTCAATTTCGGACCTCCTTATTTTCATCGTTCAGATATACAGGATAATTGTTTTGCAGATGTTGTAGCCAGTGGACCTGATTCGGATTTTCCGATGACCATGCAAACTATCCTCATGGCATTGAATGTTGGCCGCCGGAGTATCCGCATCAGCAACCCTTATTTTATTCCGAACGATCAGATTCTGACAGCATTACAAATGGCCGCACAAGCTGGTAAAAATGTAGAATTATTACTTCCTTCTCAGGGAGATTCCTTTTTTGTGCAACATGCTGCACAATCTTACATTAAGCCAATGCTGGACGCAGGGGTGAAAGTATATTTATATCAGAAGGGATTTATTCATGCCAAAACAATTGTGGTTGATGATAACCTGGCAATTGTTGGTACAGTAAATTTGGATAACCGCAGTTTTTACCTGAACAGTGAAATAGCTGTTGTAATATACGATAAGCCTACTGTTCAAAAATTGCAAACCTCTTTTAAACAGGATTTACAGGATGCGGTGTTGATTGAACGCCGCTCTTGGAAAAACCGTTCAATCTGGCAACGCTTTATTGACGCTATTTGCAGATTGTTAACTCCTTTATTGTAAGGAACTACTAATCTTCGTTATCATTTGCTTCTTCCAGATCCTCGTGCCTGTCTCCACCCAGGCTGTAGTAATTATTTTCCTCATCTTCCTCTCCCAATGCTTCTTCCTCATCATCCAGTTCTGCTCCGGGAATATCGAGGCTTTCATCAAAGTCTGCCGGATCTACCCCTTTCTCTCTCGCAATTTCATTATTAAGTCTGGAAGAACCGGTCACTTTTTCCACATCCAGATCTTCCTGCTCTTCCTGGTTCATGATATCTTCACTTGCCGGATAGATGGGGTAACCAGGAAAATCTTCTTCTTTATTTTCTTCTTTTCCTTTTGCTCTGGAAAGATCCTTGTCTGTTTTAACGTCTTTGTTTTTCATGGTAATCTTGTGTTGATAGTGAAAAGTTATACCTGTAAGATTTCCACAATTACCGTACCCTAATTACTTCCGATCATTTTAAGACATACTGGTGAGGGTACTTTAATTTCCTGCTTTGTTGATTTTAAAAGGCCGGTAATTTTATCTCTTTTAAAAACGACTACATTATCTGTTTGTTGATTTGCTGCCAACAGAAAATTACCCGAAGGATCTATCATAAAATTCCTTGGTGTTTTACCTCCGGAAGATTGTTGCCCTTTTTTTGTAAGATGTCCATTTTTCTGATCTATACTATAGATGACTATATTATTTAAACTTCCACGATTAGATGCATACAAAAATTTACCATCCGGGGAAGTGTGGATATCTGCTCCTGAGATCTGCCCTTTAAATTGCTGGGGTAATGTGGATATCTCCTGGAAACTGACGAGTGCCCCTTTTTTATAATTGAAAGCAGTAATTTTTCCATCCAGCTCATGAATCAGGTAAGCCCATTTTCCATTCGGATGAAAAACAAGATGCCGGGGTCCTGAACCCGGAGCTAATGGAGCAAAGCCTGGTGTTGCAGGGACAAGGGGTTGCACATCTCCCTGTTGATAAGTATAAATGGCTACCTGATCAATTCCCAAATCTGAGACATAAAGAAACTGGTGATCCGGACTAAATACTACGCAATGCACATGTGGTTTTTCCTGACGCTCCTTATTTGCTCCTGAACCGGTGTGTTCAATTGTTTGTACAGGTCCCTCTATTTTTCCATCTTCTTTTACAGGAAGAACCGAAAAACTACCGCCGCCATAATTACCGACTATTACATATTTACCATCCTGGTCAGTATTAACATAACAGGGAGTTTCTCCTCCGGAAGGTTGTTTATTTAAAAAATTCAGTTGTCCGGTAGTATTGTCCCATTCAAAAGCACTCACTCCTCCTGTGTTATTTTCATTCACGGCATATACATGTTTCTTATCCGGCGCTATCACCAAATAAGATGGGTTATCCACATCCTTGGCGATACTAACAAAACGTAGTGTACCGGTTACATTATTAAAAGCATAAACATTAATTCCCTGGTCAGCATTTTTAGTATAGGTACCGATCAGTAAAAAACTTTCATCGCCCGTTGTATCAGTTTTCGGTTGCGGGATGGAAGTAAGTAGTAAGCTAGTGTAGGTAAGTAATGTGTTAAGCATATTGGGAAGCTTATTTAGGCAAGAGTAATTTACGAAATAAGGAATAAATTGGGAAAACGTATTTTAAGGGGCCAATTTTCAAATTACCCCCTTTTTGATCCTATCATATTACTACTATTACGATCGTTTAAATTTAAGGAGATAATGAGGCCGTTATTTAAATTCTTATTTCATTGATAATCAATTAATTATGAATTTTAAACGAAAAACCCAGCCCGAAGAAACGGACCGGGTGTTTTTATACTTCTAATTTAACCTTTACTTTAATTGATATCTTTTTCCAGCATTATAAACTGTAAATAGAAATATATTGATACCCATTGATTATGGGAAAATTCTTTAGCTATATATAGGTTGTTTTATTGCTTTACAAAATTACCAGAGACAGATAATAGGGTGATGAGTTTCCAGTTGTTTTTCAGAGCAGAAGTTTTTCTATCAAAATTTAGAAGTGGCTATATAATATACTTTTCCGGATTTATAAATTCACTTATTTTGGTTAGTGTCTATATAGATCAATTGTAATTTCAGCTATTTTCATACCGTTCGTTTTTATAATCTTGAGGGACAATTGCGATACAAGACGAATATAAACAAAAAAAATACATGCTTGTAGAAAGCATGTATTTTTATTTTGGACAAATAAGTATCTTTTATCTTCCCATATACACCATTAAAATCTGTACATCACTTGGATTTACACCACTAATTCTACTAGCCTGACCAAGTGTACGCGGGCGAATTCTGTTAAATTTCTGTCTTGCTTCCGTACTTAATGAAACCAGTTTAGCATAGTCAAAACTATCTGGAATTACTAAGTCCTCCAACTGACTCATTTTTTTCACCAATTCATTTTCCTTTTCTATATATACTTCATACTTCACCTGAATTTCTGCCTGCTCTAATGTTTCATTACTGAACCCTGCCAGGGCACTTTTCATTTTCGCGACATGCTCTTTCATAATGAAAATATCCATAGAAGGACGGAGCAATATCTGGTAGGCGCGAATTCTCTGTGTTAAGGGAGCTGTATTTTTTTCTATCAACAGCTGATTGATATCTTCAGGATCTATCGGTAACTCTTTCAGTATGTTTTTGATCTTCTCTACTCCTTCCTGTTTTTCTTTTACCTTATCCATTCTTTCCTGACTAGCCAATCCCATACGATAACTTTTTTCTGTAAGACGGAGGTCTGCATTATCCTGTCTTAACAGCGTACGGAATTCTGCCCGTGAAGTAAACATACGATAGGGTTCATCCGTTCCCTTATTAATAAGGTCGTCTATTAACACTCCAATGTAAGCCTCACTCCTTTTCAACACAAATGCAGGTTGACCGGTTGCTTTCAGGTGAGCATTTATTCCGGCCATTAATCCCTGGCAAGCTGCCTCCTCATATCCGGTTGTTCCATTTATTTGTCCTGCAAAGAACAGGTTTTGTACCTGTTTTGTTTCCAGGGAGAATTGTAATTGTGTTGGTGGAAAGTAATCGTACTCTATCGCATACCCCGGACGGAACATCTTTACATTCTCAAAACCGGGTACCAATTGCAATGCTTTATATTGAACATCCTCAGGCAGTGAGGTAGAAAATCCATTCACATAAATTTCTACGGTATTCCAACCTTCAGGTTCTACAAATAACTGGTGTCTATCTCTCTCAGCAAACCTGTTAATTTTATCTTCGATACTGGGACAATACCTTGGACCAATACCTTGTATTCTTCCCTGAAACATCGGGGAACGATCAAAACCTGTGCGCAACATCTCATGTACTGCTTCACTTGTATAGGTGATATAGCAACTTTTCTGTTGTTCCGGTTTTATCTTTTCAACATCCAGGTAGGAGAACCCTGTAATTACCTCATCCCCTTTTTGTTCTTCCATTTTGGAATAATCAAGACTTCTGGAGTCTACTCTTGGAGGAGTTCCTGTTTTCAGACGGTCGCTTTCAAAACCAAGTTCTACCAATTGCTCAGTAATTCCGGTAGCCGCTCTTTCTGCCACACGACCTCCACCGAACTGTTTATCTCCAATATGCATGACCCCATTCAAGAAAGTTCCATTGGTAAGTACTACAGATTTTGCTTTTATCTCATGCCCCAACCCTGTTACTACTCCATAACACTGACCATCTTTTACCAATAGTCCCTTTACCATATCCTGATAAAAGTCCACATTAGGAGTTTGTTCCAAAGCTTCTCTCCACTTTGTAGCAAACAACATCCTATCGTTCTGTGTTCTTGGGCTCCACATGGCAGGTCCCTTTGAACGATTCAACATACGGAATTGGATCATGGACTGATCAGTAACAATACCAGAGTATCCACCCAATGCATCAATCTCTCTTACTATTTGCCCTTTAGCGATGCCACCCATTGCCGGGTTGCAACTCATTTGGGCAATAGTCTGCATGTTCATTGTAATCAATAAAACCCTGGACCCCATATTTGCTGCTGCAGCTGCTGCTTCACAACCGGCGTGTCCTGCGCCTACCACTATAACATCGTAAGATGGAAACATAAGTTAGTTTGAATAGATGGCAAAATTACATAGAAGGAGGGACATTATAAGATGTTCCACGTGGAACATGCCAATTAGTTTTTGCTACCCTCCACTGGTGTGAATCATTATGTTCCACGTGGAACATACATCAGCTACTTCTCCCCGAAATAAAAGGAGAGGTACTCGTTTTCCTTGTTCCTCATTGTAGCTGCATGAACTTTCCCCTTGTCTTTATAACCACATAAGTGCAATGCTCCATGAAAGATTACCCTGTGCAATTCCTGTTCCTCACTTACCTCGAACTTAGCAGCATTCTCCTTTACCCTATCCACACTTATGTAAATCTCTCCTTCTGTTACTTTGGGATCCGTCCCTAACTCAAAGGTCACTATATCTGTAAGGGTATCATGCTGCAAAAACTGCTTATTTATCTCTAAAAGATACTCATCTGAACAGAAAACATACTGTAAACTCTTCAATCCTTGTCCTTCCTTTGCAAAACGCTCTTTTAAAAAAGCCTTTAATTTTGTCTTATTCTTCAGGTTTACCTTCACCTCATGAGGTGTAAAGTTGATTGCCATATATTAGTATTAATTACGAATGTAAAAGTATAGTGAAATTTCTAATTACCACTATATCAGTCTTTGTTGAATTGATTCCTACCCCCTACCTTTACATCATCATAACAAACACAGGGTATCCAAACCTAGTATCACAGCAAAAGGAATTAATACTAAGTAGGGAAGCATCTGAATCAAAAGATCAAATAATTAAGATGAAAAAAGGCGCAATTAAATTGTCTTCTCTTGCTTTAGGAAAAAGTGCAGTGATTACATCCTTTGAGAAAGATGATCTCTACATTAAGCTGATGGAAATGGGTTGTGTTCCCGGAGAAACTGTAAAGATTGAAAAGATTGCTCCTTTGGGAGATCCCATTTCTATTATGGTAGCAGGATATAATCTTTCTCTTCGTAAAACTGAAGCTGACTTTATCTGGGTAGAAGAGCTCCTTTAGTTCTTCCCTCCTCTTCAAATGATCAATTATAATTATTATGATTGATCATTTTTAATTTAACAGCGTATGAAAACATCTGCACATACCATCCCTACATATAAGTTAGACCCCTCACACAAGGAACATCACCGGGATACCAGCGCTAATATTTCTTTCGGATATCATCAACTTCCATCACATCAACATATTCCCGGCTTTGAAATATACTCTACAGAAGGAATGAAAAGTAGTTATGGTCCTGCCAAATCTAACTTCTACAGAGTCGGTATTATGTTACAGGGATCATTAGATATGCAGATTGGTCTCGAACAATTTCATGTAAACCCGGGAAGTCTCAACTTTTCCATACCAGGACAGGTACATTCAAAATGGAATATTAGTCCTGATACCTTTGGATATTATATACTCTTTGATGGGACCTTCTTAGAAACATTAATTCCCCCAGGACAAATAAATCAGGAATTTCCATTTTATAATTATACAGGTGTACAACTTTTAAATTGCAATGCCGCTGAAATCGAAGAATTGACAGCCCTCTTTCTACAGATAAATAAAGAAATACAACAGGAAAACTCAGGAAGAATTACTGCGGTGAGAATGTATTTATATCTTCTCTTACTAACAGCCAAACGTAGTTATGAAAAACAAGGATTAGGAAAAGCAAATATTGATACCGGAACAAACCTGGTAACTTCATTTCATAAATTAGTCAGTCAGCATTTTTCTGAACTAAGGAAGGTATCCGATTATGCCAGTCTCCTTCACGTAACACCTAATCATCTCAACAGAATTATAAAAAATAAAACGGGAAGAACTGCTTCGCAGGCCATTGATGAAATGTTAATACAGGAAGCAAAAGTTTTACTAAGGAATACTACCCTCTCCGCAGCAGAAATTGCCTATCAGCTAAACTTTAGTGAACCTGCTGCCTTTAGCCATTTCTTCAAAAAACTTACAGATCAAACACCTCTATCCTACCGGAACCAATAAGCATAATACAATCAATACATCGCATAGCACAAACAATTTATACCCTCTCTATCTTCGCAACTTTGATCTGTTAAAAAATAACAGATCATGAATTTGCAAAATCAGAAAGTAGTCATTGCCGGTGGTTCATCCGGAATAGGACTAGCAACTGCCCAATTGCTGTCTTCACAAAATGTCTTTGTTACAATTACCGGCCGTGATACCGCTAAACTGGAAAAAGTAAAAAAAGAATTTCCGATCATCAGTACAGTTTTAGTTGATAGTGGAGATAGCCAGGCACTTCAGGAATTCTTCTTCGCAAATGGAAAGTTTCATCATCTCATCATTGCAGTAAGTGGCTCAAAAGGTGGCGGTACATTTTCATCACTTTCATTAGCTGATTTAAGAGAAGGATTTGAAGCCAAGTTCTGGCCACATGTGCAGACTATGCAGGCAGCACTTCCTTATCTTGAAGAAAGAGGAAGTATTACTATTCTCACAGCTGCTTCAACGCATTCACGTTTACCAGGCACTGCAGGACTTGCAGCAATTAACGGTGCATTGGAAATGATGATTCCCATTCTTGCAAAAGAGTTACAACCACTTCGTGTAAATGCAGTTTCTCCGGGAGTAATAGATACAAGCTGGTGGAATTTTTTAAATGAGCAGGATAAGAAAGTAACATTTGAGCAATTCTCTAAACAAGTTTGTGTAAATAGGATCGGTCAGCCTGAAGAAGTGGCATCTGCCATTTTGAGTGTCATTTCAAATGGATATATCAACGGAACAATTCTCTCTTGTAATGGTGGACTTGGATAAGGTCATTTGTGTACTCCATGTGGATAACTGTCTAATAACCTTCAATCAGGGAAGGCCCTGAGAATTAGTTATTTTGTAGTATTCCCCAGGTATTTTATTTTATCTCATCTATAAAGCCTTCTTTTTGGAAGGATCCGAGAATCAAATTCCCGGTAGATTGGTAAGGATGCCTATCATTTATTTCATCTATAAAGCCTTCCCGGACATAAAAAAACACCCTGTTATTCACATAACAGGGTGTTTATGTTATATAATATAAATTTACAATTATATTCTACTATTAATCAATTAATTAACTACAATCCATACTGTGCACTTATCTCCAGCATTCTTTCAATCGGCTTTTTAGCAGCTATGCGCAGTGTTTCGTTCATGGTAATCTCAGGTTCCTCGTATTCCATGCACAGATAGAGCTTTTCCAGTGTGTTCAGTTTCATGTGCGGACAGTCGTTACATGCACAGGCGTTATTCGGTGGCGCAGGTATGAAAGTCTTACCAGGGTTCTCTTTTTGCATCTGATGCAGGATACCTGTTTCAGTTACCACAATGTATTCCTGTGCATCATCCTTCAGGGTATATTTGAGCAGACCGGTAGTAGAACCGATGTAATCAGCGATGGCAAGTACAGCTGCTTCACATTCCGGATGGGCTATCACCTTGGCTTTAGGATGTCTGATCTTCAGTTTTGTGATCTTTTCCAGGGAGAAAATCTCGTGTACCATGCAGGCTCCATTCCAGAGTAACATGTCTCTTCCCGTTTTACGGGCCAAATAAGCCCCTAAATTCCTGTCGGGGGCAAAAATGATCGGTTGGTCCTTGGGGACGCTTTCGATGATCTTTTCGGCATTAGAAGACGTGCAAATGATATCACTGAGAGCTTTGATACCTGCAGAACAGTTTATGTAGGAAATCACCAGATGGTCAGGATGTTTCTCTTTAAATCGTCTGAATAACTCCGGAGGAGCGCTGTCAGCAAGGGAACAGCCTGCTTTCAGGTCGGGCAAAAGTACCTTTTTCTGTGGACTCAGGATCTTTGCTGTTTCCGCCATGAAGTGCACTCCGGCGAAAACGATGATGTCTGCATCAGTTTTGGCGGCCTGTTGACTTAGCCCCAGACTGTCACCGATGTAATCTGCCACGTCCTGGATATCCGGTTCCTGGTAGTAATGTGCAAGAACAATTGCGTTTTTCTCTTTTTTCAATCTTTCTATTTCCGCGAAAAGATCCAGGCGCACATCAATGGGCAAATCCAGGAAACCTTTTCGTTGCAATTCATTTTTTGCAATGTTCAGTTCCTTCATCATAATTATATATCTAGTTTATTATTTAAATAAAGAAAGAACCCACTACTATTAGGGGTGTGAATATGTGAAAAGTTAATTTTTGCTTCTGATACAAATGTAGTTGTTATTCTTTTTGTATCAGCTATCCACACGAAATTAACAATGCAGATGGGCCATAGTAGCGTATTTATGTACTTTCATCCACACCCGTGGATATCCTTGTTCGTGTATATTTTTATGGTGCCGGGTGTATTAAGAAAGTGTTAACAGAGACTAATAACAATTCACAAAAAGGCACTTTTATAGCTCAGACAACCCCGGCTGGAAATAACAAAATTAGTTTTACGGTACTGAACTCATGGTTTTTCCCACTATGTTGGACCTTTTTCCCTGAGTTTTTAACAACCCATGTGGATAAAGAGAATTAAAAATTTTAAAGATGATGATTTTGCTTTTTTAGTTTTACATTCACTTTTATACACATTTTTATGTGAATGAAGATTCCGGCATCTGAAAAATGTGAATATTGAAACCTATACTTTTCCGATATGTTAAATCATCAAATTAATGCCTGTGGCCATCTTAATTATATTCCGTGTTATGCACAATCTGGAAGAAAAACCGTAATAAATGTGGATAACCTGTGAATGAACCCTTAATTACACTTCTTGTATTTTACTTGAAACCCTTTACAGTATTGGGTTTGAGCTAAAAAAAACTGTTTTGTAGTTACAGTAATTTTATTCTATTTTTGCTTTCCTTAAAAATTAGACTATATAATATATGTCAGTTATTCAGAAGATCCGGGATAAGTATGCTGTGGTAATCGTCGTAGTGATTTGCCTGGCTATCGTTAGTTTCCTGTTGCAGGATGCCTTTTTTGGTAAGAGTTCTATGATGCGCCGTTCTACCAGTGTTGGTAAAGTGAACGGAGAAGAACTGGACATCAGCGAATATCAACAACGCATCGAGGAAGCCGTAAACAGGTATCGCCAGCAGGCTCCTAACGGAAATGTTAATGAACAGACCCGCCAGTATGCACGTGAGCAGGTATGGAATGATTTCTTAAATGAACAGATCATGAACGCTCAGTATGACAAACTGGGAATTCACGTAACTGAAGCTGAGATCGTTGACCAGTTCAATGGTAAAAATCCAAACCCTATTGTTGTTCAGCAATTCACTGATCCAAAGACTGGCCAGTTCGACCGCGCGCAAATGCAGCAGGCTTTACAGAGCATCGGACAGGACCAGACAGGAAAAATGCGTAATGCACTACAGCAACTGGAACAATATATTCTGAAATCAAGACTGCAGGAAAAATATACCTCTCTTATCAAGCAGGCTGTCTATTATCCAAAATGGCTGGCCGAACAGCAGATTAAGGATAATGCACAATTTGCTTCCTTATCATACGTATCTGTTCCTTATGCTTCTATAGCAGACTCCACTATTAAGGTAACTGACGGTGAATTACAACGTTACATTGATAATCATAAGGCGCTGTTTAAAACACAGGAAGCCCGTAAAATAGAATACATTTCTTTCGATGCATTGCCTTCTTCTGCAGATACGGCAGTTGCACTGAAATCGTTGTTCGAAGCTAAAGCTGAACTGGATACTACCAGTGCTGCTAATATCGAAAACTTTATCAAGCGTAATTCAGACATCGCTTACTTTGACGGTTACGTTTCAAAGAAAGCACTGATGGTCCCTCAAAAGGATACTATCGCAAATTTACCGGTAGGAACCGTATTCGGTCCTTATTATGATAACAACCTCATTGTATTTGCGAAAATGATTGATCGCAAAACAATGCCGGACAGTGTGAAAGTGCGTCATATATTGATAGCCACTAAAAGTCAGCAAGGTGCCGGCTTACCGGATTCAATTGCCAAGAATCGTATAGACAGTATAGAAAGGGCTGTTAAGGGTGGGGCTGATTTCAAAGCGCTGGTTGAACAGTATTCTGATGATCCAGGCAGCAAAGCTACTGGTGGTGAATATGATATCACTCCTGCTACTCCATTTGTGAAAGAATTTAAAGATTTCGCAATGGAAAATCCTAAAGGTAAGATAGGTGTTGTTAAAACACAGTTTGGTTACCACCTGATTGAAATCCTTGATCAGAAAAATATTGGGCCTGCTATTAAAGTGGCTTACCTCGGTAAACCAGTTGATGCCAGCAAGGAAACAGACAGCAGAGCTTATGCAGCTGCCAATGAATTCGCTTCCCAGAACCGCGATCAGAAAACATTTGAAAAAACTATCCAGGAAAAAGGCCTTAACAAACGTATCGCAGATAACCTGCGTCCGATGGACTTTGTAATTCCCGGTATTGGTCAGGCACGCGAACTGGTGCGTTGGGCATATGATGCTAAACAAGGTGATGTTAGTAACGTATTTACTTTCGAAGATAAATATGTAGTAGCTGTACTGAATGGCATCCGCAAAGAAGGTACTGCTTCAATTGATGAAGTTAGACCTCAGGTAGAAGCTGAAGTAAGAAAAGGTAAAAAAGCAGATCAGATTATAGAAAAGCTGAAATCACCTGCTTCTCTGGAAGCTGCTGCTAAAACAGTTAGCCAACCGGAAATGAAAGCAGATGGTATTAACTTCGGTACTCCTTTCATCGCATCTATGGGTTTTGAACCCCGCGTAGTAGGTGCTGCTTTCAACAAAGCATGGGGTCTTGCTAAACTATCTGCTCCTATCGAAGGTAATGGTGGCGTTTATATTATAAGAGTAGATGCTTATCAGCCAAATACACAGCCTCAGGACCCCGCAGGTGCTGCCAGAGCATATGAGCAAGGTATTAAATCCATGCTTGACGGACAGAGTGGTCAGCTTTTTGAAGTGTTGAAGAAACTGAGCAAAGTAGAAGATAACAGAGCTAAATTCTTTTAAGGAAATTATATAACTGATATATGCAAAAGCCTCCCAACCCGGGAGGCTTTTTGTATTTGTATACTACCCATACATTTTTAGTAATTTTGTATAAACGTGGATTATGGAAGAGATCGTTAACAAAGTGGCGCAGAGTGGTCTTATTACATTGGACCTGGAAGACTACTATCCGCAGGAAGAAATTGTTGAGTTTGACATGAAGGAGCACCTGTTCATGGAGATGATATTGAAAGAGAAAGACTTCCGTGCAAAATTACAGGCGTGGGACTGGGAACAGTACCGTAATAAAATTGTAGCCATCACCTGCTCCGCAGATGCGGTAATACCCTTCTGGGGATATATGTTAGTAATGACTTACCTGGAACCAGTGGCCACTTTTGCCGGTTTTGGGACCAAAGCAGCGTTGCATCATACGCAGTTTATGAAAAAACTGGGCGAGATCGATGTAAAGGAATATGCAGATCAACGTGTTGTGATTAAAGGGTGTGGGGATAAAGGCGCCGGAGAAGCTGCGTATGTAGAGATTACCCGCCTGCTTCGCCCGGTGGTAAAAAGCATTATGTACGGGGAACCTTGTTCAACAGTTCCCATTTATAAGAAAAAGTAAAGCTAGAACCAGCCACGCTTACGGAAAAAGATGATCATTCCTATCAGCATTACCAGCATAGCGGCCAACACAAAATAATAACCATTATGTGTGTGTAACTCCGGCATATTTTCGAAGTTCATACCATAAATACCTGCTACAAATGTAAGAGGGGCCATCAGGGTGGTAACAACTGCCAGTACTTTCATAATCTCATTCATCTTGAGATTGATCTGGGTGTGATATTGTTCCTGGAGCGTCAGTATCATTTCCCGGTAGTTCTCTGCCAGCTCATTGGCCTGGATAATATGATCGTATACGTCTTTGAAATATTTAATGGTACGTTCGTCCAGCAGATCACTTTCACTTTTCATAAAACCATTGATCAGTTCCCGTACCGGGGCAATGGCACGTTTTAACAACAGCAGTTCCCGACGCAGGAAATTTATCCGGGCAAGTGTACGCGTATTAGGCTGGTGCTGGATCCACTCGTCCATTTGCTCTATACGTTCTCCCAGCTTTTCTATCACCGTAAAGTAGCTGTCTACAATAGTATCCAGCAGGGAATAACAAAGGTAATCTGTACCCGCGGTACGTATACGGGAATGATTGATGCGCAGTTTTCCCCGTATATTATCAAATACGTCGCGGTCGGCATCTTCCTGGAAAGAGATAAGAAAATGTTTTCCCAGTACAATACTTACCTGTTCCTGTTCTATCGTAGAAGTTTCCTCGTTGAAATATACCATGGGTAACAAACAAAAAAGGTAGTCACCTATTTCATCCATCTTGGCCCGCTGACCAACACTCATAATATCTTCTTCCAATAGTGTGTGAATATTATAACGGGTACAAATCCTATGCACCATCTCCCTGTTGATCCCGTCTATATTGATCCAGGTAACTTTCAGATTATCAAAATACTGGAATACAGCAGCGTCATCCTGAGTAGTAATTTCTTCACAAGTATCAGCATCATAATCAAATACGGTGATTTTTTCACAGTAAGCAGGTCTGCGGCTGGAAGGCCCCGTCACCGGATTATAATTCATGATCCGCTGTTTCTTTTTTTCCTTAAAAGGATTTAAGGTCCCAAGCACCCCCTGTATTGGTAAAATGATATTCTGTTTCTGCATCCTGAGTAGTAATTCCGCTAAGATAAAAATAACTTAAAATTGCCGTAACAGGGAGTTAACATGTAAAGGTTATTTTAGTAGGACCTGCAACTGTTACCGGCATCTTAGTACGATGAGGATACAGAGCTTTGATATTTACTGACTTATAAAAAGTATACTATGCGCTTGTCCGTTATCGTTGTAAGCCTGCTCTTATTGATAATTTGTATCTACAGTATTATTGAACTGAAAAGCAACGATGCACTTGCTGTGAATAGTACCCGGCAATGGTATCATCAATCTGTGGATAATCTTGATAAAAAGGTAGACCTGCTTTGTAAAGCATTGTCGGAACATCAGTCTCCGGAAGCCGTACAGCAGGCTTTTAAAGAAACAAGATTTGCATATAAAAAGATAGAACTGGTAGTAGAATTTTACCATCCCTATACAGCACAGTTTATAAATGGTGCCGGTAAAGAAACACAGAACTTCCAGGCATTGGAAAAAATGATATTTCCTGTACTGCAACCAGACGGGGCCTATACAGAAGTCCGCAAGCTGAAATCGGTTATGGGAAGATTAGAGAAAGAGAGTGAAGTGATTCAACCTACTGATGCACAATTGTTTGATGCGATGAGACTGGAGTTGGTGCGCATCATGTCGCTGGGATTAAGTGGATTTGATTCACCGCAGGCCGGGAATAGTTTACCAGAGGCCATTGCTTCACTGGACGGGATTAATGAGATCTGGAAATTTTATGTGCCCAAGGTAAGTATCTATAATCCTGCTCTTGTAAAATATATGGATGAGCTGATGCTGGCGTCAAAAGCCCGGTTACAGACAGAAAAGGATTTTAACAGGGACCAGTTTGTTACAGAATATGTGAATAACCTGGCCATAAACCTGAAGATGGCAAGAGAGGCTTTACGTATTCCCTATGATAATCAACAGTATATACTAGACCCTGCGGCTTCTAATATTTTTGCCCGCAATGCTATTCTTCCTTTATACTCTTCTCCTGATACTACTACAATGACCAATGGCCCCGTGTATAACATTAATGGTCAACATTATACAGCCAGGTACCTGCATTCCCTTTTACGCCAGAACAGCGCTTTAAACAGTTATGTACGGGGAAAATAAAACTGCCGATGAAAAGTATCACCGGCAGCGGACTTGGTTATGTGAGATAGGATATGGAAACAAATTAATTACCGGACGTTCAATTACATTCCTCATTAGGCATAGCCGTTGTATAAACGGGTATATACTCGTAAATAAATTATACGGAAAAAGAACTGGTAATAGGGGCTTATAGAGATAGGATAATAGCAACGAGGTCAGTTAGTATTCACATGATAATATTTATCCTGCTTCTTCAACATGCACATACCAGATTAATGCGTAGTAAGCGCATTTTTTCATGGAATATGGTAACTGATTTCCGCGCAAATAACACTACTGAAAGAGAATTTCCAAAAAAAATAGAATAATTACTACAAAAATGTGAGATAAATGAGTAATGAAAGAAGCAGTGGGTAAAAACCTGCACACTTCTATTTCCCTTGTATTTCCCTGTGGTGGCAGGTTTAAGGATTTATATCAATAGGGAACCCTTTTTGTTGGCAGATACCTATAAAACGATCCTAACACAAACATAAATTTAAGATTATGGAAAACAAGCTCAGTAATAAAAAGGTGGCCATATTGGTGGCAGACGGTTTTGAAGAGGTTGAATTTACAAAACCGCTGGAAGCATTGAAAAATGCAGGTGCTACGGTAGAAGTCGTTTCTCTTAAAAACGGAAAAGTAAAAGCCTGGGCCGAAAAAGAATGGGGTGGAGAATATCCTGTAGATCTTACCGCAACTGAAGCAAATGCAAAAGATTATGATGCATTGGTATTACCGGGTGGTGTAATGAACCCCGACCTATTACGTCAGAACCAGGATGCCGTAAACTTTGTAGCAGGCTTTTTCGATGATAGTAAACCAATTGCGGCCATTTGTCATGGTCCCTGGACGTTGATTGAAACAGGTGAACTGAAAGGAAGAAAGGTTACCTCTTATCCTTCTTTGAAAACAGACCTGATAAATGCAGGTGCAGAATGGGTAGACGAAGAAGTAGTTGTGGATAACGGACTGGTTACAAGTCGTACGCCTAAAGATCTTCCTGCCTTTTGCAGAAAGATGGTAGAAGAAATTGGCGAAGGAGTGCATGCTTGATTATAGACTCAATAAAGAGGCTGTTTCAGTATTGAGCAGCCTCTTTTTATTCCGGTAACTGATAGAGACTGTTAGTCTCTTAAGCGATTCTCAGGACCTTATTTTATTTTTTGAGACGGACTCTTTTTTATTTCTTCTTTTTATAAGTGACCTCTACCACGGCCACTCCCATACTTACCATACCAATCCTTCTGGCTGCTTTTTTAGATAAGTCTATTATCCTGCCTTCTGCAAAAGGACCCCTGTCTGTAATTCTCACTTTTACAGAACGGCCATTGGCAACATTCGTGACTTTAACCTTTGTGCCGAAAGGTAAAGTACGATGGGCTGCAGTCAAACTATTCTGGTGAAACGTTGATCCGCTGGCAGTGCGATGTCCTTCATACTTATCAGCATAATAAGATGCCTTTCCATTTTCAGTAATCTTCCTGCTACAGGAAGTAAGTAACAAGAGTGTACATAACAGTACAATCAGGCTGCGTGAATATTGTATAGTTCCCATAGGCATAAATTATAGTGGGGGTATACCCCAAGATAAACAGTTTTTTAAAACGGATATCCTATCGCTATGTTCAATATCAGATTTTCCTTGCGCCAGTCAGGATCGCCGAATTTTACATCTTTAATTACCCATCGCTCATTCTGTGGTAACCAGGGCTTACGGAGAGGGAATGCAAGATCCAGTCGTACTACTACAATTGAAGCATCTATACGTAACCCTGCACCTGCATCCACTGCTATCTGGGAACCAAAAGAGCCGGCTTTAAACTGACTTCCGGGTTTTTCGGGAACAACCCGTTTGAGCCAGATATTACCGGCATCCAGGAATAAAGCGGCATTAAATATACCAGTCAGGTGCGCACGTAGTTCAGAGTTATATTCCAGTTTAATATCCCCGGCTTCATTGGCCAGGTACCGGCTGGAAGTATCTTTATAAGATCCCGGGCCCAGTGTTCTGGCCCTGAATCCGCGAAGGCTACTACTACCTCCTATAAAGTATTGTTTTACAAAGGGTAATGTCCTGGAGTTACCATAAGGAAGGCCATAACCGGCATAAATACGGTTTACCCAGGTCAGCTTTTTGTTTAATTTCCAGTAATGCCTTGCGTCTGCGGTCAAACGAACAAACTGTGCAAAAGGAATACCCAGAATGTTTTTCGAACTGTCTCCTTTCGGAACAATCAAACCAGCAATATTCCCGGAATAATCCAGGTCCCCATTGAGATAAAAACTATGAATGCGGTTGGCAGACTGATTATTGAAAGTAACATTGTAATTACCTCCCAGGATAAATTGCTTTTCAATGGCCGTACGTTGACTCGGATCGTATTTCAGGATGCTGTCATATCCGGGGGTGGTTTTAGTAGGCAATACATAAGTGATGGAGAAAGGGGACCACTTATGTTCCAGGAATTCTGTTTTACGCCAGATGTACTGGAAATTAAAGGAATAGGCGTTCAGATTATATAACTGACTCCGGCTGTACAATTCATAACTCAGGCTGATACGGGTGCGCGGTACGTAAGGGGTGCGCACGTTCAGCCCTTTGAATACCGGTTGCCAGAAACGGGGAATGGTTACGGCTGCCTCTGTCTTAAAGTTATAGGAGTTTCCTCCTGTTTGTACGGAGGAGGCCTTCCCTCCTACCTGCCATTCCAATCCACCGGAAACAGAGAGTTCGAGCAGGTTAGCGGCATGTAGCCAGTTACGGTTACGGGCTGTGATCTTTACTTCCGATCCTACAAAGTTGTTGGATTTTGAAGTACCTCTCAACTCGGCCTGAAGGCTGCGCCGTGGATAAGGCGTAAGAAAGAAACTGGCATTTAAAAGAGAGCTATCTCCTCTTACAGGCCGGAACGTCCCTTTTACAAATTTGAATGTTCCAAGGTCTGTTAAGCGATGCAGTGTAATATTATGAGAACTCAGGCGGTAAAGACTATCCGGTTTCAGGAAAATAGAACGGTCAAATACGCTGGGTTTGAATTTATTAGTAGTATCTACGATCCGCAGTCGGTTATAAATAACCGGAGTACCCGATCTGGAAAGAGAATCATTATCCAGGGAATAATTAGGATACACCGTAATGTTTTTCATATGGTATTTCTTCCGGGCAAGCGCAGGCGTTTCGGGTTTGACAGTTACAAACAGATCAACCATTCCTTTATTGGTACTGTCTACTTCTACCAGCAGGTAATCCGGTGTAAAATAATAGTACCCTTGTTCCTTCAGTATATTATGAATGCGGTTACGTTCTGCTTTGATGCTATCCAGCCTGTAAGGACGGTTCAGTTTCAGGGAAGATCCTTGTTGAGCAGCAGCTATGGCCTTACCAAGTATGCTGCTATCTGTTACGTACGTCACGCTTTTTATGCGGTAACGATGATTAGGAATAGCGGTGTAAAGGATGGAGGCTTTTTTCTTCCCTTTGTTTTTTATTTCAGGAGTAACCTGTGCCTGGAAAAATCCATTATCTACCAGGTATTGTTCCATTACATTGGCTGTATAATCAGGTTTGGCCTGGCTTAATAACACAGGCGGCTGGCCCCATTTGCGTCTTAAAAGGTAGTTGAGCCCTTTTCCTTTAGGTTCCTTCCCCAGATTATAAAGCCAGAGGCGAATAGGCAGTCCTGCAAATTTCTTATTGGGTTTAGGTCTGGCACTACTCTCCATTTGTTCATAAAGGGTACTATAATCCCGCGGCTTTTTACCTTCCCATTTAATATTGGTACCGGTAAAAAGACGATCGCCCTCGGGAACGGTCTTCGTAGTACTACAGGCACTGATGCAAACAATTGCAAGTACTGGTAGCAATCGGGGTATAATATGCCAGTTTCCTCTAACCATTTTATTTTTTACTGTCGGGTTTTTTAGTTCGCAGTTTTGTCTGCGTTTTATCTTTTTTTGAACGTTGGAATATCTCACGGAAATTATCGTAATCCATGATCAGGGCAAATGCTACTCCTGTTTCAACAACCTGACCTTCAATCACGGTGCTGTTATCGTTACGCTGATATACTCTTACACGGTACCTGCCATCTTTTGTCAGTTTGTATTCTACGGAAATATCTCCTACCAGGGTACTTGGGTTTGCCTGATTTTCTCCCTGCAGCATCACATTGGAACCAACAGAAACAGAAAGGCGATCGTTGAAGAGTTTTTTTGAAGCACCCACTTTGAGGTTCGTAGTTTCCTGCTGTGAACCGGTAGAGTAATCATCTTTGGATTCTACATCGAAATTGAGATCGATACCTTTTATCAGGTTGCCCGCAAGGTTGTTCAGCTGTTGAGACAGGATTTTGCTTACGCTCTGCCTTGCCATGTTGGTTACGCCAAAATCACCACTACCCTCTCCTCCTGCCAGAGGATCTTCCGGAATGAAACTGCCCAATACCAGTAATCCCATTACCTGCTTATTCAATTCTGAAGGGATCTGGTTGATTTGTTTCAGACGGTTATACACACTTCCATTGAAGGCATTCTGATCTGCTTCCGGCATATCCAGTTCAAAGGAAATTTCCGGTTTCAGCAGAGATCCTTTGATTTTCAGGTATACATAGAAAGGCAGGCGCTGTTTATATTTATTACGTTCTGTTTCAGAGAGTGAGGATAACTGATCCTGTACCAGATCAGCAGCCGGGGCATTCACGGTATATTTAGCCGTGATGTCAAGATCGGCGCTGGTAGCATCTCCGCTGAAAATAATGGAACTTCCTTTTTCTATAGAGAAGCTGCGTTTGATCAACTGGTTCAGTGACATTTCATATTTACCTTCAGATATCTCATAACGCCCCGTAAGGCTTAATTTACTGCTGGCGTCCTGGGTAGCATTGAGTGTGGCACTTCCTTTTGCTTCAACAAAATCACCATTCACAGGATCAATGATAATTTTGATAGTAGATTCCGGGGTAATTTCGGCAGTGCCCGAGAAGTTAAATCCTCTTAAACGTGGATTCTGGAATTTGGTACTGTCTACTGTTTTAAGCAGGGAAGAATCGATAGGGTTTGATTTGTCCACAAATACGATCACTCCTTCCCTGTTGGCAACACCGGGTTCTTCACCAGGTAACGTTACTGTAATACTGGATTTATCTCTGAGTTTCAGATAAGCATCTACACGGGGGAGATCAAGATTGCCTCGTATTCTGATACGGGTGTCAATAAAAGCAGGGCCGTAATATAGTTGGTCCGGGCTCTGTTGTTTACCCAACACCATAAAGTTATCAGAATTGATGTTCAGGTTGAAGTTAAAATTGGTGTAATCTGTTGTATTGATGCGGCCGTCGAGTATCAGTTCATTTTCCAGGCTGTCTGCAATGACGAACTTATCGAATTGCAGGCCTTTCTCATCCAGTACAATGTTTTCATCGGGGAAAGTAAGCGGAGTACCAATTTCTGTGATAGTACCGCCGGCATCATCAAAATGAAGATTACCCAGCACTTTTGGTTTACTGGCAGTACCGGTGATCGTGAACTTACCATCTGCCGTACCATGCATGTGGTTCACATTACCAAACGTAAATGCTTCCAGGGAAGACATATTGATACGGTTGATATCTACGTTGGCATTGATTGTCGTATCGTAAGTACCGGCTACTTTCAGGTCATTGTCGTTTCCTGTAAGAGAGGCGGTTAATTTATACTGATTTGCTACGGGGGTTTCCACATTAGCATCCAGGGTTCCTAATTTGGAACCTCTGAAAACCAGGCTGTCTACTTTTATAGTACTTCTGATGAGGGGCGATTTATTAAGATTGCTTACCAGGGCCTCTGCATTCACGTTACCATTTGCGAGTAAAGTATCTGCTGCCAGTAAAGCCGTGATAGTAGACAGTTTGAAGTCTTTGATATTTGTTTGCAGGGCAGGCAGTGTACTATTACTGCTATCTGGCCGGGTCTGTAATTCTATAGATTGTTCCTGGTAAGATATTTTAAGAGTGGCACTATCAGGAGAACCATTGTGGATATGTATATGATTACCCTCTGCAACTTTCCATTGTTGCCTGTTCAGCAACAGATCTGGTTTCAGGGAAAGAGAGATGGCATTATCCGGCAGGAACTGCACATAACCTCCTACCCTGTACTTAGGGACCCGTTTGGTATCATCCAGGAACAGGTCCCAGTTTACTTTGCCATTGGAAGCCAGGGCATTCAACTGTGTATGATATAGCGGAGCTATTTTATGATGCAACTGTGCCAAAGAGATCGTCGCTTTCAGGGCAGTGTCGATAACGCTGGCATTAATAGCCAAACTATCCAGTTGCAGAGAGTCGTATATTAATCTGGGTAAGGCGGCATTCAGTACCAGTAAACTACTGTCTGTGTTAAGGCGGCCATTCATAACCAGTGGCTTATCCATATGCAGACCAGGTATCATCGACCTTAGGTTACGTGGCCAGCTTAATTCAGCATTCCATTGGAGTATTTGTCCTGATGGAAGTACTACCTGTTTTGCGCTATCATAAGGTTGCAGCGGTCTGTTGATCAACAAGCCGAGGGCGGTACCTACTTTCGTATAATCTATTGAACCATTTGCATTTATAAAACCAAAGGGACCGGTTAATGAGAGATATTGTTTATCCTGATAATGTGCTGTGAGGGCAATGGTATCTATTGTGTATACCTGTTCCGATGTGGCTATCTGCCAGCCATCAAGAAAAGCATTACCCTCTGTACGGCGAGGGTCCAGGGAGCTGAAGTCAGCATCCAGGTTGCCTTTTAACTGCAAAGGAGCAGTGTACAGATGTGTAGCAAACAGGTCCGCTTTATCCAGTTGCAGCTTTGCCTGTAAAGATTGCAGGGTGGTATCGTTGAGCGTTCCGTCTACATTAAACACCATCCTGATACTGGTATCCCTGCTTTCTCCTTCCGCGTGCAGTTGTTGTTTATTAATATTGGCTTTCGCTGTTATATCGTGATAAGTATACCCTTTGTAAGCGGCATCACTTAAATGTATAGCAGCATTCGTTATCATACCGGGGAAAGAATACCCCTGCCCGCTGGCAGACAAGTTCCCACTTACCCACCCAAAGGTGGTATCATATAATAGTATGCCCGGGTGTATATGGAAGGAAGACAGCGTTATATCATAACGGCTGCGGATACTGTCTGTGATATTTACAAGATGAGCAGAGAGGTTCGCATTCGCTGAGTTGCTTTTCAGCTGTAGCGCTGTTGTCATATCCCGCATACCTCCCAGAAAACTACCGGTAATGATCAATGATTCAGGTAAGCGGGGAGTATCTGGTAAAGTATTGGGGGGTAGCCAGGAGCGCAGTGGTTTGTTGCCGGATATAATATAGATGTCTGATAAGTTGGCGTAGAGATGGTCTGCATTTGTTGCGTGTTCTACTTGTCCGTGTGTTTGAATGCGGTTCCCTTTGTTATCAGCAATACGTAATGTTTCGATGATCAGTTTACCGAGAGAGCCTTTCAGCACAGCGGTTAACTGAAGTTCCTTATCCCAGAGGGGTTTCATGGATTTATTCTGGCGGGCATGTGGTACAAATGGCAGCCATTCCGCCAGGGTAATATGGGAAGAGTCCAGGTTAGCACGGAGCTGTAACAGTTCCATATTGTCAGACAAGGTGGACCATGAAGGAACATTCACTGCCACTTGTTTCCTGAACAGGCTTTTATTTGTTTCCAGTAAAAGATTCTGTAAAGAAAGAGATTGAGGTGTGAATACTACATTGAAATGCGCCTGTTTAACAGCAAACCCCGAGCGGTCTGTCACTGACAGTTTATGCAGGATAGCTCTGATAGTATCAGGTTTGTAAAGAATGTTACTGATATGTGTATTTAAGTCGCTGAGTAAAAGGTGGTTATAATCAGGGTCACTGCCGGCACCACGTTTTGCCGGCGCGGTATTATTATCGAATTTAACGTTTACATGTTCCAGTTCTGCTTTGGTTGCCAGTACCTGCCAGGTATTGGGCGTATTATCCGTTGGGACCGGCTTAGAGGTATCGCGGGCTGTGGACAGAGAGAATACCCCCGAGGTATGACTGATCTGTAACCCTCCTACCAGTACACGCGTAGAATCCAGGTCTATGCTTGAATTAAGGAGTTCCAGCTTTCCTGTTTTCCAGGCGGTAGAGATGCCTCTTCCTTCATCAGCATACAGGAAAGAACTATTACTGATATCTAATTTTTTAAGGAGAAGATGAAATGCAGTGCTGCCGGTATCTACAGGAGGAGGCGCTGCGCTGGTCAGTTGTTTAGGTCTGTATTCCTGTTTGAAGAAGCCTTTCAGTCCGTCTAACTTTATACCGCGGAAAGCATAGAGTCCATCGTCGAGTAATAATTCATCCGGATCTACATGGAGTTCCTGCCAGGTGATTACGGCATTCATTCCCCCCGGAGCGTCTATATATCTTACACGTACCTGTTTAAGGGTTACGTCTTTGATATCAAACTGAATGGTAGTACCTGTTTTGGTAGAAACAGTGTCCGGAACGCTTTTTTTACTTACGAATGCATCGATTATAAACTGGTAATTGAATACTGAATCCTGTGGATGACGGTATACGTTCACAAGCAAGGTATCCCATTCCAGGTGATTGATCTGTAACTCATTGTTGAGAATTGCCAACAAGTTGTAGCGCACTTTCAGGGACCCGGAATATAAAAGAGCCTGGGAACTGGTATCTGCCACGAATACATTCCGTAATTCCAGGTATTGCAAGCCTCTTACGCGCAGGTAGCCGATCTTCACGCGGGTATGTAGTTTCTTTTGCAGATAAGACTCCCCTTGTCTGCGTATATAATCCTGAACAGATTCCAGCTGTAAAAGCAATACAGCCATAACCGGTAATAATAACAGGACTAAAACTGTCCATAAGACCCATCGCCACCAGGGGCGTCGGTGATGTTGTTGCTCTTGAGCTGATGGTGCCGTCACTATGAAATAGTTACTTACAGTAATTTACTGGATTAAAACACTTTGTGATATTCGTTGTTCGAATGTTGTAAGAGAACAAAATTTGTACCTGCAAACAGGAATCAGTAAAAAAGAGCGTATAAATGCGCAATTATATTACCAGACAGGATTATTTCTCTGGTTGAATTTCTCAATGTAATAAATCAACTTTTCCTTGTTCTTTGGGTCGTTGTTGAACTCTCTTAATAAGGAAGTATCCTGGGGAAGGATATATCTGCGGAGATTAAAGAAAGTGAGATCATATACATCTCCTGTCACTATATTCAATACTTTCCTGCTGATAGTAGCCGGAGGGGTATTGTTAAAGATGATCCCTTCTGTAGCACGGTTGGCGGGGGCAGAAGTAATAGCGTGTACCTGGTACAGGCAGTAATATCCTATTTCGTCGAATTTATTAAGACCGTTATCCCGGATATATGCGGCAGTTCCATCACTATATCCCCAGAAGTTTTTCACTTTATGCTCGTGACCGGCAGAATCGAGGAGCATTAACTGGTTCCGGGAAGCAAGCAGGTAAATCTGGGCAGCCGGGGTCTTATCCTTTACTACCAGTTTGCCATTTTCTGATGGCTGATTAGAGCGGAATTCCTTAAAGCTTTTGTAGATACCTTTTTTTAACTGATGAGTATCATATATAGAAGTATCCTGTGCAAAAGATGACAGGAAAAGCCCGGAGAACAGTGCTGTAGAAAGTAAGAACCGCATCATAAGGATGCAAAAGTAAGATATGTTTATTTAGCAGGAATGATCTTATTCTCTTCCATTGTGGTAAATAACTGATCGCGGATTTCTCTATAGGTACTTTTTGATGTTGGATTGATTATAGTTTTCAGATTGGCTTGCCAGATGATGATACTATCAGTCTTTTCAGTAATGACAAGATCCAGGTCATTTGTCAGTTTTGTAGTAGACCATTTTACAGGAGTTTTGAAAGTACTGGTAGATCTTAAGAGGACACCGTTCTGATTTATCAGTCGCTTCCTTTCCGTAAACTCTACCGGCAACAATTGGAGTACTGCATTATACTGGCCATTATTTAATTTTCGGAAGGCCTCGTCGGTATCCGTTTTAGTATCATCGCCAAGGAATTCATAATGACACTCAATATTCTTTTTTTTCAGACCCTCAATGAGTTGGGCAGACACGTTATCCATATACATTCTTGCCTGCATATTTCCTTGCCCTGTTATCAACAGTGATTTATACTGTTTAACAACATCATTTGATTTGATGGTATTGATGTCTATGGATTGGGCGCTGCAGGCTATTGAAAATGCTAAAGGGAAAAAAAGTAAAAAGGATCGCATTCCGGTAAAAGGATTAATAAGGGCATAAAGGTATTAAAAACGATCGTCAAAAATGATGAAAGCAAAAGGCCGGGTAAAGACCCGGCCCGGCTGAAGGTTACAACAAAATCTAAACCTGCTTATGAGAAATTTTAATCAAAGCATTCAAATTAATTTATACAGCGAGCGCCTGTAAAGAATGATCTTTACTTTCCAGCTGTGAGCTGCCCATCAGGAACTCATCCACCTTTCTTGCACATTCTCTTCCTTCGCTGATTGCCCATACTACCAGGGATTGTCCACGACGCATATCGCCGGCAGCAAACACCTTAGGTATAGAAGTCTGGAACGCTTTTTCTCCTGCCTTCACATTTCCTCTCTCATCTTTCTCTACACCCAACTCATCCAGCATACCGGTGTGTTGAGGGTGTACAAAGCCCATTGCCAGGAAAGCAAGTTCGCAGGGTAATTCCTGTTCGCTTCCGGGAACCTCTTTGAAACCGCCGGGGCGGCCATCTGGTCCCAGTGCCCATTCCAGATTCACTATTTTTAATCCTTTCAGATTACCATTTTCATCTCCTGTAAATTCCTTGGTACCAATTGCCCAATGACGTGCAGCGCCCTCTTCGTGAGAAGAAGATGTTTTCAACACCATAGGATAAGTCGGCCATGGCATATAAGGAGTACGTTCTCCCGGAGGTTTCGGCAATAATTCCAGTTGTGAAATACTTATTGCACCATGACGGTTAGAAGTACCTACACAGTCGGAACCGGTATCACCACCACCAATTACTACCACATTCTTACCCGTGGCCAGGATATCTGCTCCGGAAACAGTACGGCCGCTTACGCGTTTGTTCTGTTGTTTCAGGAAGTCCATTGCATAATGCACTCCTTTGAAATGACGGCCGGGAATATCCAGGTCGCGAGGGATGGTAGATCCACCAGCCAGCACGATAGCATTATATTCACGCAGCAGGTCGTTCACACTTACATTTACACCTACGTTAGCATTGCATTGGAATACTACGCCTTCATCTTCCATCAGTTTCACACGACGGTCGATTACCCATTTTTCCAGTTTGAAATCGGGGATACCATAGCGAAGCAATCCACCGGGAGCATCATCCCTTTCAAACACGGTTACCTGGTGCCCCGCATAGTTCAGCTGTGCGGCGGCTGCCAGTCCTGCAGGACCAGAGCCAATTACGGCTACTTTTTTACCGGAACGAACGCGTGGAGCCTTAGGCTGTACCAGCCCTTTATCAAAAGCGATCTCAATAATATGACGTTCAATTTCTTCGATAGCAACAGGAGGCTGATTGATACCCAGCACACAAGCACTTTCACATGGAGCCGGGCAGATGCGGCCTGTAAACTCCGGGAAGTTATTGGTACTGCTTAATATATTATATGCTTCCTGCCAGTCTTTATGATACACTGCATCATTAAATTCCGGGATCACATTACCCAGCGGACAACCGCTATGGCAAAAAGGGACGCCGCAATTCATACAGCGCGCGGACTGTTGATTCAGTTTGGTATCTGAATATTTTTCGATGAACTCGTTATAATTCTGGACTCTTTCCTGAGGAGCCACTTTAGATGGCAGCTCTCTTGTAAATTCCAGGAATCCTGTTGGTTTGCCCATTTCTCTTTTCGTTAGAATGTTAGTACTACTTCCCTACTTTCTGAGCCTGTGTTTTTGACGCACTAAGAACGGCTTTGTATTCTTTCGGGAACACTTTCACAAAATGACGCAGCTGATTTTCCCAGTCCTTTAATATGAACTTAGCTACTGTACTGTTTGTGTATGCATGGTGTTTGGTAATCAGGTCCTGCAGAGTGGTTGCATCTTCCTGGTCCAGCGGGTCCAGATCGATCATATCCTTATTGCAGCGACTTTCGAAAGTACCTTTCACATCATATACATAAGCAATACCTCCACTCATACCAGCGCCGAAGTTGCGGCCTGTTTCTCCCAGTATCACTGCTTTACCACCGGTCATATATTCACAACCGTGGTCGCCAACGCCTTCTGCTACAATGGTAGCTCCGGAGTTACGTACACAGAAACGTTCTCCTGCTTTACCGCGGATGTAGGCTTCACCGGAAGTTGCTCCGTAGAATGCCACGTTACCGGCAATGATATTTTCTTCTGCTTTGAAGCCAGCTTCAGCATGTGGGAAGAGGATCAGTTTTGCGCCGGAAAGACCTTTACCAAAATAGTCGTTTGCTTCACCTTCCAGTTCCAGTGTAACACCTTTCGTATTAAAGGCACCGAAGCTCTGGCCGGCAGAACCTACAAACTTGTAGTGGATAGTATCTTCCGGTAAACCATCTCCCTTGTAACGTTTGGATATTTCATTACTGAGGATGGTACCTGTAGCACGATCTGTATTCTTTACTGTAAACTGCTGATATACACGTGATTTCTTTTCAATTGCCGGCTGTGCTGCTTTCAGCAACTGCCAGTCGATCACTTCACTGATACCATGGTCCTGTTCTTCCTGTTTGTACAGGCCTACTTCCGGACCCGCAGGTTCTTTATATAATACCTGGGAAAGATCGAGGTGTTTGTATTTCCAGTGAGTGATGTTTTCACGTACCTGTAAATTATCTACCTGGCCAACCATTTCAACAACAGTACGGAAACCAAGGTCCGCCATGATCTCACGGAATTCTTCTACCAGGAAGTTGAAGAGGTTCACTACGTTTTCAGCATCCCCGTTAAAGCGTTTGCGCAGTTCAGGGTCCTGCGTAGCTACACCCACAGGGCATGTGTTCAGATGACATTTACGCATCATGATACAACCTTCTGCTACCAGTGCAGCAGTAGCCACACCCCATTCTTCCGCACCTAATAAAGTAGCGATAGCGATATCACGACCGGTTTTCAGCTGACCATCTGTCTGTACCACCACACGGCTGCGCAGTTTGTTCTTTACCAGTGTCTGATGTGTTTCTGCCAGACCCAGTTCCCATGGTAAGCCGGCATGTTTCACAGAACTGATAGGGGAAGCACCGGTACCACCATCATGGCCAGCGATCAGTACTACATCTGCCTTGGCTTTTGCCACACCGGCAGCGATCGTACCAACACCTGCTTTAGATACCAGTTTAACACTGATACGTGCAGCACGGTTAGCATTCTTCAGGTCAAATATCAGCTGTGCAAGATCTTCGATAGAGTAAATGTCGTGATGCGGTGGAGGGGAGATCAATCCAACTCCTGGTGTAGAGTGGCGCACTTTCGCGATCCATTCGTCTACCTTATGGCCGGGCAACTGGCCACCCTCTCCGGGTTTGGCGCCCTGTGCCATTTTGATCTGGAGTTCATCCGCATTGGTGAGGTAGTTGCTGGTAACACCGAAACGGGCACTGGCAACCTGTTTGATAGAAGAGCGCATGCTATCACCGTTCGGCAATTTTTCATAGCGCATTTCATCTTCCCCACCTTCTCCTGTATTGCTTTTGGCACCGATACGGTTCATGGCAATGGCCAGGGTAGAGTGAGCCTCGTGAGAAATAGACCCGAAACTCATTGCCCCGGTAGCAAAACGCTTCAGGATGCTTTGAGCAGATTCTACTTCTTCAATCGGAACAGAAGGACGGGTACGTTTGAAAGCAAAGAGGCTGCGCAGTGTGGCTGCCTTCTCGCTCTGATCGTTTACCGACTTCGAATATTTCTTGAATATGCTGTAATCGCCCATACGGGTAGCATATTGCAAAAGATGAATAGTAGTTGGATTAAAGAGATGGAATTCCCCTTTACGTTTCCACTGGTATACACCACCTGTAGTGAGGCGTTGTACCGGTGTTTCTTTACGGCCATATCCCATCCAGTGTTTTGCCAGCGTTTCGCGGGCAATTTCATCCAGGCCCATGCCCTGTAAGCGGGAAACAGCGCCGGTGAAATATTTATCTACTACCTGGCGGTTGATCCCCAGTATTTCAAAGATCTGTGCACCCTGGTAAGATTGCAGGGTAGAAATTCCCATTTTAGAGAATACTTTCAGCAAACCTTCACATACCGCCTTGATGTAGTTCTTTTTCAGTTTGTCTACGTCCAGGTCTGTTTCCAGTTTTCCGTTGATTTTCAGGTCGCGGATGGTACTGAGTGCCAGGTAAGGGTTGATAGCGGTTACGCCAAAGCCCAGCAGACAAGCGTAGTGATGTACTTCCCACACATCTCCGGCTTCTACGATGAGGCCTACCTGACCGCGGTATCCTTTGCGGATCAGGTGGTGATGAACTGCAGAAGCAGCCAGGATAGAAGGGATGGCAGCATGTTCGGAGTCTATCGCCCTGTCAGACAGGATGATTACTTCAAAACCATCTTCTACAGCATCCACTGCATAACGGCAGAGGCGTTGTAATCCTTTCTCCATGGAACCGGGCTTTTCATCTGCACGGAAATAAGTGTGCAATGTTTTAGCCTGGAACAGGCCGGTATCTATACTGCGTATTTTTTCCAGTTCGAAGTTGTTCAGGATGGGATGACGCAGTGCCAGGCCGTGGCAATGCAGCGGATCTTCATCCAGCAGGTTACCATTGTTCCCAACGAAAGTAGCGAGAGACATTACCAGTCTTTCACGGATCGGATCGATTGGCGGATTGGTTACCTGTGCAAAGAGCTGTTTGAAATAGCTGGTAAGGTGCTGTGGCTGATCGCTCAGTACGGCCAGGGGAACATCTGTCCCCATAGAGCCGATCGGTTCTTTACCATCCAGCGCCATTGGAGCAATGATCGTATCCAGGTCTTCGGTAGAGTAACCGAAGGCTTGCTGGTATTTAAAGATCTGGTCGTGTTCCAGGTGACTGAAAGTTACCCTTGGTTCGGACAGTTCTTCGAGACGGATCTTATATTTATTCAGCCATTCGCCATAAGGTTGCTGTGAACAGATCGTCTGTTTCAGTTCCTCATCGCCGATAATGCGACCCTGTTCCATGTCCACAACGAACATTCTTCCAGGTTGCAGGCGGCCTTTTTCTTTTACGTTCTTAGGATCGATAGGTAATACACCGGCTTCAGAAGCCATGATTACGCGATCGTCCTTAGTGATAACAAAGCGGGCAGGTCTCAGACCGTTACGGTCCAGGGTACCACCGATGATCTTACCATCTGTAAAGGAGATACAGGCAGGACCATCCCATGGTTCCATCATGGAAGCATGGTACTCATAGAAGGACTTCTTCACGGGGTCCATTGCTGCATTACCATCCCATGCTTCAGGAATCAGCATCATCATTACATGAGGAAGGGAGCGGCCGGTGAGCAACAGCAGTTCTACTACGTTGTCCAGGCTGGCAGAATCGGATTGGCCTTCTTCCACAATCGGAAGGATCATATCCATTTCTTCCTGGGAGAAGAATTTAGAGATAAAGTCTTTCTCTCCGGCACGTAACCAGTTGAGGTTTCCTTTCAGCGTGTTGATTTCACCATTGTGCGCAATATAGCGGTAAGGGTGAGCCAGGCGCCAGCTGGGGAAAGTATTGGTAGCAAAACGGGAGTGGATGAGCGCAAAAGCGGACACCATTTTCTCATCGCTGAGATCTGCATAATAATGACGTACCTGGTAAGTGGTCAGCTGTCCTTTATACACAATCGTTTTAGTAGAGAGAGACGGTATATAAAATAAGGCCTTTTCTTTAGGAACGGTATTACGTACTGTTTTGGAAACATAATTACGTAAAACAAAAAGTTTGCGTTCAAATGTATCGTTGTCAGTAATATGATAAGGACAGGCAATGAACACCTGTTCGATCTCTGGTTCTACAGAAAGCGCACCTTCACCGATGCCGTCCGGACGGACAGGCACTTTACGGTAACCAAGAATTTCAAGGCCTAATTTTTCCGCCGCCCGGTTAAGGATCTCACGACACTCTTCTCTCCATCGGGGTTCCTTTGGAAAGAAAATCATTCCTACACCATATTTACCAAATTCGGGGAGACTAATACCGATTTTAAGGCATTCGTCATACAGAAATTCATGTGGCAACTGAATCAGGATCCCCGCCCCATCACCAGTGTTTTGTTCACAGCCACATGCACCGCGATGCTCCATGTTTTCCAACATGGTCAGCGCATCCCGGATGATCTGATGCGATTTACGGCCCTTGATATGGGCAGTAAAGCCTGTTCCGCAAGCATCATGTTCATAATCCGGGTGGTACAGTCCTTGCAATTGCTTCACTTCTTGCATTCGTTTAGATTTTTTGACCTTGGCATACTTCTCCTGGCATAATTCGGGAGAGGGTACCGTAATTTTTGTATCGGGAATGCTATAAAGATACTAAAGGAATACGGTATTTTTTACCAAAACTTTCGTATAAGGGTTAAAATTTAGAAAAGATTAAAAAAGTATAGGCTTTTGTTAGAATTATATAAGAAGTGCAGGCTTAACTGGTCTGATTTTACCCTTCAGGGGGGGTATTGGGTGTTAAAAAGACGTAATGTGTTGGGGGTGAAGGAAGAGTTACAGGTAAGAAATAGCGCAGTAAATACTGGAACAGACGAAGTTTCCGGTTTGTGAAGGAAAAACGATAGGTGAATAGGGTAAAATTTATTATTGAAATAATCTTCATTAAAAAGTTTGTGAAAGAAGTGCAATAGATAAATTAGCGGATATAGCAGGGATGATTTTAATAATAGTGATAGCAGCAATGGCAATGGAAAAGGGGACTATTTCCAGTCATAGTAACTTTTCATATATTTTAATACATTGCTAATCAGTAATAAAAAAGCATTGAAATATTAGCGAGTACTGATAACCTATTGATATCCAGCCTGTTCAGATATATAACCCGTATATAAGCCCTATATAACCCCTATTTTAGCCGTATATAAGCCGTACCTATATAGATAGGGCTTATATAGGGATTATATAGAAGTAGGCTACCAGTTATAAATCGTTTGCGGGAGAGTATACGATCTTTTAGTGGTTTATTTAAGATGGCTAACAGGCTTTTTATAAGACACGGCTATCTGATCCGGTATGGAGAAAAAGAAGGCTTTTCCCCTAACAGGCCTTTTATAAGGAATGGCTATAGCATGATATACTTATGAAGAGGATATGAATAGGAATAAAACAGGTTAATCCTCCGTTAATCCTCCGTCTTTTAACGGAGGATTAACGGAGGATTAACCTGTTCAGAAGCTTGTTTAGACCTTAGGAAGTCTTAAACAATACGGACGTTCACGCCCAGCTCTTCCAATGCTTTTACAATATGTGGGGAGATACCGCTGTCTGTAATGATCTCATCGATGTCTTCAATTCCGCAGATCTTTCCAAAACCACGACGGCCGAATTTAGAAGAATCGGCCAGTACGATCGTTTTCTGCGCTGCATTTACCATCCGCTGGTTCAGCTGTGCTTCCAGTATATTAGTGGTGGTTAATCCGAATTCGATATCGATACCATCTAAGCCCAGGAATAGTTTGCTGCAGGAAAAATCGGCCAGGATCCTTTCTGCATAGGTACCGGTTACTGAAGAAGAACTGTTGCGGACAATGCCGCCCAGTTGTAATACTTCAATTTCAGGATGGCGGAGAAGTTCCTGTGCTACGTTCAATGCAGGTGTAATAACGGTAAGATGTCCTTTAGGGTGGATGTTCCGGGAAAGGGCCAGAGCTGTGGTACCGGAAGAGATAATAATGGCATCGTTAGGGGCTATTAAGCCAGCAGCAGCGATCGCAATATTATTCTTTTCATCCCTGCGGATCTTCTCCTTTTCATTAACCGGTTTATCGTTGATGTACGGATTGTGAATGGTAGCACCTCCATGAGAACGGAATAACAAGGCCTTGTCTTCCAGTAATTTGAGGTCTTTTCTAATGGTTACACCGGATACGTCCAGCTCTTTGCAGAGATCTACCACGTTTACATATCCTTTCTCAGACAACCTGTCGAGGATATATTTATGCCGTTCTGCAATATTAATCATTGACATATGCGTAAAAATTAAAGAGTATTGAAATATGCCTGTAATTGGGGATGAAACGCTATGCCATCTTCCAAATAGTTACAAAAGTACTTTCATGTTGTTGAATTAAATGCATAATGACAGAAAAAAATATTAAGGAAATTTATAGTCTTTAGTGTATAAACGAAAGGATATGAAGTAGATTCTCCTTATTCAAGTAGGGCTTTAAGGATCTAATTCATTTATCATCATATCTTTTTATCATTTATCAATTGTTTTTTCAGCTTTTTATTCGTTGTTTCAATTTATTTGGATTTCTTTTTTATACAGATATTAGTGAGATATAAATGAAAGCAATCATTTTATAAAGTAACCTGGCTGATTTATACGACTAAAAGAAGCTGAAAGAAATGGAAATATCCCAATTGGGTTTAAGGCTGCGGGGTTACACAGGCTTATCCTGTTATTTATCCACTGATAAATTAATATTTTGCGGGAAAGGATAATTTAGCAACATTGAACTCTCTATGTGTTTGATACGCAGACCAATGGAATGTTGAAAATTCTCAATTATGATCAAAAAATTATCAGCGCTTGCAATGGCATGCGCTATGGGCTTTTCTGTTATGGCGCAGCAGGCCTTACCACGGCCTAAACTTGTTGTAGGGATTGTAGTAGACCAGATGCGCTGGGACTTTCTCTATCGTTATGCCGACCGCTACGAGGCGGGTGGATTTAAACGAATGATGAATGAAGGGTTCTCCTGCGAGAACACTTATATCACACATCTTCCTTCTTTTACGGCAGTGGGGCATAGTACTATTTATACGGGATCTGTACCTGCCATTCATGGCATTACCGGAAATGAATGGACGGACCAGATAACAGGCCGTAAATGGTATTGCACTGAAGATACTACGGTACAATCTGTTGGTACTACTTCTGCTGCAGGTAAGATGTCTCCGCGTAATTTACTGGCAACGACTATTACTGATGAGCTGAAACTGGCAACGAATTTCCGTTCTAAAGTGGTGGGAGTTTCCCTGAAAGACAGGGCTTCTATTCTGCCGGCAGGTCATACGCCTGATGGTGCTTTCTGGCTGGATGACAGTAACGGTAGTTTCGTAACCAGCTCTTATTATATGAATCAACTGCCTGAATGGGTAACGAAATTCAATAACACTAAAGAACCAGCGGCACTGATGTCTAAACCCTGGGAGACGTTATATCCTATAAAGACCTACGTGCAGAGCACTGCTGATGCAGAGAGCTGGGAAGAAACATTTAAAGGAGAGACCACCACTACCTTCCCGCATAATATGCCCGTGATTTATTCGCAGGACCCGGGTAGCTTGCGTGCCACTCCTTCCGGAAATACGCTGACGCTGGATTTTGCCAAAGCGGCAATTGCCGGGTATAATCTTGGGGGCGGCGCAGTGACAGACTTTTTAACGATTAACTGTGCTTCTACGGATTATGTGGGTCATCAGTATGGGCCTAATTCTATAGAGATAGAAGATACTTATCTGCGTCTGGATAAAGACCTGTCGGCATTTTTCCGTTATCTGGACCAGCGCCTGGGGAAAGGGAATTACCTGGTGTTTTTGTCCGCAGATCATGGAGTGGCGCATACGGTAGGTTTTATGAAGGAGCATAATATTCCGGCTGGACTCGTGCCTGGTGGAAAACTGCTGGCTGGTGTGAACAGTGCTTTACAAGCCCGGTTTGGTGTGGATAAACTGGCTGTTTCCGGAGAGAATTATCATGTGAACTTTGACAGAAATAAGATAAAAGAGCTGAAGCTGGATTATGATGCGGTGAAGAAAGAGGCCGTGATGTACCTGCAACAGCAGCCGGGAGTTGAGTTTGCGGTTGACATTGACAATATCGGGAATAGCCCGGTACCAGAGCCTATCAAATCAATGATCATTAACGGGTATAATCCTAAACGCTGCGGAGCGGTGATGATTATCCAGGAGCCGGGCTGGTTCCAGGGATCAGATAAGGGGACGACGCATGGCAGCTGGAATACGTTTGATACACATTTGCCATTGTTGTTTATGGGCTGGCATGTAAAGCATGGGGCTACCAATGCGATGACCGGTATGACGGATATTGCACCCACCATTGCGGCAATGTTACATATACAAATGCCAAGTGGCTGTGTAGGAAAACCAGTGATGGAAGTATATAAATAATTATTGAAGGGGTATCAAAAATAAAGGCCTGAGAATCGTCTGAATGGCGATAGGTCTTCATCAGGTAACCGAATGAAAAGGGGTTGTATTCTTTTGAGAAATACAACCCCTTTGTTATGGACTGTTATTCAGGATCAAACAGGAACTTCGTTTTACTCTATATATAAAGAATCGACTGGTTATTCAGGATCAAACAGGAACTTCGTTTTACCCTGTATATATAAAGGATCGACTGTTATTCAGGATCAAACAGGAACTTCGTTTTGCCCTATATATAAAGGATCGACTGTTATTCAGGATCAAACAGGAACTTCGTTTTACTCTGTATATATAAAGGATCGACTGTTATTCAGGATCAAACAGGAACTTCGTTTTGCCCCGTATTATCTTCATATATAAGGGATCACTGGCGAGGCTTTCTTCCTGTAGCCGGTTCAGCGCGGTCACCACATAAGCATAGATCTTCCCTTTCACATAAGTAGCATCCACATATTGGGGGTCGGCCATCTGAGGCAGGATCGTTAAAATTTTAGAAGGATCATTGAGGTTAATCACCTCATCCGCATTAAAGCGATACAGCACGTACTGGTTAGTACGGCCGGAAGTATCATTATCTGCCCAAAATAAATTTAACCCATTGGGCTTTTCTATCGCATCAATAAAGTAAGGAGAGAAAGGCGATTTGCCATTCAGCCAGGGCATGACAGGCCTTAAAGCCGGATAACGATAAAAATGATTCCTCAGCGTATCCTCTATCCCACGGGGATTACCGGTAAAGGATTTGGCACTATAGAAGAAGCTGCCCTGAATCGTGTTGAGGGTGCGTACTTCTGTAAGTTGTATGGGCAATTCGTTCGGGTTGCTCCAGGCGGCATTGCTGTTGATTTTGTATACACCGTGACCGATATACACATGACGCCCATACCCATGCTGGGCCCACCAGTTCAGTAATACTTCATAATCAGCAGAACGGTGCCCGCGTTCCCAGTAGAGCTGTGGAGCGGCGTAATCGATCCAGCCTTTCTTCAGCCATTTTAATACATCTGCATAAAGATCGTCATAGTTGGTGAGGCCGCCTCTGGTGTAAGAACCTTCAGGATCACGGTCCCTGCTGCGCCATACGCCGAAAGGACTGATACCGAATTTAACCCAGGGCTTTTCTTCTTTTATCATCTTAGCAACCATCTGGATAATGGTATCCACATTCCAGCGGCGCCAGTCGTCTTTTGCCATGCCATGGCCATACTGCCGGTAAGAGCTATAATCAGGGAACTCCTTGCCAGGTACGGGGTAGGGATAGAAGTAATCGTCGAAGTGAACGGCATCTATATCATAACGGCGAACAACGTCGCGGATAATCTGGGTCACATATTCCCGTACTTCAGGAACTCCGGGATCAAAGTATTTCCGGCCATCGAAGGTAAGGAACCACTGGGGCCGTTGTTTGGTAATATGTGTAGGAGCAACACTGCTGCGGTTTACATTGAATACGGCCCGGTAAGGATTGAACCAGGCATGAAACTCCATACCCCGTTTGTGGGCTTCCGCTATCATGAACTGAAGAGGATCATAATAAGGATCAGGCGCCTGTCCCTGCCTGCCGGTAAGGTATTCGGACCAGGGTTCAAAGGGGGAAGCGTAAAATGCGTCTGCCACAGGACGCACCTGCACTACCACAGCGTTCATGCCATTGTGTAGCTGGTGATCAAGTATATTTATGAATTCCTGTTTCTGCTGTTCTACGGGCAATCCTCTTTTCGATGGCCAATCAATGTTTTCCACTGTTGCTATCCATACAGCACGCAATTCCCGTTTTGGCGGTAACTGTGCAAAACCGTGCCTGCAGAAAAGACCGGTGAGCAGCAAGGTTACCACTAATAAATGCTTCCCCATTCTACAATACGTTAAGACCTGAAAATTGCGAAAGTAACAAATCGATCAACAATAGCCATAATATGCTGTTTATCTATATATCTATTGGAAAATTCGATAGTTAAATGGGTGATTCAGGCAGTGTTTCTGCCCGAAAGTTGCTACCTTTGCATTATCAAAAGAACAGAATACCATGATTAAAACTGGAAATCCAATTATCAGTATATATACGGAGATGACGCCCAACCCGGAAACAATGAAGTTTGTAGCTAACAAACTGTTGTATCCAGGCAAGCACATCGATTTCCCGGATGAAGCCAGTGCAAAACCCTCTCCTTTAGCGTCAGAGCTGTTCAGCTTTCCGTTTATCAGAGGTGTTTTTATTATGGCGAATTTCATCACCCTTACCAAAACGTCTGAAACAGACTGGAACGATATCATACCTACTATCAAAGCATTCCTGAAAGAATACCTGGAAGATAATAACAGGCCAATTGTGAATGAGGATGAGATAGTAATAACGAAAGAATCTGCCAGTAACGAGGTGAGTGCAGACGATACTGATGTAGTGAAACGTATTAAGGAATTACTTGAAAATTACGTGAAGCCTGCAGTAGAAATGGACGGAGGAGCAATACAATTTAAAGATTACAACGAAGGTACGGTGACGTTAATGCTGCAGGGATCCTGTTCAGGCTGCCCATCTTCCATGATTACGCTGAAGGCCGGTATTGAAGGCATGATGAAGCGGATGATTCCGGAAGTGAAAGAAGTAGTGGCAGAAGCAGAATAAGCCATAGTTGAGAGAATGATAGTGTTAAAAATGGAGCACAGTCTTATGACTGTGCTTTTTTAATAACCGGTAGCGGTCTGTGCGTATATTTGCGACATGAATTTTGAGGTTATTTACCAGAGTTTTCAGGAAGGAATTCATGCCATGAGCTGGCTGGAGATTATTGCCGCCCTGTTTGGGGCCGTGAGTGTTATCTGTAGCCTGAAGAACAGCATCTGGTTATACCCTACCGGTCTGGTTAGCACGGGCATCTATGTATACCTGCTTTCCCGGGATCAGTTTAAGCTTTATGCCGAAGCCACTATGAACGTGTACTACTTTATAATGAGTGTGTACGGCTGGTATCACTGGGCAAGAAAGAATAATGCTGAAGTCGTATCTGTTGAATGGACAACCCGCCGGGAATGGGTCATCGCTTCTTTAATTACATTCATTGGCTGGGGAACATTTTATTACCTGCTTAAAAACTTTTCCAACTCGGACGTTCCATTGGTAGATGGGTTTGTGTCGGCAACGGCCTGCAGCGGCATGTGGTTACTGGCCAAAAGGAAAATAGAGAACTGGCTGGTACTGAATGTTTCCAACCTGGTAGCTATTCCTCTTTTATTTCATAAAAAGCTGGTCCCTACTGCTATGTTAACAATCTTCCTGTTTATTGTTGCGGTGTTTGGTTATTTTAGCTGGCAGAGGATCTATAAGAAAGCGGTATGAAGAAAGTAGTTGTCATAGGGCCGGAATCTACCGGTAAGAGTACCCTCAGTGAACAACTGGCGGCGTACTACAATACCATATGGGTACCTGAGTATGCTCGTCAATATATAGAGGAGCTGGGCCGGCCATATGAGCAGCACGATCTCTTGCAGATAGCCGAAGGGCAACTGGAGCTGGAAGATGAAAGGGCTGCGCTGGCGGATAAATTATTGATTTGTGATACAGACCTGCATGTGATCAAAGTATGGAGCGAGCATAAGTATAATGGATGTGACCCTTTGATACAAGCCTATGTTGCTTCCCGGAAGTATGACTTGTATTTACTTACTTATATTGATATTCCCTGGCAGGAAGATCCCCAGCGGGAGTATCCTGATCCTAAAATGAGGGAGTACTTTTATAATGTGTATAAAGCGATTGTTGCTGATTCCGGCATACCCTGGGTAGAAATAAGGGGAAGTGCGGAAGACCGGCTGCAAACGGCTATTCATGCTATAGACGGGCTGCTGAAAGAAGTATAAAATAGATCGCCAGATGTTGTTCAGCATCTGACTGTTTAGTTCACTGATTTAGCCTTGGAATATGGGCTCAGGATTTATTTTCAATTTAACTGCGCCTGATATTCACGTCAGATAAGCGGTATAACTTTCACAGGGTAATGACTCCGTTTGAATATTATAACAGAATAGATTGCCAGGTGTTGTTGAGTATAAATACACTGCATCTGACTGTTCCCTGATTTAGCCTTGGAATATGGGCTTAGGATTTATTTTTCAATTTAACTTCACCTGATATTCACGTCAGATAAGCGTATAACTTTCACAGGGTAATGACTCCGTTTGAATATTATGACAGAATAGATTGCCAGGTGTTGTTGGGTATAAATACACTGCATCTGACTGTTTAGTTCCCTGATTTAGCCTTGGAATATGGGCTTAGGATTTATTTTTCAATTTAACTTCACCTGATATTCACGTCAGATAAGCGTATAACTTTCACAGGGTAATGACTCCGTTTGAATATTATAACAGAATAGATTGCCAGGTGTTGTTGAACATAAATACACTGCATCTGACTGTTTAGTTCCCTGATTTAGCCTTGGAATATGGGCTCAGGATTTATTTTTCAATTTAACTTCACCTGATATTCACGTCAGATAAAGGTGTATTTATACTCAACAACACCTGTCGCAAAGATTATGTAATCAAACTGAGTTACTACCCCCGAAATGCTGCTGGAAAGAATATATCCTTATAAGAGCGCATCTCCATTTATATTAAATTATGTACAGGGAACACCTGTTGAAAGAAGCATTATTCTGATAAGAGTGCTGATTACTTACCACTTACCAGGGCCGAAATATCCGGGTCGCCTGCGAGGAAACGCATTTGCTGCAGGATTTTGCGCTGGCGCCAGGCTGTAATACGGGCGGGGGGATTTACGGTATACTTTACAGGATTTGGCAGGCAGGCTGCTATCATCGCGGCCTGTTCCCGGTTCAGGGAAGCGGCGCTCTTCTGGTAATATTGTTGTGCAGCGGCTTCTACTCCATAAATGCCATCACCCATCTGGGCAACATTCAGGTACATTTCCAGGATGCGTTGCTTTCCCCACAGTTTTTCAATCATAAAAGTGAAATATACTTCCAATCCTTTGCGTAACCAGCTTCTGCCCTGCCAGAGGAATACGTTCTTGGCTACCTGCTGACTGATGGTACTTGCACCACGGATCTTTTTACTTTTCTGGTTATGTTTCATCGCCTTCTCAATAGATTTGAAGTCGAATCCGTTATGATCAGGAAATAGCTGGTCTTCACTGGCCAGTACGGCCAGTTTGCTATGCTGGGAGATTTGGTCATAGTCGGCCCAGGTTTTATGGAACTTTTTGTCAGTACCTAAAAGGCTGAACCAGTTAGAGATCATTGTAATCGTAATGGGAGGATTAACCCAGCGCAACAGGATGAGATAAAGTAAATGAGCAATAAACATCACTAACAGCACCCGCTTCAGCCTCCTCCATGTTCTCGGAACAATTCCTTTTGTGTTCATCCGGATTGATTTAGAAAATCGGCCGGAAAGATAATAAGATTATTTAATGTGCGAATGTGTAAATGTGGAATCGTCAGGGATCGTTGCCGTTTCCGTAAATTCGCAGTATGATTTTGACTTTACATCCGGATAATCCGAATCCCCGTCAACTAAAGATGATAGTTGAGTGTTTGAAAGACGGAGGTGTGATCATCTACCCCACTGATACTGTGTATGGTATGGGGTGTGATATCTCACAGCATAAGGCAGTAGAGCGAATCTGCCGCATTAAGGATATCAATCCTGCCAAGGCGCAATTCTCGTTCATCTGTTCAGACCTCAGTCATTTGTCTGATTATGCAAAGAGTGTGGATACTCCTGTTTTCAGAATGCTGAAGAAAGCATTACCGGGTCCTTACACATTTATTTTACCGGCCAGTAAAAGGGTTCCGAAAATCCTGAAAGCTAAAAAGGATACAGTGGGTATACGTGTTCCTGACAATAATATCTGCCGGGCTATCGTAAGCGAATTAGGGAATCCTATTATGAGTACTTCTCTTCCTATTGAGAATTACGTGGAAGAATATACGGACCCTGAGATTATTCATGAGAAATTTGGAAAGATTGTGGATATCGTAGTGGATGGTGGTATAGGAGGAATGACTTTCTCTACCGTTGTGGATTGTACTGATAGCGAACCGGTACTGATCAGAGAAGGCGCAGGAAGCTGGGAAGAACTATTCTAAACTTTTAAAATAATGTTTATGAAAAAGGTGATCCTGTTCGTGCTGATTGTAATCTCTATGCCTGGGCTGTTAAAGGCTCAGCAGAAAAAGGTTGCTGCGGGTCAACTATCTGTAGCCCCTCTTTATCCTTTAGTAATTAAGAATAAGTTGACTTCGTCAAGTCCTGTATTCTCTGCTGCTTTTTCTTCTGCTAAATTACCGGTTACCCCAAAGGCAACTTCTCCGGTAGGTCCCCGGGATTATTATCAACAGAGTTTTGGGTATTTCTGTAAGAGAGAATGGAACTGGGAAAAACAAACGAAGGTGCCTGTAAAATTCAGGCTCGGAAGTTACCAGGAAGCACAACGTATTGAAGGAAAGCAATAGTAGTAGCGGAATTATCTAAAATTAGTTGATTTAGACAAGTATGTTTATTTGACTGTGTCAACAAATAAATTGGTTAATCGATAAGCACATTTTGATAGGATCAGCCATAGAAAAGTGCGCGGTTAATGCAGGTGATCTGTAGATAAGAGCAGGATGGATATACTATAAAAAAGAGAAGGCGGTCAATTTTGACCGCCTTCTCTTTTTTATAGTATTATTAAGCTTATAGCCTTACGTTCACATTTTGTGAATTCAAGGGAATGCGGATTCCTTCTGAATGAGAATTGCCAGTACTATGTAAGAAATATTCTGCATATCTGATAGCGCCATTCTTATAAGCCATATGCTCCCAGGTAACATTAAGAGTACCGTCGGGGAATGGTACAGTGTAAGTCAGGCTGGTCTTTTGTGCATTAGCGAATGCCCAGGTGATTGGAGTCTTAGTTCCTCCATTATCTGTATAAACACCTGTATTGTCGCTATTAAACGTCATATACTCATTATCAAAGCTCTGTGTGTTGCTGGAACCGCCTCTTAAATAATAGTAAGCGGCATTACCTGTAACGCCTCTTATCTCCTGAATCTTCCAGGGGGTAGAAGTCAACATCTGAAGTGTGATAGCGGTATCTTTCAATGCTATCGTATCTCTTACAGTAATGGTATCTCTAACGGTGTCATACTTAATGGTCTCGTCTTTGCTACAGGAGGATACACAAATCTGGAAGGTAAACATTAGGCCAACAATTGCCACGAGGGGTAACCCGAAATAAAATTTCATAGTATTAAGATTATATTATTTGCAAATGTATGTGTTTAACCGGAGATCTAAAAAAGTTGCATGTGAAGGCAGGGTCTCAGTTTGATTCCATCATCTTCGCGGCAGATGTAGTTAATCGGTAAATACACCTTGTCTGACGTGATTGTTAGGTGAAGTTAAATTGAAAAACAAGCCTTGAGCGCATATTCCCAGCTACATCAGAGAACTAAACAGTCAGATGCAGTGTATTTATCAATTAACTACTTCTGCCAATAATATTTAAACAGAGGCACTACCTCTATCAGGTAGTGTCTCTGTTTGAATATTATAACAGCGTGCATTGGCAGATGTTGTACAGAATAAATACTCTGCATCTGACTGTTTAGTTCCCAGATTTTAGCTTTAGAATATGGGTCCAGGATTTGTTTTCAATTTAACGTCACCTAACAATCACGTCAGATAAGGTATTTATTTCTGCATAACATCTGGCGCGAAGATTAAACTAAGACACTACCTTCCTTCAGTACCCAAATGAAAAGGGGGTGTACTCCTGGAATACACCCCCTTTTCGTTATAAGGATTTACAGATTATTGCTTAATACCTAATTTCTTAGCGATAGCAACAGGCAATGCTTTTTTGTTCAGCATAATGCAGGTGGTTTTGTAAGCAAAGAAAGGTTCAGAGGCATAGAAGTAACCTTTATCAGGATTTGAAGTTCCCCATGAATTCTTTACACGGAAGAATACTTTACCGGTTTGGTCTTTCGCCATACCTACTATATGCATACCGTGATCGTCCTGTGTTTCGAAGTTATCGAATGCCAACTGGCGGATTTCAGGAGTAATGGTCTTTTCTTTGATCGGCTCTTCGAATGCCTTCTTTCTATCTTCCGGCGTCATATCATCCCAGTCAGTATCAGGAACGATTGCAAGTCCCTCACGGAAATTAAAACCTTTTTCGCTTACATCAGATGCCCATGCAATGGTGTAACCTGTCTGGATAGCATTTTCTGCGATAGCAGTGAGGTCGGTTAAAGGAACGTTGTATACTCTTTCCCAGTTCCAGTTATCAGGAACTTCCAGTACAAACTGTTCGTAGTAAGGATGATGAGTGAAGGAAGATATCAGTACATAATCATCTGCATTCAGGCCAAGTTCTTTTGCAAAGGTCTGGGGAGTATAACTTTTACCATTATAATCAAACTGTTTTGGCGCATCGCCCATGTAAGCATTCAGCACACCATCAACAGCTGTTTTCCAGTTAGGATTGATGATGCCTTCATTGTTGCCAATGCTCTTGGTCATGTTTTCGAGGAGGCCGGTCATTTCTGCATGGTTGTAAGTCTTTACACGGTTACCATCATAGATACTCTGGGGGACCATACCATATTGACGAAGACATAACAGGTCGTCCGGGAAGCCGCCACCTTCTCCGAAGTTGGCTTTGCCATGCATACGTACATAGTTAACAGCTTTCAGCGGGTACATTCTTCTTACCACGTACATTTCGCTGAGGTTTACATCTTTACCCTTGCCCATGCGGAGCGCTTCGGCCTGGAAGAAAGATAAACCGGAGAAGGACCAGCAGGTACCGGTACGGCCCTGGTTTTCCACATCACCTGCATCCAGGTTTTTGATTACGGTAAACTGGTATTTACTACCTTCTTTGTTGGTGTTTTGTGCCATTGCCGTGCTGGAGCATAATACGGCAAGACAAACGATCCATTTCTTCATTGTTATGGTGGTTTGATTTTGGTAAAAACTAAGGGGCCAAATGTAAGGGAAAGCGATGATTGCTAAGGTAGAAAGTATGATGAACGGGCGGAAGGTGGGATGCAGTGGGGGATTAATCTGCTGGCCAGTCGTACTGATTGCGGGTTATCTCCCATCGCCATAACTGATCTTCCTGTTCTTCTCCCGCAAAGTGCATTCCTGACTTCTGGAGGACTTTGACGTACGCAGTGTATTCCACTTCCGTATGGGCAATCACTTTCTGTACATAAGAGTGGTTGAAGGCGAAGCGGATCAGGCCTTGCGTGAATTCGGTACCGTAGCCTTTATCGCGGTATGTGGGGCTGATCTCATACACGATTTCTACAGTGCCGCTACTGTCCGGGCGACCTTTAAAGCCTCCGGCCCCTATCAGGCGCTTGTCTTCTTTGTGGATAACCAGGTAAAAGAACCAGCCAAGTAAAGAGGGGTCGTTGCGTAGTTTGTCGTACGCTACCAGGATTATTTCGGGGTATTCTGTCCAGGATTCGGGGATGTCTATATCCAGCAGTTCACCCAATACATCCTCTCCCTGCAACAGTGCTTCAAAATGCTGCAGAGAACAAGACAATAATTGTAACCGGGAGGTCAGGATCATGGCCGAAAGCTAGTAAACGAATTTGTAAAACACAAGAGGGGAAGATGGGTAATTATGAACAGGGTGAGGTGTGGATACAGTGGAAATTTTTATATAAAGAAGCAGGATACGCAGTTAAACGCTGGACGACAGGGCATTTTACAATTAATCGGGGGAAACTTGTCCACTAAAGATGACGACAAATATATAAGGTAGCCGGGCATTGCCCGGCTACCAGTTACTTAGTGAGCTTCCAGCCAGTTGATACCCGAGCCAATTTCCACTTCTACGGGAACGGCCAGCGGTAGCGCATTCCGCATACCTTCCAGGATAAGAGGTTTGATGATCTCCACTTCATCTTTGTGGGCATCAAATACCAGCTCATCATGTACCTGTAAGATCATTCTGGAACGGAGGTTATGTTGCTGTAATGTTTTGTGGATGTTGATCATGGCCAGTTTGATCATATCTGCAGCGGTACCCTGTATCGGCATGTTGATGGCATTCCTTTCTGCATAACCACGTACTACCGCGTTAGAGGAATTAATATCCTTTAACCAGCGTTTACGGCCCAGCAAGGTTTCCACATAACCGGTTTGTTGTGCAAACCTGATTTGTGTATCCATATATTCTTTAATAGCAGGGTATTGCACAAAGTAGTTATCGATCAGCGTTTTGGCTTCGCTACGGGCAATGCCCAGGTTTTCAGATAACCCGAAAGCGCTTACACCATAGATAATTCCGAAGTTCACGCTTTTTGCATTCCGGCGCATTTCGGATGTCACCTCAGAAAGGTCTATACCGTATACTTTTGCCGCTGTAGCCGTGTGGATATCCAGTTTATCATGAAATGCGGCCATCATCTGTTCGTCTTTACTGATAGCAGCAATGATGCGGAGTTCTATCTGTGAATAGTCGGCGGATAATAATACATGGTCTTTATCGCGGGCAACAAAAGCTTTACGTACCTCACGCCCCCTGTCAGTGCGGATAGGGATGTTCTGTAAATTGGGATTGTTGGAGCTTAACCGGCCGGTTACCGCTACTGCCTGGTTATAGGAAGTATGTACGCGGTTCGTGCGGGGGTTCAGCATTAAAGGCAGCGCATCTACGTAAGTAGATTTCAGCTTGCTCAGCTCGCGGAATACCAGGATATCTTCTACTATCTGGTGTTTGCTGGACAACTTCTGTAAAACATCTTCCCCTGTAGCATACTGGCCGGTGCGGGTTTTCTTTGCTTTAGGATCGAGCTGCAGCTTTTCAAATAATACCTCGCCCAGCTGTTTGGGAGAAGCCAGGTTGAAGCGGACACCAGCCTGTGAGTACACACTCTCTTCCGCTCTTTTTATTTCTGTATCCAGTTCGCGTGAGTAATCTGCTAATGCCTGCCTGTCTATAGCAATACCTTCGTATTCCATATCTGTCAGCACTTTCACCAAAGGGTTCTCAATCTGGTAGAATACTTTTTCCACACTCTTGAGTGGTAATAAAGGAGCGAATTTTTCTTTCAGCTGCAGGGTAATATCTGCATCCTCGGCCGCATATTCCTTTATTTTATCCAGTTCCACATCTCGCATGTTTCCCTGGTTCTTACCCTTTTTACCAATAAGCGTTTCTATAGATACCGGCTCATATTGCAGGTATTGAGCACTTAGCAGGTCCATACTGCGGCGGCCTTCCGGCTCTATGAGGTAGTGTGCCAGCATGGTATCGAATACAGGGCCTTTTATTTCTATCCCGTACCATTTCAGTACGATCATATCGTACTTGATATTCTGGCCTACAAAGAGAATATTGGTAGCATTGAACAAGGGGCGGAATTCTTCTATAATCGCTTTAGCCGCCTGCTGATCTGCAGGTACAGGTACGTACCAGGCTTCACCGGCAGCAAAGGCGAAACTCATGCCCACCATTTCTACGTTGTTGGCATCTGTACCGGTAGTTTCCGTATCGAAAGAGATTTCGGAACGCTGTAACAGTTTCGCCAGTAAGTCGGCCCTTTCTTCCGGCGTAGCTGCCAGGTGATAGTGGTGTGCGGTATTGTTGATATTGAATTCTGCGGTGAGGATACTTGGAGCCGCCTCTGATTCTTCCTGGGCAGGTTGCAGATTCGTTTCTGCCACGATATTGCCGAAGAGGTCCAGCTGTGCATTGCCGGTATCTGCGGCGTTGTTGCTGCTGGTAGCAAAAGATTCTCCCAGGATGCGTCTGCCGAGGGTTTTAAATTCCAGTTCTGTGAATATTTCTGCCAGTAATTCCTTGTTCGATTCCTTAATGCAGAAATTTTCTTCGTGGAAGGCTACCGGTACGGTAGTGATGATAGTGGCCAGTTGTTTGGACAGGATCGCACTTTCGGCACCAGCCTTGATCTTCTCTCCCATTTTACCGGCTATCTTATCTGCGTTTTCCAGTACGCCTTCTATAGTACCGTACTGGGCGAGCAGTTTCATGGCCGTCTTCTCTCCTACACCAGGGATACCGGGGATATTATCTACGGCATCTCCCATTAATCCCAGGATGTCTATTACCTGATTAACGTTCTGGATCTGCCATTTTTCGCAGACTTCCTTTACGCCCATGATTTCTTCCTTGCTACCCATGTAGGGGGGCTTATAGATAAAGACGTTGTCTCTTACCAACTGTCCGTAATCTTTATCCGGGGTCACCATATACACGGTATAACCTGCATCTGCCGCTTCCCAGGCCAGGGTACCTATCACGTCATCTGCTTCATAACCGTCCAGTTCTATACAGGGTATGTTGAACCCGGTGATGATCCTTTTGATGTCCGGAATAGCATCTGTAAGATCTTCGGGAGCATCTTCCCGGTTTGCTTTATAATCTGTGAAAGAGGTATGCCTTTCTGTAGGAGCGCTTGTATCGAACGCAACGGCCATGTGGGTCGGCTTCTCTTTATTGAGGAGATCAAGTAATGTAGTAGTGAAGCCAAACTGCGCATTGGTGTTGCGACCGGCGCTGGTAAGACGTGGGTTCCGGATCAATCCGTAATAGGCACGATAGATCAGTGCCATGGCATCCAGTAAAAACAGTTTCTTTTCTTGCATTTGCCAAAAATAGGTATCAATTACGAAATAAATGATCTTTGTGCACAAAGAAAAAGGATGAAGAAAATATATCATTTGTCTAGTTGTAATACCTGTAAACGTATCCTGGACACGATTGATGCAAGCGGGAAAGGGTTTGTTTTACAGGATATCAAAACAGAAAAGATCACTCCTGCGCAGCTGGAAGAGATGCATAAACTGAGCGGGAGTTATGAAGCGCTTTTTAGTCGCCGGTCTATGAAGTACCGGCCTATGGGTTTGCATGAAAAAGAATTAACAGAGAAAGACTATCATGATCTGATTTTACAGGAATATTCTTTTTTGAAGCGCCCGGTAGCGATAGTAGGAAAACAGATTTTTATAGGGAGTGATAAGAAGACGGTAGAGGGATTGGAGAATGCTTTGTAAAAAAGGCTCCGGTAGGAGCTTATTGTGTTTGTAACAGCATCCGGCTAAATAAACCAGATAAACAGGACAGCTAATCAGGCTGGCTCCGCAGGCGCAATGCATGAAGGGGTATAATCAATATTGAATGTAATACCTGGTAGTGTCTCCGTTTAATCTTCGCGCCAGATGTTGTACAGAAATAAATACACCTTTATCTGACGTGACTATCAGGTGAAGTTAAATTGAAAAACAAATCCTGAGCCCATATTCTAAAGCTACATCAGGGAACTAAACAGTCAGATGCAGTGTATTTATGCTGTACAACATCGCCAAACAGAATAATCATATTCAATACTTTAATGAACCTGGCTCTCAGGCGCAATGTATGAATAATCAATATTGAATGTAATACCTGGTAGTGTCTCCGTTTAATCTTCGCGCCAGATGTTGTACAGAAATAAATACGCCTTATCTGACGTGACTATCAGGTGGAGTTAAATTGAAAAACAAATGCCGGGCCCATATTCTAAAGCTACATCAGAGAACTAAACAGTCAGATGCAGCGTATTTATGCTGTACAACATCTGCCAAACAGAATAATCATACCCAATATTATTCAGTGTAATACTTTTACAGACCAGGGGCTCCGGAAGGAGCCCCTGGTCTGTAAAAGTATTACACAAAGAAGCAGTGTCTTATTTATTAAGAGATTGTACGAATTTCTGTACGATAGGTTTATACTGCTCCATATCTTCTTCGTGTTCAAAAGATTTGAAGGGGAAGGAGGCAGCAGCTACAAGTGCATCGCTAAGATTGAATTTATCCTGGGGAATATTATAGAAATAGCCTTTTTCCATCAGGAATTTACCCAGATATTCCTGTTCAGACTGACCGGGAGTAGGGATGAGGATGGCTTTCTTGTTTAGTTTTACCAGGTCCATAAGGGTAGTATACCCAGAGCGGCTCAATACCATTCCCGATGCCAGCATGGCTTCGTTCAGTTCGCTCGCATTCAGGTGATTTACCTGCTGAATGCGTGGCGTGATTTGTTGTTTTTCGGGAGTACCAGGTTGTCCGCTTACAATTAAGGCACTGATAGGTAATGATTTAACCTGTTCCAATACCATTTTCTCCAGGTTAGAACGCTGAGGTTCCGGGCCGGAGATCAGTACCAGCAGATCATATTGTTTCTGTACACCGGGATGGTTTACAAACCGGCTAAGGCAACCAAGGTAGGTAGTATTCGGAGGAAGTACCCTGGGATGTGCCAGTATCCCGGAAAGGTTATTGCTGCCCGCATAATCGGGGATCCAGCAGGCACTATAGCGGCGGATATATTTGTAATTAAGTTGTTGCAGGCATTTTTCGATGATCCCGCCAAACGGTGTTTTTATCAGTAACTGATGGGAAATGAACACAGTAGGGATCTCGTTATGGTATAACCCAAAACGGTTATCAGAAATAACAGCATCTATATGATGTTCTTTTACAACACCTTGCAGCCATTTTTGCTCATATTTTATGCTCCTAACGATCTTGGGGATCTGCTGGATGATCTTGATACCAAAAAACCAGCCTTTCTGAGCATATTGAATGCGGTAACCAGGCAGGGGAAGAATGGTAATCTGAGGGAATTCCTGCTGCAGGAGCGCGGCATGTTTTCCTTCTGCTGCAATAACTACTTCGCAGCCAGCGTTTAGTATTTCATGGATAAGCGGGATGTCGCGCGTAGCGTGTCCCAGGCCCCAGTCAAGCGGGACTACCAGTATTTTTTTGCGCGTAGAAATTGTGGACAAATATTTGAAATTTTTACGAAATTAGCTTAATTTAGAAATGCGCACTGTTAAGAAAAGGTAAACTCTCAGGCAGACTGGCATTATATTTTAGCAGAGAACACAACTAAGAGTATGATAACTAGAAAATGGCTGACTATCTTTTTACTGTGCGGCACTTTAAGTATGATCGGACAGGGCTGTAAGGTATTTAAAAAGAATGACTGTGGGTGCCCTACCATGAATAAGAAGCGCATGCATTGATTTGTAAATGCTTTTGAAACAAGAATATCACTTCCAGTTAATCGAATATACCGAGCCACGCTAATTATGAAATTATGAAAACCTTGGGAATTGAAGAACAATTTCGAAGTGGAACTGTCAAATTATTTCAGATGAAACAGGTAGAGAGGGATTTATTGATCTTACTGCATGAGGATCGGTATAATGAACAACAAATCCAGTATGCAGTTAAACAAATAAGCGATATGCTGACCGTAGTAGAGACTATGGACTACCTATGCAATGTGATGGAAGTTGCAGATTGTAACAGAAACCGCGTTACCAGTAAACGAACGATACTTAAAAAAGTATTTGCAAGGAGAGAACATAAGCCTTTTGAATTCATCATTCATAAGAACTAACCAGCACTTTAGAGTTACGTGTAGGATACACGATCTCCACATTCCCGTTACAAAAACAATAGTCAGTTATCTCATTAGCTTACTAGACAGCGCAAGCATGTCTTTTTTTCGTAGGTTTGCCGCCAAACCAAATAACAGTTGTGATGGCAGACTTCTCGCTCCTGCATGATTATTTACTTCCCATTTCCAAAGCAACCCTGAATGACGATCAGGAATATGATGAATACCAGATAGGTGGTATCGTTGATCTGTATGAAGAAGGGCATACTCCCGACCTTGATGCAGCAGACATTGTATTACTGGGCGTTGGAGAAGATCGTGGTTATGGTCCTGGTAAAAAGGGTGGAGATGCGGCAGATATTATCCGTCGTGAATTTTACAATTTATATTACTGGCATAAAGATGTACGGGTAGCCGATCTGGGAAATCTCAGAAGAGGGGCCTCGCTGAAAGATACCTATGCTGCATTGAGAACCGTTTTAGCAGAGATGATCAATGCCGGCAAACCGGTGATCATTCTGGGCGGCTCTCATGATCTTACATATGCGCAATACAAAGCATACAGCTCTCAGAAATATGTGATTGAAACGACTGTTGCAGATGCGCTGATAGACCTTAAAGAAGAATCGCCTATACCGGCAGATAGTTTTTTAATGGAGATGCTGACAGAACAGCCAAACTACATCCGCCATTATAATCATATCGGATTCCAGAGCTATTATGTACATCCACGTATGCTGGAGACGCTGGACAAGTTACGGTTCGACTGTTACCGCCTTGGTAAGGTGCGTGAAAACCTGGAAGAGATTGAACCGGTGCTGCGTAATACGGACCTGTTCAGCCTTGATATCAACATCATCAAACATAATGATGCACCTGCCAATATCCTTTCTCCGAACGGGCTTGGTGGAGATGAAGCCTGTGCCCTCTCCCGTTATGCCGGGATGAGCAGCCGCCTGAGTACTTATGGTATTTATGGTTATCGCCCGGAAAGGGACAGGGATAACCTTACGGCCAGGCAGATATCCCAGATGTTATGGTACTTTATGGACGGATATTCTGTGAAGAATAAAGAAGCCTTGCTGGAAAACCGGGATGCTTTCTGGGAATTCAGTATCGTGAGTGAAGATATTAATACGGTGTTCCTGAAGAGTAAGAAAACGCATCGTTGGTGGATGCAGTTGCCAGGGAAAGAATTTGTACCCTGCTCTTACACCGATTATGTAATGGCCAGTAATAATGAAATGCCTGAAAGGTGGCTGAGACACCAGGAAAGATTATAAAAATAAAACGCGGAATCCTTTACAGGGATTCCGCGTTTTACATTACAGCAAGTTCTCAGGAACGCATACTCGCTAATAATTCTATTATCCTGTTCTTGAGATATTCTGCTTTGTTATCTGTTACAATCATATCGTCGTTAAGGCCCGGTAATGTCAATGGTCTTTTCTTCTCTGCACGAACCTCAATATTCCTGAAATAAGCTTCTTTTTTCTCTATCCATAACTGCTGTGATACCTGTAAAGATTCCCGGCGATTATTATCCAGCCTGGCGTATAACTGGCGGTATACAGTGTTCAGCAGACTATCCATTTCTGTGTAATACAGCAATGCGCAATTGTACACGTTATTGCCTTCACCAAGGCAATGCTGATAGCGTAATTCGAGGGAATCTACAGTGGTTTTGCTGGCTTGTGAAAAAACGTTCAGACATATGCACAATGGCAGGCATAGCAATAATAACTTCATAGGGTGGCTATATTAGGACCGCAAATATAGCAAATTAACACAATATAGTAAAATCAACTATATGTGAAAGTGCCGGCCAGCAGCTCTTTGGAGCTTTTGACCGGCATTTAAGGGTATTATTTTTAATTATATCACTACCAGCTCGTAGAAGTCTTCCGGTGTAAAGTATTGTTGTGCAAGTTGTTGCAATTCTGCTGCCGTAATCGTCTTAATGGTATGGATATTATTGTAGAAATAATTTTCGTCCAGGTCATTAAGGATCAGGTTTTTCCAGCGTTGAATGATCTGAAAAGCACCATCCAGGTCGCCCAGGATAGAGCCGATCATAAAGTTTCTTACGAGGTGCAGTTCTTCTTCCGGTACTTCTTCCTGCTGTAAGGTGTGCAGCTCTTTATAAATTTCTTTAATAGTAGCCTCGCAAACATCCCGTCCCGCTTCTGTGTGGATGTTAATCGCACTGCTTTGGCGGAAATTATAAATCTGAGAAGAGATCCCGTAGGTGTATCCTTTTTCTTCCCTGATGTTGCTCATCAGCCGGGAGCCAAAGTAACCACCAAAAATGGTATTGAGTACCAGCATTTTCGGGAAATCCGGATGATAACGGTTAGGGAAATGACGCGCTACACGCACCGCACCCTGTACCCCGTTTTCATCATTGAAAATGCGGAACTTTTTTTCTTCAGCCGGTAAGATTGGTATCTGTGGCCTTATAATGGTCGTTTCACCGTTCCATTTTGTAGTACCAAAGTATTGGTTGAGAAGCGGGACCATATTTGCAGGCAGGTTTCCTGCCACAAATATTTTGCAGTTATTGTAAGTATAGTGCTGTTTGTAAAAAGCATGTAAAGTTTGTGTTTGCAAAGCATCATATGCTTCCATGCTACTCACTCTCCCATAAGGATGCAACTCGCCAAACAGGTATTTATCAATATGTCTGTTGGCCACGAAATCACATTTCTGCAGGTTTACGGCCAGGCGTTGCTTCATGTTCTGCTGGAAAGTAGCCAGTTCCTCTTCAGAAAAAGAGGGGTCCAGGATCACTTCCTGCAGTACAGGTAACAGTTGCGTCAGGTGTTTGGTGAGGCAATGCAGGGTATATGTTGCTGTCTCATGGTGACTGTTACGGTTCAGGTAAGCGCCATGATAATCAATACTTTCGTTTATTTCCAGGGCAGAATGTTTACTGCTTCCGTTCTTCATGAGGAAATTGGCAGCGGATGCTACCAGGTTTTCCGTTTCGAACCAGCTACCGCCGGGAAAAACCATTTCAAGCTGTAGTGTATCCTGCTCATCGGACTTTACTACATAAACAGGAATACCGTTATCGAGGGTGAATTTCTCACAAGGTTTCAGCGTAATGTCGAAATCTACGGCATCCTTTATCTCAGGGGCAATTTTCCGGTTTATCATTAATCTATTTGAATAGTTATTTATCCGCGTAATAGTAAATAGTATTGGAATTCTTCTCGTCGAACAGTTCTTGTGCTTCCCTGTGCAGATCTTCTGTAGTGATAGCTTCATAGTTGCTGAACTCTTTATTCATGAGTTCTGCATCTCCCATCAGTTCATAAAATGCAAGGTTATTGGCACGGTTCAGCAGTTCCATATCTTCAAAGGCCAGCATGCTTTCCACGCGGTTCTTTACCTTTTGCAGTTCTCTTTCCGGAATAATTTCCTGTTGTATTTTATCGATCTCTATCTGCACCGCTTTTTCTGCATCCTTCATCTTAACACCCTTCACCAGTTTGCCTTCTATGGTCAGCAGACCGGCATCCAGGGTACCAAAATGATAACAGTCGATGTTGCTGAATAGCTTCTTTTCTTTTACCAGCACCTGGTTCAGACGGGAAGAAGCACCACCGCCCAGTATGTCTGATATCAGATCTACCGCATAGTATTGTTTTTCTACACGGCCGGGCATGTGATAACATTTGTACAGGGCATCCAGCGGCACATTGGCTTTTACTTCCAGTTTATGGGCAGCGGTCTGTTTTGGTTCTACTGGCAACTTGCGGGGGAATTTTTCTCCGGACGGAATATCCCCGAACCATTTTTCCGTAAGTGTTTTTACCTGTTCCAGCGTTACATGCCCTCCTACTACGAGAATGGCATTTACCGGGCGGTAATATTTGAAGAAAAATGCCTTCACATCTTCCAGTCTGGCATCTTCAATATGCGACAGCTCTTTACCGATGGTCATCCATTTATAGGGATGGGTAGAGTATGCCAGGTCGCGCATTTTATGCCATACATCGCCATAAGGCTTGTTGATGTAATGTTCCTTGAACTCCTCACTTACCACTTTACGCTGTACGTCCAGGCTTTTTTCATCAAAAGCAAGCGACAGCATGCGGTCGCTTTCCAGCCAGAAGGCCGTTTCAATGTTTTCTGCCGGAAGAGTTATGTAGTAGTTGGTAAGATCGCTGGTAGTAAAGGCATTGTTTTCGCCACCTGCCACCTGCAGAGGCTCATCGTAGTCCGGGATGTTGATAGAACCACCAAACATCAGGTGTTCGAACAAATGCGCAAAGCCGGTCTTGTTAGGGTCTTCATCCCTTGCGCCCACATCATACATCACGTTTAGCACAGCCATCGGAGTGGTGTGATCTTCATGCACAATTACGCGAAGGCCGTTTGCGAGGGTGAATTTATTGTAATGAATCATATTCCTCTTTTCCTGTTTATGAGAATTGCAAGTTATTAAAACTAAGGGAGAATGGGCGAAAAGGAAATAGAAGGATAATTATGACACTATTATTTTTCGAGGAAGATCTCTTTTTCGTTGTAATTGATCGTAATGGTACGGAACTGTTTCCATACAAAATAACCGATGGAACCTGCCACTTCATACAGGGAACCGGCATCGTCCACATCCTTGGAATAGCTTGCCGGTACTTGTTCTACACGATATGCTCCCATTGCGAGGAAAGGAACGGTGACGTTTGTATAAGTGAGCACTTTAAAAAGGTCCTGTACCTTATCCGTATTCAGAACAGGCAGGGCTGTATTGAGGTGATATTTCTCTACGAAAGGATAGTTGAAGAGGATACCGTATTCTCCACCGGAAATAAAATGGAAGCGGCTGCCCAGTGTACTGCCATCCGGCAGAGAGATCATGGCTTCTATAGCCGGGGTCTTGAAATTAAGGGCCATTGGCATCCGTTTACCTTTTACCTCTGCCGGTGTTTTGCCTGCACGGTATAAAAGTAACTGATGGTGTTCATAATCGATGGTTACCACAAAAGCCTTTAACAGGTCCACGCCTAAGATACCGTCTATAGGAATGGGACTATCATGGAACTGTAACTTTTCCAGGTATACCTTTACAAAAGGAATCCTGGTTTTGGAGAGGTATAATAAGCTGATAGTAGAAGTGGGAACTCTTATCACCACATCATCTGTACCACTCATGCCCGACGTCTCCGTACTCTCCAGCTTCAGCGTTTTGGCCGTTTCCTGGCTAAGGGTGGTGATTTCTGCACCGGTATCAAAAATAAAATGGAGTGTATCTATGGAAGACGTAACGGTTGCGGGAATGATTAAATACCTGTCGTATATACGAAAAGGCAGCGTTGCCACCACTTTGGAGTTGGTGCCATCCTGGGCAGATACGAGTACCGGCAGGCAGATGAGTATAAAAGCGAGATATTTTTTCACATTACAGATCAAACGAAAGAAAGTGCAATGTATTATTTCGCCCGGCTATAATATACTTTTAATCTGTATTTTTTTCAGGAGGAGCTCTTTGTCACGCATTATCAATAGGGTAGGCCGTGTGCCTACATTTTTCAGCAGGTCGCGGTAAAGCTGCAGGTTAGCACTGATATTATTGTTGATAGCGATGATCTTATCCCCTTTTCTTAACCCCGACTTTTCAGCAGGAGAACCTTTGATGATATCAGTAATCTCCACCTGTCCGTCTATCAGATAAATAATCAGCCCGGTATAGGAATAATCGAACGGGTCACGGTAATGGCTGTTGGGCATCATGTAAATCTCCTTTTTACCATAGTTGAGAATCAGGTTAAAACGACGCAGGAGATCATTTCCCACCATTCCTCCCAGGAAAGGGTAAGCGGTAATATTGCTTACATCATCAAAGAGGTAAACGGGTACGTTGCGAAAGGAGAAACTGCCCAGTTTGAACTCCTGTATAGTAGTGACATCCATGTTCATCTTCCCTCCCAGCCCCTGGGCTTCCGTCTGGATCACTTTCCGCTGCTTTTTGCGGGAAGATAATACAGTGCTGTCCTGTACAAACTGTTTGGAGAACAGCAGGCACATACCGGCGCCGGTATCAAAATAATAGCGGCTGTTCCGCTGGGTTTTGCCATTGCGGAGTTCAGCGCCGACAATAGGAATTAAAGTAAGGGAAGGATGCAGCAGCAGGCCTCCTTTGGGATAGTTGAAATGGCCCCTGCTATAGATAGCGATTGTTTCTGTATCATAATCTACCTGCACAATATACCGGCTCAGGATACTGTAGCCCATGATACCGTCTACCTGCAAACCGTATACCTGGCTGATCAGCTCGTAGTCGTTGATGTGGAAATTGAGGCTGTCTACTTCCAGGCCGGGCATTTGCAGGGTATGGTTCATGGCAAAGGCCACCTTCCTGGAGCCACCGACCCCCCGAACGATCTTATCCGTGGGAATCAGCGGGATGCCCAGGCGTAAACAGGTATTGGTATCCAGAGATATGCCGGCACTGCCGGTATCCAGGATAAACTGGAGCGTATCAGGATATCCTTTTAACTGGGCCTGGATAACCACAACCCCACCGTAATACTGGTGAAACGGGAAGCGGCTAATTAACACACCTTCGGTAGTGGCTGCTTTGGAATGTAAAGTTTGTGCAGTTGCTACGTGGAATAAGGCGATGGTCAATAAGAGTAACCAACAGTGCTTTGACAGTGTTGCTTTTTGCATACGTGTAAATAGGTCATCTAAAATTAACATTAAAAATGCTGGGTATAGTGGATTTTGTTTTTTGCTACCTTTGTTTATCATGGAACTGAAAGAACTATATAGCAAAGCACTGAACTTTGAGTGGCTATCACCGGAAGAAGGGATATATCTGTTTGAAAAAGCTCCACTTGCAGAGCTGATGCATATTGCAGATGAGTTGCGCAAGCAACAGGTGCCACATGGAAAAGTTACCTGGCAGATAGACCGTAACGTGAATACCACAAACGTCTGTACGGCCAATTGTAAATTCTGTAACTTCTACCGTGTTCCCGGACATGCAGAAGCATACATTACCACTATTGACGAATACAAGCGGAAGATAGAAGAGACGCTGAAATTCGGTGGAGACCAGTTGTTGTTACAGGGAGGTCATCATCCGGACCTGGGTCTTAAATTTTATGTAGACACTTTCAGAACACTGAAAGAGCTGTACCCGACCCTTAAACTGCATACACTCGGGCCTCCGGAAGTAGCGCATATCACCAAACTGGAAAAGAGTACCCATATCGAAGTGCTGCAGGCACTGAAAGATGCCGGTATGAACAGCTTACCCGGCGCCGGTGCGGAAATTCTGAACGACCGTGTACGCCGGCTGATCTCCAAAGGTAAATGTGGCGCACAGGAATGGCTGGATGTAATGAGGGCGGCACATAAGCTGAATATCGCATCTTCTGCCACTATGATGTTCGGTCACGTGGAGACCCTGATGGAGCGTTTCGAACACTTCGCGGCCATCCGCCAGGTGCAGAGCGAGAAACCCGAAGGTCATTACGGATTCACGGCCTTTATCCCCTGGACGTTCCAGGATGTGGATACATTGCTGTCCCGTATCCGTGGTGTGCACAACATGACTACTTCGGAAGAATATATCCGCATGATCGCTATGAGCCGTATCATGCTGCCTAATATCAAGAATATCCAGGCCTCCTGGTTAACAGTAGGTAAACAGGTAGCACAGATCTGTCTTCGTGCAGGTGCGAATGATTTTGGATCTATCATGATCGAAGAGAATGTGGTAAGTGCAGCAGGTGCTCCTCACCGTTTCACCTATCGCTCTATGCAGGAAGCAATCAGAGAAGCTGGTTTTGAACCGCAATTGCGCACGCAGTTATACGAATTCCGTGAAATTCCGGCAGGCATACAGGAACAGGTAATAGACTATTGATATTATAACTTTTCTGGCGGGCTGTAACAGAACGTTGCAGCCCGTTTTTTTATTGTATACCATTGATCCTCAAAGAAATGTTAATTCCTTTCCGGCCCATGTAACTCTTCGGTATTTTCTTCGTCTAACGAATAGTTAAATGGAGTGTATATGAAAAAGTCAGGGTTATTTATAATGGCAATCTGCCTGTTATCAATGGCTGCGTGTAAAAGTACCAGGCTCACTTCATCCTGGAAAACACCGGATGCCAAATTACAGCCGGATAAAAAAATTATGGTGGTTGCGCTGGTGCCTAAGCAGGAGCGTAAACTACGTATGTTGATGGAAGACAATCTCGTATCCGAACTAAAGAAAGAGGGGTATAATGCGGTATCAGCCTTTGCCACTTATGGTCCGGATAATGCGGTGACTGGAAAAGATGACGAAAAGGCCATACGGCAGAAATACCGGAACAGCGATGTTGCCCAGGTAATGACAGTAGCGATGGTGGATAAATCACGGCAAAAAAGTTTTATGCCGGATTATGGTTATCCTTATTATGGAATGCCTTATTACAGGGGATGGTATGGAGGAATGTATGGCCCCGGTTACTACCAGGTAAATGTAAAGTACCAGTGGGAAGCCAATCTGTACGATCTGAATGAAAAGAAGCTGCTGTATAATGCGAAGAGCGATTCTATTGACCCGCCAACAGCTTACAGACAGGCGTACCTGTATGCCCGCCAGATCGTAAAGGACATGGAGAAGCAACAGTTGATCGCAAAGAGTTAGTATTTTGTATTTTTGAGGTTTGATGTTTGCTGAAAGGCGCATCAAACCTTTTTTTATGCTGAACCTACCCGTTAATGATGCTGTTTTCCTCAGGCAGTTGCAACCTGAGGATGCGCCTGCTCTCTATGCGCAGATTGATCTTTCCCGCAGAACGTTACGGCGTTTTTTGCCATGGGTGGATTATAATACCAATGAAGAACATTCTCTCCGCTTTATAGAAATGATGCTGCGTAAGGCAGAAGACCAGGATGCCATTGCCATGGGTATGTGGTATGAAGGGGAGTTATGCGGGGTAATGGACCTGCATAGCTGGGACCATACCTTACAGAAAGTAGAAATGGGTTACTGGATAGCGGAAAAGTTCCAGGGGAAAGGCATTGCGGTGGCCTGTTGCCGGGAACTGATCAACTTTGCCTTTGAATCCTTAAAACTGAATAAGGTAGAGATCCATTTTGCTTTGCAGAATGAACGCAGCGCCAGGATCCCTATCAAACTTGGGTTTGCGAAGGAAGGCGTGTTACGCCACCATGCCAAATTGCACGGGCAATATGTTGACATGGTGGTAATGGGTTTGCTGAAGCAGGACTGGAAATATTAAATATCACAGATTTCAACGCCTTGTTTCAGAGAAGCCAGTTTATCTGCACGTTTAGGTACAAACTCCTGTGCTACAAAGCCTTTAAAGCCGGTTTCATGGATGGCCTTCATAATGGCCGGATAATATAATTCCTGTGTTTCGTCTATTTCATTACGGCCCGGCACGCCACCAGTGTGATAGTGCGCGAAATACTGGTGATTGTTACGGATGGTATGGATTACATCTCCCTCCATAATCTGCATATGGTAAATATCGTACAGCAGCTTAAATCTGTCAGAATCAATCGCTTTGCATAAATCTACGCCCCAGGAAGTATGATCACATTGATAATCAGGGTGATTCACCTTGCTATTCAGCAGTTCCATTACAATGGTCACTTTCTTCTTCTCTGCATAATCCATGATGCGTTTCAGGCCTCTGGCGCTGTTCTTAAGCCCCAGTTCATCATCTAATCCGTCCCGGTTACCGGAAAAGCAGATAAGGTGGGGGAATCCGGCTTTAGACGTTTCATCTATCAGGTATTGATAATAGGTTACCAGCTGATCATGATGCTCTACGCGGTTCCACCCTTTGGAAATACCCCAGTCTTTGTTGATGGATGCTACCATGGCACAGGTAAGGTCATACTTTTTGGCAGTGGCAAAGTCTTTAGGATCAAGAAGGTCTATAGACTGAAGGCCGATACGGTTGGCTGCTTTGCAGAGATCTTCCAGGGGAATATCGCTGTAACACCAGGCGCAGACAGAATGGTTAATCTGTCCTTTCAGCTTTTCTTCTACGGCTGTTTCGTGAGCCATAACGCGGTTTGTAAGAGAGGCCAGTGATGTGGATGCAAATGCCATAGCAGCGGCTTTCTTAATCATATCGCGGCGGGAATTTTCGTTAGACATGTTAATTGGTTTAATACTCTATACGTGAAACTACGCATTTTAATTTTCCGTACATCTGCCATCTTAAATACTTCGTAACTTTATTATACACTACAACGTTTAATAATTAGAGGATTTACGGATACACATAGGAAAAAAGTCAGCATTTTTTTAACAGCCTGTAATACAGATAATTACTTTAAGAGTAGCGCACAACATCTCTTCGTAAGGTCCCTGATCATTGAATTTGGTAAGCTATTTGATTATACTATGCTATAACATTTAAAGAGGAGGTTGAAAATGGAAAGAAAAATTACTCCAGCCTTGTGGGCATGTGTTTTAATGGACCTGCTGGGATGTGCCAGCTACGCGGTACCGGTTTTAGGCGAAGCCAGCGACGTAATATGGGCACCTATATCGGCCATTATATTTTATAGGATGTTTGGAGGAAGCATAGGAGCTTTCGGAGGCGTGTTCAACTTTATAGAAGAACTGTTTCCCGGCCTCGATTTTATTCCCACATTCACTATCAGCTGGGTAGTGAGAAGGATCACACAAAACATCCGGGAAGGTAAAGCAGCGAAAGAAAAAGTTCAGCGTTATAAAGTAGCCGGACTATAAAAATACCAAGATTGTAAGGTTTCAAAGCTGAAGGTAAGATGGAGGAGGTGCGCCTGCTCCTTTGTTATCCTTTCAATCTTTCAAGAAAATTAAAGGGGCTGTATCCGATGTGATACAGCCCCTTTTCGTTGGGTTCTTTTATGTGGAGAAAGACCTGCAATTATTATCCTCTTGGTATACCACCACCAGGGAAGCCGCCCCCTCTCATACCTGGAAATCCACGCATTCCCGGAGGACCATCACGATGTTGTTTATCATTACCACCGGTACCGAATTTTTTCAGGAAGTAAGTGAAGCTCAACATAAAGTACTGTTGTAATACCATGTTGTTGGTATCCTGAATATAGTTTTCCCCGGTACTGCGACTGATACTCACATTGCGTTTGAGGATATCATATCCGTATAACTTTATCAACCCCTGTTTCTGTTTAAATACACTTTTTGAAATGAAGGCATTGAGCATAGTTACATCTACATTGTATCCTGCAGCCCTTCCTGCATTCAATGTGTACGTAAGATCGCTGCCAATAATAAAACCAGCAGGAAGATTTACGTTAAAATCAACCATAAAGGAGTAGTTGAAATAGTTGGTATTTGCCGTTGGGTGGATATCATACCTCGCAGCGCTGTATTGCGCACTGGCAGTGGTGGACACATCAAAGAGTTCCTTATAAAAGTAGTTAAAGCTGAGTCCTTGTGTAATACTATAGGTTTTATTAAAAGCTTTAACGGCAGAATTAAAGTCGGAACCGGTTGTACTGAAGCTCACATCCCGGCCATAACTCAGCGAAGTATTAAAGTTAATAGTGCTGTTATTCTTTTTATTAACCGGAATAGTGTTTACCATAAACCCATCAATATTATATGCGCCATTTGCATTCATTGGTTTCGTATACTGCTTACCGGAAGTATCTGTACGGTTTGCATTTACGATTTTGTTTTGCGAGAAACTAGTTCTGATGTTTGTAAAGAAACCACGGAAAGTACTCCTGTTAAAAGCATTATACCCTACATTAAAACTATGTGTAAAAGTAGGCTTCAGATCAGGGTTTCCCTGCTGTACATATAGCGAACTGGTAAGGTCTGGTAATGGTTGCAGCTGCTGTACCGTTGGTTGTGTTGTACTAGCGGAGTAGCGTATACGAAAACGCCGGCCCTGTTCAAAATTATAGTTAAATGAGGCAGATGGGTAGTAGTTGATAGTATGCTGAGTAATATGTGTAGATCTGCTTACATTGACGTTATCTAAATTACTGAATTGAACGTTTACTCCTACTGTATAATCGTACTTGAACTTTTGTGTATGGATGTTAATGCCGGCCTGTTGTGTTTGAAAAGTGTTCTCAAAAATATTACTCAGGCTGTCATTCAGTTTATCATATTTCTCTGTTGTGGCATCATGATCGTACGTAAGATTATTTGAAGAGCTGTAATTGCGGTTCCAGGCGTACGTTAGTTCAAGAAAGCGTGTTTTAGTAATGGGCTCAGTATATGTCAGGCTTACGCCGAAATTTCTACCCAGGTTGTCTGCATCCGTCAGGCGGTCATATCCGCTGGTATAAGCAGCGGTGGTATCTGTAGCCAGGTGAGAGTCGGATGTTTTATAAAAATTCTGCCGGGTAGTTGTGTTGTAACCAAAGCTGAAATTAGCGCTGACGGTACGGCCGGTTTTGTTGAATTTTTTTCTGAACAATGCCGTTGTTGAGAAATTTGGAGAAGTAGCATTGCTGGTGTTAACGGATGAACCCTCAATCGTTTTTATCTTGTTGATATCCAGCGACTGATAGCTATTACCTGAAAAATTGTTCCCGTCCGTATAAGTAAAAACAGGCGTAACAATGAGGGAATGCATAGAGTCTATCTGGTATTCCATCCGCATGTTGATGCGGTTATTGGTAGTATTTGCAACAGACCCTGAGTTATTATTATAATAATAGGAGGTATCAGCAAGGAAAGTTTGCCTGGCGCTCAGTGTTTGTGTTTGTACGCGGGTATCGCTTACCAGATAACTGGCATTTACCTTTAGTTTGGTGCCATAATCCTGGTTAAAATTGAGACCGGCATTCCAGTTGCGTGTGATGCCCGTACTATTATTTCCGCCAAGGCTACTGATAGTACTGCTGGCAGCACCACGTCCGCCACCACCACTGCGTCCGCCGCCATTGCCCCCTCCCCCGCCGCCGCCACCGCCGGTGTTACCGCTGTTGAAGTTGAAGACGTCCTGTTGGGTATAGCCCAGGTTGTTGATGTTATTTCCACTGCCTAAAAAGGACAATTGACGGGAATCGGTGAAGTTGTTGACACTCGCGTTCGTTGCAAAGCGTTCATCAGTCCCATAACCGGCAGAAGCCCTTCCGAACACGCCATGTTTTTTGTCTTTTTTAATTGTGATGTTGATCGCTTTTTCGGTGTTGCCATCATCTATACCGGTAAACTGTGCCTGATCAGACTTACGGTCTATCAGCTGTATTTTATCGATGATATCTGCCGGCAGGTTTTTAGTAGCGAGCTTAGGATCATCGCCGAAAAAAGGTTTACCATCTACCAAAACCCTTTTTACTGTTTCACCCTGTGCGGTGATGACACCGTCTTTATCTACTGATACACCAGGCAGTTTTTTCAACAGATCTTCCACCACAGCATTCTCCCTTGTTTTAAAAGAGCCTGCGTTAAATTCCAGGGTATCTATTTTCACAACGACCGGCGGAACTTCCTGCACAATTTCCACTTCATTTAATGTAATTCCTTTTCCTTTCAGCTGAACATTTCCCATGTTTACAACCGGATTGGCAGGAGAAACCGTTATACTTTTAAAAATCGGTTTATATCCGAGGTGGGTGATATATACGCGGTAGTTACCCATGGCAACGCCGGGAATTGAAAATATGCCCTTTTTATCTGTAAATACGGTAGCGGCAAGAGAAGAGTCGCTACCATACAATAATGCAACCGTTGCATCTGCTAAAGGATTGGTAGCAGTGGAGTCGGTAAGTAGCCCTTTGATCTGTCCCTGTTGCGCTTTTGTGATGAGCACGAACAGGAACAGAAATGCAGTTATAAGGGTTATTCTTTTCATGTAAGTTAGGAATTAATAACAGGGAGTAGTTGCGAAATTACGGTTAATTAATTCCTGTTGTTCTGCCGGTCACGGAACTTCTGCATCTGCTCACGACGCATATCACGTAACTGGTCCGGGGAGATTTTTTCAGCATTGGCAGGGATCGCTATTTCTGTAGCAGCTACTGGTTTCAGATCTACTTTTTTAGCAGAGAAAGAACGTCTGTCGCTTTCTGCGGATAATACAACGCCATTTGCTTCCGGCAACAGTCCGTTGATGGGGCTGTAGCTAAAAGGGAGTTCCTGTGTATACCATACGGTGTATGTTTCATCGCGTAAGGTAACGGTTGCTTTTTTGCAATTGTAGCCGGCTATTTTTTTGGTTTTATCAGTCAGTTTTACATCTTTTGGCGCTGCAAAATCTTCTTCTGCGTAGTAAGTTTTAGTGCTATCGTCTGGTTTTGTAAAAACCTGGATATACTTTTTACCGGTGAGGTCTACATATGCAGGACCGCCGCCAAAGCCGCCGCGCATGCCACGTGGGCCACGGCCCTGACCTCCACCATCACCCCGAGGGGGCCCTTGTGGAGGAGCCTGGCCATTGCGGCCGCCAAAGTCGGGGCGTTCTGTAGCCAGTTTTCCTTTACCGGCAGTGAAGAAGAAATGCTGTGAGAAAGTAATCACTTGTTCTTCTGCGTCCCCGCCGTCTGTATTACCGCCGCGGGGGCCCATCTTTGCACTTACTTCGTAATCTATAACACCTGCGTTTTTGTCCTGTGCCATAGCAGTGATGCCGGAAAAGAGGACCAGGCCCGCACTAAGAAGCGTCTTTGATAAATGGTTCATGAGTTTAAGTTTGTTCTGATACAAAAGTCACTAATCGGCCGGCATTAGATGGTTAAATAGCATTATTTACTGTTAATTACTGTTAAGGGTATGCTGTGTGTAAGCCCGGAAACCGATAGCTTTGTATGATTACAAGTTAATCGGACAAATAAATGCGTCAAAGAATCCGCAACATACTAATACTAATGAGTGTATGTATACTCAGTATATACCTCTTCCAGGGTTACTGGTTATATAACTCTTACCATATTCAGCTGGACCAGTTTGGGAAAGAAATAAATGAGTCACTGCGAACAGCTATTTTTAACAAACAGTTTGCTGATGTACGCCGGTATTTCAGACGCTATGGCCGGGAGCGAGATTCCCTGCATGATATACCACCACCGCCTCATGGAGAAGACATGCACCGCTCCACAGATATGAGTATACGGAATGGAGATGCGCCTAACAGGAAATATGCGGATACGCTTGCCAGGCAGATTTCAGATCTTATCCTGCTGAATAATGAATACGGAGATAGTATCAAGCTGGTAAAGCTGGATTCGGTATACAGTTCTGAACTGCATAACAGGCAAATTACAACAGACTTTGAACTGGATACTTTTCATATCAGCTTTAACGGGCTTGCCCGTGACGGGTTCCGGGACAGCCTGCGCAGACGCAGTCCGTTAAAAACAAACAAGATCCCTTTTAATCCGGCCAGTAATCTCTTTGTGCAGGCCGTATTTAAATCGCCTTTGCAGTATATTCTGGCAAAGATGGTCTGGACGCTGGTGGGTACTTTATTATTGCTGGTGCTGGTGACCATCTGTTTTATCTACATGTTGCGCACGATCTTAAAGCAGAAAAAACTATCTGAAATAAAGAACGACTTTATCAACAACATGACGCATGAGCTGAAGACACCCATTGCTACCGTATATGCAGCAGTAGAGGCCATGCAGAACTTCAATGCACTGAACGACCAGAAGAAAACACAGAATTACCTGGATATTTCCAAACAGGAATTACAGCGGCTATCAGACCTGGTGGAAAAGGTGCTGCATATTGCTTCAGAAGAAAATGAAGAGATAGAAATTTACAGGGAAGAAACAGATCTGAATGATGTAATAGATACTATCATCACCAATCATCAGTTAAAAACAAACAGGCCGGTACAGTTCCGGTACGACAATCTTTTAGGGGACAGGCTGGTGTTTGTAGACAGAACGCATATCTCCAATGCTATCAGTAACCTGGTGGATAATGCGATCAAATATTCGGGAGAACATCCCACTGTAAGTATCCGTTGTTCGGTGGAAAACGGCATCTTAACCATCCGGGTAAAGGATAACGGAATAGGGATACCCAAAATGTACCAGGAAAATATCTTCGATGCATTTTTCCGTGTACCCACGGGCAATCTGCATAATGTGAAAGGCTTTGGCCTGGGACTGAGTTATGTAAAGAAGATTATCATGTTGCATGGTGGTACAATTACTGTAACCAGTGAACAGGAAAAAGGAAGCGAGTTTATCATTCATCTCCCCCTTTAAAATTCAGCGCTATGTCTAAAGTATTGCTTATAGAAGATGAAACACAGTTAGGCCAGATCGTAAAAGACAGCCTGGAGATGAGAGGTTTTGAAATGTTATACGCCGAGGACGGGAAAGAAGGGCTGAGATTGTACAAGGAACATCATCCTGATGTGGTGGTCCTGGATATCATGATGCCTAATATGGATGGATTTGCCGTAACTACGGAGATCCGTAAAGAGGACAAACAGACCCCTATTATCTTTTTAACGGCTAAATCACAAACAGCAGATGTGGTAAAAGGGTTTGAGCTGGGAGGGAATGACTACCTGAAGAAGCCTTTTAGCATGGACGAGCTGATTGTGCGTATCAAAGCCTTGCTGATGCGGTATAACGAACAGCAGGGCACTGTGGATTCAGGCGCAGATGTAGTGCAGATTGGACAGTATACGTTTAACTATACAAAACAGACCCTTACCAGGAATAATAATACCGAGTTCCTCTCGCACCGGGAAGCAGAAATATTGCGGCGGCTGTCTGATAACCGCAATCAGGTAATGGAAAGGAAAACGATCCTGCTTGATCTGTGGGGAGATGACAGCTTTTTTAATGCCCGCAGCATGGACGTATTTATCACCAAAATACGGCGTTATCTGAAAGAAGATCCCCGGATACAGATCGTGAACATACGGGGGGTTGGCTATAAGCTGATCTTTTAATTATCTTTGCTCCCTATGGAGCAGATAGAACAGCAAATAGCTGCATACAAACAGGAAATACTGGCATTTGAACCAGCGACAGCGGCGGATCTTGAAACATACCGTATCAAATTCCTCGGAACCAAGGGAATTGTGAAGGCAATGTTCGGGGAAATGAAACAGGTGCCGAACGACCGTAAAAAAGAATTCGGACAGGTGCTGAACAGCTTTAAGCAGCTGGCAGAAGAAAAATATGCACAGTTTGAAAATCTGAAAGACGATGCCAGCAGTATTACTGCAGATAAGGACTTTACCTTACCCGCAGAACCTCACCGCCTGGGTACCCGTCACCCGATCAGCATTGTAAGAAATAACATCATCAGCATATTTGAACGCCTGGGATTTGCTATTGCAGAAGGGCCTGAAATAGAAGATGACTGGCATAACTTTACTGCATTGAACCTGCCGGAAAATCATCCTGCGCGTGATATGCAGGATACTTTTTACATCAGTCAGAACCCCGACTGGTTATTACGTACACATACATCTTCCGTACAGGTAAGGACCATGGAATTGGGCAAGCTGCCTGTCCGCATTATCTGCCCTGGCCGTGTATACCGTAACGAGACGATCTCTGCCCGTGCGCATTGCTTCTTCCATCAGGTAGAAGGACTTTATATAGATGAAAACGTTTCTTTTGCGGATCTGAAACAAACACTGTATCACTTTGTTAAAGAATTGTTCGGAGAAGATATCAGTATCCGTTTCCGTCCTTCATATTTCCCTTTTACAGAGCCTAGTGCAGAAATGGACATTACCTGTATTATCTGCGGTGGTAAAGGATGCAATGTATGCAAGCATACCGGCTGGGTAGAGATCCTGGGTTGTGGAATGGTGCACCCGAAAGTGCTGGAGAATTGTGGTATTGATCCTGAGAAATATACCGGTTTTGCATTTGGCATGGGTATAGAGCGTATTACGATGTTGAAATACCAGATTAAAGACCTTCGCCTGTTTTCTGAGAACGATACAAGGTTCCTGGAGCAGTTTGAAGGAGCGATCTAAACATATTTTTTACAAGAAAAGGAGAAGGGCGAAGGTGTTTATATCAGCGTCTTTCTCCTTTTGCTATTCATAAGCATGATGAAAATACATACCATTGCTGTTTGCGGAGCTGGCACTATGGGGGCTGGTATTGCGCAGGTAGCCGCTACGGCAGGCTACCGCACCGTGCTGTTTGACCTCCAGCAGGCGGTGCTGGACAATGCACAACAGCAGATATCCAGGCAGCTTGATACGGCCGTTTCCAAAGGGAAGCTGGCAGCAGAACAGAAAGCAGTTATTTTGTCTCAGATAAAGTTTACGAATACTGTGAGTGAGTGTGTCGCAGACCTGGTAATAGAAGCGATTGTAGAAAAACTATCCGCTAAAACCGGGTTGTTCAATCAACTGGCAGCCATTAACGATCACGACGCAATATTTGCTACCAATACCTCTTCACTAGCTGTTTCAGCTATTGCATCGGAAGTGGAGAACCCCTCCAGGGTAGCCGGCATGCATTTCTTTAACCCGGCGCCCGTTATGAAGCTGGTAGAGATTGTGCAGGGGAAGCAAACCTCACAGGCTGTAGTGGATTTGTTGTACGAATTATCACTGAAACTCGGTAAAACACCGGTGCATGTGAAGGATACGCCCGGATTTATTGTGAACCGTGTAGCCAGGCATTATTATCTCGAAGCAATGGAGATTGCAGCCGAAGGCATCGTTGGTTTTAAGGCTGCCGACAGGTTGCTGGAGAGTGCCGGTTTTCGCATGGGACCCTTTGCCCTCATGGACCTTATAGGAAATGACGTGAACCTGGCTGTAACGCAATCCTTGTATGATGCGTTTGAAAAAGCGCCAAGATTTGCACCTAATAAGCTGCAGATAGAAAGGGTACAACAAGGCGCATTAGGAAAGAAGAGCGGGAAAGGATTTTATAATTACGGTTGAGGTATATCATTTCAGCCGCACATTGTTATCTTTGGATTCTTGTATTAAACGGGATTTAGGACATGATTTTAGTTACGGGAGGAACAGGTTTTTTAGGGAGTAATTTATTGCGGAAGCTGGTGAATGTCGGGGAGCCGGTACGGGCATTGTATCGTACAAAAATTCCTTACCAGCTGAAAGACATAGAAGATAAGATTGAGTGGGTAACCGGCGATATACTCGATGTATGCACGCTGGAAGACGTAATGGAAGGTGTAGACAAGGTATATCACTGTGCAGCCGTTGTTTCTTTCCATCCCAAAAATCATAGTGAGATGATGAAGGTGAATGTGGAAGGTACAGCCAATGTGGTGAACCTGGCTATAGATGCGGGTGTGAGTAAACTTGTACATGTGAGTTCTGTAGCTGCACTTGGCCGTGCCAGGGCAAATGGAGTGATAAATGAGGAGAATGAATGGCAGGAAAGTAAGAATAACTCGCAGTATGCGGTAAGTAAATATCTGGCGGAAATGGAAGTCTGGAGAGCAAATGCGGAAGGCCTTGCTACAGCGATTGTAAATCCCAGTATTATACTGGGAAGTGGCTTCTGGGATGATCCTTCCAGTATGCTTGTACGGAATGCCTGGAAGGAATTTCCTTTTTATACGGATGGGGTGACTGGTTTTACCGATGTGAATGATGTGGCAGATGTGATGATACGCCTGATGGAAAGTGACATAAAAGGGCAGCGGTTCATTTTGTCTGCCGAAAACTATGGTTACCGTGAGTTATTCACAGAAATGGCTGCAAGACTTGGTAAGAAGCCCCCTCATATTGCAGTGAGGCCCTGGCTGGCAGAAATAGTATGGCGGATGGAAGGCATCAAGGCAAAATTAACAGGAAAGAAAGCCCTTCTGACGAAAGAGACGGCCCGCACCGCGCAGATGAAAGTATACTATGACAATAGTAAGATCCAGGCGGCATTACCAGGGTTTACATTTACGCCGTTGAAAACAACGATTGCCAGAATGTGCGGTGCTTTCAAGGAGCATCAGATACTATCTCAGGAGTAAGGCACCAACAGCTGCAGCTATGACCGGCTGTAGTGCTGCGGGGACGTCCGCGCTCATCCATACACGGGGTTTTTCTCCCGGAATTACTGCCGCTATATCCTTGCGGCGGTAGTGAAATTCATAACAGATATTCTCGTAGGAATTCTTTGTTCCAAAGTTATTATGAGCCGTTATACGGACCTCATCCTTATCTGAGCGCAGTATACCTGCCGGTTTATTGTCATTCAGCTCCAGATAGGTCACATCTTTGAGAATAAGTTCCCAGCGTTTTAAAGGGTCGTTTTTCGTCCCGTTGATCTGAATGTAAGTGTAAGGAGCCGTTGAGGGCATATTGTCCAGAAAAGAGGGCAAAGACCGGCCAGAGAAGGCAATATGCAGGGCCTTGAGTTCCTGTACGAGGATACTTTCCTCCTGCCCGGTCATTATAAAGTTAAAGGGGCTCTGCGGGTCTTTGATGAAACTGATACTTGCAGCATCTGAAATACCGTTTTTACGGGAGGAGGTGCTGTATGGTCCGTAGGAGATGGTTTTAGCAGTGAACCAGCCATCGCTGATCTTTACCGGCCATTCCTGTGAAGGATTGTATAATCCCTTTTGGGCATACCCGTGTGTAAAGCCGGCAAGCAGTAGGAAGATCATGAACAGGGAACGAACCATATTGAATATTTAAAAGACAAACAAATGCAGGGTGTTCGCAGAAAACAACAAAAAAGGACCAGGTAAGCGTCTGCTGTTCCGGAGGCGCTTACCTGGCCGATAAAGGAAGCCGGGTCTCTTTGCTATATAGTGTTCCGCAGATAAGCAATCTCTATGAAGCGTTAATGTCTGTAAACAGTAGTTCCTGCGAAGCTTTAACCAGTCTATTTATTCCCATTATTTCCATAAAGCTTCTCCCACATTTCAGGAATACGTTTGATCCAGGCCAGTTCTTTCTTCTTCACCCGGGCATCTTCCACCGGTGAGCCGAAGTATACTTTACCCGCTTCGAGGTCTCCGCCTACACCACTTTGTGCAAGTACTACCACCCCTTTGTGTATGGTGAGATCTTTTGATACACCCACCTGTCCCCACAGAATTACGTTGTCCTCTATCTTTGCTTTTCCGCCAACACCTACCTGGCCGGCAAATAAACAATTGCGGCCAATCACGGTACCATGACCGATATGGATCATGTTGTCAAACTTAGTACCACGGCCGATAATGGTGTCTCCACTTACGCCTTTATCAATGGCGCAGCCGGCGCCTATTTCCACATCATCTTCAATGATCACGCGTCCGCAGCTTTCCAGTTTATCATACATTACTTCCCTGTCTGCCCTCTTCTTAAAGTAGAAAGCATCGGCCCCTATTACAGTACCGGCATGAATGATTACGTTGTTGCCGATGATGGTATTGTCGTAAATAGTTACGTTAGGATGTATAATACAATTACTGCCTATGCGCACATGGTTACCAATGAATACATTAGGCTGTATGATGGTACCTTCCCCTATCACAGCGGAATCGCTGATGGGTTTGGTGGCTGGTTCGAAAGGACGGAATCGTTTAACAAGTTTCACATAAGCACTGAACGGATCAGGCAAAACTAATAATGCCTTGCCGGGAGGGCAGTCAACTTTTTTATTGATGATGATAATGGTTGCTGCAGATCGCAGACAGGTATCATAATACTTTTCAAAGTCAACGAAAGAGATATCTCCTGGTTCGACCTTATGAATCTCATTAATACCAGTTGCTTCCAGATGGTCGTTGCCAACCAGCTCTGCGCCTATGAATGCTGCTATTTCCGTTACCGCTAGCGGTGCGTTCAACTTCATGTATTGTGCTGTTTAGTGAAGCAAAGGTAGTAGAGAAATGGGAATAATTAATTGTATGTTCCGGAATGATGAAGAGACTAAATAAAGTTATCTCATGAAGAACTAACTGTTGTTATCCACACTTTTTTTACTGGTGTGAATAAAAAAGTTTGCATTTTTTTTCTTTTGTGATGAAATTCTTTTTAATATTGTGTAGGGAATTTATGTTTCCTGTACTTACTAACCCATTCACATAACAAGAAAGTCTGATTGTAAACACGGTCAGACTTTTTTTATGTCCCTTAAGATCCGCTCCCTGCAAGCATTTCAGCCAATCCATTTTTTTATCTGCTACCAGCATCATGCAGCTATCAATCCATTTTTATCTCCTTTTGCAATGGAGGACAAAAATCAGGAAGGCATCATTTTTCTCTTTTTGAAGTCCATTTTCTGGAAAAAGTTTTTCATTTTGAAAAGATTGTAACATAAAGCAGTAAGAATGAAGTGAATATACTAGATCGCATTACTGAAGAGTTGTGATTGTGGTAATTGCTGCCATAAACGGGCATCAAATGCCATACAGATATTCCGTATAAACGGCCGTCCTTTCAATGTAACACTCACCTTCTTTGGATGTACGATCACCAGGCCGTCCCTTTCTGGTTCCTGCAGGCGTTGCAAGCCCTCAATGATAGCGTCACACTGCGTATCAGCCTTGTTCCACGTTGTTTCAAAGGTACACATGAGTGCATGTATATGGCGCCGGAGTAACAGGTCTTCCGTGCTTAATATATGCCCACGTACTACAGGAAACTGTCCATTATTCACCAACCGTTGCCAGGCAGTAATCTCTTTTTCATTTTGGGCATATGCATACCAGCTGTCTCCGATAGAAGAAGCGCCTAATCCGATCATCAGAGATGTATGATGATCTGTATAACCCATAAAATTGCGGTGTAATGTACCATTGGTAAAGGCATTGTAAAGAGGATCGTCCTTCACGGCAAAATGGTCCATTCCTATTTCTGTGTAGTTGTTTTCTGCGAACATTGTTTTACCAAGATCATACAGTGCCCGTTTGTCTTCGTCTTTAGGCAGGTCGGCTTCAGAATAACGTCTTTGCCCTACACCTTTCACCCAGGGCACATGTGCGTAGCTGTAAAAGGAGATCCTGTCCGGTTGCAGCTGCATTACCTGATTAATGGTATCTTTTACACTGGCAGCTGTTTGCAGCGGCAATCCGTACACAAGGTCGAAGTTGATGGAGGTATATCCGATCGCTCTTGCCTCTTTCATAACACGTGCTACGGTCTCGTATGGCTGTATGCGGTTAATGATCTCCTGCACGCGGATATCAAAGTCCTGTATGCCCAGGCTCATACGTCTGAATCCCAGGTTATACAGCGTTTGCATATGTGCTTCTGTAGTATTGTTCGGATGGCCTTCGAAGCTGAGGGATGCATCTTTCAGCACATCTGCCTCTTTGAAAATACCCGTTACAAGCTGATGCAGATTTTCCGGAGTGAAGAAGGTCGGCGTTCCTCCTCCCAGGTGCAGTTCACGGATGCGGGGTCGTTTTCCAAACAATCCCAGGTATAACTGCCATTCTTTTAACAGCGCACTGATATAAGGTTCTTCTACACCGTGATTCACCGTAATGTATTTATTGCAGCCACAATAGGTACAAAGCTTTTCGCAGTAAGGAAGATGGATGTAAATACTGATGCCTTCTGTGTCGTTGGTGGCATGGAATGACTGCTGTACCAATGCCTGCCAGCTGCTGATATCAAAGCCGGCATTATTCCAGTACGGAACGGTTGGATAGCTTGTATAGCGGGGGGCAGCAATATTGTATTTCTGAATGAGGCTCATACTATGATGGTTTATAACAGTGTTCAATAGTTTTCCCTTTGGAGATGGCAGGGCTGATATATGGAATACCGAGGTTCATTCCACGCAGGATCAACAGGACTGCCATCAGTGCTACTGCGTATGGAACACATTGACGCAGTCTGTTGCGCATGTGAACGGTGATGATCTGGCTGCACCAGCTGATGGTGACCATCGCTGGCAATGTACCGGCACCAAAGGCACACATAAAGAGCGCACCCTGCGTGATGCTGCCGGTGGCTACAGCACCTGCTACAGCGAAGTAAACAAGCCCGCAGGGCAGTAAGCCATTGAAGAATCCGATTGCATAGAGGGTGTGTAACTTTTGTTTGCGTAATAGGTTGCCCAGTATCCTTTTAATGCGGGAGCCATAGATGCCTGTGCTGAAATGGAAACGGGTATTGCCGATGATAACAGCCAGCAATAACCCGCAACCAATTGTAATGGATAACCATTGTTGTAACCCTCCGATGTAAAATTGTCTGCCCAACCAGCCGGATGCAATGCCTATGCCGCTGTATGCGGTAATACGACCAGCGTTGTACAACAGTATTCCGGCCATTTTCCTGGTACCCTCCAGGTGTTGTACAGGTAGTGTCAGCGCTATCGGGCCGCACATGCCGATACAATGAAAGGAACCTATGAATCCGAGTGAAAGGGCATAGAGAAATGTTAAGAACATAATCAACTTAGTTAACCATTACTGCGTTTTCCTGGAAGTACTTTTTTCCGTTGGCCTCCCATTGCATCTGCACCCTGTAACTACCTCTGTGCAGACGGTCCTTACTGAGAATGAGCAGTCCGGATTTTACAGGGACTGTTACATCTTCCCCCGAGTCTGAAGCCCGGTAAAACAACACATTCCCTGTAAGGGGAATGTCCTGCATCTCTTTTGGGAAAGCCAGTGTGATCGTATGCTCTTCCTGACTTATCATCACAGGAGAAGACAGGTCCATGGCTTGTTTACGGCCATCTATCACCTGTTGGTATTTCAGTTCTTCCCCATAGTAATCAGGCGTTACCAGGTCTATCCGGGTACGCATACTTTTAGTGACCATGGTAAGAATGCCTGCTGCAAAAAGCACAAAGACGATGATGATTTTATGTCCCCAGTTCATAGTGATGTGTTTTATTGTACAGGGCCCAGGAAAGTAGTTTTGATGGACCCGGTTTTTTTATTGCCTGTATATAACGCTATATGCAGGTTTGTTTTGCGGTTTTTAATACTCGTACGGGGCAGTACAACGAAGAAAGTTCCTTCTCCCTGGTCTTCTGCCTTTACACGGATAATTTGCTGTCCTAACAGCTCTATAGTGCCAGGAGCATCTTCCAGCTTTAAGGTAAGCAGGATATCTGTAGCCGTTTTATTCACCAGTTTGATGCGATAGAGGTTAGTAATGCTATCTTGTCCTCTTTCCTGATACAGCATACCGGCTGTGCGCATTACGGCCCCGCTGACCGGTTGCCTGCTGAGTAACATCCAGGAAATAGCAGCAAGAATAATCACTAACAGAGCGCTGTAGACCTTTATCCGTGGCGTAAAACGTAATGGCTTGTTCGCTGCAATACCGTTCTCAGAAGCATACCGGATAAGATCCAGCGGACGGCCCGTTTTTTCCATCATGAAATTACAGGCATCTATACAGGCCGTGCAATTCACACATTCCAGCTGGGTGCCATTCCGGATATCTATTCCTGTGGGGCATACCTTTACACATTGTAAGCAGTCTATACAATCTCCGCCGCTCTGTTCTTTTTTAAAATGCCCTCTGGGCTCTCCCCTTACATAATCATATGCCACCACTACGGTATCCTTGTCCAGCAATACTCCCTGTAAACGGCCATAAGGGCAAACCACGGTACATACCTGTTCTCTGAAGAAAGCAAATACGCCATAGAAAACACCGGAGAAAATAAACATAGTGGCAGTATGTGCAGACACGGGGCTTTCAATCACCTTCAACAGGCTATCAACCCCTATGATATAGGCCAGGAATGTATTGGCGATGAGAAAAGACAGGACAAAAAACAGGATATGTTTACTTGTCTTTTTCAGGACTTTTTCAGTGTTCCATGGCGCTTTATTCAACATTTTCTGTGCAGCAGAATTCCCTTCTATCCAGTATTCTATCTTCCTGAAGAGCATTTCCATAAAGATGGTCTGAGGGCATGCCCATCCGCAGAACAATCTGCCGAAAGCCATTGTAAATATTACAATGAAAAGGATAAAGGCAACCATTGCCAGGCCGAAAATGAAGAAATCCTGCGGCCAGAAAATGGCGCCAAACAAAATGAACTTTCCCTCTACCACATTTAATAAAAACAAGGGCCGGCCATTTATTTTAATAAATGGACCGGCGAAGAATACAATAAAATACAGGTAACTTAAAATACTTCTGGCAGTATAATACTTACCAGCAGGCTTCTGAGCATATATCCAATTGCGTTTTCCCTGTTTATCAACAGTGGCTAAACTATCTCTGAAGGTTTCTGTCTCTTCCATAACACTACTATTGTTCCAGTATACCTTGTTTCTCTTTTGGATTAGGAGGATTGGAGCCATGGATGCTTTTGATATAACTGGCCAGCTGCGCCAGTTGTCTTGGAGAGAAATCATCTTTCCAGGACTTCATCCCTTTATCTGCTACCCCATATTTAATCGTGCTGAATACGTCATTGATCTTTCCGCCATGCAGCCAGTAATCGTCTGTCAGGTTCGGGCCTACAACACCTTGTCCCTGTGGTCCATGACATGGCGCACAGTTGGTGGAGAACAATTTCTGGGCAGCTGCAAGGTCTGCCGGATCTGTCAACAGCTTCACGCTTTTCTCATCGATATTATTAGCAGCCAGTTTCAGATACTCCGCCTTTTCTTCTGCCGCCGCTGCTTCTGAGGAGGCTAGTTCTTCTGCTTGTGTAGGGGCCGACTGGAAACGCCAGAGATACACAACAGCAAACAGGATACTGCAATAGAACCCGTATCTCCACCAGGGAGGTGTAGGATTGTTCAGTTCATGGATGCCGTCATAGTCGTGTCCCATATCTACGTCTGCTTCTGAGTCAGCATCCAGGCTTTTTGTATCGTTCAGTTTATCCAGCCAGGAGATCTTCGGCTTGCCGGGAACGGCGTCCTTAGCAGGTTTGATCCGTCTTTTGCGTTCAATGCCCACCAGTATACGTAACGTAAACAACAGGCTGATGATCACTGCTATTTCCAGGCCGATCACAGATACCAGCAGGTAAAAAGAGGTCTGTGACAGACCATTGATGAGTGTTGTTTTTGCCTGAGGAGCATCCTGTGCCATAGCCTGACCAGCCACCAGCAGTAACAGTATCGTTAGTACTGTTCCGTTTTTCTTTATTCTATCCTTGTAAATATCCATGGCACTTATTACCGCGCTGCCAAGGATGGCAATCGCGATAAGTAAGCCGATGATCACGGTCAGCAGTACAATTGCCACCGGATTGCTTAATTCTGAAGGAGGTTCAGGCCTGTCCTGCGCTGCAGCCGTAAGGCTGAGTAATAAAAGTGCAGATATATTGACTAGTTTCTTGTTCATGTCTGTAACAGTTAAAATTATTTGCTCCTCATGTTATCATCCAGCGGAATATGGCTGATATGATCTATCATTCCCTTATCTGCTTTCAGTGCCCAGAAACTGGCCAGTGCAAAGAAGATGGTGAAAATGAACAATGAGGCCAGCGGGTATACGCTTACACCGGTGATTGATTCCAGATAGTTGATGAACTTCATTGTAGTATGTTTTAATGAGTGGCTTTAATATCCTTTCCTAAGCGCTGCAGATAAGCAATGAGGGCAACGATTTCACGGTCTGGCTGTATAGATAGCTTATCCTTTTGCAGAGAAGCCGTTATTTCCTGAGCCTGTTTCTCCATGTCAGCATTTGCCTGTTTCTCATAACCCGGGGCATAAGGCACGCCCAGTTTACGCATTACATTGATCATCGGCGGAGTGAGTGTTTTATCTACTTTATCTTCAAACAACCAGGGATATTGTGGCATGATAGAACCCGGAGACATTGATGTAGGGTCCATCATGTGATTGTAATGCCATGAGTTCGGGTATTTACCTCCTATCCTGGCCAGGTCCGGACCTGTACGTTTAGATCCCCACTGGAAAGGGTGATCATAGATAAATTCCCCGGCCTTGGAGTATTCCCCGTAACGGGCCACCTCATCGCGGAATGGGCGGATCATCTGGGAGTGACAGGTATAACAGCCTTCACGGATGTATATATCACGTCCATGCAGTTCCAGCGGCGTATATGGTTTTACGCTGGTAATAGTTGGAATGTTGCTTTTTATCAGGAATGTAGGGATCAGTTCAAGAATACCACCAATGCCTACTACGATGAGACTGAATACCACCAGTTGTATAGGCCTGCGTTCTATCCAGCTGTGCCAGTGTGTTTTTCCGTGAGTAACGATCACTTTTGGTAATGGCGCAGCTTCAGCCGGTTCATTGGCCACAAATGTACCACGGCGTACTGTTTTGGTCAGGTTCACTATCATCAGGATTACACCAGCGAGGTATAATGTGCCGCCAAATGCACGTAATGCATACATCGGTACAATTGTATTCACCGTTTCAAGGAACTGGAATTTTAACTGTCCTTCCGGTGTAAACTGTTTCCACATCATGCTTTGTGTAAAGGCCGCCCAGTAAAGGGGAATAACATAAAAGATAATGCCCAGCGTACCTATCCAGAAATGTGTATTCGCCCATTTCTTAGAGTATAAGTTTGTGCTGAAAATGCGTGGTAATAACCAGTAAAGGATACCGAAAGTGAGGAAGCCGTTCCATCCTAAAGCGCCTACGTGTACGTGAGCGATGGTCCAGTCGGTATAATGACTGATCGCATTCACATTTTTAAGCGATAACATAGGGCCTTCGAAGGTAGCCATACCATAACAGGTGAGCGCTACGACGAAGAATTTGAGAATAGCGTCTTCTCTGACACGGTCCCATGCGCCACGTAATGTGAGCAGGCCATTGAGCATACCTCCCCAGGAAGGAGCGATAAGCATAATGGAAAATACAGTACCTAAGGATTGAGCCCATTCAGGTAATGCCGTGTATAACAAGTGGTGTGGTCCTGCCCAGATATAAATAAAGATGAGCGCCCAGAAGTGAATGATAGACCAGCGGTAAGAATATACTGGTCTGTTTGCCGCCTTCGGAACAAAGTAGTACATGAGTCCCAGATAAGGAGTAGTAAGGAAGAATGCAACCGCATTATGTCCGTACCACCATTGTACCAGGGCATCCTGTACACCTGCATAGGCAGAATAACTTTTCAGGAAGGTCAGGGGCAACTCGAAAGAGTTTACGATATGCAGCATGGCAATCGCCACCCAGGTACCGATATAGAACCAGATAGCTACGTACAGATGTGCTTCACGACGACGTAAAATGGTGCCCAGCATATTCGCGCCGAACACCAGCCATATGAGGGTGATAGCAATGTCGAACGGCCATTCCAGCTCGGCATATTCTTTACCGGTAGTACATCCCATAAAGAGAGTAAGCGCGCCGCCGGCAATAATGGCCTGCCATCCCCAGAAATGAATTTTACTCAGCATATCACTGAACATACGCGCTTTACAAAGGCGTTGCAGTGAATAATACACACCCATGAAAATACCATTGCCTACAAAGGCGAATATTACAGCATTGGTGTGTACAGGCCTGAGTCGTCCAAAGGTAGTAGGGGCAAAGCCGAGGCTCAGATCTGGCAATACAAGTGCAAGTGCAGCCCAGAGGCCTGCCAGCATGCCTATCAGCCCCCAGCCGATGCATGCATATGCAAACCATTTAACAGTACGGTTGTCGTACGAGAATTTTTCAAGAGGCATATATATTCTATTACTAGTTGATGGCTAATTTTTACAGATCGCAGATTTGCAATTGGTATTATCGCATGACTTTTTGCAGATATGTACAGCAGGTTTGTCTTCAAAAAGTACGCGGTGCGCGGGAGAAAAACTATCTTCAAATTGTCCGTTCTTCACGGACCATATGAATGCTGCAAGAAAAAACAATGCCACCAGCAGACTGGCCCCCAGGAGAATAATGATCACGCTCATAGTGTAATAGTTTATTACAAAGCTAGGTCATGTCATTTGGGGGGCTTATGATGTAGCTCAATGGTGCTACTGATTTATATCAGTGTCTGTCAGCCCACTCACTTAGTCCGTAAGTAATAAGTACGATGCTGATAGAGCTTGCAGGCATAAGTATAGCAGCGGTAAGGGGGGATAAAATACCCTGTACGGCAAAAAACAGCCCGGTAATATTATAGATAAGGGAGATGATAAAGCTGATAATGATAATGCGTTTATTGGCCTTGCATATTTTTATGAAATGGGGGAGTTGGGGTAATTGAGCCGCTTCTAAGATACCATCACTTGCCGGTGTGAAGTTGTTGCTGTTTTCTGCAATAGAAATGCCTACATCACTTTGTTTTAATGCACCGGCATCGTTTAATCCATCACCTATCATGAGCACTCTGTTGCCTTGCTGTTGGAGATGAAGGATATAGTTTAATTTGTCCTGTGGTTGCTGCGTAAAAAGCAATGTGGATGAGGGTCCCAGGAGTTTGCGCAGGTAAGGCATTTCCCTATTGTTATCGCCGGATAAAAGAGAAAGCGTATATTTTTTTTGCAATTGTTTTAATAGCACCGGGATGCCTTCACGGAAATGATTTCCGATGCTGTAATATCCTGTTACCTGTCCGTCAATAGCAACGAATACGGTACTTCCATCGGTGGTTACATCTTTAGGTGCGTCTACGAACGCAGCACTGCCCATCTCTACGAAATGTTCTTTTACCCAGCCACTGATACCCTGTGAGGTAACAGATTTAAACCCTCTTACGGAGAGGGAAGCGCTGTTCCCGTAATTTGCAGCTATTGACCGGCTTAGCGGATGGGAAGACTGTGCGGCAAGAGATGCAACAGCAGCAGTCTGATCGGGTGTAAGAGGAAGACCAATGTAATTGACCGTGCTGATTGTCTTACTCGTAAGTGTTCCCGTTTTGTCAAAAACAATATGGTCTATACGGGCCAAACGTTCTATAGCAGCAGCATTACGGAGATATAAGCGATGGCGGCTCAGTATCCTTAAAATGTGCCCGTTGGTGAAAGAAGCCGCCAGTAGTAGTGCACAGGGACAAGCGATAATTAGAACGGCAGTAACAGCAGGCCATATACGTGCAGGTTCATACACCCACCAGTAAGTAGCGGTGATTGCGGCAATCCATAACACTACCCAGGTAAAATACCGGGATAATAAATGAATAAAGGAGACTTCTTTTGCAACGGGGTTTTTTATTTCCTCACGGTTCCAGAGACTGGTAAGATAACTTTGAGCCACTTCCTTAATGGTCATTATCTCAATATTCCCTTCCAGTTGTTTTCCTCCTGCATATACGATCTCTCCTACTGATTTCCTTACTGGTAAAGATTCTCCGGTTACAAAACTGTAATCGACCACTGCATGTCCTCTGATCAGAATACCATCCGCAGGAATCAGTTCATCATTATGGATTAGTAAGGTGTCGTTTATTTTGATATCCGGTAAAGCCGTTGGAATTTCTTTTTCTGCTTTTATAACGGAAACCGCTATAGGAAAATAGGCCGTGTAATCTCTGTCGAAGGAAAGCCCCTGGTAGGTTTTCTCCTGTAAGATACGTCCTGCCAGCATGAAAAAAACAATGCCCGTCATAGAATCAAAATATCCTGCACCATGGCCGGAAAGGACATCTGAAAGGCTGCGGGCAAAAGTGACGATGATGGCGAGTACTATAGGAACGTCTATATTCAGAAAACCGGCTTTAAGACTGCTCCATGCAGAACGGAAAAATACCTGGGCACTATAAAAGAATACAGGTAAAGAAAGTAATAAATTAAGATAACGGAAGATTAGATTGAGTTTAGGATCTGAGTAACTATGCCCCGAAAAATATTCAGGAAAACTGAGGAGCATAATATTCCCGAAACAGCAACCAGCCACACCTATGCGATAGATGAGATCGCGTTGTACGCGCGGTTTTTTCTGTTGCAGGTCTTCCAGGCTGATATAAGGCTCGTATCCTATACTGGTGAGCGTTTCCACTACTTTCCTGAGAGATGTTTGTGACTGCCGGAAAATGATCTGTGCTTCTTTACGTGTAAAGTTAACAGTTACTTTCTGTACGCCGGGGTCCAGCCGGTGCAGGTTTTCCAGTAGCCAGAGGCAGGAGCTGCAATGAATATAGGGAATATAAAAGGTGACATGTGTTTGTTGATCATCCTGGAATTGCAGCAATTGTTGCTGTATCTTTTCATCATCGAGGAAGGCGAATTTATCTTTTCTGACAGGAATGCGTTGTGCCACTCCGGGTTTATTATTCAGTGAGTAATATTCACAGAGGTCGTTCTCGTTCAGTATTTCATATACCAGTTTACAACCCTGGCAGCAGAAATGTTTATCGCCATTAATAATGCTGTTGTCCGTACAGGTTTCTCCGCAGTGATCGCACAGTAGTTGTACATCGGATAACGTTGCCATATCGAAGATTTGGAGCAAAGCTAATCGTATGGCCGGGCAGGCGCAATGATGAAGATCAAGTAAAAGTGTGATGGAAATCAGTCCTGGAGATTAGCAGTGCGCGTAATCTCTTCTGTATTAAGAAGGCGGATCTTTTTGCCTTGCAGTTCTATGAGGCCATCCTTTTTAAATTCAGAGAGCAGGCGGATAGCGGATTCTGTAGCGGTGCCAACCAGGTTGGCTATTTCTTCGCGGGAGAGACGGACATTGAGCGTGAAGCCGTCGGTTTCTACGCCATAGGTTTCTTTGATAAAGAGAAGGGTTTCTGCCAGTCGTTCACGCACAGGTTTCTGAGACAGGTGTGTGATCTTAACTTCTGCTTTACGCAGTTCGCTGGCAATGATGCGCATCATTTCGAAAGACAGGCTGGCGTCTTTCTGTAAAATGCTCATGAAAAGGTCTTTGGGAATGAAACAAACAGAGGCATCATCGAGAGCGATAGCAGAGGCGGTATAACGTTCTGCGCTCAGTAATGCCTTATAGCCTATTATATCACCAGGTTTGGCGAGGCGTACGATCTGTTCGCGGCCATCGTCTCCACAGTGAGATAATTTAATCTTACCTGTATTCACACAATAGATGCCAAAAGGATAAGCTCCTTCCTGGAATACTACCTGCCCTTTTTTATAAATAGAGCATACCTTGGCCGCTTCGATTTCTTCCAGATTGCACTTTTCCGCTTTGAAAAGGATGGATCCAAAGCGGGCCTGGCAATTCAGACAAGAAGCATTATGGAAAGCTGTACACATATATTCGACCGTAAAATTACTAATTTACAGGCAATTTACCCTTAAGTAACGAGTTGTTAATATATGCCATTTAATTATTATGTTATATATAAACCTTTTCAGGTGCTTACCCGTTTCGGGAAAGAGGACGGAAAGGACAGTCTGTCAGATTATTTTAAAGTACCTGTGGACGTTTATCCGGTAGGCAGGCTGGATTATGATAGTGAGGGATTGCTGATACTTTCGAATGATAAATCATTGACTAACAGATTGCTTGATCCTGCAAATGCGCATGAGAGGGAATATTGGGTACAGGTAGACGGGGCTATAGATGATACTGCCATCCGGCAATTACGTCAGGGGGTACTTATTGCGGTAGATGGGAAAAAATATCAGACCCGCCGCTGCCAGGCAGAAATTTTTGAGACGGAACCACTGGTCCCGGAGCGAAATCCCCCTATCCGTTACCGGAAGAATATCCCCGCTCCCTGGATAAAACTGGTTTTGCAGGAGGGTAAAAACCGGCAGGTACGCAAAATGACCGCAGCTGCGGGATTTCCTACGTTGAGACTTATCCGTTATCGTATCGGGGGCATTACCATAGAGGGAATATTGCCGGGAGAGATGAGAGAGATGACCCAGCGGGAGATCTACGCATTATTGTTTAAGTAATCTGCCACCAGGTAAAGAGCTTGCAGCTATTCTTTTGCGCTTTGCCCTAATTTAGCTAGGTTTGTTACTCACAAATCTCTATTATGCTGAAATCAATGACCGGCTTCGGAAGGGCGGAAAATACCAGGGGAGAGACCACCATCGTGGCAGAAGTAAAATCGCTCAATGGTAAGCAGTTTGACGTAAACCTGAAAATATCCCCGTTATTAAAGCCTTACGAATTTGATATCCGCAACCTGCTGCAGCAATCTTTGTTGCGTGGTACGCTGGATGCAACGGTGAACGTACGGCAGAACGGGGCTAACCGCCCTGTAATGATCAATACGGAACTGGCCAGGTTTTATCACCAGTCTATCACTACGCTGGCAACAGAGCTGAACATGCCCCAGGAAGATATGCTGAACGTGCTGATGAAATTGCCTGAAGTAGTGACGCCTGCTACAGAGCAGATCACGGAAGAAGAGTGGAAAGAAGTGGAAAAAGTACTGAAAGCTGCGCTGGAAGAACTGGACGCACACCGCCAGGATGAAGGGCAGATGATGGCAGCAGACCTATTGGTGCGTATAGATAATATAGAGTCTTATTGTGTGAAAGTGAGGGAACTGGACCCGCTGCGTAAAGATAAAGTGCGCCAGCGACTGGAAAGCTTACTGGCAGAGCATGTGGGCAAAGAAAATGTAGATGCGAACCGACTGGAACAGGAACTGATATTTTATTTGGAAAAGCTGGATATTTCAGAAGAGTTGATCAGACTGGAAAATCATTGCCGGTACTTTAAGGAGATCCTGCATGAAGCGGATCCTGCAAAAGGAAAGAAGCTTGGATTTGTACTGCAGGAAGTGGGCAGAGAGATCAATACAACCGGTTCAAAGGCAAATGATGCTGCTATACAACAATGGGTAGTATTGATGAAGGACGAGCTGGAAAAGGCAAAAGAACAGGTACTGAACGTACTTTAATAAAAGGATTTCGAATTATATGAGTAATTTCTGCCGGACTATTATGGCTGCAGGTATGCTACTGGTAGTGGCGTCCTGCCAACCCATGAAGATGGACACCTATGAAAAGAACCTGGAGATCCCGGGACATGAATGGTCTTACGAGCATAAACCTGTTTTTGAGGTTACCTTGCTTCCGGAAGACACTGCCTACCTGTATAATATATATGTAAATGTAAGGCATAAGGACTCCTATCCTTACAGTAATATATGGCTGGTAGTAAATACACAGTTCCCGGAAGGAAAGCCAATACCTCAGCGGGTAGAGCTGCCACTGGCAGACATGTCCGGCAAATGGCTGGGTAGCGGACTGGATGACATTTATGAACACCAGATACCTATTCAGCAGAAAGCAATACTCAACAAGCCGGGCATTTACCGGTTCACCTTTGAACAAAATATGCGGCAAAATCCGCTGCCAGATATCATGAATGTAGGCCTGCGGATTGAGAAAGCCGGGTTACGGAAAAATGAGAAAGCTATTCCTTAAAATGCACGAAGGAAAGGTTATTTCCTTCATCTACCTCTTTGTACTGGCATACACTATTCTTGCCCTGGTATGGTGGGGTGTGCTGCTGTTCATGCAAAGTGAACAGATCGCCCGCTTCGAAGTCCAGAACCTGGAACTAAGAACAGATAGTATTTCGCACCCTGTAGAATATCATCAGGAACTCCAACGTATAGAAACGACCGAAAAACGACGAACTGTCATGTTCTTTGGAGAGGGGGTTATTTTCCTTGCCATTATACTTTTAGGCGGGTTCTTCGTATACCTGGCAGTCTATAAACAGATGAAATTATCGCAGCAACAGCAGAACTTTCTCATGGCAGTGACGCATGAACTGAAGTCGCCTATAGCTGCGGCTAAACTGAACCTGGAAACATTGCGCAAACACAGGCTGGACGAGGAGAAACAACATCGCCTGCTGGATAATACCATTCGGGAAACCAATCGCCTGGACCAGCTTTGTAATAATATTTTACTGGCATCCCAGATGGAATCCCAGCGTTACCAGCTATACCGGGAAGACCTTGATTTTTCTGCCCTGATAGAGACTGGTGTAAAAGAAATACAGTCCCGGATACCGACCCATACCATACAGGCACATATTTTGCCTGACGTGTGGCTGAACGGGGACAAGTTCATGTTGCAGATCATGCTGAGTAACCTGGTGGAAAATGCAGCCAAATATTCACCTAAAAATACGGTGATAGATGTAGCGCTTACGGCCACAGCGAATCAGCTAAAATTAAAAGTAACGGACGAGGGGCCGGGAATACCCATTGATGAACGCAGGCGCATCTTCCTTAAGTTTTATCGTATAGGCAATGAAAATACGCGTAAATCCAAAGGGTCGGGTTTAGGGTTATTCCTTACGGAGAAGATCGTTCAGCAACATGGAGGAACAATTACAGTGAAGGATAATGTGCCGGCAGGAGCCTGTTTTGAAATAACATGGCCTGTATATTCCGCACAAACTGTGTAAATTAGACTATCGCAATTATAAATTATGAAGGAAGCTACAAAAGCATCCATACTACTGGTAGAGGACGAAGAGAACCTCCAGGAAGCATTGAAGCTTAACCTGGAGCTTGAAGGATATGAAGTTACGGCTGTAGATAATGGCACCGCTGCTTTGAAGGCGGTGAAGAATGAATACTTTGATCTGATCATACTGGATATTATGCTGCCGGAAATGGATGGCATTGCCGTATGTGAAAATATCCGTATCCAGAATAATGAAGTGCCCATCTTATTCCTGAGTGCCAGGAATAGTAGTGCAGACCGCGTACTGGGCCTGAAAAAAGGTGGGGATGACTATATGACCAAGCCTTTTAACCTGGAAGAGCTGCTGCTGAGGGTAGAGAAACTGATCGTAAAGAATAAGAAAATTCAGGATAAAGACAGTGTTCCAAGTGTATACCGCTTTGGAACCAATGAAATAGACTTTGGCGCGCAGGAATGTATAGGCAAAGACGGAAAACATTATGAATTAAGCAAGAAAGAGGCCATGTTGCTGAAGCTGCTGATAGAGAACAAGGGGGAAGTGGTGACCAGGGAGAAGATCCTGCAGGTAGTATGGGGGTACAATGTATATCCTACAACCCGGACGATTGATAACTTTATATTGAACTTCCGGAAGTATTTTGAGGAAGACAGCCGGAACTCGCGATACTTCCACTCAGTAAGAGGTGTCGGCTATAAATTTACTGAATAGAAGCTCCGCCAGGAGCTTTTTTGTTTTACCCCAATTACCATTTACCATGCATTTCCCCCCAATTTCTTGAGAAATGCTGCCTTGTAATAATTGTCACTTTAATTTCATACATATTTAACGGATATTTAAGATCGGTCTTAACTGATGTTGCAATGCCGTACCTGACTGAGGTTTTCTAACCTGTGATGGTACCACTTTGTAGTACAGACTTTAATTATATCCTTTTAAATAAAAACCGTTAAAGAGTTGAGGCTTTGCAATGACATACTCAATGCAGCAGGGTGGCCGTATTGGCTGTTTTTTTTGTTAAGTGTAGCGATATTATGTATCCTTTTTTTCAGAAGAGAGAGGCGGATAAGGAAGATCACAGCAAAAGAGATAACCCGGCAACAATCCCTTGTATACCTTGAAATGCATGCATTTCAGGCGCAGATGGACCCTCATTTCATCTTCAATAGCCTGAATGCGATACATCATTATATTCTTACTACCAGTACGGAGCTGGCATCTCTGTATCTTACCCGTTTTGCACGACTGATGCGTTCCATGATCCGGAACTGCAATAAAGAGTGGATAAACCTGGAAGAGGATGTGGAAGCCCTTGAGCTATATCTGCAGCTGGAGCAGTTGCGTTTTGGTCCGCAGTTCGACTATAACCTGGAAGTATTACCAGAGGTATTCCAGCAGGTGACCATGATACCCCCGCTTATTATTCAGCCATATGTACAGGAAGCCATCTGGCAACGCTTGTTACTGAGGCCTGAAAAGACCGGTGGATTCCTGAAAATCATTATCAGTAGGGATAAAGACATGCTCTGCATCCATATAGCAGATAACGGCGTTCATAATGATACCGTACCCCATTCAGACGCTTCTTTTCTTAAAGGAATTGCAATTGCTGAGGAAAGATTAGAAGCTATCAATGAAAAATATAACCTGAAAGCTTCTGTAAAAGAAGAGGATGTTTATAACGACCAGCATCAACCTGATGGAAGTCATGTTATTATCAAAATGCAACACGTTTCAAGCCGTCTGAATTGACCCCTGCATATTTTATTTAGATCATACAACAAATGTTTACGGGAAATATTGTAATTTTTCCGTGCCTGACCCATATGAGCAGGGAATTTTGAGACAAAGAATTTTCTAGAACATGCGTACCATCATAGTGGATGATGAAAAGCTAAGCAGGAATGTACTGACGCTTTTATTGGAGAAACACTGCCCGGCAGTAAATATTGTGGCTGTTTGTGCCGATGGTATCACTGCTTTAGAGGCTATTGAGGCTCATAAACCGGAACTCCTTTTTCTGGATGTGGAAATGCCGGGACTGAATGGCTTTGAAGTATTGCAAGCCTGCAAGGATGCCAGCTTCTCTATCATAATAACTACTTCGCATGATCATTACGCGCTGGATGCTATCCGTCATAATGCGCTGGATTACCTGATGAAGCCTATTGTTAAAGATGATCTGCAGGAAGCTGTGGATAAAGCGCAGTTGCATCTTTCCCAAATAAAGGAACGGGCTGTCAGCAAAACAGATAGCCTGATGGAGTTCCTGCATCAGCATCTGCATCCGGGAGAACGGCTGGCATTACCTAGTCCGGAAGGATTAAGGATGTTACTGGTAAAGGATATCCTGTACTGCGAAGCAGACGGGGAAAACACCAGAATTTACCTACAGAGCTCGCCAGAGCAACCATCACTGGTATGCCGCACATTAAAAGAAGTAGAGAGCAATCTGAAAAACAAAGGATTTTTCAGGGTCCATCATAGTTATGTGGTGAACCTCATCTATATGGACAGGTATATAAAAGGAGATGGCGGAGATATTATAATGATCGATGGCAGCAGTATACCGGTGTCCAGGAATCGTAAACAGGAATTTATGGAAAGGATAGAGCGGCTGTAAGAAGTGTTCTCACAGCCTTTTTATTTCCGCACACGCCATCCATCCGGTTTTGCCATCTGGCAACACTATTTTGCAGTACTCCTGCGTAGCATCTGTTACCTGTACTTTTACACCTTCATGTAATTCAAAAATATCTTTGCTGCCCTGGTCCGGTGCCGCTTTTACTTTTACTGCATTACTCACAATAATGCCCGTATCATGTACGCTTGTATTCACATAAGCACTAACGGCCATACTGATAAAACATAGAAACAACACACCTGTAATACCATTCCCCCATTTTATTAAAACCGGTTTAATGGAAGGGCTAAGGAGCATTACAATGATACCCGCAATAAACAGCCAGAAGAAAAGAATACTTCCTAATGCCCATCCGTTGGGGCTATAGAGATGTTGTATCTGTAACCACCATTGCTGGAAGAATAACGGGGGAATATCATTTACATAGCCTTCCACCCGCTGATTAGCCACGGAAAGATTATGTGTTGCCGGTTTATAGAAAGGGTTCCTGATCAGTGCTTTTTCATAATTATAAATAGCCAGGCCGGTACGGTTGGCTTTGTACCATGCATTACCAGCGTTGACATATAACTCCGGCTGGTTATAGCCTTCGTCTATCAGTTGCTGGTAAATACCGGCAGCCTCGGTGTATTGTTTTTGCCGGAAAAGATCATTGGCCTTATTGAACAACTGTTGCTGCGGTACCTCTGCTGCCAGTAATGAATTACATAGCAGCAAGCAGAAACAGATACCTGTTAATATTGATTTCATCCTGTAATAGTTATGTTTTACGCAACTGTTTTTGCACGTTGCAACTCGTCTTCTAATTGGCTGATCACCTTTACTGCCTGCTGATAAGTGCCCTGCATTTTGTCATTGTTATGCATAGGGGTGTATAGCGCCATTTCGCAATTATCAAGCAGTTCGAACAGCTGGTCAGTATTCTCTCCGTTGATCTGTTGTTGTGAAAGGCGTTCCTGGATCAGCTGTTTACTAAGATCTGAAAAAGGGATATGCAGTTTATTACTCAGATAACCCCATACTGCACGGGAAGTCTCCTCATAGAATGCTTTGTCTTTCCCTTCCCGCAGGTAACGTGCTGCCAGTTCCAGGCGTTTGAGCGCTACTTTATTAGCATAGCGGTGTTTAAGGAATGCAGCGTTATTCTGCTGATAATCCTGTTTGCGCCGGTAAAATAATGCAACGGCCAGGGCTATTAACGGAAGCAGTAATAAGATATAGAACCACGGACTTGTTAACAGGAATCGTTGGTCCTTGATCCATTGTAGTTGTCCATTGAAGTTAGATGTGATGGTATTCCTGTTTTCGCTAAAGTCTTCCTTCTCTTTTTTCGCCTGTTTGCCTGCTGTTACATGTACCTTAAAGGCTTGTGAACGCATTGTTTTATAACTATTGGACGCTACGTCGAAGTAAGAAAACTCTACCGGAGGGATGGTCTGGTCCCCTGCTTCCTGCGGCATGAGCGTAAACTCAAACTGACGGGAGCCTGAAAGAGGGTTACTGTTCTTCTCAATGTTATCAGTAACCTTCGGATCGTATTTTTCGAAGCTGGACGGAATATCCAGTTTAGGAGCATTCAGCAGGTTCACATTGCCCTGGCCGGCGATCACCACTTTGAGGGTAAGGGCATCGTCCGTACTCAGGTTTTGTTTATCTACAGTTGCCGTCATGCTGAATTTACCTACGGCACCGGTGAAGCTTATCGGGCGGCTATCTACCGGCAGAGGCTTCACATTTATTTTTACAGGCGGTGTTTGTATTTTATATGGCACATCTTCATAACTCACTTCCGGACGATTAAAGAAATCGTCGAAGAAAGGGTCGCTGAAGGGGTCGTTAAATGCATCCCCGAAAGGATCACGCGCTGCTTTTTTGTTATTCTTTACCAGTTTTACCAGTCTTACATGGTTATCCACTTCCACCGGGTCCAGTTCCAGTGTGCCGGATTGCAAAGGGAACAGGAGCGTTTTGCGAATGATAAATACTTTGAATGGTATACCATTCACCAGTTCTTCTGTTGCCTGTGGCGGATTAGGCAGCTCTATATCTTTAGCGGAAAAGCCTTTGAATGCAGGTACTTTGGTAACGCTGGAATTGGTTGGGAGGCGTGTATATAGTTTATAGGTAACCGTTAACTGTTGTCCTTCGTACAGGCTTGTTTTATCTACGTCTACCTTCACGAAAATATTCTTCTTCAGCTTTGCATTTACATCTTCTCCATTCTTCAATACCCCTTCCATTTCATCCTGCCTGCCGGGCTGTTGTGCACGGGACTGAGGAATGGCAGTCTGTGGCAATTGTTGCTGCTGTGGCCCCAGGTTACGGGCACCTTTTACAACTTCTATGGTAACCGGATTAGAGTGCACCACATTGCCATTCGTACGTGCAGTAGCACCTGAGAGGGTAAAGTTACCTACCCTTTTAGGTTGCAGCACATAAATGAGCGCAATATATTCAGAACGGTGACCGTTCATAATAGATTGCCCCTGCATCTGGGAAGGGCCCTGCAACACTTCAAAATCGTTAAAAGAGGGAGGAGTAAAACTAGTTACATTGGGAGCATTTTCCAGCATGAATTGTATCTGGAAAGGTTCATCCAATGCCACCTTTGTATTACTAACAGTGGTAGAGAACTTAAATTCCTGCGCCTGCAGGCATGATACTATACCCAGAGAAAAAAGCAGGGATAGTACACTCATCCTTATACTAACAGTATTGACCATCATAATGCATAACAAATTTAACCAAAGCCTGCCCTGTTATGACCGGGTACCCAGTTAAAACTTAGTTAAAAAAATAATAGATATGAAGGCGAAAAGTGCTTACTGGTAAGGGTTTTACTGGATATCTCCCAATATGGGCCGCATAAGTACTTCCTCTACAACAGCCTGAGCCGACAGTGTATATGCCGCCCACAGCAGGTTCGCAATATCTTCCGGTTCCATCATCCGGCCCGGAGGCGCATCAAATCCTTCCCAGGAGGCCGTTAATGTTGGGCCGGGACTGAGCGATGTTACTTTCACATTATGCTGTTTCAGCTCTTCGCGCAGGTTGCGGGAAAATCCCAGCAGGGCAAACTTGGTAATACTATAAGCCCCGCCATTTGGATAAGCGGTATAACTGGCTGTAGAGCAGAGGTTAAAGATATGCCCTTTGCGCTGTGCTTTCATTGCAGGCAATAACTGCCGGGTAAGGTGATAGGCACTGTATACATTTGTGGCCATCATGCTTTCCAGCAATCCGTCCTCTTGTTCTCCCAGGCTGCCGGGAACAAAAATACCGGCATTGTTTACCAGGATATCCACTGAGGGGAATCCGGATCTTATTTTGTCTGCAAACGCGAGTACATCCGCTTTTTTACCCATATCTGCGGGCATGGATAATATGGTAGCCTGCGGATTTTGTGCCTGTATATCAGTAACGGCCTGCTCCAGGGTTGCTGCATTCCTGGCACAAATAGCTACATTAAAACCTTCCAGGGCAAGCTTTTCAGCGATAGCCTTCCCTATACCTTTACTGGCTCCGGTGATTACTGCGTTCATAAATTCCATTTATAAGAGGGTGGAAAATAGTAAATTTATGCCTGCTTTCAGCAGCATTTTAAGATGAAATACAAACATATATTTTTTGACCTTGACCATACGTTGTGGGATTTTGAAGCGAACTCCTTTGAGGTTTTAGAGGAATTATATCATGAGCATGGACTGGAAAGCAGAGGTGTTGCCTCTTTTGCAGTTTTTCACGAACATTTTACTGTACATAACGATAAGTTATGGGACCGTTTCAGGAAAGGATTTATTAACAGGCATGAATTACGCATAAAACGTTTCAGGGTGACGTTACTCGATTTTAAAATCGGGGATGAAAAGTTAGCGGAAGCATTAAGTGTACAGTTCCTGGAACGTCTGCCTTCTAAAACAAACTTATTCCCGCATACTAAAGACGTACTGGAATATCTGGCAGCTAAAAAATACCCTATCCATCTCATTACTAATGGGTTTGAAGAAACGCAGCTGCAAAAAATACGTAATTCGGGGATTGATCATTTCTTCACGCATATCATTACTTCTGAATCTGCGGGTACATTGAAACCGAAGAAAGAGATTTTTGATTTCGCTATTGCCAAGGCCGTGGCAACCACAGAGACCAGCATCATGATCGGTGATGCATTGGATATTGATGTACTGGGAGCCTATAATGCGGGGATAGACCAGGTACACTTTAATCCGCTGTTACTAGCGCCTAAGATTGATCTGAAGCCCACTTACTCTATTCAGAGCCTGCATGAACTAAAGGAAATTTTATAGATAAAAAAAGCCCGGGCCCCAGTCATAACTGAGGCCCGGGCTTTTTTTATCTATAAAATTATTTTCTGGCAGCAGGCTTCGCCGGCTGGGCCGGTTGTGCGGGCTTTGCCGGTTTGGCAGTGCGCAAAGCAGCGGTTTTGGCAGGCTGTTTACAACATGCTTTGTTGCTCTTGCTACAGGATTTCTCCTTTGCTTTGTCCTGGGCCAGTACTGTACCTGTAATAAGTAATACAGCAGCGGCGGCTATGATTAATTTCTTCATATATGCCTATTTTTTATAAGGTTGCAATTACTGTCTGACCTGCACGCACTACCTGGTCCAGCTGAACGGCTACCTGGGTGCCTATAGGCAGATAAAGATCTACTCTTGACCCAAATTTAATGAAACCCATTTCTTCATTCTGTATTACGTTCATACCTGGTTTCAGATAGTTTACGATACGACGGGCCAATGCACCGGCGATCTGTCTTACCAGCACATCTGCTTTGCCGTTACCGATCACCACTGTATGGCGCTCGTTTTCGGTAGATGATTTTGGATGCCAGGCTACCAGGTATTTACCAGAATGGTACTGAGACAGTTTTACCTGTCCGCTGATAGGGTTCCTGTTCACATGTACATTTGCAGGGCTCATAAAGATAGACACCTGGAGGCGTTTATCTTTGAAGTATTCAGGTTCATAGGTTTCTTCAATGACCACTACTTTACCGTCACAAGGTGCTAATACCAGGGACTCGTCGTGTTTCATTTCCCGGCTTGGAATACGGAAAAAAGAAATGATGAACAGGAAAAGTGCCAGGGAAAAGGCAGCAATAATCTGGAGTGTGAGCGTGTTTCCTGAAAAGTAGAAAACGGCGCCGTTAATCAGTGCAAGCACTACAAAAGTCAGTAAAATGGTGGCCAATCCTTCTCGATGGATCTTCATGTTGTATTATAATTTGATGTGAAGTTAAATCATTGCGAATAAATGTACATATAACCATGCAAAAGGGGCCGCAAGTAGCAGAGAATCAAAGCGGTCCATAAAACCACCATGCCCTGGCATTATTTTGCCGGAATCCTTTACACCGGCCATACGCTTGAGTTTAGACTCCAGCAGATCGCCAATGGTACCAACAATAGCCGCGATCGCTGCCAATGCCAGCCAGTGTTGGAGGGACAGCCATTGCTGGCCCCAGTAATAACCGTATACACCAGCGGCAGCTACTGCCAGGATCATACCGCCTACAGTACCTTCTATGGTTTTTTTAGGAGATATCGTGGGTGCAAAGGGTGTTCGTCCTATCAGAGAGCCTACAATGTAAGCCATGGTATCATTGATCCAGATAAAGATGATGAGCAGAAGGGGAATAAGCCAGCCAGGCCCGGTGCCGGTAGCGGCAGACGTGAACCGGATACTGCTATAATTCAGGCAAAGGTGTATCAGTAATCCCAGGGAGAGCGTAATATAAATAAGGCCCAGCGCAGAATACCCCATATTTTTAAGTGAGAACTCTTTACTTAGTAGTATTTCCCCTATAGGCAGTACCAGCAGGAAAATGACCGCCAGCCACCAGCCCAGAAACCCCAGTGAAAGGTTGGCGGAAGAGATGAAATGTTCACCGGTAAAGGCCATGATCAATGCACAGCTGGCAACGAGAATACCGTTCTTGTGCCAGCCGGAAACACCGGCATATTCAGGATCTATGTTCCTGATCAGCTTAAAGTATTCCTGCAGGGCAAAGAAGTTGACCATAAAAAAAAGCAGGAAAAAAGTAAAGGGACTGTATAAGATCCCGCCCAGCATTACGGCTACAAAAACAAGGGCAGTAGCTGTTCGGGTAAAAAATGTCTTCATGTAAGCGTATAATTTGAAAGTTGATATCCGCTGTTCAGGCGGCTTTATTCTTCATTTTCCGGGTTCTCCTGCAGCAGTTTGATTGCTTCTGCTTCCTGGGATTGATGTACATATACTTCTGCCATCCCGGGCAGTGCCACAAGATAGGAAGAGTCTACTCTGTTTACCAGTACTGCGTTTACGCCGTATTCCTGTAACATACCTTTCACTATTTCCGCGCGGAAAGTTTGGTTGGTAGTAAATATTTTCACCCAGTCTTTTTCCATAAGTCTTTTATTGATGCCTGTAATTTACGATTTACTCACTGATTGAATTTATATCTGGTTCTTTTACAGTAAGTAGTTTGGGTTGATCTGCCCTTTTACGCAGGAACCACAACAGGGCGACTGTTATAATCAGGCTGATAGCCGCGCTATACCAGGCGGTGGTTTCCGATACCATAGGATCATCATGGATCAGTTTAGCCTGATAAAGATAGACCATCACTACCTGCATTCCGTTATTGAGGAAATGCCCGAGGATGGATAACCAGAGGTTTCCACTCAGATAATAGATAGCACCCAGCAGGAAACCTAATATTATACGGGGGATAAAGTCCAGCCATTCCATATGTATAGCGCTGAAGAAAACAGCAGTAAGGATAACCGCTATCCAGGGAATTTTTGGCATGGCCTGCATAAGAAGACGTTGTATCACCCCTCTGAAAAAGAACTCTTCTGCAATGGCGGGGAGTATGGCAATAAGTATAATATTTATGAGCAATGTACCAAAGTCGGGCATTTTCAGCAATATCCTGGTAAGGAGTTCGGCCTGTTCTTCCATTTGCCTGGAAGCACCGGACAGATGCCAGGTATGGTTCCAGTCGCTGGTAAAACCGACCGTTGGTAAAACAGCCAGCATAATTAAAATAGCCAGTGCAGCAGGTAGCACCCTGGGTGGTTTCTGTAAGTGCATCCATTGGGCAGGGCTGGGGTCTGCCAGATAGGCAAAAAGAGCCGCCGGGCACAGATAAACTACTAAAGTGTATAGAAATTGCGTTAATTTCAGATAGCCGAGAACTTTAGGTAGGGAAGGGTCAGCGGTTTGTAATGTTTCTATTGTATAGCCGCTGATGTAAGGAAAGACAGTGATCAGGAATATCCCATACAGCAGTGAGAAGCCAATGAATAAGCCAAAAAATGCAGCGATCTGTAACGCCGGCGGGTACTGCTTCAGGTAGCCTGTCATAGAGTAATTTTGCGTAAATTTACAGTGCGAAATCGAGTTGGCAATTGGTTTCCGGATTAATAAGTGTTAATAGCCAGCTATCAATTAATAAAATGGTAAAAATTGGGAATATAATATTAGGTGATTTTCCGCTCTTACTGGCTCCGATGGAAGATGTAAGTGATCCACCTTTTCGTGCAGTGTGTAAAGAACAGGGGGCAGATCTGATGTACACGGAGTTTATTTCTTCGGAGGGTCTTATACGTGATGCGATAAAGAGCCGGCAGAAGCTGGATATATTTGATTATGAACGTCCTGTGGGGATTCAGATCTTTGGTGGAGATGAGGAACCAATGGCAATGGCCGCACAGATAGTAGAAGCTACCAATCCTGATCTGTTGGATATCAACTACGGCTGCCCGGTGAAGAAAGTAGTATGCAAGGGTGCCGGTTCGGGTATCCTGAAGGATATTCCTAAAATGGTAAAGTTAACATCTGCGGTGGTAAAGGCTACCCGGCTGCCGGTAACGGTAAAGACCCGCCTTGGCTGGGATGATAACACAAAAAATATTGAAGAAGTAGCAGAGCGTTTACAGGATATTGGAATACAGGCGCTTACAATACATGGACGTACCCGTACCCAGATGTATAAGGGGAGTGCTGACTGGTCATTGATTGCCAAAGTAAAAAACAACCCCCGTATTCATATACCCATCTTTGGGAATGGAGATATCTGTACACCTGAACAGGCAGTAGCTGCCCGCCAGAAGTATGGTGTAGACGGGATTATGATAGGACGCGCTGCAATAGGATATCCCTGGATCTTTAATGAAATCAAGCATTTTATGAAGACGGGTGAACATTTACCTCTTCCAACTGTTTTGGAGAGAGTAGAAGTTTGTAAGAAACATCTGCGGCACTCAGTAGCCTGGAAGGGGGACATTGTAGGTATACTGGAAATGCGCAGGCACTATACCAATTATCTCAAGGGATTACCGCACATCAAAGATTTCAGACAACAATTAGTAACTTGCAATACGCTGGCAGCAGTAGAAGACGTTTTAGATAAAGTAGCAGTACATTACAAGGATCATGTTGTAGAACGGATATCACCCCTTACAGACAATAATTTATTGCCGGCAAATAATGAAGTAGTAGATTGTAACGTTTACGGATAAACCCCAGGTTCAACTATTAAATTTCTTTCACATGGCCACGATTAAAAACCTGAAAAATGAAGTCTGGAAAGACTTGCAGATTAAAAACAAATCTGCCCTGCGTAAAAAATATGCAGTCTCTAACATGGGAAGAGTGATCAGCTATTATGAAGATATCACGGACGGAAAACTATTGTCCGGATCTACAGTGGAAGGCTATACCGTATTGAATGTTAAGCCTGCAGACAGTTATCAGTCGCTATACCTGCACAGGGAAGTAGCCAAACTGTTTAACAAAAAGCCCGGCCGTACCTACAAGTACGTGATCCATGTTGATTATGACAAGAAAAACAACAAGGTTAGTAACCTGCAGTGGGCTACTAAAGAAGAGATGGAAGCGCATCAGCAGTTTAGCCCCGCTAAACTGGCCTATAAGGAAAAGCAGCGTAACCGTGTTAAAGGGCTGAAGCTCAACATCACCAAAGTAAAGAGTATTAAACGTTTACTGGCTAAACCCGGTAAAAAGACAATGAAACAGATTGCTGAACAGTTTGATATCAGTGAAATGCAGCTCTACCGTATTAAAAGCGGAGAAAACTGGAGCCATGTTACCCTGGATTAAGCCAGCTTTCTGAAGGGGATCAGATGATATTGTGTTATAATGTTAACGCCAGGCCTTTGTATAATTTGCCAGGTAATGTTACTTAGTGAGGACGTATCAGAACAAACTTTATAGTTATGCCCTGACGTCTTTTTTCCCTTTTGGCCCCTTTTTCTTTCCTGTTTTGTCTTTGCGACTCCCTGTTTGTTTGGATTCTTCCCGGAATAACCAGGGAGCGATAGGATTTGCCTGTGCCCAAAGGCCCAGCTTCTGTCTCCGTGCATTCGCTTCTGCGGCTGCCAGCGGAGCACTTTTTGAATATTTTGTATAGTGCCAGGCATATCCGTCTGCTATCAGCCATCCGTTTACGTACTCATTATTGCAACTGTAAACATCTCCTATCCAGCGCTGGTACCTGTCTTTACTCAACAACTCTACTTTTACCATTTTACCAAAGATCAGATCTGCGAGGGCCTGCCTGCTTTTCTGGTAATAGTCCTGCCCTTTTTCCGGTGCATCGATAGCACTCAGGCGGATTTTGTAAGTCTCCTTTTTTACCAATAGTTCAAAGGTATCTCCGTCTATAATGCGTACCACTTTCCCTTTTACTTTAACAGGCGCTTTTTTCACAGCCGTATGAGCTGTTAATTGCTGCGTAAGGATGCACAGGAAAAAGACAAGAACAAGATTAAAACGAGTGGGCATGAAATAGGATTTAGGCATGCGAAGTAACACATTTTATTTTAATGTGACTAGTGTTCTTGTGTATCTGATCATCTTGTTATACCTTCCGCATAATAAAAGCGATAGTGATCATGTCTAGTAAGAAAATCGCCATCATCGGTGGTGGAAATCTGGGGTCTGCGATAGCGCAGGGGTTATTAAAGAGTGGCTTTGCACAGGCTGCGGACCTTACCGTTACAAAAAGGAATATCGTATCATTAAGCGAACTGCAGGCATTGGGAGTGCAGACGATTTCAGATAACGAAGCGGCTATCCGTGGCGCAGAAATAATAGTTGTAGCATTAAAGCCCTACAACGTAAAAGAGGTACTGGCAAAAGTAAAGGGAGCATTTGACCCGAAACGCCAGGTACTGATCAGCGTAATGACCGGGGTATCTATAGATGACCTGGAAGAGATTGCCGGGACAGGGATGCCGGTAGTGAGGGCAATGCCTAATACGGCTATTGCCATCCAGGAATCCATGACCTGTATCTGTTATAAGAACGTGCCGGAGCAACTGGTTACTTTTGTAAAAGATATGTTTGATCAGTTGGGAGTTACGGTAAGTATAGACGAAAAACTGATGGATGCTGCTACTGTATTGGGAGCATGCGGTATTGCCTATGCATTGCGCTTTATCCGGGCTAATATACAAGGCGGTATAGAAATAGGATTTGATGTGAAAACCGCCAATCTGATTGCTGCACAAACAGTGAAGGGAGCGGCGGAATTACTGATACGCGAAAAACGCCATCCGGAAGAAGAGATCGATAAAGTAACTACTCCTAAAGGTTGTACCATCGCAGGGCTCAATGAGATGGAGCATCAGGGATTCAGTTCCTCATTGATCAAGGGAATCACGGTTTCCTATAATAAGATCCTGAAAGGTTAAACGGTTTCCTGTTTGGGGTAATCGAAGAATAGGAATGTTTTTCTGGCGCGGTCAAAATCTTTCCATGAATCAGTAAATGCCTGTACGGCAAAGATGCCTGTAGTGGGAACATTGTCTATGCGTATCTCCTGGGTGAGATAATTGGCAAAGTCAGTAATACCTGGATTGTGTGCGAAAATAGCAACAGCACTGAAATCGTCGTCTATTTTAGTGATCACTTTCAGAAAGGTAGACGCATAACAGAGATAGAGTTCTTCCTCGAACAGGATGGCTTCTTTGGGGTAATCCCATTCTTTGGCCATGATTTTGGCAGTACTGCTGGTCCGTTTAGCCGGGCTTGCAATGATCAGCTCCGGTACAACTCCGCGCAGCATCAGCCTTGAGGCCATTTCGGGCGCATTCTGTTTACCCCTTTTATTAAGTGGTCTGTCAAAATCATCTACATCCGGATCATTCCAGCTGGATTTTGCGTGTCGAATAAGAAGTAATGTTTTCATAGTACATTACGGGTTAGCTGCATGAGAGTTAATGTTTAATATTAACTAATTTACGGATTTTACCGGGAGAAAGAGAGGAGCGGTGCGGTAGAAGGGACGTGTAAACAGGGATTTAAAGTAAATTTAATAATGGGCCCGGGCATTATGCCCGGGCTTATATATTTAATATCCTCTTTCGTTCTTGCCTTCCATATAATTCATGAAAGCTTTGTTTACCACCCTGTTGCCACCCGGAGTAGGGTAGTTGCCAGTGAAGTACCAATCGCCCAGGTTATTGGGACATGCTTTATGTAAACTTTCTATAGATTGATAGATCACATCCACTTTGGCATTAATGCCTGAAGGAGTGATGATCTGTGCAATCTTGGCAGAGATTTCTTCTGTAGTAAAAGGTTTGTAAATGTTGCGTACCACATTCTGTGCATGAAGGGTGTTGGTACGTTGCAGTTCCAGGCAAAGGCCATATGCTTCCTGCAGGACGTGTTCCTTATCGTGTTCTTTCAGCAGAGAAATAGCAGCCTGGAAAGCAACGAAATCGCCCATCTTACTCATGTCGATGCCGTAGCAGTCCGGATAACGGATCTGCGGTGCGGAGGAAACAACGATGATCCTTTTGGGTCCCAGACGGTCCAGCATTTTGATGATACTTTCGCGCAGCGTAGTACCGCGAACAATGGAGTCATCTATTACTACCAGGGTATCTATACCCGGGCGTACGGTACCATAAGTGATATCGTATACGTGCTGAACCATTTCGTTACGGCCGGTATCTGCCGAAATAAAGGTGCGCATTTTCACGTCCTTGATAGCTATTTTATCAATACGGACGCGGCGTCTGATCATTTCCGTCAGCTTCTCTTCATCTATATCTTTGCCCCAGGAAGCGATACGCTCTATCTTAATATTATTCAGGTAATCTTCCAGGCCTTTAATCATTCCATAGAAAGCTATTTCAGCTGTATTAGGGATGAAGGAGAAGATGGTATTACGAAGGTCGTTGTCTATATTTTTCAGGATAGTTTCTGACAGGTTCTGACCAAGTGCGTGACGCTCTTTATAGATCTTTTCATCGTTACCACGGGAGAAATAGATCCTTTCAAAGCTGCAGGCGCGACGTTCTTTAGGTGCCAGTATCTGTTCTATGCTGTATTCGCCGTTTTCTTTTACGATCAGCGCGTTACCCGGCATGAGTTCATGTACTTCGTTTTCCCCTACGTTGAAAGCAGTACGGATGGCAGCACGTTCAGAAGCTGCAACGATCACATCTTCATTTACATAATAGTAGGAAGGGCGTATACCGTGTGCATCGCGGATCACGAAGGAATCACCGCTACCAAGCAGACCACATACATGGTAACCACCGTCAAACATGGAGAAAGCCTGCTGCAGGATTTGTTTCACATCAAGACCGTTAGTTCTTTCTTCATCTGCTTTACAGAGGAAATGGTGCACTACTTCCAGCATAGCAGCCAGGTCGCTGTTCTTATGTGTTTCCCCTGGCTGAACGTCTACGAACTTGAAGAGTTCATCAGCATTTACCAGGTTAAAGTTACCGGCGATGGCCAGGTTGCGTGCGGGAATTGTGTTGTAGCGTACAAAGGGATGGCAGAGTTCTACGTTATTTCTGCCCTGGGTAGCGTAGCGGAGATGGCCCATCAGTAATTCCCCCAAGAAACGCATATGCCCTTTCATGAGGCCGGGGTACTTGGTGATTTCAGGCTGGTACTTTTCGATCTCATCAATCTCGTCCTTCACCTTGGCAAAGATATCACCGATTGCCTGTGTAGCACTGCTCCGGAGACGTTGCATAAAAGGAACTCCTGGCTCTGTATTCAATTTCACGGTTGCTATCCCTGCGCCATCCTGTCCTCTGTTATGCTGCTTTTCCATCAGCAGGTACAGCTTGTTGAGGCCGTAGAAAACCGTTCCATATTGTTGTTGGTAATAAGAAAACGGCTTCCTTAATCTTATAAATGCTAAACCGCATTCATGCTTTATGGCATCACTCATCCCTATAGAATTGAAGGCGCAAAGTTACGTGTAAAAAGCTGAAAAAGCCTAAAGTTCGTGTTTAAATGAAAATCCCCGGTATAGCTATACCGGGGATCAATTAATATTATAATGTGTATTGTTCTCATTTACTTCTTGGCAACACTTTCAATCCATTTAGAGATGTGACTGCACTGTTTGAACTCATCATCTACATGGATATAGTATGTTGGGATTTTTTCCCTCAGCCATTTGTCGCGGGTTTCTTCCTGTTTAATCTGCAAAGTACGTTGCTGGATACGCGCATAATCATCTGTCATGTTCTCGCGGTGAGGCTGGGTACGTGTTTTCAGGTAAACAATGCGGCAACCGAGGTTCCCTTTTTCATCTGTATATTGAACGGGTTTGGATAATCCGCCTGGTTTCAGGGTATCGAGCATAAGTACGATATCTCTTTCGGAAGGGTCATCCAGTTGATCTATAGTGATCAGGGTGCTACCATTCATTTTATTCTGCAGCATACCACCGTCGAACTTAGCCATTGGGGCATCGCTGTATTTGGCAACAGCTTCTGCAAATGTGTATTTGCCGGTAGCGATGTTGGTACGGATGGTATCCAGTTTGGCCATTGCCTGGGCAATATCCGAGCGGGTAATGTTTGGTTTAAGCAGAATATGCTGAACGGTCACGTTATCTCCCTGGCGCTTAATACATTGGATGAGGTGGTAACCGAACTGAGTTTTGATTGGATTGGAGATCTCATTCTCTTTCAGACGGAAGGCCGCTGCGAGGAAGTCTGCATCCCATTGTTTATCAGCACGGTTCAGGATATATGTACCCTTATTGTCTTTAGCTCCGGGATCGTCTGAGTATAAGAGGGCCAACCGGCCGAAGTCGTTGGTTTTATCCTGCACCTGTTTTTTGAAATCCATCAGCCGGCTGATGGAGTATTGTTCCATTTCGCGGGTGGGTTTCGGCAGCAGGATGAGCTGACCTATTTCCAGTTCAGATTCGTAGAAGTGAAGACTATCGTGAGGAATACCATCGAAGTATCTTTTTACTTCAGAAGGGGTCACCTTTACAGATCCGGTAATTTTTTCCTGCATAGCTTTTGCCAGAAGGCCTTCCTTGATTGGTTGGCGGAAGCGTTCGCGTAGCTGGTAAATAGAATACCCGGTTACTTCTTTCATTTTTTCGCGGGTACCGTATAGTTCTTCGAAATAGCGGATACGGTTTTCTATCTGTCCGTCCACATCCGCGTCACTTACGGGCAAACTATCACGTTCGGCCTGCATTACCATTACTTTCTGCGCGATGATCTGTTCCATGATCAGGCAGGAAGCATTTGGAGGAAGGCTATTGTCCGGCGTATTACGTTGCAGGTTTACCATTTCTCCTTCCACATCAGACCTCAAAACGATCTTGTCCCCTACGATGGCGGCTATTTTATCCGCTACCATCTTTTTCTGCTGGGCTGAAACTACCTGACAAAGCAGTAATGCGCCTGCAGAAATTGCCAATATTCTATTCATAATAACGAGTGCAGTGAATTTCAAAAGTAACCAAAAAATAAGCCGCGTGATAGCGGCTTATTTTTTTAACAAAAGTTTATGCTGTATTATAACGTTCTCTTTACTTCTACTTCTTCGAATCCTTCTACTATATCTCCTACATGGAGGTCGCTGTAGTTTCGGATACTCAGACCACATTCCATGTTGGCCGCCACTTCTTTCACATCTTCCTTGTAGCGTTTCAGAGATCCCAGTTCACCGGTGTAGATTACTATACCATCACGTACCAGGTTCACACGGGTGTTACGGGCTATCTTACCATCCAGTACAAAACAACCTGCAACGGTAACCTTGTCGAAGCGGTAAGTTTCGCGTACCTCTACGTTGGCAATAACTTTCTTCTCGATCTTAGGTTCAAGCATACCTTCCATCGCGCTCTTCAGCTCATCGATCGCATCGTAGATGATGGAGTAGGTACGGATCTCGATATTCTCTTTCTCTGCCAGTTTAGATGCCTGTGAAGACGGACGTACCTGGAAGCCCACGATGATCGCATCTGAAGCGGTAGCCAGCAATACGTCGGATTCTGTGATCTGACCTACTGCCTTGTGCACCACGCTCACCGCAATTTCTTCGGAAGACAGTTTCTGCAGGGAATCGCTCAATGCTTCTACAGAACCATCAAAGTCACCCTTGATGATCAGGTTCAGCTGTTTAAAGTTACCCAGTGCAAGACGACGACCGATTTCATCCAGCGTAATGTGTTTCTTGGTACGGATACCCTGTTCGCGGATGATTTGCGCACGGCGGGTAGCCATTTCCTTCGCTTCGGATTCATCTTCGTACATTCTGAATTTCTCACCAGCCTGTGGGGCACCGTTCAGACCCAGTACCTGTACAGGTGCAGATGGTCCGGCAGATTCCACGCGCTGACCGCGTTCATTGAACATCGCCTTGATCTTACCGAAGTGAGATCCGGAGGCGATGGTATCGCCCTGATGAAGGGTACCTGCCTGTACCAGCAGGGTGGCCACATAACCACGACCTTTATCCAGAGATGCTTCAATTACGCTACCGGAGGCTTCCCTGTTAGGATTAGCTTTCAGTTCCAGTAATTCAGCTTCCAGTAATATTTTTTCCAGCAGGATGTCTATATTGAAACCGCTCTTGGCAGAAATTTCCTGGCTCTGGTATTTACCACCCCAGTCTTCTACCAGCAGGTTCATTCCAGCCAGCTGTTCTTTAATCTTTTCAGGATTAGCACCTTCCTTATCTACCTTGTTAATGGCAAATACCATAGGCAGACCCGCTGCCTGTGAGTGGGAGATGGCTTCTTTTGTCTGTGGCATGATCGCATCATCCGCAGCAATTACGATGATAGCGATGTCTGCAACTTTGGCACCACGGGCACGCATTGCCGTGAAGGCTTCGTGACCCGGAGTATCCAGGAAGGTAAGACGTTTTCCTGTAGCGGTAGTTACCTGGTAGGCACCAATGTGCTGGGTAATACCCCCTGCCTCACCGGACACCACGTTTGCGCTACGGATATAGTCAAGCAAGGAGGTCTTACCATGGTCTACGTGACCCATGATGGTCACAATAGGCGCTCTTGGAACCAGATCTTCCTCGTTATCTACTACTTCTTCCTCGTCCATTTCGTCTGCATCATCTACACCGATGAATTCAACTTCATAACCAAACTCTCCTGATACCAGTTCTATTACTTCCGCATCGAGGCGTTGGTTGATAGATACCATGATACCGAGGCCCATACATTTGGAGATCACTTCTGCGAAGCTCACATCCATCAGGTTGGCCAGTTCACTTACAGAAACGAATTCTGTAACCTGGAGTTTGTTGCCTTCAGCGCCCTGGTTAGCCATTTGCTCTGCAAGTTCATGGCGTTTATCACGGCGTTGTTTGGCTTTGGTATTTTTACCACGTCCACCACCGCCGGTCATTTTGGCCATGGTTTCCTTGATCTTATTCTGGATTTCGTTCTTATCTATTTCTTTGTCCTCAGGTCTTCTGTTCTCGCGGTTACCATAACCACCACCAGCACCTACAGCTGGTCTGTTACCAAAACCACCTGGTCTGTTACCGCCAGCTCCACCGCCACGGTTACCACCTGGTCCGCCCGGTCTGTTACCGCCGCCCTGATGGCCGCCTGGTCCTCCTGGTCTGTTACCCCCTGGTCTGCCGTCACGGTTAGGTGCAGCATGTGGTCTGCTTGGTCCTGCTGGTTTATTTGCATCGCCGGCATTAGCATTATTACCACCGCCACGGTTACCACCAGCACCCGCAGGTCTGTTATGATCACGGTCACGGTTAAAGTCCCGGTTACCCGGACCCCGGTTGCCACCACCTTCATGACCGCCTTTATTACCAGCGCCACCTTCATTTGGAGAGACGGGTTCTGGTTTCTTTTCTACGATGATACGCTTGCGTTTGCGTTTATCATCGCGGTCATTATTATTATTGTTGTTACCGCCACCGCCGCGATTGAAATTATTGTTATTTCCTTTGTTGTCGCGGGTATGTCTTTCGGTATGAACGGGCAGATCGATTTTACCGATGACTTTAGGTCCGGTCAATTTCTCTGCCTGTATGTTTTCTATAACGGCGTTACCACCATTATCATCCTGGTCTGATGCAATTGCTGCTGCAACTTCCTCCATATGCTGTGCGGCCGGTTTTTGTGCGGGTTCTTTCGCAGGTACCGGTTCTTTTGTTTTATCCTGAGCGACGGCTGTTTTTTCAGCTACCGGCGCCTGTTTGTCTTCAACCGCTTTAACAGCAGGTTTTTCAGCAACAGGTGCAATAACTTTTTCTATTTGGATGGGCTGTACAGGTTTTACGACTTCCGGTTCAGCAGGTTTTACTGCTTCTACGGGGCGTGTTGGTTGTACAGGCGGCACAACAACGGGTTCCTTAACGGGTTCTTTTTCTTTTGCCACAGGCGCTACAGGAGCAACGGGGGCTATAGGAGCCATAGGAGTTTCCGGTTGTTTTGCAACTGGTTTTTCTTCCGGTTCCTGTTTCCTGGCAACCGGAGGAGTTTTTTTGTGCTTATTAAGGGCATCCAGGTCAATAGTAGCCACTACTTTTGGGCCATTGATCTTTGGAGCATCTGTTTTAGTGACTTCCGGGCTTTCCGGTTGTGCAGGAACGACAGGGGCTTTTTCAACAACAGGGGGTTGTGGAGCAGGCGGTTCTTTTTTCACCTCTTCTGTTTTAACAACAGGAGGGGGTACTACCGCTGCCACTACCGGTTCCGGTTTAGGCTCGGGCTTAGGTTCAGGCTTGGGCTCCGCTTTGGGTTCGGGTTTAGGCTCTGCTTTAGGCTCGGACTTGGGTTCAGGTTTAGGCTCAGGTTTGGGTTCCACTGCTGCCGGGGATGTAGGTTCCTCTTTAGAGGAAGTTTCCTTCTTTTTGGCTGCTGCTGCCTCTGCTTCTTCCTTTTCCTTCTTCTTCATTGCATCTAACACACTTCCTTTAGGCAAGGCTATCTGATCGCTTTTGCGTTTATTAGCCTTATCCTGCTGGAATTCAGATTGCAGGGCTACATACATCTGAGAAGTCAGGCGTGCATTGGGTGAACCAAAGCCCCCCATATCATAGCCTTTATTAGCAAGAAAATCGATTAGCGTTTCCTTACCAATATTGAACTCCTTGGCTGCAGCCAGCAATCGTGGCGTGTTGTTTGTTACTTCAGGCATATTGTAATCTCGGGCCTCCCCATTTTTCCTGTTAGCTAACAGGACTCCGTTTTTTAACAATTAACAATAACTAAAAAATATTTCCTGTCAAGTAAGCCCACATCCTGGGGAAGTTGCGGTGTGGTCTTACTCTTTATCCTTATCAAATTCTTCCTGTAGTATTCTTCTAATATCTTTTACTGTTTCTTCTTCCAGATCAGAACGGCGAACCAGTTCTTCTACTGTAAGGTCCAGCACACTACGCGCGGTATCGCAACCAATGCGTTTAAGTTCATCCAGCACCCACTCTTCAATCTCATCAGAGAATTCTTCCAGGTCAATATCAAATTCTGTTTGTTCCTGTTCTTCATCGCGGAACACATCTATTTCATATCCTGTCAATTCGCAGGCCAGTTTAATATTTACACCTTTTTTTCCGATAGCCAGGGATACCTGGTCAGCTTTAAGGTAAACAGAAGCATACTTATTATCATTATCCACTTCCATGCGGCTGATTCTTGCAGGCGTTAAGGCGCGCTGTATCAGCAATTGGATGTTAGCGGTATAGTTGATGATATCTATGTTTTCGTTGCGCAATTCCCTTACAATGCCATGGATGCGGCTTCCTTTCATACCAACGCAGGCCCCAACAGGGTCTATGCGGTCATCATAGGATTCCACAGCCACTTTGGCTCTTTCTCCGGGTTCGCGTACAATTTTCTTGATTACAATAAGGCCGTCAAAGATCTCGGGAACCTCAATTTCCAGCAATTTCGCCAGGAAGGTAGGATGGGTGCGGGAGAGTATGATAAGTGGTGCGTTGTTTTTCATTTCCACTTTCTTCACTACTGCTCTTACATTTTCCCCTTTCTTGAAATAATCGGTAGGAATTTGTTCAGATTTAGGTAAAATTAACTCATTCCTTTCATCATCAAGCAATAAAACTTCTTTTTTCCAAACCTGATACACTTCACCGGTTACAATTTCGCCTACTCTGTCCGCATATTTTTTAACCAGGATGTTCTTTTTCAGATCCCCGATACGGGCAGAAAGTGTTTGCTTAGCAGCCAGTATGGCTCTGCGGCCGAAATCCATGATTTCCACTTCTTCGTACAGATCTTCACCAACCTGGTAATCTGGTTCTACTAAAATGGCTTCAGAATAAGCAATCTGGGCATTATCGTCTTCCACTTCTCCGTCCGTCACAATTGTCCTGCGGCGTAAAATCTCCAGGTCACCCTTCTCAGTATTTACAATCACGTCAAAATTCTCATCAGAGCCATACTTCTTACGAAGAAGCGTTTTAAACACATCTTCCAATACCTTCATCAAGGTCGGGCGGTCAATATTTTCCGCCTCCTTAAACTCCGTGAATGACTCAATCAGGTTAATACTTGCCATGTTTCGATTATATTATTATATTTTAAAACACGATGCACACCATAGTGTGCTTTATTTCGCTTAAATTAATTTCTGTTGTTACTTTCTCTTTCTTCTTACCCACTGTCTCCTCAATCGTGAGCTTTTCCTCAGTAGCCGCCAGTAATGTACCCTCCTTCTCCGAATCATCCAGCAGTGTCACAGCTACCCTACGGCCAATATTCTTAAGATACTGACGGTGGAGTTTAAGCGGCTCGTCTAATCCGGGAGAGGAAACTTCCAGGGAGAAATCATTATCTGGAAAAAGGTTTGCACCTTCCAGTCTGGGGTATAAGTTACGGTTGAAAGCTACAAGCTTCTCTACAGGCACACCATTGTCGCCATCTACAAAAAGCTTTATATTGTTAGTGGGTTTTATCCGCACATCTACCACAAAATATTCCGGGTAGGGTGCCAGCATTTCAGCTGCCAGGTCCCGGATGTTTATTAAAACATGTTCATTTGCCATATAAAAAAACGAGAAGGGGACAGTCCAGTCCCCTTCAATTGAATCATTTTCCTACGTGCAAAATTAGGAATTTATTTTAATCCAAAAACTATTTCTTTAACTTGTACGAAATAATTTAATATATCCAAGCCCACAACCTATATAGATTGTAAAAGATTTTGATAAATTCACGCCCGCGCAAGTAATATGCAAATTAAAAGATACATACAACAGGTTCATATAGAGTTATTCATATGGCCAACGGCGTTAGTGTTGTTATATTTCATGGATCCGCAAGCTGCGGGGACTCAAAGTTTTTGTTTGTTGAAGCACCTGGGAATTCCCTGGTGCCCCGGTTGTGGAATGGGACATTCTATTCATTATCTGCTTCACGGACAGTGGATCGCCTCCTTTAAAAGCCATCCCTTAGGTCTATTTGCTGTATGCATCTTAACATATAGGACCTTCCAGCTGGGAAAATTACAGGTACAATCTATTTCTGAACTAAAAAACAACATCACATGACAGATTTTTCTTTTGCCACCTTACCGGGCATTGATTCGGAAGAATTGATGTGGCTGCAGGAACTTTCTAAAAACTTCTCCGAAGAAAACAAAAGACGTTTCCTGTCTATATACCAGGGACGCCGCCAGGACCCGCAAACCATCCTGATCTGTTCCCTTATTGGCCTTATCGGGCCCGCCGGTATCCAGCGCTTTCTTTTAAAGCAGATAGGAATGGGTATCCTATACCTCTTTACCCTGGGATTCTGCTTTATAGGGACCATCATAGATGCTGTTAATCACCGCAAACTTACATGGGAGTATAATAAGAAGGAAGCAATTGAGTCTGCTGCCTTACTGGGACTTAAAGACTTTTAACCGGACGATCAATTGCATACATTGTTTATATGTATGCAATTGATCTCAACAAAATCCCTTGTTAAAGAAAACCTAAAATAGAGGCGTTTCCCGGCCCTGATAGCCGATTAACTCCTACCTTTACGCCATGCTTAAGATTATCTTTTACACATTTATATTCTGGTTGCTGTACAAGCTTGTATTTGATTTCATTGTACCAATCTACCAGTCTACCAAGCAGGTTCGCCGTCAGATGGGAGATATTCAGGACCGTATGCGTCAGCAATACCAGGAACAACAACAGGCACAGCAAGAGACTCAGCGGCCGCAGGCATCTGCTAAAAAAACAGATAAACGGGATTATCTCGATTTTGAAGAGATTAAGTAGTACTATTTGAAAATATCCGCAATAGTTTTAGGGGGTATCAGGTGAATTGTTTTCAGTCCAACCAGTTTAGCTCCCTCTATATTTGGCAAAGTATCGTCAATAAATAACGTTTCCGAAGGTTGTAGCCCATTCTCTTCCAGTACCAGTTCATATGCTTCCTTCTCCGGTTTACGGAGACCAATCAGGTGCGAATAATACACTTTATCAAAAAAATCGGCCAGTGATGGAATACTTCTGCTTTGCTGCAGGATGTTATTAAATGCTTCCATATGGATCACATTCGTATTACTAAGCAGGTACAAACCATAATGCTGACGCAATTGCTGCAGGATCTGTAAACGGCGCAGCGGAAAATCCAGCAGCATCGCATTCCAGGCATCTATGATCTGCCGGTCTGTCGTTCCTTCGGGCGCATGTTGCTGCATAGCCATAAGAAAATCGTCTTTCCCGATCTTACCTGTTTCAAGATCTCCGAATAAATTCGATAACGTAAACTGGTTATACAGACTCGTAAAATCTTTCACGCCTAATGCTGCAAATGCATTGTAAGTGAGCTGGTAATTGATGTTTAGTATAACACCCCCCAGATCGAAAATAATGTGCTTAATGCCTTTCATGGGTACAAATTTAGCAGTCTGAAAGAAAAAATTATAAATCAGTTGGATAATTGAATAAAAAATAATTAATTTTGCCCTCCCCTGAAAAGGGTACCCACAAAAAGTTTCAATATATTCGTTCTGCAAAGAACAGGTCCTATAGCTCAGTTGGTTAGAGCACCTGACTCATAATCAGGGGGTCCCTGGATCATGCCCAGGTGGGACCACACAGAAACAACGAGGCCGTCTCTTTCTTTGAGATGGCCTTTTTTTTGTCTGTTCGTTAAATGAACATAACTACATGCAGATAAAAAGTAAATTCTTTGCTGTTGAAGGCCTGGACGGCGCCGGCAAGTCTACACAAATCGCATTACTGACAGATTATTTCAATGCCCGTGGTATTGAAACAAGGTTTGTTCATTTTCCCAGAAGCCAGGAGGGCGTGTTCGGAGAACTGATCGCAAAATTCCTGCGTGGAGAATTCGGAGAGGTGAAACAGGTGCATCCGCAATTGGTAGCATTACTTTTTGCAGAAGACAGAAAAGCATTTGCCCAAACCATCAACGAATGGCAGCAAAGTGGTCATGTAGTACTGGTAGACAGGTATGTGTTATCTAATATAGCTTTTCAGTGTGCCAAGCTGATAGCAGAAAATGAGAAACAGGAATTAAGGGAATGGATCAATATGTTTGAATATGAATATAATCAGATCCCTAAGCCCGACTTGTCATTTTATCTGGACGTTCCCTTTGCTTTCACTGAAAAAGCACTTACAGAAAGACGTTCGGGAGAAGAAAGAAAATATTTAAATGGAAAGGATGATATCCATGAAAAGGATTTCTCCCTGCAACTGGCGGTAAAACGTGAATATGATGTGCTGGTAAAAACAGATCATACGATTACAAAGATTACCTGTTATAATGATAATAATCAAATGAAATCCGTAGCGGATATTCATGCCGAGATCATTTCAAATATAGAAAAGATTATCTGAGGGCGTTTACGGACAAATGAAAAATGAAAAAAAAGGGTTCTCAAAGGATTACAATATAATCGTTGGCATAGATTATTTCGAGAACCTCTTTTGTAATAACAATTTAGTACAAAGTGCCCTTAATACCAATTTTACTGTATATGCTATCAGAGTTAGTTAAAAAAGCATTACTACTCTACCTCAAATAGATAAAACTGCGTCTCTTCCTGGGCGGAAAAATTATTATCTGCTACAAAAATCATGCTCCTGCGACCGTTTGGAAGACGTGGCCCGAAAGTCATTCCTTCTATGTTATCTATGTAAGTATGCAGACTTTCAAAGTTGAATAATTCTTTTTTGCTGATGGGCGTAAAGGTTTTTACCTCCTGTAAAGAGTTGATATTGCTGACATCTGTAGCCTTAGCCAGAGAAGCAATAAACAACCTGATAGTACAATCTTTAATACCTGTTGAAAAAGACCGCTCCATAACCAATAACTGAGAAGTTGATAATACAAGAATATCTGGAATACCATTGATATAAAACTTATCTGCAGGTACCGGACGTTGTGCTACGGGCTCTAATTTATACGCATATTGCGCTACCGGTTTACGGCTTTGCAGATCGTATTTGATAATACGGATATAGGCCGTTGTATCAGTGAATCCGGCACGCGGTCCATCTTCATAACGGGGTTCTTCCAGATTCACAAACATGTAACGGCCATCAGGTGTAAAACCAAGACCTTCAAATGTACCATTACGGCGTGGACCAGCAGTTATTGCCTGCATATGAAACCGGGACGGAATAGCAAAAGAATCTAAAAAACGCCCGTCTTTGCTAATCTCATACACACCCGGATCTTTCAATATGGTGTCTTTGTCTGCTATTCTTTCTCCTTCACTACTCCACACAAGATGACCGGTATGCGGATTATAACGCATTGCTTCCGGATCGGGTGCCATGTTTTTCGTTGAGGGGTATACGTTGCCATCCGGCATGCGTAATGACGTCACAGCTATAAAGCGGACACTGTCTGTTGTCAATTGAGCAGTATAAAATCTGGCGGGCTGTTTTTCTGAACGATCATCACAAATGAGATAATATACCTGTTGTGCAGTATCGTAATCTATGCCTGATAACCCGCCAATGGTTGTACCATTAAAAGGAAGATCATGAGGCACGATATATTTATGTATTAACCGGAGTTTTGAAACAGCAGGAGTTGTTGTTTTATGTGCAAGGCTGCATCCGGTGAGCAGTATGCATAAGAGCCAATATTTTTTCATGCAGGCAGATGTTATTACCGGCTCAAATGTATGAAATACAAAACACCTGGTTGCTAATCCAGGGTACTTTATAGATTCTACTTTGAATGTGATAACATATGCAAGTCACACCCAGCTTTAAAAGAAATGAGGCTGACTAAAAAGGTACTCCCTTTCGGGCAGGTGGTGGAGATGAAACTGCTTTTACGCAGTTCTCAGCGCCTTCACTTTATTTTTTAGTCAGCCTCAAAAAACTGAGCTTGGGGGGCTACAATAATTAATAATTATAGTGCCCTTCCGCGTATAATATTTACAAGAATAGCGATGATAGCCAATACAAGCAGTGCATGGATTAAGCCACCTGCGGAGTAAACAAACACGCCCAAAACCCATCCGATAAGCAAAATAACTGCGATTAAATAAAGTAAACCGTTCATATCAAAAAGATTTGGTTACAAATAGTATTTAAAAATCTATGCCAGATAAACCGACGGAGACATATAACCTGCTATAACGGCTTATTATAAGTATTTAAGCCGTTTTTCAGCTAATAACAGGCAATCTGGCTACAGCGGAATAAAGTAGATTTGGGGAAGGTATTCCCCAGAAGGGGTATTAATACTGGTTATCCCACTCAGTAAACTATTGTTGGATACTGGTGTTTACTAACTGGACGCATTTTTGAAATCATAAAAGAGGACTTATAATAAGGACCTGTTTTCACCAGGAAAAGATTTCATTTATCACTGAATAAAATTTTAATACCCATGCAACACAACGAAAAACTGATGGAAGCCCTGAATGATCTTGTTAAGATCAATAACGACCGCATCGAAGGATATAAAAAAGCCATGGACCAGACTGATGATGTTGACCTGAAAGCATTGTTTCAACGAATGATAGAAGAAAGCCGCGTATATATAAACCAATTGAATGAAGAGCTAGTAAAAGGTGGTAGTGATGAGGAAAAAAATACAACGGTTTATGGAAGATTATACCGTACCTGGATGGGCGTGAAAGCGACCTTTACAGGAAAGAACCGCTATGCTATCCTGGCTGCCTGTGAATATGGAGAGGATGCTGCACAAAGGACCTATGAAGATGCTTTACGTTCTGATATCTCAATGCCTTACAGCGTTCGTGAAATGATAGCAAACCAGAAGAATGCGCTGAAAAGCTCTCACGATACGATTAAGACTTTCAGAGATCTTGAAAAAGTAGTTCACAATTAATTTATTTGTTCATTACTGATAAGGCTGTTCTTTTTGTTCAAAATAGTGAAGAATCACTCTTGTTCAGGATGAGCTGCTTACATTTGAAACGAAGATTAAGCGGCTACTTATATTTATAAGTAACATTTCAGTAATGGATTTAGGTAAACAGACAGCCACGCATTGCGTGGCTGTCTGTATTTAAAAGCGACTCTCTTTCTAAAACCAATCTTTCCACACAGGTTCGTATCCCTGTTTCCTGAGCATCGCAGCAATATCTGTGACATTCCTTTCATCTGAAATTTCAAATTGTTCCAGGGATGAGGTATCAGTGGCATACCCTCCGGGATTCGTTTTGGAGCCGGCGCTGATAGCGGTGATGCCCAGCTTTACAATATTGTTCCGGAATGTTTCATTCTCCCGGGTGGATAAGCTGAGTTCCACCTCCTGGTCCAGTAAGCGGTAGGCGCAAATAAGCTGTACCAGTTCCCGGTCGTTCATAACAACCTTAGGTGGTAGCCCTCCTGAACATGGGCGTAATCTGGGAAAGGAAAGGCTGTATTTTGTCTGCCAGTAGGTTCTTTCTAAATATTGAAGATGAAGGGCTGTAAAGAAACTGTCTGTGCGCCAGTCTTCCAGTCCTATTAATACCCCCAGCCCAATTTTATGTACTCCGGCACGACCTAATCTGTCGGGGGTTTCCAGGCGATAATCAAAGTTTGATTTACGCCCTTTGGGGTGATGTAATTTATAATCTTCCCGGTGGTATGTTTCCTGGTATACCAGTACTGCATGTAAGCCCAGCGGGATAAGTGCTGCATATTCTGTCTCGTCCATAGGCTGCACTTCCATAGAAATGCTGGAAAAGTGAGGACGGATGAGTTTCAGTGCCTGTTTGAAATAATCCAGACCAACAGTCTGGCCGGCTTCTCCCGTTACCAGCAGTACATGGTCGTATCCCATTTTCTTTATTGCTGCTATTTCCTGGAGGATCTCTGCAGGATCCAGTGTTTTCCGCCTGATCTTATTATCCAGGCTAAACCCACAGTAAGTACAGATGTTCTGACACTCATTGCTGAGATAGAGCGGGATATATAACTGCATCGTATTACCAAAACGTTGCTGGGTCAGTTGCCGGCTCAGCTGTGCCATTGTTCCCAGAAAAGGAAGCGCTGCCGGAGACAGCAATGCTTTAAAATCTTCCAGGGTACGTTTGCGGGTATGTAATGCCTGTTCCACATCCATAGCCGTTTTGGCATAAATACTTTCTTTTACTTCGTCCCAGTTATATTGATCAAAAATGTTTTTGAAACCTGACATAAGATGGATGGGTTTAATCAAGGAAACCGATAAGCGGACTGGATGCAATGGCCTCTTTATGTGAAGGTGCAAGTCCGGCCTCATAGGCTAATCTCCCCGCGATAACTGCCAGCTTAAATGCTTCTGCCATTACTACGGGATTTTTAGACACGGCAATAGCCGTATTGACTAACACAGCGTCTGCACCCATTTCAAGCGCTCTGGCGGCATCTGAAGGACTGCCAATACCTGCATCTATCACTACCGGAATATTACTCTGTTCTATAATGATTTCCAGGAAATCTGCCGTCTTTAATCCTTTGTTACTGCCTATAGGCGACCCCAGCGGCATCACGGCTGCTGTACCAACTGCTTCCAGTCGTTTGCACAGCACAGGATCTGCATGTATATAGGGTAATACCACAAAGCCCAGTTTAACCAGTTCTTCAGCCGCCGCAAGGGTTTCTATCGGGTCTGGTAACAGGTAGCGGGGATCCGGATGTACTTCCAGCTTGATCCAGTTTGTTTCCATGGCTTCTCGGGCCAGCTGTGCCGCATAGACGGCTTCTTTTGCCGTACGTACACCGGAGGTGTTAGGTAATAACCGGAAGGGCAGATGCTGTAACATGTCATCTGCCTCATTATGGAGGTCTACTCTTTTTAACGCTACGGTTACGAGTTCTGTGCCGGACGCCCTCAACGCTTCCTCCATTACCGGCAGCGATGAGAATTTGCCTGTGCCGGTAAAAAGGCGGGATGTAAAAGTGTGACCGGCTATGATCAAAGGTTGCATGACTGGAAATTTAAATGTTGCACAGTTGGATATCATTCATGATAGAAGATACCAGTTGTTTCTTATCTGTGGTATGAGTCAGCAATCCGCTGACAGCAATACCATGAATGCCGGTGCGCATCAGGTCTGGTACATCCGCTGCCAGGATACCCCCAATAGCGATGATGGGAATATCTATGTTCAGTGCTTTTAGTTTCCGCATAAGGACATAGATGCCTTCCAGTCCCAGGATAGGACTTAACTTTTGCTTCGTAGTAGTGAACCGGTAAGGCCCCACACCTACATAATCAGCGCCGTCCTGCACATGCTGCAGGATATCTTCGAGGGTGTTGGCCGTGCCTCCTACGATAGCATTACTGCCCATTACTTTTCTGGCCTCAGCGACTGTCATGTCGTTTTTGCCAACATGAACGCCATCAGCACCTATTGCTTTTGCTATATGCGGATAGTCGTTGATAATAAGCGTAGCGCCGTAATCAGCACAAATGGCCCTGGCCGACAATGCCTCACTGGCAATGATACTTTCAGACGTATGTTTAATCCGTAGCTGTACCCAGCGGCAGCCCGCTTCGCAGGCCGCCCGGATATTCTCCTGGTGCGTAGGCTGTGATATGTATTGTAATGTACTGATCATGTTTAATTAAATTTTCTCCAGATATCCCTGATACGGCAAAACTCTTTTACAGCCCTCTCCGGTTTTTCCCATATAGCGCCCAGCAGTGCGATACCATCAAACAGCATACTACGGGCTTTACCCGCAGTGCTGTCATTAACACCACCCAATGCCAGCACATTCCCTTTGAAACCATTTTTATTCAACCGGAAACTTTCATTAAAGGCGGCAGCATAGCCTTTTTTGGAAATACTGTTAAACACAGGACTTAACAACAGGTTATTCCAGTTATTACTGACCACCTGCAATGTTTCAGCGCTATGAATACTGGTACTCAATGACCATCCCATTTGCTGATAACTGCTGATATCCTTTTCTGTAATATTTCCCCTGGCCGCTTCCCCGAAATGCAGACCCTGCAAGCCATAACGTTCACACAGCACCGCATGTTCTGCTATCATCAGCCTTGGATAACAGGAAGGATCTGTCTGTGATAATAACAGCTCATAATCTGTTTCCTGCCAGCCTGGTTTACGCAGAAGAATACTATCAGCCCCTTCTTCCAGCAACTGTTGCCAGATGAGGGGCTCACCAGGAATGTTTTGCGTATGGGTGATGATCTGTATCAAAGGTTTACAATTTGATTTAGAAATAGACTTCTCCGCCCTGCTCGTTAAAAGCAGCTGCCTGTGCAGCCATACCGGACGCTGCGTATTCCCTTACCTCCTGTGTTATTTTCATAGAACAGAAATGCGGGCCGCACATAGAACAGAAGTGTGCAATTTTCGCGCCTTCTGCTGGCAATGTTTCATCATGATAAGAACGGGCAGTTTCGGGGTCCAGCGATAAGTTGAACTGGTCTTCCCAGCGGAACTCAAAACGTGCTTTGCTCAATGCGTTATCACGATGCTGTGCTCCGGGATGTCCCTTGGCAAGGTCTGCGGCATGTGCGGCTATTTTATATGCAATTACGCCCTGGCGCACATCTTCTTTATTAGGAAGGCCAAGGTGTTCTTTAGGCGTTACATAGCAAAGCATAGCTGTACCAAACCAGCCTATCATAGCTGCGCCGATCGCAGAAGTGATATGGTCATAACCAGGAGCGATATCAGTGGTCAATGGGCCGAGTGTATAAAAAGGAGCTTCACTGCAGTGCTGTAATTGCTTTTCCATATTGGCTTTAATAAGATGCATGGGCACATGTCCCGGCCCTTCTATCATCACCTGTACATCATGTTTCCAGGCTATCTGTGTCAGTTCTCCAAGTGTTTCCAGTTCCGCAAACTGGGCCGCATCATTCGCATCTGCAATACAGCCGGGGCGCAATCCGTCACCTAATGAAAATGCCACGTCGTACGCTTTCATAATTTCACAGATTTCTTCGAAGTGTGTATACAGGAAATTCTCTTTATGATGGGACAGGCACCATTTAGCCATGATGGAACCACCACGGGAAACGATACCTGTAGTACGTGTTGCAGTTAAAGGAACATAACGCAAAAGCACACCGGCATGAATAGTAAAGTAATCTACGCCCTGTTCAGCCTGTTCTATCAGGGTATCCCTGAAAATATCCCAGGTAAGGGCTTCAGCTTTCCCGTTTACTTTTTCCAAAGCCTGGTAAATAGGAACAGTACCAATGGGCACAGGAGAGTTGCGGATAATCCATTCTCTTGTTTCGTGAATATGTTTTCCGGTACTGAGGTCCATGATGGTATCTGCCCCCCAGCGGCAGGACCATACCGCTTTTTCCACTTCTTCCTCTATGCTTGAAGATACCGCAGAGTTACCGATGTTAGCATTGATCTTCACAAGAAAGTTACGGCCGATAATCATTGGCTCACTTTCCGGGTGATTAATATTTGCAGGAATAATTGCACGGCCGGCAGCTACTTCCTCGCGTACGAATTCCGGTGTAATAAATTTAACGGGCGTATTAGCGCCAAAGGAATGTCCTTTATGCTGGTGCCACAACGGACCATCTTTCATTAACTGTTCTACACACTGGTTCTCACGAATGGCAATGTATTCCATCTCCGGAGTAATAATACCTTTACGGGCATAATGTAACTGGGTAACATTACGATCTTTTTTCGCTTTCATCGGGGAATGTAAATACGAAAAGCGTAAAGCATCCAAACGACTGTCAGCCAGCCGTTCCTGTCCGTATACCGAAGTAACGGCTGTCAACTGATCTACATCATTACGTTCCTTTATCCAGTTCTCGCGCAGACGGGGCAAGCCTTTGCGAACATCAATTTCAATCTCGGGGTCTGTGTAAGGACCGCTGGTATCATACACTACAACAGGAGCGTTAGGCGTTTCCCCTTCAATGCCATGTGGCCGTGTAGGGGTCAGCGTTATCTCTCTCATGGCTACGCCATTAACATAAATCTTTTTTGAGCCGGTAAATGGCGCACGTGAAATGGGTTGCATAAATTAATTTTAAATAAGGCAATAAGATTCCTGACGACATTAAGCCGTAAAATCAAAAAGATGAAATGCGGAGATGAATTTACCCTCCCTGTGTAGCGCGTATAATGGTTATACTGTCTGCGCTTTGCAGCGTTTGTTGCTGCCAGGTAGCCTTAGGTACAACCTGGCTGTTAATGGCAATAGCAATGCCCTTGTCTGATGGTAATTGAATAAACTGTAAGAGAGCAGCAATGGTTATACCAGGCTGCACCGCATAAAGTTTATTGTTTACATGCACTTCCATGTTTACAGAAATTTAAGTGAAACAATAAACTTTAAGGATGGTAAAAGATGTGAGAGTTCAGTTACTTTTCCCTACGGCAGTATGAACTGCGTCAGGTCTGAGGGTCTCATCTCAGCTTCCCGGTGATTTATTTCCGGAAAACACCCCTAAAGTGAGGGGTAAAGGTAGGAGAAAAAGTCCATATCTTTGAAACTATGAAAAAATGCATTGTGCTGGCGGCATCACTTACTATCTTATGTGCATGCGAGCCCTCTTCCGGACCTGCTTCTAATATCACATCCAGGGACAGCAGTCTGATCGATGTGCCGGACAGTACATCAATGCAGATGACGGATTCTGTTGCAATACTTGCAACAACGGATACGGTTACTTATAAGGCAGACCAGTTGGTAGGTAAATGGTTACAACCGGTGCCGGGGCTGGATAAAGAAAAGCAGGGCTTTCTCCTGACGAAAAACGGGAAAGCGGTTTCTATCAACACTTACTCTCTCGTATATGATAAATGGTTGTTACAGCATGATACCTTACTGCTGTGGAATCATGCTGAAGGAACATTCAGCAAGGATACTGCAGCAACGATAGATACTATGATCATCCGGTCGCTTACAGACACTACGCTGATTTTATTCCCCATCAAGGCTGTTCCCGGATATCAGGAACAGTACACAAAAGAGAAGGTTGACAGGAGAAAAGGCAAGCGGTGACATTCCCCTTTCTCCTTAATCTTCTCAGTTATACATCTGCCATAATGCTACGGCACAGGCTACTACGGCCATAAATATACCGGCAGTAGCGACCTGCATATCTTCAATGCTTCTGCGGGCTTTTATAACGGAAAAACCGCCAATCATGATAGCCGCAATACCAAATACAAGGGCAGTGCCTGGATTTTTTGCTGCATAAGCGTAAATAGCAGCAAACACGCCTGCAAACATGGATACGAAGCAGGCAATTTTAGTGCTTCTGGTGGTGGTGGTGTGCTGTTGCATAAATTATGGATTTGAATTAGAAAACTGTTTACTGTCTTTCTCCCATGGCAGTTTCAACAACGATCCTATCTCCTGGTAACGGTCGTCCTGGTATTCATCCAGCCCATAACGGATAGATGTAGTATCCCGTATTTTTACAAACGTGCCGAAAAGGCGATCCCACAGAGAGAATATATTCGCATAATTGGAATCTGTTTCCGGTTGGTAATGGCTATGATGCACCTTGTGCATATCGGGCGATACGATAATCCAGCTAAGGGTATTATCAAGCCATTCGGGCAAACGGATATTTGCGTGATTAAACTGCGACATAAAGGCGGAAATAGTCTGATACAGCATTACCATCCAGATGGGCACTCCCATCGTAATGATTGCCAGGAAAAGGGCTATTACGCGGAAGAAACTTTCTACCGGATGATGGCGGAGGGCCGTGGTTGCATCAATCGCATTATCTATATGATGGATCTTATGGAAATGCCACATCCAGCCAATTTTATGCTGGATGAAATGCACCAGATAGGCTCCGATAAAATCCAGCATCAATAGCGCCAGAATAAAATGTAACCAGAGAGGAAGATGTATGATGTATAGCAGGCCAAACTGCCCGTGGCTGGTCCATTCAGCAGCCTTCACGATCAGGAATGCAAAGCCCAGGTTTACGATTACCGTAGTTAATGTAAAGAACAGATTTGTACCGGCATGACGATAGCGGTTGCTTTTAAAAGATAAACGCGGAATAGCGCCTTCTATGATCCAAAGCAATAAGAGCCCACCTACCAGAAAGGTGGTACGATACCAGGAAGGAATGTTATCAAAAAACACTTCCATACGGGAATTTAATTTGCGGGATAAACAAGACCGGGGAAATAAACGTCGTTACTGTCCTATTGTACCTTAATTTCTATGATAAATTACAACTTTTTTTGCTCTCAAATGTTTGCTGGAAAAGAAAAAAGCAACCTCCTTGTGAGAGATTGCTTTACAAATAAATATTAGTTATCAGTTGTTGTCCTGCCTGCTTAATTGTTTAACATCAGCGGCATCACCAGCATCAGGAGATCTTCATTTTCTTCTTTTTCGGAAGGTCTGAGGATACCTGCTTTAGTGGGAGTAGATAATTCGATGGTGATCTCATCACCTTCTGCTGCGTTCAGCATTTCTATCAGGAACTTGGCGTTGAAAGCGATCTGCATGTCTTCGCCGGTATACTGGCAGTTCATGCGTTCGTTACCTTCAAAGGAGAAGTCTACATCCTGGGCAGAAAGCTGGAGTTCACTACCGGTGATGTTTAGTGCTACCTGGTTAGTGCTTTTATTAGAGAATACACTGATACGTTTCAATGCGTTCTGGAAATCGCTTTTTACCAGGGTGAGGCGGTAAGGGTTATCTTTTGGAATAACCACTTTATAATCCGGGAAGCGGGCATCGATCAGGCGACAGATCATCTGTGAGCCATCATGAGATACAAAGAAGTGATTCTGGCTATATGATATTTTCAGTTCACTCTCGTTATCCGGCAGGGATGATTTCAGCAGGTTCAATGGCTTTTTCGGCACAATGAAAGTTTCTGCTTTAGGGCATTCAATGCCTGTTCTTACATATTTCACCAGTCTGTGGGCATCTGTAGCCACAAAGGTGAGACTGTTGACAGTCAGTTCAAAAAACACGCCTGTCATAGCCGGACGAAGATCGTCGTTGCTTACGGCAAACAGTGTTTTGTTGATCGCTGTTACCAGTGCAGTAGAAGGAAGTGTAAAAGAGGTAGTATCATCAGCAGTCGGCTCTTTCGGGAAGTTTTCCGGATTTTCACCCATTACCTTGTACTTACCATTATCCGAAGTAATCTCCACTGCATAAGAGTTCAGATCTATATGGAAAGTCAATGGCTGGTCGGGCAGATTCTTGAGAGAATCCATCAGGATCTTCGCCGGAATACAAATACGGCCGGTTTCTTTGGCTTCTACCTCCAGCTTTACCTTCATTACAGTTTCCAGGTCTGTAGCCACTACAGTTAGTTCGTTTTTGTCAATCAGGAAAAGGAAATCCTCCAGGATCGGCAATACGGTATTGGAGTTAATCACACCGCTGATCTGCTGTAATTGTTTTAACAAAGTAGAGGAAGAAACGATAAACTTCATGTGATATTATTATTTGAAAGCAAACAAAGATAGAAAGTTTTGCCAATCTACAAAGAAGCGGACTGTAAACAGCAGACTAATCATGAAATACATATATTATCCTAAAATGCAATGCTGAATAAAATAGCATTTATAGGGCTGATTATTGACATATATTCAAAAATTAAGCGCTAATTTCGAACGTTCTGAAAAAATGTAGTGTTTCTTTTAAATGATCTGCATATCCGTTAGCTTTGCGGGCTCAAAAAAAATATTTCTAAAACTTAAAAATCTTTTGGGTTATGAAACTGTCTCATTTAGCCGAAACATTGATCGGGTCTGAAATTATTAAGCTGGCCGGTGAGATAAAGGAGAAGCAGGCCAAGGGCGAGAAGATCTACAATTTTACAATTGGGGATTTTGACCCCAAGGTATTTCCTATTCCGGCTGAGTTTGAGGAAGAGATCATAACTGCTTATAAGAATCATTTTACCAACTATCCTCCGGCAGATGGTATTCTTGAGTTGAGAAAAGCGGTAGGTGAATTCATCTCGGAACATGAGCACCTGAACTATGATCCTGCCAAGGAAATCGTTATCTCCTGCGGCGGCCGTCCGATTATCTATGCCACATTCAGAACAATCCTTGACAGGGGGGAAAAGGTAATCTATGCCACTCCTTCCTGGAACAATAACCACTATACTCACTTCCTGGAAGCAGAACACGTAGTGCTGGAAACAAAGGCTGAAAATGATTTCATGCCTACTGCTGCAGAACTGAAACCTTTACTGAAAGGTGCTACCCTGCTGGCATTATGTTCTCCACAGAACCCTACCGGTACTGCTTTTGGAAAACAACAGCTGGAAGATATCTGCGACCTGGTCATTGCTGAAAACAAGAGCCGCGGCGCCAATGAAAAACCTTTGTACATCATGTTCGACCAGATGTACTGGGTACTCACTTTCGGACAAACACAACACTATACCCCCGTTTCCCTGCGCCCAGAGTTGAGAGACTACACCATCTTCATCGATGGGATGAGTAAAGCTTTTGCTGCTACCGGTGTAAGAGTAGGCTGGGCATTAGGTCCCGCTCACGTGATCGGCAAAATGAAATCCATCCTGTCTCACGTTGGGGCATGGAGCCCAATGGCAGAACAGCATGCTGCCGCCAAATACCTGCGTCGCAAAGATGAAGTGAATACTTACCTGAAAAGCTTTAAAGCTGAAGTAGAAGAAAGATTGCAACGTATCTACGAAGGATTTGAGGCACTGAAAAAAGCGGGTCATTCCGTAGAGGCTATCGCGCCACAGGCCGCTATTTACCTTACGCTGAAAATAGATCTGGTAGGTAAGAAAACGGCTGACGGTAAAGTGCTGGAAGATCAGGCGGCGGTTACGTCCTACATCCTGGATGAAGCTAAACTGGGCCTTGTTCCATTCTATGCCTTCGGTTCTGCGAAGAACTCTCCATGGTATCGTATGAGCGTTGGTACCTGTGTAAAAGAAGAAATACCTGCTATGCTAGCACAGCTGAAAGCTGCACTCGAAAAGTTAAAATAGTATTGGCAAGCTAAATATGAGCAAAGCCGTTTTGGGATCTCCCCAAAACGGCTTTGCTTTTTGATGTACTATTTAGTGGTTGTTTTAATTCTTTCCGTGTCCATGTCCGTTCCCGCCCTTATTCCCGTGATTACTATTACCATGGTCGCCATTCTCATGATCACCATTCCCATGGTTCCCATTTCCATAATCACTGTTTCCCGGATGACTTTTCTGCCATTCTGCATGCTGAGGATGGTACCTGTTCACAAAATACTTTTCTTCCTTGCTGTCACGGATAGGCGTTTGATCGTGTTGACCTCTGTAGTTAGCATATTCCTGTCTGTACTTTGCATGCTGTAAATAGGGTCTGTTTACACCATTGATCACTACCTTATGACTGTTATACACGTTGAAATTGGTATAACGTGCAGGCAGTGCTCTGGACCTGTGCCAGGTATTACCGTCTTTATAGATATATACCTGGCCTGGTACATAGTAATAGGATTCAATATCGGGTATGTAATAATAGTCAACATGATCATAACCTGTAGGCCCCCAGGCGGGCTGAGTACCTAAGTTGATATTTACATTTACCTGTGCTTGTGAGGCAAACGTAATCCCTGTTAAGGCAATTAAAAGAAAAATTAACTTTTTCATAATAGATTGATTTTGTTTAAGTAATGCAAAAGGGATGCCCCAACTTACTCAAACCCTGTATTTGAGATATAATCCCGGAATCTATCTGTTAACACTCAAAATTTCACCGCAATCAGCACGAATCGGGAAATCCTTTCCTGATATAACAGTTTTGTATGTATGTTAATATATTGTTTATCAGTATTAAAAGTATTAAGCTTGTAAATACTACTTATAATCTACTGATAATCATCCCTTATGAAGGTATAAGCCCTATATAAATGCTATATAATTTCCTTACAAGCCCACCTTATTTAGAGAGGGCTTATATAGGGGTTATATGCCTATCTGTTATCAGTTATAAAAGGGTTGCAAGAAAGTGTACGCTTTTCTGCATTGTATAAGGCGTTATTGTAAACAGGGGAACTTATTGTAGTTCTCCGGTTTTTTAATCCCTACTTGTAATCTGACGAAGTCAGCAGCCTTAGTATGCTATTTAAATTGATTAACAGCATATTGTATATAATCCCAACTTCCTGACTTTTTTGTTCGAAAAGTTAATCAATTGTTAAATAGCCAACTTCCTTGACTATTCTGGCAAAAGTTCTTACTTTTGACTCGGAAACTAAAAAAGTCAAAAAGTTAATGCACGCTGAGACTAAAGATGAAATGAGGGAGAAGATCCTGGAGGCGGCTTTAAAGCGGTTTACTCACTATGGTGCGTCCAAGACCACTATGAATGAGATAGCTGACGACCTGCGTTGTTCAAAGGCATCTTTATACTATTACTTCCCGGATAAAAAGGGATTGCACTTCGCCGTGCTGGAGAAAATCGGGGAAATCTTTTTTGCAGAACAGGAAGCTGAGGCGCAGCACATTACATCTGCCACCCAGACCCTCCTGAATATAATTGAAGTAAAACGTCAGTTCGTACAACGTTACAACCGCCTGGAATTATTCAAAATGTTGAATGATAGCAGTCCGGAAACACAACGGATAATCAAACAGGTGAAAGAGGCAGAAGATGCGCTGACCGCCAGGATCATGAAATATGGCGTAGAGGTGGGAGAATTTGTAATTGAGGATGTAGAAAGGATAGCACAATTATATAATCAGGCTATATCCGGATTAAGATTTAGCGTAATGGACTGCATGTCGGTTCAATTAAACGCAGACATTGCCCCGGAAGATTTTGAAAGAATTGTAGCACAGCAGAAGCTGCTGACGGAAATATTTGTGAAAGGATTAAAGCATCGTTAAACAGGAGTCATGCCAGTCAGAGAACGGATAATGGAAACAGCACTACGGATGTTCAGGATGTATGGAATTAAGAGCGTTACAATGTTTGATATATCGAGAGAAAGCGGAGTGTCGAAGAAGACGGTATACGAACATTTTAGAGACAAAGAAGACCTGGTACATGAAGGAATGAGTTTTTTACTGAATGGCCACATGGAGCAATTTAAACATTTCCGTCAGCACTCTGCCAATGCTATTGAAGAATTAATCAGGGACCTGGAATACATAGAGTTACTGGGCAAAACAGTGAACCCCGTGATGTTGTACGAAGTACAGAAATATCACCCGGGCATCTGGAGAACCGTAGAAGATTTTAAAAAGAATTACGTACTGGACTCTATCTCCGAAAACCTGAAACGTGGAATTGAAGGAGGATTATACCGCAATGACCTTAATACAGCAATAGTGGCCCGCATGAGGCAATTACAACTGGAAACGGTATTTGATCCTGCACAATATCCGGCCACAATGTACGATTTGCATGAGGTGATGGCGCAATTGACACAGCATTTCATATTGGGTATTACAACTTTAAAAGGCCGTAAAATCGCCGCCGGATACCTGCAAATAAAAGATGAAAACTAATATTCGAGCCAACTATTAATATTCGAATCCGCCAACAAAAAAACAAAGATTATACGGATGAAAAGGATCATGTTAACGCTTATTCTCCTTGTGGGAATAGGGGGCTATACTACCTATGCGCAGTCGGAACTATCGCTGCAGGAGTGCCTGAAGTACGCACTTACCAATAACCAGCAGCTGGCACGTATCCGCATGGAAGAAGATATGGGTCGTTTCAAAACAAGCGAAGTAAGGGCTAAAGCGCTTCCGCAGGTAAACGGCAGCGGACAGTATACCAACAATATCAAGAAACAGGTACTGGCCGTTCCGGGAGAACTTATCCAGGAACCAGGTAAAACAGTACTGCTGCAAGCAGGTACCACACACAATCTTATTGCTTCCGGTACTATTACACAGACAGTATATGATCAATCCGTATTTACCGGTTTAAAAGCTACAAAAGCAGGAGAGGAATATTACAGCATGCAATCTGCACAAAGTGAAGAAACCGTGATCTATAATGTGACACAGTTATACTATAACGCCCTGGTATCCCGCGAAAAAATGATCGTGCTGAATGCTGATGTAGAAAAGATAGGCAAACTGGTAACTACCACAGCCTCGCAGGTAGAAAGCGGACTGGCAAGGAAAATAGACCTCGACCGCATGCGTGTAAACCTCACCAACTATAAAACGCAACGCACACAGGCACAGAACCAATACCTGGTGCAACTGAACCAGCTGAAACAACAAATGGGTATGTCTATGGCATCTTCCATCGAACTCCCACATACTTCTTTTAAAGAGATAGAAAGTAAAGCTGTAGGTGCTATGGACTTTGGTGGCGTAAACCTGGACAACAGGATTGAATACCGCTTGCTGAAGAAACAGGAAGAACTGCAGGAGCTCCAGAAGAAAGCATACAAAGCAGAATATTATCCATCCCTGGCCTTATCAGGTAACTATTCCTATAATGGGATCAGTAACAAATTTGATATGTTCAAAGGAAGCGGGTCTACTGCCAGCTGGTACGATATGGCTGCCGTAAGCCTCACTTTAAAGATCCCGATTTTTGATGGTTTTGCCCGCCGTTCACGTGTAAGTCAGGCCAGCATAACGCTGAAAGAGCTGAACAAACAAAAGGAAGAAACAGCCCTTGCTCTGAACACTCAGTTTGAAAATGCCAAACTGCAGGTACAGAATAATCTGACTACCATACAGGCACAGAAAGAGAACGTAGACTTAGCCAATGAGGTATATAATTCTACACAGAATAATTATAACCTGGGACTGGCCAACCTTACCGATCTGTTAGATGCAGAAACATCCCTTACGGAAGCGCAGAATAATTACAACGAAGCCCTGCTGCAATACAAACTTGCAGAACTGGACATTATCAAATCAAACGGAAATCTTAAAAGTCTCCTTAACTAATCAACATCTATAAACATCATACTGGATCTATATGAAAAAAATTATTATCTGGAGCTTAGTCGTAATAGCAGCGGGTGCACTGATCATGTGGAAACTGGGCGCCAATAAAAAAGCCAACCTGGCAAAAACGGAGTTCGTAAAAGAAAGTAATGGAGGAGATGTGCCTGTACTGGTAGAAAAAGTAACGAAAACAGATTTCTCACAAGACTTCCTGGCGAATGGGAACTTCACGCCTGTACGGGAACTCACCTATCTGGCAGAAATAGCAGGCCGTATCACTAAACTAACCGTAGATGAAGGCAGCGTGGTAAAGCAGGGACAGATCATTGGTTATATAGATGGAGAAATCCTGGGTACAGATTTACAGTCGGCAAAGACTAATCTGGAACAACTGAGAGTAGATAAAGAAAGGTATGAAAGTGCATTTCAGACAGGTGGGGTTACCCGCAAACAGGTAGACGACGCCAAATTGCAATATGATCTGGCTGCTTCAAAATATACCGCTGCCAGCCGTCGTGTAAGCGATACTTATATCAAAGCTCCTATACAGGGTATAATTAATAAAAAATATGTAGAGCAGGGTGCTTACCTCTCTATTGGAAACAAATTGTTTGATATCGTAGATGTATCCCGCTTGAAACTCGCGGTATCAGTACCGGAAGCACAGGTAGTAACCCTCAAGGTGGGCGACAAAGTAAATGTAACTACCAATGTATTCCCTGAAGTTACCTACGAAGGACGTATCACGTTCATTGCAGCTAAAGGGGATAATACAATGAACTACCCGATAGAAATGGAAGTGGCTAATATCAGCGGTAAACAACTGAAGGCCGGTATGTTCGGTACAGCACATTTTGATCTGCCTAAAGCATCAGCAGCTATACTGATAGCACGCACCGCTTTCGTAGGCGGCGTAAACAGCAACCAGGTATATGTTATGCAGGACAGTACGGCGAAACTGCGTAAAGTAATAGCAGGGCGCATTTTTGGAGACAAAGTAGAAATAAGGGAAGGACTGAACGAAGGAGAAACAGTTATCACCAGCGGCCAGATCAACCTGATAGATGGAGCTAAAGTAATAGTGCAAAAATAATCAACTATGAAGATCACTGAAATATCCATAAAGCGGCCGACCATCGTGGTAGTGGTATTTACCGTCCTTACACTGATGGGGTTCATTAGCTATAAATCGCTTAACTATGAATTGCTGCCAAAGTTTACATCACCTATAGTAACAATTGCTACAGTATATCCCGGTGCTTCTCCTAAAGAAGTAGAGAGTACAATTACCAAGAAGATCGAAGATGCAGTTGCATCTATGGAGAAGATCAAAAAGATCATTTCCAAATCCTCTGAAAGCTTATCTACTGTAACAATAGAATTGAATAACGATGCGAATGTGGATATTGCCCTGCAGGATGCGCAGCGTAAGGTAAACTCTATATTATCTGATCTGCCTACGGATGCAAAGGCGCCATCGCTGACTAAATTCTCTCTGGACGACCTGCCTATCATGACATTGTCTGTTACTGCCAATATGGACAGTAAGGTATTTTATGACCTGGTAGATAAAAAAATACAACCGTTACTTTCCCGTTTAGCAGGTGTTGCACAGGTAACACTGATCGGTGGACAGGAACGTGAGATCCAGATCAATATAGATCCTAAAAAGCTGGACGCATATAAACTGTCTATCGTACAGTTGCGTCAGACCATTACTAATGCGAACCTGGACTTCCCTACAGGTAAGGTAAAAACATTAGATCAGCAGATGCTGATCCGGCTGGCAGGTAAATATAAAAATGTAGACCAGCTGCGTAATCTGGTACTGACTACGCTGGATGATGGTACGCAGGTGCGCCTGAAAGATGTGGCAGATGTGCAGGATGGACAGAAGGATGCAGAACGTATCGCCCGTTTAGACGGCGTGAGTTCTATCGCCTTACAGGTGCAGAAACAGAACGATGCCAATGCGGTAACCGTGAGTGAGGAAATGAAGAAAGCGATTGCCGCTATCGAAAAAGATTATACTGCCAGCAAACTGAAAATATTTATTGCGAACGACTCTTCCGACTTTACACTGGAATCTGCAGATTCTGTAATCCATGACCTGATCATTGCGATTATACTTGTAGCCTTGGTAATGTTATTATTTCTGCACAGTATCCGTAATGCGATCTTCGTAATGATCTCGATTCCGGCATCACTGATAGCGACTTTCATCGGTATAAAACTGATGGGATACTCGCTGAACCTGATGTCCCTGCTGGGTTTATCCCTGGTGGTAGGTATACTTGTGGATGATGCGATCGTGGTACTGGAGAATATTTACAGGCATATGGAAATGGGAAAGAACCGTGTACGTGCTGCTTTTGATGGTGTAAAAGAAATAGGCTTTACCGTTACCTCTATTACACTTGTAATTGTGGTGGTGTTCCTGCCTATCTCGCTGACAAGCGGACTTGTATCAATGATTCTCCGTCAGTTCTGCGTAGTGGTGATGATGTCTACCATGCTTAGCTTGCTTGCCTCCTTTATGATCGTTCCATTACTATCATCAAGATTTGGAAAGCTGGAGCATATTACCGGTAAGAACCTTTTTGAAAAGTTCATCCTGTGGTTTGAAAAGCAACTCTCCAAATTTACAGACTGGATGACTGGCATCCTGAAATGGGCGCTGAATCATAAAGCAATTATGCTGATTGGAGCAGTTGGCTTGTTGTTCCTCTCCTTCATGCTGGTAGGTAAAGGATACATAGGCGGAGAGTTCATCCCTAATGGCGACCGCGGACAGTTCATCGTTGTGCTGGAAATGCCAAAGGATGCATCTGTAGAACAAACTAACCAGGCTACCCGCACTGCGGAAAAATACCTTGCCACTAAAAAAGAAATCACGCGGTTAATCACTACCGTAGGACAAACCAGTGAGGATGGTTTTGGCGTATCGCAGTCAACTGCATACAAAGCGGAGATCACGGTAATGCTGGTAGATCCTAAAGAAAGGTTGGACGGAGCAGATATTTATGGCGCTAAAATCAAAGAACAACTCCGTAAAGTTTTACCTGGTGTGAAAGTGAAAACCATGGACGTAAGTATCATGGGTACGGCACAGACAGCTCCTGTGGAACTTGTAGTGATGGGTACAGAACTGGATAGTGTAATGGGATTTGCTAAGAAGGCGATGGGGATACTGTCAAAAATTGATGGAACAAGTGATGTGAAGTTATCCGTAGAAGATGGTAACCCGGAAATCAATGTGCAGGTAGATCGTGATAAGATGTCCGCACTGGGGCTTACGCTGGATGGTGTAGGTGGAACTATGCAAACAGCCTTCAACGGTACAGCCGATGATTCGAAAATTAAATTCAGGCAGGGAGATTATGAATACGATATAAACATTCGGTTTGATGACTTTAACAGGAAAAACCTGGAAGATGTTTCCAATATAGAGTTCCTGAATAACAAGGGACAATTGGTGAAGCTGTTGCAGTTTGCTACGATCACGGAAGGTTCCGGTCCAAGTAAACTGGAAAGAAGGGATAAGAATACATCGGTATCCGTGAAATCGCTGGTAGTAGGCCGCCCAAGCGGTACTGTACAAGCGGAGTTCGCGGCAAAACTGGCAGAGTTGCCTAAGCCAGCGGGTATCAGCTACCTTTGGGCAGGTGATGCGGAAAATCAGGGAGATTCGTTTGGTACGATAGGAGTAGCACTGTTGATCTCTATTGTGCTGGTATACCTGATCATGGTAGCATTATATGATAACTATATTTACCCGCTGGTAGTATTGTTCTCTATTCCTCTGGCAATCATCGGTGCATTACTGGCACTGGCACTTACTAACAATACCCTGAACATCTTCAGCCTCCTGGGTATGATCATGCTGATAGGGCTTGTGGCGAAAAATGCGATCATTCTGGTCGATTTTACTAACCAGATGAAGGAGCAGGGAATGAGTACGAATGAAGCACTGATCCATGCCAATCATGCACGTCTCCGTCCAATCCTGATGACAACGATTGCGATGGTAATCGGGATGTTACCAATTGCATTGGCAACCGGTGGTGTATCCGCTATCAAAAATGGCCTTGCATGGGTAATCATTGGTGGTCTGACAAGCTCCATGTTCCTGACCCTGATCATTGTACCGGTGGTATATAAGATTGTGGATAGTGCGATGAACCGCCTGGGAATGAATAAGCCTTCTGCCAAACGTATGATCCGTCAGAAGATGACGGCTCCTTCGGCGGCGGAAATCAAAGAAGCTGCTTTAAACTAATTATAAGATAATCGTTACTCTAACAGTGTAACAGTTGTAGGTTTAGGTAAATGGCCGGGGTATTCCTACTCCGGCCTTATTTATGCAGCAGAACGTCTTTACTTTCTGGCCAGTAATAACATGTGGGATACGGGAAAAGGAATTTCTTCCAGAGAGGTATTGAATAATTTAGTTTTCCCTTCCAACCTGTTTTTCACTATCCATTCATTGCGGTAATGCCTGGATAATTTATCTACTCTGAAACCCGCGTTTTCCAGCGCCTGTTGCCAGTCTGCAAAATTCCAGAAACAGAATGTTTCATGCATTTCACTTAACCAGTTGTCTTTATAATCTTTTGTAAACAGGAATTCACAGGCATCCTGCATTTTTAAGCGGCAATAGGTTTCATCTTGTATAGTTACCCATTCGTATGGTAACTGAAATCCTTCCGAATGGCGGAAATCCTGGGCAAAGCGGGTGAATAATGCCCTTGTAGAGAGCTTGTCGAGGTCTGTTACACTGTCCTCTCCGTCAGCATCATTTAACCACATTAACACGATCTCGTCTTTATTATCCGGCCCTACAACATCCCTGTTAATCCATACTCCGCCGGGAGCGAGTTCCTGGTAACGGTTGTTGATGAATTCGAGAAGATCTGCCCTGCTTCCATAAGATTCTATTTCATGGGTAAGAGAAGACGTGTGAATGGTATTCATGCTACCAGCATCAAATACCAGGCTTGTCACTGCATTCTTTTGAGAAAAGAAAACGGAAGGGTTGGCAAAGTCACCATTATGCTTGCGTTGCAGGCAAATATCGAATAGGTGACGGGACACTTCTACTCCGTAGAAATCACACTCATGCAGGCGGTCATCTTCACTGCCGGTCTTTATCCATGATCCGGCAGCGCAGCCTATATCTCCTATTTTACCGCTTTGAATATAAGGGGCTGTTTCCTGGTATTTTAACGCAGCGATTTCATCCATCTGTTTAACATAGGCATTATAATCCCTTGTTGCAGTGAGATCTCCGTCTGCGCCTATGATAGCGTCTTTTAAAATGCGCTGTACTTTATCTCCTACATTATACTGGTTCCAGACTTTAAACGCCGCCGGATGTATCAGATCTAAAATCTGTTTATCCTTTTTCCAGTTATCAGATGTAACGATCATCTGCACAATATCCCATGGTAAAGCCTGCGTGTATTGTTGTGTATGGATATCCCATTCAGCCGGTAATACACGATAACCCTGTTTAGCGTAGACATCCTTTACAGGAGTTGAACAGATTACAATAGTATTATCAGGGGTGAGTTTATGAAAACCTTCACTGTTATGGTGAATCGTTTTAAGGGTGTAACCAGCGAAATTGTCTATAACTCCCACATCATCAATTCCATATACAAATACCGGAACATCTAAATAGCTGGAAAACTCCTGTATGGTCATGGCCCTTAAATAAAAGGGCACAGGGTTCCGTTTTGTCCCCAGGTGATTAGAAGAAGTAACGGCAAATATTATGGCTGAGATGGGTGCTGCTGTGATGGGCTTTCCAAAAATATCCGGTTCTCCTTCCAGGTTGCATTGCACAAGCCTGTTCAGGTATTTGAACTGGAAATCTGTGAGAAGATGATGTCGGCCAGGTATTAATAGGTACATCTGCACAAAATAATAAAAAAAAGATGCTGTCTGCCGGAAAGCCGGAGACAGCATACAAAAATGGGGGACAAATGATGGCGATGAATGAGTTAGAGAATCGCTCTTTTCTTTATTTCGTCAAAAGTGTATTGCTTTTTAATCTCTCCGTTTTCAAATACGGTTACCAGTTCATCGGGTAACAGAGGCGCTTCGCTTTGAGCATAAGATTTGAAAGCTCCATTTTCTTTTACCAGTACCTGTTTACCGTATTTGGATTTCTTGAAAGAAACGCGTGTGTTACCATTCGCATCTAATTCCAGTGGATTCTTCTGTACATTAATTTCTTTACCATTTACCTGCGCATAAGAACATTTCAATGCGTATTCCTGTGTATCACGATTCACACGCTGTAATAACGCACCTCCCATGCCCAGCACCAGGTTCTCAGCACTGATACCGGCGTTCTTCAGGGCTTCGTAAATAGCAGGAATAGAAGAGTAGCTGATGCCATCCCCCTGAATCACACGTACCTGCGGAGGTAATACTTTATATCCTTTCTCATTGAGGGTGAATCCAAATTCCTGCATCAGTATGTCAAAAACTTTCAGCAATGTCTGTACAGCATCCCCGCTGTCCGGACGTATTACCAGTGTCCCCTTGCGGTTCAGGATCTGTTGTTTCAGGGCTGTACCCCAGTAATCTTTGCATGCACGCAGAATATTGTAGGAGTCTGATACGCAGGCAATAATTCCTGTGGGGAATGCATCAAGAACGTGACGGAATATTTCCAGTTCTCCTTTCTCTCCCAGCAAGGTAACGATAGAGTGTTCCGTAGCTGGAATAGATACTCCGGGAGCAACCGGTGCATTATAATAACGTTTAGCGTAAGTAGAAGCAATTAATGTATCGCTGCCGGCAAAGTTGATCAGGTGAGCGCTACCGCCCCATCCTGCACTTTCTACAGAGCTGGCGCCACGGAAACCAAAGTCATTCAGTACATAATCGATGCCGGCAAAAGAATCCGCACTGGCAGTAGCCGTATAATACTGGTGTACTATCTTTTTAATTTCCCTGGAAAGTGTGGCTACTGTACATGGATACCATACCTGCATCAGTAAGGTTTCCAGGAAGTTGGTTAACCAGAAGCAGTTTGGGTCTGTATTTTCGATGGTCATCAGTACATTCTTTACAGAAGTAACGGTTCCTTCCGGTACAGCTTTGATGCGCACCGGTAAACGACCACCATGTTTCTCTATAATGTATTCGAATTTACTACGGTCGAAGATATCGTTGCGGCCAAATACTTCCAGCAAGGTAGTTTCTGCTTCATCGATCTTTTCTTTAGTAATAACAGCGCCCTGCAGGTATTCCATGAGAAGGTACTGTAATCCATAGAAAACGGTTTCTTCAAACTTGCCGCCGCGGCTTTCCAGATAAGAGTATATGTATTCTGTGCCTGGTATATACAATTTGTGGTGGGAGTATTTGTATGCGTCGGCTAAGAGAATGATGTTTTCCTTTGTCATGATTCCTTATTTTAATCGTTGGTAGAATATTTTTCGGCTAATTTCTCTAACAGGGGTATATGGGTGCTCACTATTTCACCTTGCGCAATGAGTTGAGAGATCTCATTTACATTTATCCATCTCATTGCGGCAAGATCATCTGCAGCTACAGGTTCTCCGAAGAGCAGGTCTGTACTGAAAAGTGTAGTGATGATCTTGTCTGCTTCAGCGCGATAGCGCCAGTCGTCCACCTGCAATGATAATTCAAAGTGCATGGGGCCAGCTTCCACTTCACCGCATTCTTCGCGTAGTTCACGGCGGGCAGCCATTTCAAAACTGTTGTCTGTAGGGTCTGCAAAGCCGCCTGGTAATCTCCAGGCTGTTTCATTCGGCTTGCGGCCTAATAACAGCTGGCGGCGGTTTTGGCGGAACAGGGCGATATCTACTGTAGGGTATACTTTAGGGAAGAGGTTGTAGGTGTTATAGATCACTCCTGCACGAAACTCTTCTGTATCAAATACTTTATCGGAGATGGCTTCCCTTTGTGCAGTAGCGTTAAAGTCCTGCACAGGAGGCAATGCTTCTGTGTTATAGCGGCCGGTATAAGAAGGAATGAAGCTATCGCGACTGCCATACAGTACAAATGTTTCCTGTGGGAAGTTGTTGGATAGCAGATCATCCAGTTTCTGAGACCATACTTTATCTACAGCCTGATCACTGAGTGGTAATATTATGATATCTGAAAACAATTGTTTGAGCATCCGTTCGCGGGTGTAATAGTCCAGCGGATTTTTACGGCTCCCTTTTACCGGGCTTACTCCCAGGACAATGATCAGCCGGTTATGTTTTTGTTTCACCTGGCGGATCAGTGAAAGGTGTCCCTCATGGAGGGCTGGTGTCTGAAACCTTGCTATGATGACTGCTGTTGGCTTATTTGTTAGCATCGGATGAATTAGTTTGCGTATTTATGACACAAATGTAATGCGTTATAACACATGAGCAAAATAAATTCTTGTAATTTTTACACAAATAAAAATAAGTGGCTGATTTTGAGGGAGTAAAAATAGAAAAGGCTCCGATAGGAGCCTGTCAATAAATAGTTATATTTCAAAGATGATGCCTTCCTGCTTCAGCTTAAAGTACTGCTCTTCATTAAAGCTGTACAGTTTAGCCGGACGGCCAGCCGACGGATGTTTCTGTTTCTCATTATGTCCCATCAGAATCCCGAAATGATTCATCTTTTTCTGGAAATTCCGCCGGTCGATGGGACGGTCTAATACTGTTTCATATAACTTTTCCAGGTCGGAAATAGGGAACTTCTGATCCAGCAGTTCAAAACCTATAGGTTCATATCTTATTTTGGTACGCAGGCGTTTCACGGCAGTTTCCACTACTTCCGCATGGTCGAAGGCGAGGTCTGGCAATTTCTTGATATCAAACCATCGGGCGTCTTCCGCATCAGAGCTGGCGGCCAGTTTAAAGTTAGTAGGATTTACGAGTCCAAAGTAGGCAACAGACACTACTCTGCCACGAGGGTCGCGTTCAGGCCTGCCAAAGGTATATAGCTGTTCCAGGTAGTTGATATGTACCCCGGCTTCTGTATGCAGTTCTCTTGTAACGGCTTCTTCCAGGGTTTCGCCATCCAGCACAAAACCACCCGGCAATGCCCAGCGGTGCATAAAAGGAGGAATGGTACGCTTGATGAGCAGTACAGAAATACTTTCTTTCGCCGTGTAACCAAACACAACTGCATCCACACAAAGTCTTATGTTTTGTTTTGGTTCCAACCGCTTATTTTATATAATGTTCTACCTGTATAGTATCCTTGTGGAGATTGATAAAGAGGGGGTTTTTTGCAGGATCGAATACGATAATGGTATTAGCGCCCCAGGCATCCTGTGGAGCCGGTAAATCAATCAATACCTCCTGTGCATTGGTCCGGTGAAACAGCAGGCTGTCTTTAGCAGCAATGTGTCTGGTAAAACCATGACGCTGAAGGTAGTTCTCCATTTGCTGTTTGCGCTGGAACACAGAATCGTCAGGATTGCCCGGTTTGATATTGCGGGTTACGTAGCTCTTCTCTGTAATAATATCATAAGCCGCCCTGTTGGTATTATCCCGTTCACCTGACTGATTACACGAAAAAAGCAGGGTGCTCGTTAATAAAATGAGAATACTACGCATGATAAATTTATGTTATAAAGCTGCAAGGTATTAAAAAAAGTGTTGTGGCTGCTAAAACCGGACATTAAATACTTTTTCGGCTTCTCCTCTTCTGATCTTTACGGTGGAGCTATCTCCCTTTTTGAAAGAGGAAAGGGCCTGCATGTATTCTTCCAGGTTACCGATTTTTTGTTCGCCCAATTGCACGATCACGTCATTGATTGCCAGGCCTGCTTTCTGGGCAGGCTTGCCATCCGACACAGCATCTATCCTTACTCCTGCTTTCTTAAAAGTATAATCGGGTATGATGCCCAATGTAACGGTGAAATGCGTGCTGGCGAGTGTTTGCGGCTCACGTGTTTTGGTGAACATCAGCTTATCCATGCCATTGGTCTTCTCAACCACATTATATATCATCCTGATCACCTTTACTTCTCCCTCATAATTAATCTTATCCGCTTCATCCGAAGGCTTGTGATAATCGCTGTGAGTGCCGGTAAAGAAGAATAATACCGGTATATTTTTACGATAGAAAGATGTATGGTCAGATGGCCCAACGCCTGAAGAATCATAAGTAAGGTGCAATCCTTCCGGGGTGGTTTTAGGCAGCAGTGCCGGCCAGGCAGGAGAAGTGCCTATCCCCCCTACCTGTAAGCCCCTGGTATCATCCAGGCGGCCTACCATATCCATGTTTATCATGTAGTCGAAAGTGGCAGGATCTACTGTGCTATGTTCGGTAAAGTATTTGGAACCGAAGAGTCCCAGTTCTTCGCCGGAGAAAGCAACAAAAAGGTAGTTGTATTTATCAAGGCGGGAACCTTTAAGTTGTTTGGCCAGTTCCAGCAAAGCTGCTGTACCGCTGGCATTATCATCCGCACCATGATGCACTACTTTCAGTTCAGGCGCCATGGAATTATGATCTTCCCCATAACCGAGATGATCAAAGTGTGCACCTATCACCACAGTGGCAGGCGCTTTATTGTCTATATATCCGATTACGTTAGTGCCAGTGCGTTTGGAGCTACCAAAGGCTACACGTATATTAATATGACTGTCTTCTGTAGTAGAGAGGGATTTACTCACTTTGCTGTTGATCCATACTGCCGGGATGGTCAATGGTTCAGAGTGGATAGCTAACCATTTCTTCACTTCCTCCGGGCTTTCTGTTCCATTATAGAAGACGACGCCTGTAGCGCTGGATTTAGCTGCTTCACGAGCATACTGGCGGTATATTTCCACCGGTGTGGCATGAGGGTTTGCCTCAAATTCTTTCACATTGATCAGCCATATATTGTCCGGTTCATTTACATCCGGTATTACATCGCCTTTTACGCTTTTTTCTGCGCTGAAAGGGAGTGGAATGAATTCGTCACCAGCAGTGAGATTAGAGACATTGATGGTGAGCAGGCTTTTTTCTCCAATGGTTCTGGTTTCGCTTACAGGAAATGTCTGCAGGTAACCGTCATTACCTTTGGGCGTTAGTCCTGCCTGTTTCATCTGATCGGCGATATACGCTACGGCCAGTTGTTCTCCGCGGGTGCCGGTACGGCGGCCTTCCAGTATTTCGCTTGTTAAATAGGTGATGCTGGTCTGAAGGTTTCCCAATGTTTTACGATCAGCCTTTTTTTGGGCGTTTAATGGTGTAAAGGGCAATAAGAGTGCGAATAGCCAAATGTTGTGCTTCACAGTTGTTGTTTTTTAAGGAGTCTGTTGACGGTGTCAATAAACAAGAACAGGTGTTAAGCCTTTGAAGTTCAGAGCAAATGTAGTTTACTTCTATGTACTATGGATTATTGACAGGGAACACGAAGGCAATTATTGCACCAAAATCATGATTTCAGCCCGAATTTAGAAAATCGCCCTATTTTTGCGGGGCTAAAACAGAATCTGGACTTTAAAACATACCCAAAACAAGAAACCGATCATTAAATATTTATGAAGAACACACCTTTTACAAACAAACACATAGCGCTGGGCGCTAAGATGGCTGCTTTTGCGGGCTACAATATGCCAATATCCTATACTGGCATCAATGATGAACACCAGGCAGTACGTAATAATGCAGGGGTTTTTGATGTAAGCCACATGGGTGAGTTTATGCTAAAAGGAGAAAATGCGCTGGACCTGATTCAGCGTGTTACCAGCAACGATGCTTCCAAACTGACGGCTGGCAAAGCACAATACAGCTGCCTTCCTAATGAAAAAGGGGGTATTGTGGACGACCTGCTGGTGTATTGTATTGAAGAAAACAAGACCTATATGCTGGTAGTAAATGCCAGCAATATTGAGAAAGACTGGAACTGGATCAGCCAACACAATACGAAGGGGGCAGAAATGCACAATATTTCTGAAAAAACCTGCCTGCTGGCAATACAGGGTCCTAACGCCTCCGGTATGCTGCAGCCGTTAACAGACATTGAACTGGTAAATCTGAAGTATTATACTTTCGCAAAAGGGGTGTTTGCAGGGGTACCTAATGTATTGATCAGTGCAACGGGGTATACCGGTGCAGGAGGTATTGAGATTTATTTTGAAGATAAAGACGGTGCAGCAGATAAGATCTGGGATGCTATATTTGAGATCGGCGGACCAAAAGGACTGAAACCAATCGGACTGGGTGCCAGGGATACCTTACGCCTTGAAATGGGTTTCTGCCTGTACGGTAATGATATCGATGATACTACCTCTCCCCTGGAAGCTGGTTTGGGCTGGATTACAAAATTTACAAAAGACTTCACTTCCCGTAGTATATTTGAGGCACAGAAAGCTGCCGGTATACAGCGTAAACTGGTAGGTTTTGAGATGGTAGATAAGGGAATCCCCCGTCATGACTATGAAATTAAGGATGCAGAAGGGCAGGTAATTGGCCGGGTAACATCCGGAACACAATCGCCTTCCTTACAAAAAGCAATAGGTTTGGGTTATGTGAAGACCTCATTTGCTGCCCAGGACTCCGAAATCTTTATTGCGGTGAGAGATAAGTTGTTGAAGGCCAAGGTAGTAAAAGTTCCTTTTTTAAGTTAATAAGAACATAATAAAAAAGGAGCTATAATCGTTAGCTTTATTTGCTGAAAAACCATATCCGCTATGCCTACAATTCATATAACTACTTTGATCCATGCTCCAATGGAAAGGGTCTTTGACCTGAGCCGGAGCATTACCCTGCATAAACGCAGCATGCTGCACCTGCAGGAAGAAGCAATAAAAGGCCGTACTAACGGACTGATAGAGTTGGATGAAACAGTTACCTGGCGAGCCAAACACCTGGGAAAGGTAAGGCAACTGACTACCCGCATAACGGAAATGCGTCCTAAAGAGTATTTCTGTGATGAGATGGTAGAAGGGGATTTTACCTTTATGAAGCATGAGCATCATTTTAAGCAAATAGAAAACGGTACCGTAGCAATTGATATTTTTGAATTTGGTACACCGTATGGCAAGCTGGGCAAGCTGCTGGAAAAATTTTACCTCCAGCGTTATATGACCCGCCTGCTGCGCCTACGGAATAGTGTAATAAAAGATTATGCGGAGAGTGAAAAGTGGAGAGTGATATTAGATTAACAGCTACAGGGCCTGCCGGAAGGCAGGTCCTGCAACTTAAGAGAGAATGACAGAACAGGCGAAACCCTCTTTAGAGGTATGTTTATCACCAGCATTGCTGCACTTGTATGATGTGAATAATTACATAGTGGTGATTATTGATGTGTTAAGGGCTACTTCTACTATCTGTACGGCCTTATACAATGGGGCGACCAAGGTAATACCGGTATCATCGGTGGCAGAATGTGTGAGTATTGGCAAACAGCTGGGAGCTATTACAGCCGGCGAACGGGATGGAATGATTGCCGAAGGCTTGTTAAATGGGAATTCTCCTTTTGAGTATTCCAGAGAGTTCATCCAGGACAAAACGCTGGTACTGACTACTACAAATGGTACCAAATTATTACACATGGCTAAAGATGCCATACAGATCATTACCGGTTCCTTTCCTAATATTTCTGCCGTATGTGATTACCTGGTAGCGCAAAAGTTGCCGGTGATACTGGGTTGTGCTGCCTGGAAAGATCGTGTAAACCTGGAGGATACACTTTTTGCCGGTGCGGTAGTGAGCCGTATAAAAGAACATTTCTCTGTTAATTGTGACTCCGCAATTATGGCAGAGTCTGTATATAATACTTCCAAAGAGGATATTTTTGGTTTTATGACCCAGGCTTCCCACTTTAAGCGACTGGCTAATTATGGATTGGAAAAAGATATCCGTTACTGTCTTTCCCCTGATAGTGCTAACGTTTTGCCCATATTCAGAAATGGAGAGTTGGTAATAGGTGGATAGCGTTCAGTATAAAGGCTTCAGCTTTTAGCTTTTTAGGTTTTTTCTGCTTACTTTTGTGAATTGCCTTTTCACCAGCTGCTAAATATTTTAGTTTTTTAACCCTGCTGGAAAAAAAGTAGGCAGATTTTGAACTATGTCGCTGCCCCAGTTGCTCAAATATGTTTATAATAACGGAACCGATGAGGTAATCCGTAGGGGGAAACGTATATACGCAGCTGGCGGTGTAGAGCTGATAGAAGCAGATCCGGTTTTAAAGTCAGCTACTTTCCGCGTTAAAAGCGATACACACGCCAATTATTATAGAGTTTCCATTAATAAATACCATGATACGGGCAGTATGAATGTCCGTTGCCAGTGTCCTTACAACCTGGGAGATATCTGCCGGCATGAGGCCGCTGCCATGTTCCAGCTGCAGGAAATGCTGGATAAAAATCATTTCGATAGCTATGAAACAAAGTACAACCAGCAGCATACGCTGGTGAAAATGAAGTTTATAGATATCAAAGCATTAAAACTGCTTACCAACAACGACATTTTTGCAGAGGCTGAAAAAATGGCCAAACAGGCTCGTGCGGTTAAAATTATTTCTGCCAAGGATGAAAAGGTAGAGGCCGTACTGAAAGTAGACGGTGCAGAGTTCCCCCTGATCTTACAGCGCAATGAGGAAAGGCATTTTGATACACATTGTACCTGTGATGAAACGGAATTTGCCATCTGTAAACATAAAACAGCACTGTTCCTTTACCTGCTGAATAAACAGGGGCCTTACTATTTTGATACGCTCAGGAACTGGGACAAGGAAAAGAATAAGTTACTGGCATTATATGGCTATTCCTTAGAAGATAACCTGGAAGGGAAATTCACCTTTTCTTACCTGGAAGGAAAACCCTTTCTGAGAGTCCTCGATTCGAGCATTAAGAGAGTAGATGGCCTGGGAAGTGGTAACCGGCAACCGGTAGCGCCTCCTCCACCAGATGTGGCAGCTGTTATTACCCAACGTGTAGGTGTAGTGTTTAACGGCAACGAACCTCTATACCCATTCTTCAGGATAGACCTGGTAAGCGGGGAAGTAAATGAAGAGCAAACAGGATTTGTATCGCTGGTAAACAAGCTCGATCTTACCAAATACGTAGATTTTTACCAATATAAAGAGATAGACCGTGACCTGATAACACCTATCCGTAAGGTACAGGGCATGGAGGTGAGTAAGTTCCTCAGTAAGAATTCCCCTTTTGCGGGTATCTGGGAGAATATTACGCATGACGAAAATGAATCAGCGCTCCCTACGGAAACAAAGGAACTGATGCTGGAATACCTTCACCCCAAGCTGGCCAAATTGTTCCCACAGATTGCCGCTCATGGGTTATTGTTCTTTCTGCCCAACCGTCAGCCTTTTAAGACAAAGAGCCTGTTGCCGGTGAGTTTATCCGGAGAAAGGTTGCAACCTATCTTTAAAACGCACTCCTCTCCCGATTTTGTGGAGGTCACCTGCCATGTTTCCATTGAGGGTGAAATGGTGAATGTGTCGGATAACGAATGGGACAGTGCTGTCCTGTTCCTGAAAGGACAGGTATTATACCTTTTCGAGAACCCACAGGATGCCCTGCATGTGGAACTGTTCCGCGAAACAGGACGGGTAAAGATACCGGCAGATCAGTTTAGTACGTATTTACAGGATTACCTGCTTCCGTTAAGTAAGCAGTATAACATTGAATTCGATAATTCCCTGCTGGCAGAAGTAGATGACGTAGTGCCTGAATACCGGGTGTTCCTGCGGGAAGTGGGAGAAACATTCGTTATCCAGCCTGGTTTTGCCTATCATGGACAGGAGGTGGACTGGAACAGCGATGCCCGGATCACTGTGCAGGAAGGGAATAAAGTGCTGATCATTCATCGTAACAAAAATGCAGAGCGGGAGTTTGTTGAAAAGCTCAGTACACTGCACACCAACTTCTCTCAGCCTAATACACATAATTACTTTTTCCTGCGTGCAAAAGAAGCATTGAAGAACAACTGGTTCTTCCTGTTCTTCGATGCCCTGAAGGAAATGAATGTGCGGGTATTTGGATTTGAAGGACTGAAAAACTTCAAATTCAGTGCGCATAAGCCGGTCACCAATCTGCAGATCAGCTCCGGTATAGACTGGTTTGATGCTAAGATCGAGGTGGTGTATGGAGATCAGAAGGTAAGTATCCGGGATATTAAGAACGCCCTGGCCAGCAAACAGAACTATGTTCAGCTGGCGGATGGGTCCCTGGGTTTACTGCCGGAGGAATGGTTGAAAAAATATTCGCTGTTATTTAAGATTGGAGAAGAGAAAGATAAGGGAGCGCTGAAACTGAGTAAATATAACTTCAGCGTAATTGATGAACTGTTTGAGTTCATCGATGATGAAGCCATCCTGATGGAGCTGGAGCAGAAACGCCGGAAGCTTTTGCAGTTCGATGAGATCCGGAATATAGATTTGCCAGCTAATATGCATGCTACTCTACGCCCTTACCAGGAAAGCGGGTTCCAGTGGCTCAACTACCTGGACGAAGTAAAATGGGGCGGGATCCTGGCAGATGATATGGGTCTTGGTAAGACCATTCAGGCGCTTACATTTATCCAGCATTATAAAAATATGCATGAGGAGAAATGTCTGGCACTGGTAGTTTGTCCTACTACCCTGATCTATAACTGGGAAAATGAGATCAAGAAGTTCACGCCTACGATGAGGTATCATATACATCATGGTCCGGCGAGAATGAAGAATGCGGAAGAACTGCAACAGTTTGATATCCTCATCACCACTTACGGGACCTTACGCAGTGATATTACTACGCTCATGAAGATGCCGCTTGACTATGTAGTACTGGATGAATCGCAGGCTATCAAGAATCCGCAGAGCAAGGTGACCAAAGCGGCACAACTGCTGAATACCCGCAATAAGCTGGCGTTGAGTGGTACTCCCATGCAGAATAATACTTTTGATATATATGCACAGATGAATTTCCTGAATCCGGGAATGCTGGGCAGTGTAGACTTCTTCCGTAATGAGTTTGCAACGCCTATCGACAAGTTCCAGGATGAAGAACGTAAAGATCATCTGCGTAAACTTATCTACCCATTCATATTAAGACGTACCAAGGAACAGGTAGCGAAAGACCTGCCAGAGAAGATAGAAACCGTGATCTTCTGCGAAATGGATACGGAACAGCGCCATATTTACGATGCCTACCGTAACTCTTACCGCTCCAAGATCCTGGGGGTGATCGAAGATCAGGGTATGGAACGCTCTCAGCTGACCATCCTGCAGGGACTGATGAAGCTGCGTCAGATCTGTGATTCGCCGGCCATCCTGAATGATACGGAAAAGTATCCCAACCATTCCGTGAAGCTGCATGAGCTGACCCGTGAGATGTCTGAGAACATCAGTAACCATAAGGTGCTCATCTTTTCACAATTCCTTGGCATGCTGGGGCTGATCCGTGAGAAGCTGCAGCATATGAAAATCGAATTTGAGTATTTTGACGGTAGTACTTCCGCTACGGACAGGGAAAAGGCCATTCAGAATTTCCAGAATAATGAGGAATGCCGGGTGTTCCTGATATCTTTAAAAGCCGGAGGCGTGGGTTTGAACCTTACTGCGGCAGATTATGTTTATATAGTGGACCCATGGTGGAATCCGGCGGTAGAGCAACAGGCTATTGACCGTACACACCGTATTGGACAAACGAAGAACATCTTTGCTTACCGTATGATCTGTAAAGACACAGTAGAAGAAAAAATACTGGAATTGCAGGAACGTAAGAAGTCTCTGGTAAAAGAGATTATTGCGGACGACAGTGGTTTTGTGAAGAAGCTTACTAAAGAAGATGTCTTATATCTGTTCAGTTAAATACGGTTAAACAGAGATAATATATCCATATCTACAGATAGAGGGATGAGCAAATAATATTTTTGCAATATTTTAACCCTTTATTTTATTCCTATTCCATTAAATTTGCTAATATTCTTTTTCAAGACTTTATATTTAAACATGAAGAAAATATTCTTTACGCTGGGAATGCTGCTTGTCTCTTATGGTATTTTTGCACAGAGTGCGGGTGATGCGGTTGCCGGTAAGGCAATGAAAGCAACGCAACATTCCAAGGACTTTTTGGTAATCCAGCTGGGTTATGTTGGATTGAATGGCACAGGAGCGAGTAATATTAAATCTGGTTTTAACCGTGAGTTTAACCTTGCTTTTATGTATGATATTCCTTTGCAGAACACTAATTTCAGCCTGGCAGCAGGTTTAGGAGTTAGTTCTACAGGAATCTACCTGAAAGATCAGGTTATTAATCTTACTTCCGTAACTACTTCTCCTTCTTTCAATACTTCTAATACCTATAAGAAGTTCAAACTGGCGATGAATTATATTGAACTGCCATTGGAAATACGTTACCGTCAGGTTCCGGAAAATGCAAATAAAGGCTTCAAAGTAGGATTAGGTATTAAAATAGGTAACCTGGTGAATGTACATACCCGTTCAGTACAGACTATCAATAACTCTAAGGCTATTGAGAAGGAAGCTAATAAGAGCCTGTTCAATACATGGCGTTTTGCAGGTACTGCAAGAGTAGGTTATGGTAACTTCTCTCTCTATGCTACTTACGCATTGACTACAATCTTTAAAGACAACAGTACTTATGATATCAAGCCGTATACAATTGGTATTATGATCAGTGGTCTGTAAAATAAACTGAGTTAAATAAAAAAGAGCGGCCAGGGAATCCCCGGTCGCTCTTTTTTATTTAACTCAGTTTATCTGCCTTTGAAAACAGCCGTTCTCTTCTCAATAAAAGCTTTTACTCCTTCAGCATTATCTTCAGTGTTCCCTGCTATCTCCTGGCAATAGGCTTCGTAGTCTAATACGGTATCCAGGTTTTCAGTCATGCCCTTTGTCAGCATTTTCTTCATCAGGGCAATTGCTTTGGTAGGTGCATTTGCATAAAATACGGCTTCTGTCTGTACTGTACTATCCAGTTCTTCGGGCGTTACTACTTTGTTAATCAGACCAAGATGCTGTGCTTCTTTGGCAGAAAGTTTAGTTGCCTTTGTGGCCAGTTCAAAAGCCCTGTGATAGCCAACCGTACGAGGTAAAAAATAAGAAGAGCCGGAATCCAGTACCAGCGCAATATTGATAAAAATCTCTATCATAGAGGCCGTTTCACTGGCAATAATCATATCGCAGGCCAGCGCCAGTGAACAACCAGCTCCCGCCGCTACGCCATTGAGTTTGCATATAACCGGTTTAGGCATATTGCGGATAGCCCTGATAATAGGATTATATCTTTTATGCAGCGACTCGCTGAGATTACGGGTGCCGGCTTCCATGGAAGCTTTAAGATCCTGCCCGCTGCAGAAAGCCTTTCCGGCGCCTGTGAGTATCACTACTCTTACCGCAGGATCTTTTTCTGCCTGTTTTAAGGCATCCTGGAGTTCGTAACTCTGGGCGTCATTAAATGCGTTGTAAACTTCGGGGCGATTGAGTGTAATCGTGGCAATGCCATCATTGATCTGGTGTAAGATTGCAGACATGGAATATAATTGTGGAATTGGAGTAACGAAAAACCGTAAACAGGAACTTCCTGCTTACGGTCGTATTTATTAAAGTGTTTCAGTTAACCATTTAAAGAACTCACGTTGCCATACCAGTGCATTCTGCGCCTTCAGTACCCAATGATTCTCTTCGGGGAAATAGAGCAGTTTGCTTTTAATTCCTTTTAACTGGGCCAGCTGGAAAGCCTGTAATCCCTGTTCTATACCAACCCGGAAATCAATCCCACCCTGGATGATCATGATAGGGGTATTCCATTTATTGGCGTATTCACTAGGATTAAATTCTTTGTAGATCTTAGCATTGGCTGGGTCCCAGTAAGCACCGATATCATAGTTGGCAAACCACAGTTCTTCTGTGGTACCATACCAGCTTTTCAGGTCAAAAAGACCATCATGGGCAATGAATGTTTTAAAGCGATTGTTATGGACGCCCGCCAGCATATAAACAGAATAACCGCCATAACTGGCACCTACAGCACCCAGGCGGCTTTTATCTACATAAGGTTCCTGGCTAACGGCATCAATGGCGCTCAGGTAGTCACGGATAGGTTGTCCGCCCCAGTCTTTACTGATGGCGGCATTCCATTCCACACCATGACCAGGCATACCGCGACGGTTAGGCGCTACAACAATATATCCCTGAGACGCGATTAACTGGAAATTCCAGCGGTAAGAATAAAACTGTGACAGTGCTGTCTGTGGGCCTCCCTGGCAATACAGCAGAGTAGGATATTTTTTTGCAGGGTCAAAGTCGGGAGGGAAAATCACCCAGCTTAGCATGTCTTTGCCATCTGTTGTTTTGATCCAGCGTTTCTCCACCTTACACATGCCTGTTTTGTCATACACCGCTTTATTTACGGTCGTAAGCGGCTGCATAGTACCTTTAGGTAATGAAACCGTGTACAGTTCAGATGCATGGTTGATGTCCATACGGGATACTACCAGTGTATTACCTGATTGGCCAATGATAGCACTGATATCAAAATCGCCTTCTGTTACCTGGCGTATATGCTTTGCGGTTGTAGCCGTTATATCTTTTTGTAATGCTATTTCCAGCAGTTGTTCTGTACCTTTTACAACGGCCAGGAAGTAGAGTTGTTTACCATCTTTGCTCCAGTGGATAGAAGAGACTGTGCCATCCCAGTCTTTTGTAAGATTGGTACGTGTGCCGGTAGCAAGGTTCAGAACAATGATATCATTTTTATCTGCCTCATAACCATCCGTGGCCATACTTTGCCAGGCCAGGTATTTTCCATCAGCGCTGAAAGCAGGACCCAGGTCATAACCAGGCATGCCTTCGGAAAGATTCTTTGTAGCCTTTGTTTCCAGGTTGTATTCGTAAATATCCGTGTTGGTGCTGGTAGCGTAATCCTTACCGAATTTCTTTTTGGAAACATAGATAATGCTTTTGCTGTCGGGTGCCCAGATCATATCTTCCGTACCGCCGAAAGGCATCTGAGGAGCATCAAAAGCTTCCCCTTCCATAATATCTATGGGAGTTCCTACCTGGCCATTTTCGTAGGTAGCGTAGAAGACGTGCTGGAAGTTGCCGTCTTCCCAGGCATCCCAGTGACGGTAGTTCAGGTTATCGTAGATCTGTACGTTTGATTTTGGAAGATCCGGGTAGTAATCTGCGCCACTCACCTTTTTGACCTTCACATCTTTTGAAAAAAGGATGTGTTTACCATCCGGAGCCAGGCGTATATTCTGCAATCCTCCTTCTACGTTGGTGAGTTGTATGGCGCCGGTACCATCTGCGTTCATTTCCCACCATTGTCCTTTTAAGGAATAGCCGATTTTCTGAGCGTAAAGTGCCGTAACGTCGCCTTCACCGCCTTGGGCTGTCGTGATCTGCTGTGCAGTACCACCGGTTAACGGAATAGCATAGAGGTTCTTTTCGCTTTTGTTTTCAGCGATGTTGTATTGCGATACGCCGTAAACAACCGTTTTGCCATCAGCAGTAATCGTTTCCCCGCTTACCCTGCCTAATTGCCAGAGTAGCTCAGGCGTCATTTTCTGTTGCGCCGTGGCCATAGTTGTTATAAATAGTGATGTTAACAAAAGAGGTTTAAGCATGTTAGATTTTGTTTGGAGGAATAAATGTAGGGAAAATAGTGTCAGCATCTAATTTGCTACCTTTGTAAAAATTATCAGATACTTTGATTGAGAAAAAACAAGCTGTACAACAGGAAGAAAGAGCGGTGATCGTGGGCTTGATAACCAAGGAACAAACTGAGCGTCAGGTACAGGAATACCTGGACGAGCTGGTGTTTCTGGCGGAAACAGCGGGAGCTCCTATTATAAAACGTTTCACACAAAAGATGGCCCGGCCAGACAGGGCAACCTTTGTAGGCAAGGGCAAGCTGGAAGAAATCAGAGATTTCATTACCGGGAGGAACATTACCCTGGTGATATTCGATGACGAGCTGTCTGGCTCCCAGATAGCCAATATAGAAAAGGTCCTGAATGTAAAAGTGATAGACCGTAGTGACCTGATCCTGGACATTTTTGCCCGGCGGGCCCGCACTGCCCAGGCGAAAGTACAGGTGGAACTGGCACAATATCAGTACATCCTGCCGCGCCTGAAAGGGATGTGGAGTCACCTGGAAAGACAGGGAGGTGGTATTGGAAGCCGTGGTCCGGGGGAAACGGAAATTGAAACTGACCGTCGTATTATAAAGGATAAGATCTCTTTATTGCGTAAGCGCCTGGCGGAAATCGACAAGCAGTCTTTGACCCAGCGTAAAGATCGTGGTGAATACATTCGCGTGGCATTGGTAGGATATACCAATGTGGGCAAAAGTACCATCATGAACGTGCTGAGTAAAAGTGAGGTGTTTGCAGAAAATAAGTTATTCGCAACGCTGGATACTACCACCCGCAAGGTAGTCTTTGACCAGACACCTTTCCTATTAAGCGATACCGTAGGGTTTATCCGCAAATTACCCCATCACCTGGTAGAGAGTTTTAAGTCTACCCTGGACGAAGTAAGGGAAAGTGATATCCTGATGCATGTGGTAGATATCTCCCATCCGCAGTATGAAGATCAGGTAGAAGTGGTGAACCGTACACTACAGGAGCTGAAAGCCTTTGATAAGCCTACCATTATGATCTTTAACAAGATGGACCTTTACGAACAGAATACGTTTGATAAATGGCTGGCCGAAGATATTAAGCAGGATATCCTTACCCAGATGAAAGCTGATTGGGAACGCCGTTCACAGGGGAACTGTGTGTTTATCTCAGCCCTGGAAAAAAAGAATATCGAGGAGCTCCGCCAGACCATCATGGATAAAGTCATGAACTTATACCGGGAACGGTTTCCTTACAAGTCAGAATTTTTCTATTAATGGCGAAGCAATACAACTGGTATCGGGTAGAAGATCTTCTGGTAGCCAACCAGGAAATTGTTGTGGTGGATATTCATGGAAAGAAAGTTTGTTGTACCCGCTATGAGGACAGTTTATATGCGTTCGCATATAAGTGTCCGCATGCCAGCGGTATGATGGCAGATGGGTTTATAGACGATACAGGGAACGTGGTATGTCCGCTGCACCGATACCGGTTTAGCGTGAAGAACGGGTATAATTCAAGTGGGGAGGGGTTTTATCTGAAAACCTACCTGGTAGAACAGCGGGAGGATGGCGTGTATATCGGATTAGAGAAAACCGGGCTGTTCGGGTGGTAGCTACGTTAACTTTCCATTAAAGACAAGCGTATTCTTGTAGAAGTGCCAGCTATGCTGTAATTTTTGCACATGTCTTCTTCTTCCTTCTCAGAAAAACAGGTCAGCATATTCATTATAGGGCTGCTTGTATTCCTGCATTTTACGGGTTTGACTGTTACCATTATGGAACCTGACGGCGCTTTATATGCCGGCATAGCCAAACATATGGTGCAGCATCACGACTATCTGAACCTGTTTGCAGATGGGCATGACTGGCTGGACAAGCCGCATTTCCCTTTCTGGATAATGGCACTCTCCTATCATCTTTTTGGTATTAGCACACTCGCTTATAAACTTCCGGCCATCCTCTTTTTGATGATGGGGGTGGTCTATACTTACCGGTTTGCGCATGCTTTATACGGCGCTCAGACAGCGCGTTGGGCAGTATGTATCCTGCTCTCGGCAGAACACCTGATTATATCCAATAATGATGTTCGGGCAGAACCTTACCTCACCGGCCTGATCATCGCCAGTGTGTACCATCTCTATAGAAGACATGGTTTTCACCTGGTATTGGGAGCTTTGTTTGCCGCTTGTGCCGTAATGACCAAAGGGCCATTTGCGTTGGTCCCGATAGGCAGTGCTATTGCCGGGCAATATCTTTTTACCCGCCAGTGGAAGGAGTTATTCCATGTGCGTTGGTTACTGGTAGTCATACTTATTGGCATTTTTATCCTGCCAGAGTTGTACGCTTTGCAGCAGCAATTTGATCTGCATCCGGAGAAGGTCATTTTTGGGCAAACAGGTGTATCCGGTATCCGTTTTTTTTTCTGGGATAGCCAGTTTGGGCGGTTTATGAATACAGGGCCTATCAAAGGGCAGGGAGATCCTTTCTTTTTCTTCCATACGGTATTGTGGGCGTTCCTGCCCTGGTCGATATTCCTGTATGCAGCAGTGATTGTTTTTTTTCGCAGAGAAAAGCGGGAATATTATTGCATCTGTGGAGGGCTGGCAACATTTGCGTTGTTCTCCCTTTCCAGTTTCCAGTTACCACATTACCTCAATATTATCTTTCCGTTTTTTGCCATTCTTACCGCTCAATATATTTTATCGTTAAAAGGGCTGAAATTCTTCCAGACTACACAATATGTGATCATAAGCATCATTGGGGTGGCTATCGTTGGATTATGGCTGCTATATCAGCCGGCGGTTAACTATGTGGCAGTGGTGTTGATCCTGCTGGTGGTGTTATTATTTATCTTTCTTCCGTTAGAGGGGCTGCAACGTGTTTTTTTCCGTAGCTGTCTGGCCAGTGTAGCATTGAATCTTTTTTTGAACGGGATGTTTTATCCGGATGTATTACAATATCAGAGTGGCAGCGCCGCCGCTTTTTATGCAAATAAAGCATTACGGGGTCAGCCGGTAAAATTTTACAGGGTAAATTCTTATGCGATGGAGTTTTACCTGGATGCACCGGTAGAAAGGTATGAAAGTGTAACAACTGATAAGCAGGGTTTATTTTTTACAACGCCGGAATATAGAGATAGTTTGGTGGAACAGGGGCATCCCTGCAAGGTAATAAAGTCATTTCCTTATTTTGCCGTAACAAAATTAGATCTTCCTTTTGTGAATCATAGTACCCGTAATTCCGCTTTGGGAGAGCGTTTGCTGATATCTATAGAAGCTGCGTCAGAAAAAATTTCAAAGTAAATTGGAAAAAAATCTCGAATAGATTTTGCAGGAATAAAAAAATGTCTATTTTTGCAATCCCGAAACGGGAAAACACTCCTCCTTAGCTCAGTTGGTTAGAGCATCTGACTGTTAATCAGAGGGTCTCTGGTTCAAGTCCAGAAGGGGGAGCAAAAAAAGGGTTTTAACGTCTGACGTTAAGACCCTTTTTCATTTAATAGGAGTATTTTTGTATTCAGCTTCGCAGATATCCATCGTGGAAGTTACAAAGCCGCTTAAGATTAAACTATCAACCAACGTTTGTAAACAATCAAGGAACACTTCGTCAAGGCATTTTGTTTAAAGAAAGGATTTGTTCATAATCAGGTTACGTAGCAATATATCATTAGAAGAAAAATAAATTATGGGTAACGAGGTAGGAAAGTATTTACCATTTTGGGGAAAGTTTATTTCTGTAATTAAGATCTTATTAAAAAGATCAATTGCAGGAGACCAGGTGTTTGAAATGAGTAAGGGAGAATTTGAAGCTATTGGCAACAGGGAGAAATCCGGTTATAGCTTTAATCTCGAGATCATTAACGGTCGTGTTTCCAATGATCTTGGAGGCTCTGCTATTGCGAGGGATTTGTTCCAGGTGCTTTCAGACAATGAAGACATCAAGAAATGGCTGAAAGGCAAGAGTGTGAAGATCAATATGGGGAACAAGTTCTCTTTGATGTTGCAGAGTACTCAGCTGGACTAACACACTGGTTTTATTAGCCCCAAATTCTATTTCCCTGAAAGGGGATCAGGCCTGCTGCATAAGTATAATTTTCATGGAAGGGAATCTTAATTAGGTATAATTAAAATTCTTCTTCCTTATTATGCTGCAATTGCCGGTGACTTTACCGTACCCATTAGCAGCTCTGCCAATAGGCAGATACCAGTAAAGTATATACCCATTGATTTTCTTTACCCCCATTCTACAAACGTTCTGCCCAATTCCGGATCTTTTTTACTTCTTAGCAAGTGATGGGCGCCATATATGATAATCAAAAAAAATAAAGCCGGATTTCTGTAAAGAAATCCGGCGGCATCAGAATTATCATCATATCAGGCAGTGACTTATTCTTCTGCTATGCTTATCATATTTAACTGTCTTACTACATCCCAGAAATGAAGAAATTTACCAGCCGGTATTTTCAGGAAAGTCATATCACCATCCTTTTTTTTAAGCCCGATATCTACAAGTTTAATCGGAGGTAGTTTCTTTATTTCATTATCAATCGACTGATAAAAAATCATTGCTTCGAATTCTTTATAATAGATTGATTCAATAGTTTTCGAAGTGATTTTTATAAATCGCTCACTGGTATTTACTATGTAAATACCAGCTTTAACAGTTAACAGTAGCACTGGAATTTCGTGCGTATTAAAATTTATTCTTTCAATTATCTCTGTTTGTTGTTCAATGTTTAATTTTTCAAATAATGTAAATACTTCTGTTCCTTTTATTTGAAATTCAAAAACACGAAGGTGTTTCAAATACAAATATTTAATATTGAGAGCAGCCTGTTTATGGGCCCTTTTGGTTATCATGAGAAAGTATTTTTCGATATTAAAAAAATACAGGCCCAGCTACCCCGCTATCCTGATAACTGAATAGCTGGTATACCCGCTGCTAATGGCAACATTAGCCGATTATCACTTTCAACAAGAGATACTACCCGGTATATTCTTGTTGACACAGAAACGGAAACCAAACCGGGATATGTTCCGTTGTCTGAAATGAAATTGCTTGTAATCAAAAAATACATTGTTATCTACTTTAGCGTTAATGTTGGCCTGGCAGGACTTGAACCTGCAACCTGCTGCGTATAAGGCAGATGCTCTAACCATTGAGCTACAGGCCAGTAAAAAATAAAAAACCCGGTCGTGATGAACGACCGGGTTTTACTTTATGGGCATAAATTATTTATGGCCATATATAAAAAGGTCGTTGACAAATACTATCACGTTCACTAGGTTTGTAAGCATAGTTTATCCGTGATATTAGTATATCATTCATCATTGTAAATCCTATATATCCAAAGTGTATTTGCATGTACGGGCAGAATTATCTATAAATAAAAAAGCCCCGCAATCGCTTGCAGGGCTTGTGTTATATTGAATTAGTTTATTTAAACTTATTCTACAGCATAACTTACCCTGCAGTCAATAAATCCTTCTATAGGACTAATTGAACATTTTGGATTTGTATGGAGCTGTATAAATTTCATTTCTCTTTTGTTCTTTATTTGAACACAGCAAAGATGCATCTATTTTTCTGATAATAACAAATTTTGAGAAAGAATTTTTTTTTGTTTGAAATAGCTATTGGTATTTAATTAATTAATTGTGATGCAGTTATGTACTCCCTGAATAATTCATTATTTTTAAAAAATGAATGTCATCAGCAAGAAAGAAGAGATCGAGAAAAACGGGTTCACCATCATCAATGATATTTTTACAGAAGATGAGATAACACATTTGATTACTATCATTCAAAAAGCAGATAGTTCAAACGATACTTTCCGTAAAACCAAGGACCTGTTTGCAATCCGGCAGTTCCTGAAAGAGATCCCTGATATTGTTCCTTTTATTCTTACACAGAAATTATATTCCATAATTGCGCAGCTTTTTGGAACAGACTATGCGGTAGTAAAATCTATTTATTTCGATAAGCCAGGGAATTCCAATTGGTTTGTTGCGTATCATCAGGATCTGACGATATCTGTAAATGAAAAAACTGATATAGCTGGTTTTGGTCCCTGGACTGCAAAGCAGAATCAATATGCAGTACAGCCACCTTTATCAATACTGGAACAAAATTTTACAATCAGAATACATCTTGACGATACTGATGAGAACAATGGTGCATTAAGGGTAATACCTGGATCGCACAGGAAAGGTGTTTATCGCGCAGAAACAATAAACTGGAATGAAGAATCAGAAGTTGTGTGTAACATTTTAAAAGGAGGGATTATGATTATGCGGCCATTACTGCTGCATGCATCCAGTCGTACAAATAATAATCATAAAAGAAGAGTGGCACATATAGAGTTTAGCAATCAGCAATTACCTTCCCCACTTCTTTGGTCAGAAGCATTAAAATAACCAGCTTCTTTCACTGAGAACTGTTTTCTTTTTGATAGTAATTTGTTTAGTGAAAATAGTAGGTGGCTGATTGGGACTGGAGAGAATAGTTCCTTTTATAGTAACGAGATAACTGTTGCCTGCCTTTCGGCTATCGAATGTAAAAGTAATAGAGCCGGAAGAAGATTCATAACCAGGATGTACGAGTTTGCAATTTTCGGGGAGTTCATAAAATGTAGATACAAGAGGATTGGTATCGCAAAGATTTGATGTGACGGACATTAAAGAAGAAGCGCTTACTGTAACATCAAGCGTTTTTATATGTATTACTTCATGCACATTTTCGAAGTTGAGGAAAACTCTTAGCTCTTTGTCACTGTTGATCATAAACTCCGGTTTTACGGAAAGATGATTACCTACATTGATATAGGCTTCTTCCCTGTCGTATACAATGATTGTATCCAACCGGTAAGAAAGCAGGAAGTAACAGCCAATTGCGATTGTCAACAGAACAAAAAACGCGGTAATGACGATTCTAAGCATGTAATAAAATTACACATCTTTGTATTGTCTGCCCATCCCTGAAAACCATGGTTTTATAAAAAAAGGAATGACTATTGTCATCCCTTTTTCTGAGGTATAAAAATCTGCTTTAACTGTCCTACAAGGTCTCCTCCACCATTCACAGAAATGCTACTGATCTTGTCAGCTATCTTTTCCACGTATTCCATTTCCTTCAGCTTGAAAAGCATTTCGTTTTCTTCCATCAGCTTTGCAGTATTCAACAAGCTACGGGTACTGGCTGTTTCTTCCCGGCGCATGATGATGTTTGCCTGCGCTTTCTTGTCCGCCATCAATACCTGGTTCATGATCTCCTTCATATCACCCGGTAAGATGATATCCCTGATACCGCAATCATATACCGTAACACCTAATGCAAGTGCTTTCTCTTTTATGGCAGACAGCACCAATGGTGAAATGGCGTCCCGCTTATCCAGAAGATCATCCAGTATATAGGCAGAAACCTGTTCTCTTAATGCCAGTTGTAGTAATACGTACAATTGCTTATCGTATTCCTTATTTTCTACTGCTTTAAAGATATCAGATACCCTGTACTGCAAAGAGCAGTTTAAACGGATATTTGCTTTGTCTTTTGTAAGAATTTCCTGTCCGTTCATCTCCATCTGTAACTGGCGGGTATCTGATTTATACACGGTTAATGCGGCGGGAGTTTTCCAGAAATAGTAAATACCAGGGTCCAGCTTCTTACGGAACTTTCCGTCCTCATATAACAAGCCCTGTTCGTAGGACTCTACGGTATATACCCTTACATAAGGAACGAGATCAGGTCTTAATAAAATAACCCTGTCTACAGGTTCTGTGATCTCGTATTTACCAAGGTCTATACTAATAGTAGTATATGTAATGATCCCTTTCCAGAAAGCGTATCTTCCGGCAGCCAGCACTGATTTAAATAACCCGTTTTCATATAAGAGAACAAGTTCGTTCTGCTTTACGTCTACAATTAATAAGGCCTCTGCCATTGCAGTATCCTGTAAGAGGATATTTATATCTAATGGAGCTATGAAAGGTTGGGTCATGTCATAACTGATCACGGTTTCACCTGGAGCTACCCAATGTTTTCCTTCTGCCAGTAGTCTTATAAGTCTGTTATTCTTCAATACCAATGCTTTGTTATAAGCAGCTACGTTTGTTCTAAGTATCATATATCAAGTTTAAAAAGTAAAAGAAAACAGGGGAAAGCATTCAATCCGTATCAGGCGGAGCCGGGCTTAAGTAGATGTTTGTTCAACAGGTTTTAAGCTTTGGGGTGTACTTAAAAGCCGGAGAACGTTCATCTGCGGTATCTGCCTTTGTCGGGCCGGCAACAGACTGCTTATAGAACCTTTTGTTCTGAGCCAGAGTGCTTTTCCTGTTTTCAATAGTGGTGGCAGTTTTAAAGTCTGCCAACTTTCAGCTATGGATTTACAGTCCATCTGTTGTTTCAACCGTGAGCCTTTTCAAAAGAAAGGGAAGGAATCGAACCTTCAAACCACAGGAAGCAGTTTTTGTAAACAGCAGCATATTACCTGCCATGGGCCGGCAATACTATGAGGGCTTTGCGAAACCGCCATCCGGTCTGTTACAATCATTTCTCCCGTGTACAATGCAAAGGTTGAAGACAAGTGCGCAGTTTTTTTGCGCAATAGATTTTTTTTCCTACTTTTTGAAAAATTCTATGGATGCCCGTCAATAAAAATGCCTTAATCCGCTATAAGACTATTGATGCCTGTCTGCGGAACCGACGTAGAAAGTGGACGCTGGAAAACCTCATAGATGCGGTGTCTGATGCACTGTATGACTATGAGGGAATTGATAAAGGGATCAGCAGGCGAGCCATACAGGCTGATATTCAGCTTATGAGGAGTGATAAACTGGGTTATAATGCACCCATCATTGTTGTAAGCAAAAAGTATTATACCTATGATGACCCGTCATACAGTATTACCAATATACCATTGAATGAGCAGGATCTGGGCCGTATGAATGAAGCCGTAGAGATCTTAAAGCAGTTCAAGGGTTTCTCTCATTTTAGTAGCCTGAATGAAGTGGTACAGAAATTAGAGGACCATGTATATGCTGCTGCGCATAATTCTCAAACGGTTATTGACTTTGAAAAGAACGAGCGTCTGAAAGGACTGGAACACCTGGAAATACTCTATCAATCTGTTATACAACAAAAGGCGATAACGATCACATATCAGTCTTTCAAGGCAAAGAATGAAAGTTCTTTTGTATTTCATGTATGGTGGCTGAAAGAGTTTAAGAATCGTTGGTTTGCAGTTGGTATAAAGGAAAAAGGAACACAGATTTTGCATCTGGCACTGGACAGAATAGGAAATCTTGTAATTGCGGAAGAAGCTTTATATGTTGATAATGAAGAAATTACCCCTTCTGAGTATTACAGGGACGTGGTAGGGGTAACTGTCAGCAGTAACATGAGGGCCAGTAACGTAAAACTATTTGTAAGCAATGAACATGCTCCGTATGTAACCACTAAACCAATGCACCATTCTCAGGAGATTGTAGAAGCAAAAGAAGATGGGATTATCATCAAACTGAAAGTACAATTGAATTTTGAGCTGGAAAGAGAGATATTAGGATATGCGGAGGGAATGAGGGTATTAGCTCCTGAACATCTGCGAAAGAGAATATTTAAAAAGCTAAAACAGGGAGTATATAATTATAATGAGGAGAGTGGGGCTGTTAATGCCTCGTGATCAGCTGATTCCACAAAAATGAACTAATGAAGTATAAGTATATCTGGTTGTTATTATTATTAACTGCAGGAAAGATTTATGCCCGTTCAGGTAATGATAGCTTATTAAACCAATTGAACCGGACGATTGAAAAAGCGGCAATATATGATGCTGAAAAGGTTCAGCGGATCAATATATTAAGAAAGACTTTACAAAAAGATGAACATCTTTCATTACAACAACGTTATACTCTATGTGAGCAGTTGTACGAGCAGTACAAAGTATTTAAATATGATTCCGCTTTTGCTTATGCCCAGCAATTACAGGCGCTGGCCAGGCAGATGAATGACCCGTCCAGAATCAATTCTGCCGGTATTAAACTGGGCTTTGTGTTGCTTTCTTCCGGCATGTTCAAGGAAACCGGCGACTACCTTGCGGCAATTGATGTAGCGGCACTTCCTGATAGTGCCAGGGCGGAATATTATACACTGAAGGGAAGGTATTATTATGATTTATCCGATTATAGCAGTGATCAATACTTTGCTCCGGGATATACCCGGCAGGGAAATAGTTGTATCGATTCTGCCCTGATACTTTTTAAACCGCATTCGTTTAATTACGAATACAATTATGGATTGATGTATCAGAAAATGGGGAATATGGATAGTGCGCTATATTATTATGTGCGTGCTGTTGCTTTAAAGGATCTTACTACCCATCAGGTAGCTATTGCAACATCTTCCCTTGGCAATATATATACAGGCATTGGAAAAAAGGATAGCGCTATCATAATGATGACAAAAGCAGCTATCGCAGATATTGCTTCCAGTACGAAAGAAACAACCGCCATGTTTATTCTGGCAGGTCTGTTATTTAAAGAACAGGATGTAAAACATGCATCCCGTTATATAGAATACGCCGTGGCGGATGCTTCATTTTACGGCGCCCGCCTGCGGAAAGTGCAGGTAAGCGCTATTTTGCCCATCATTGAGAGCGAAAAGATCAATACCGTTGAGGGACAAAAGAAACTGCTGGTTGCCTATGCGGCCATAGTAACGCTTCTTTTGCTTTTACTGGTATGGCTGGGAGTGATCATCCTCAAACAAAATAAAAAGCTGCAGGCTGCGCAGAAGGTAATTACAGCAGCGCATGCGCTCCAGCAGGAAATCAATGATAAACTGATGGAGGCAAACACAATTAAAGAAGAATATATCGGTTATTGCTTCCAGGTAAACTCTGCTTACCTGGACAAAATCAAGAAGTTTAAAAAACTGGCTGATCAAAAATTAACAGATAACAAATACGGAGAAGTAAAATACCTTGTAAATAATATTGATCTGAAAGAAGAGCGGGAAGAGTTATTCCGGAATTTTGATCGTATCTTTCTTAAGATCTTTCCGAATTTTGTAGGTGTGTTTAACTCTTTCTTCCGGGAGGAAGATCAGATTAGATTAAAGGATAATGAACTATTGAATACCGACCTGAGAATATTCGCCCTTATCAGGATTGGTATCAGTGATAATGTAAAAATAGCGCAGATATTAGAATATTCTGTAAACACAATTTATACTTATAAAACCAAGATCAAAAACAAGGCAATTATTCCAAAAGATGAGTTTGAAGAACGTCTTATGGATATAAAAGCGATGTGAAAATGATCCTATGATCCTTATATATTTAATTAGTTAATGTAAGTTGTTCAGGCTGATAAACAGATAGTTATATCTGTGTGTAACCCGTTTTTGATCAATATTTTCTATATATCCACCATATAAATTGTTAACCAAATGAAAGCTGATTTACTTTGATTTATTGAACTGCGATTGTGATCACTTGTCGTATAAGCCCATCGTAATGGCACCACGTATTTAATTATTCCATGTATGAGAACAGAGTCCACGCGCTTACAGTTATCAGGCAATCTATTTTTCAGAACAATGTGTAAATGGAGTTATTACCCGGGTTAAGGGATTAACTGATAACAATTTATTCCACGCTTAGAACTGCCAGCAACTCCTGCTGGTTCTAAAATCTATTCCCAATGGCATCAATATTCCACAAACCAATAAAAACTGATCTATGACCAATCTTCTATTTCGCAAAGTGCGCCTGTTATGCTCGCTATTACTGCTTACTGCAGGTATAGCCGGTGTGCAGGCTCAAACAAAACCCATTACCGGTAAGGTAACAGATGAAAGCGGCACGGCCATCCCCGGAGCTTCCATTCAGATAAAAGGTACCAGCAACGGTACTTCTACCGGAATAGATGGCAGTTTCAAGCTAAACGCGCCAGCTAACGCTACTACCCTCATCATCTCTTTTATAGGGTATGTTAAACAGGAAGTGATCATTACCGGCAAATCTGAAATTTCCGTTAGCCTGAAGGCAGAAAGCACCACCTTAACAGATGTGGTGGTAGTAGGTTATGGTACCTCCCGCAAAAAGGACCTGACAGGTTCGGTTGTTTCTATTAAATCCGCAGATTTTAATAAGGGTATCGTTACTGCTCCGGATCAGCTGATCCAGGGTAAGGTGGCCGGTCTGATGGTGGTAAACAACAGTGGCGCTCCCGGTGGCGCTACCACCGTAAGGATCAGGGGTAACTCTTCAGTAAGAACAGGTAACCAGCCACTGTATGTAGTAGATGGGATGCCGCTGGATGGCCGCACAGCCAAGCCTTCCGTAACTGCCAATGGCCTTGGTCAGACTCCGGACGCCAATCCCCTTAACTTCATTAATTCTTTCGATATTCAGTCTATGGACGTATTGAAGGATGCATCTGCTACTGCGATCTATGGTGCAAGAGGCGCCAACGGGGTGGTGATCATTACAACCAAGAAAGGTGTTGCTGGTCCTCCCCGCCTGGATGTTTCCTATTCTGCCGGTGTAAGCAAGATCATGAAGAAGCTGGATGTACTGGATGCCGCCGGATACAGAAGAGCCCTGAAACAATATAACCTTACTGCCGGAGATGAAGGTTCCAGCGCTGATGGTCTGGAAAGCATTCTCCATACCGGTACCACCCAAAACGTGAACGTAGGTATGAGCGGTGGTAGTGATAATAGTGTGTACAGAGCCTCTTTTGGTTTATTAGATCAGCAGGGTATTGTAAAGAAAACAGGACTGAAAAAATATACAGCTAATCTAAACGGACAATTTAAATTCCTGGAAAATAACAACTTAGGAATTGATTATTCTGTACAGGCAGCTCATACCACAGAACAGATTGCCCCTATTACCAATGATGCCGGTTTTACCGGTAGTTTAATAGGACAGGCACTGCAATGGAACCCTACCCTAGCATTACATAAACCGGATGGCTCTTTCAATTTACTGGGAGTTGGTTCCGCTATCAATCCCGAAGCAATGTCCGCTGCTTATGACGATAATGTAAATATCAACAGTATCCTGGCCAGCATCTCTCCTTATTTTAAATTCACGAAGGACCTGGAATACCGTTTCACTTTCAGTATCAATCACCAGGTAGGTGAAAGGGAAACACAGATAGCTTCTTTTATCAATATCGATCAGGTATTTGGCAATGGCCAGGCTTATTATGGAAATAATACGCTTACTTCCCAGCTGTTTACACACACGCTGAACTATAACAAGCAGGTGACTAAAGCATTGTTCCTGAGTGCTGTGGCAGGTTATGAATACCAGCGTTTCGATTATAAAGGGAGAAGTCTTGGAGGTCTTGGATTCTCTACCGATAAGTTGAAATACACGGATATCCTACAAAGTCCTTCTCAGTCCAATACTTTCATGACCTCTTTCCGCAATCCTAAATCAGAACTGCAATCTTATTTTGGAAGGGCTAATCTGAACTTCTTTGATAAATATTTGCTGACAGCTACTTTAAGAGCAGACGGTTCCAGCAAGTTCGGGACTAATAATAAATATGGTTATTTCCCATCCTTCGCTGCAAAATGGAATCTTAGTAATGAAGCTTTCTTAAAAGATAACAAGACGATCAACCAACTGGCATTACGTGTTGGCTGGGGGCTTACCGGTAACCAGGAATTTCCTGCCGGGGCCGCTCAGGAACAATATACAGTGAATTCAAACGGTGGTGCCAGCCTGAGTAATGTAGCCAATCCTAGCCTGAAATGGGAAAGTTCCAAACAGCTGAATGCAGGTGTGGACTATACCTTCTTTGGGGGCCGTTTATATGGTAGCGTGGATTATTTCCATAAGAATACTACCAACCTCCTCTTTAACTTCCCTGCTATTCAGCCGGCACCTGCATCCAATTACTGGATCAACCTGCCTGCTAATGTGATTAATAAAGGGGTGGAAATTGTATTAAGAGGAGATATTGTTGCTACCAAAAACTTCACCTGGAACCTTGGTGTAAATGCTACTTTCCTGAAGAATGAACTGAAAAATTATGACGGTCCTCCGGTGCTGACAGGTTCCATCAGCGGACAGGGGGTGTCTAATGCTTATGCACAAAGGCTTGTTAATGGCAAACCATTGAACTCTTTCTATGTAAGACAATTCCTTGGATTTGATGACAACGGCCAGGGTAAATATACAAATGGCGGTAACAGCCAGTTTTTCCTGGGCAACCCTAACCCTACCGCTATGCTGGGTATTAACACCTCTGTTAATTACAAGCAATGGACGCTGGGTATTAACTCTCATGGTGCATTTGGTATGGATGTGTATAACAACACCGCTAATACAGTATTGCCAATTGGTAACCTGGGTTCCAGAAATATCTCTGCAAAACTGGTAGGTACTAAAGAAAGCCTGTCTAATCCAATCACTGTATCCAGCCGTTATCTTGAAAAAGCCAATTTCATGAAACTGGATAATGCCACACTCAGTTACAATATCGGAAAAATAGGAAAGGTGATCAAAGGCGCTTCTATTTATGTAACAGGTCAGAACCTCTTCATCATTACGAAATATTCAGGATTTGATCCGGAAGTAAATACGGATAAGAGTATTAATGGTGTTACCTCTTTTGGTATTGAGTATTCACCTTATCCAACTGCACGGAGCTTCCTGGCAGGTATCAACTTCTCATTATAATTCACAGGTCTAAAAATTACAATTATGCGTTTTAATAAAGCATTCGTCATATTTTCTCTTGTGATAGGAAGCGGATTAGCTTCCTGCACCAAGCTGGATGAAAAGCTGGGTTCCACCCTTACACGTTCGCAGGCAGATTCTGTGATCCAGGTTTCTGCATTGTTGAAATCTGCTTATGATGGGTTACAATTACCTTACCAGGACCAGAGTAACTACTGGGCCTTAGAGGAAATGACTGCAGATGAAGCGGTTGCTCCTACAAGAGGGGGCGACTGGGATGATAATGGTGTGTGGCGGGCGCTGAAGCTCCATAACTGGACTTCAGACCATACTTTTATTGGTGCTACTTTCTCTAATATTCTGCAATTGCAATTCCTGGCGACCAATGTACTGAGCTTCCGGCCTACTAAAGAGCAGGCTGCTGAAGCTCGTTTTCTGCGCGCCTGGGCTATGTATACAGTACTGAATGGATGGGGACAGGTTCCTTTCCGTGCTCCCGGAGATACATTGCTGAACATGCCTAAAGTGTTGACCGCGGCAGAAGCAACTGATTATATTATCAGCGAATTGACTGCTATTACTGCTGATCTCACTGATTCAGTACCTACCTATGTCGCTAATAAAAACGCAGCCAAGGCTTTACTGATGAAGTGTTACCTGAATAAAGGCGCTTTCCTCAACAGGAAGTCACCTACGTTCGACGCAGCTGATATGGCCAAGGTGATCTCCCTTGCAGATGAAATTACAGCCAGCGGGAAGTATAGTCTGACGACTAATTATTTCAACAACTTTTCCTACAACAATGAAGTAGCGTCTAAAGAAAACATCTTTACGCAGCAGAACGGTCCGGGGTTAAGTACTGTAAGAGGTGGTAACGCTGTTTTCTGTCATTGGGCGCCTACCCTCCATTACAACCAGGACCCAAGTGGCTGGAACGGATTTACTACTATCTCTGATTTCTACGATAAATTTGAAGCAGCAGATACACGCAGAGGGGGCAGTTTTGCAGGTGTTACAGATGTGAGTGGTCTGAAGGTGGGATTCCTGATAGGCCAGCAGTATAATGCTAAAGGCGATTCGCTGAAGGACAGGAAAGGCCATGCATTGAACTTTACCCGCGAAGTAAAATTGCAGGAAACAGATCCTGCTACATTGGAAGTAACAGGGATTCGTGTGGTAAAATATCCACCGGATATGACATCCAAAGAGACCAAAAGCAGTAACAATGCACATAACGATTACGTGTTCTTACGCTATGCAGATGTACTGCTGATGAAAGCAGAAGCATTACTGCGTACTTCTAAGGCAGCAGAAGCATTACTGATAGTAAATGATCTCCGCACCACCCGTAAAGCAACTGCCTGGACCAGCATTACCCTCGATAATCTGCTGGATGAAAGAGGCCGTGAATTGTACTGGGAAGGCTGGCGCAGGGAAGACCTGATCCGCTTCGGTAAGTTCCTCGATACCTGGCAGTTAAAACCTTCAGACGATCCTAAATACCTGTTATTCCCGATACCAACCAGCGATCTGGCTGTTAACAAAAACCTGAAACAGAACGACGGGTATTAATAAGCAGGCTGGCGAAAAGTATCTTTTCGCCAGCCTTTATAATTACAATTTATGAGCAGAAAATCATTGCCTGCTATAATAGTCATTTATGGGCTATTATGCAGTATGGGCGCCTATGCGCAGAAAAGTGTGGTGAATATCGGGGATGTTAAAAGCGTTCAGATAAGTGGTGGAACAGTGAAAATTGCCACTACCAATGCATTTGCAGATCTCACAGTATATAGTGCAGCCATAATAAGAGTAAGGATAGACCGTCAGAAGCTGACCGGCGATTTCTCTTATGCTGTTATTGCAAAACCTGCGGCAGTGAAAGCTGTCATAAAAGAAGATGCGGCGAATATTACAATTACTACGGACTCGCTGCAAGCCCGCATTACGAAACGGCCTTTCTCCATTGCATTTTATACAACGGACGGTTTATTAATTAATGAAGATGAAAAGGGACTCACTACTTCATGGATAGGGAATGAAGTAACATCTTATAAGAAGATCCAGGAAGGAGAACGATTTGTAGGACTGGGAGAAAAGAACGGTAACCTGGACAGAACGGGGAGTGCGTATACCAACTGGAACTCGGACGTATTTGGGTACAGGGCCGATCAGGACCCATTGTACAGTACGATCCCATTTTATATAGGGATACATCACGGACTGAATTACGGGATCTTTTTTGATAACACTTATCAGAGTGATTTCAACTTTGGCGCTAGTAACAACCGTTTCTCTTCCTTCGGTGCAAGAGACGGTGAAATGAATTATTATTTCATGTATGCGCCTGCTATAGCCGGTATCATTAATGCCTATACCAGTTTAACAGGCCGCATGCACATGCCTCCTTTATGGAGCCTTGGGTATCAGCAGAACCGGTATAGCTACTACCCTGATAAAGAAGTGCTCCGCATTGCACAGACATTAAGGGAAAAGAAAATTCCGGCAGATGGTATTACGCTGGACATCCATTATATGGATGCATATAAGCTATTCACCTGGAATAAGGAACGTTTCCCTGATCCGGCCGGAATGAATGCCGAATTATTAAAAATGGGATTTAGAATTACGGTAATCAATGATCCTGGAATTAAGGTAGAGAAAGGATATGCGGCCTATGAAAATGGTGTAAAAGAAAATGTATTTATAAAATACCCTGATGGGCAGTTATATACAGGTCAGGTATGGCCTGGCTGGTGTCACTTTGCTGATTTCACCAGTGAGAAAGGACGTAACTGGTGGAAGGCACAGATGAAAGGATACGTGAATAATGGAGTATCGGGTTACTGGAATGACATGAACGAGATTGCTACCTGGGGACAGAAAATGCCCGGTAATGTATTGTTTGATTATGATGGTCATCCTACTACACACCAGCAGGCACACAATGTGTATGGACTGGAAATGACACGCGCAAGTTATGAAGGTGCCCGTACTCTTACAGGTAAGAGACCTTTTATATTAACGCGTGCAGGGTATGCCGGTTTGCAGCGTTATACTGCTATCTGGACTGGTGACAACCGTGCAGAAGAAGATCATATGCTGGCAGGTGTACGATTACTGAATAGTCTTGGCCTGAGTGGGGTCGCCTTTACCGGAATGGACATAGGCGGTTTCACGGGTAATCCTACTGTGGGGCTGTATGCACGCTGGATGCAACTGGGAGCATTTATCCCGTACTTCAGGAATCATACCGGTGTGAACACTAAATCATCTGAGCCCTGGGCATACGGAGAAGAGGTACTTGAGATAGCACGGAATTATATTAACCTGCGTTATCGCCTGTTGCCATACATCTATGGTGCGTTTTATGAAGCTTCGCAAAGTGGCATGCCTGTGATGCGTTCCCTGGCAATAGATTACACGCATGATGCCAATGTATATGATACCCGTTTCCAGAATGAGTTTCAGTTAGGGAAAGCATTTCTGATAGCACCGTTTGAGAGTACAAAAGATTTCGGTGAGATCTATTTCCCTACCGGCAGATGGTATAATTTGTATACTGATGAATTGCAGGCTGGTGGAGAAGAAAAGGTTGTTCCATTAGGATTACAGAAAATACCTGTATTTGTAAAAGGAAGTAGTATTATTCCTATGCAAACATTGATACAGACTACTGCCGAAAAGCCTGCTGATACATTGTTCCTGCATATATATAAAGGTGATATTGCCAATACAATGGTATATTATGAAGATGATGGAGAAAGCTATGATTATGAGAATGGTGGATTTTACAAACGTACTATCCGGTACGATGATCATCTTACACTTGAAAAGGCAGAAGGTAACTTTACTTCCAAGTTCAATAATATTAAACTGATACTGCATGGTTTTGATTCTTTACAACAAGTAAAGGTGAATGGTGTGGTACAGGTTGTACAATCTTCAGGCATTAATTTCCTCACGCCTATTTCCCGTTTTGATCCGCAGGGAGGGTATGCTACGCCTGACATCTGTAAGGTGTTTACGGTAAGCATAAAAAATAGTGCGGATAGGATAGTGGTGGAATTTTGATGCAGCTTATTACCCGGCTGGGGGCAGGATTGGTCGCCTCCACCGGGAATAAGCCTTTAAAAACAGATCTGTTTATTTCTTCTAACGGAAATGAATAGATCTGTTTTTATTTTTAATACAATCGGCTGCAACTACATAACAGTGAACAAAATGGTTTCGAGAAATTCAAAATGAACAGAATGGCATATGGATACATGAGAACTATATTATACTTTTGAATTGTCGCTTATCAATAGTGCTCTTTTTTTTGCCAACGGTATTATTTGTTTGTAACCAAATACCTATAAAAATGAAACGTACTAACATTATTTCAAATCGACCAATACAATTTTTAGGAATAAAGATGTTACTGTAATCATTATTTACAAGCACATTATTATTATTTAACTCATTGGCAATCCTTGTATGCCACATGTGATGGCTATGCCATTGCCTGTAAAAATATTTCGTCGCAAACGCAGGGTTAAGAAACAATACAGATCCGGGAACTATTCCTGGTTCCCGGCCTCTTTTTGCCTGTCATATAAGAGGTAATGTATCAGTGTATTTCTGACCTTCAGTTAAACTAATTATACGTGGTTTTGGAATTGTTCTTAAACGTAAACCGGAGACTATTCCTGGTTTCCGGGTTGTTCTTAATGATGGAGTTTATAACAAGTAAAAACATCGGGGGCTATTCCTGGTTCCCGGCTTTCTAAGAACAGATTTTACAAAGCTACCAGAAAGGCGTGATTTATTTCGGTTTAGGAATAGGGGTTAAAATAAGAAAAATCCGGGTACAATTCTTTGTACCTGGTTTTAATTTATCCTCCGCCGTTAGAACGCCGTAAATGATTTTTTTTTGGGTTAATTCATAGGCTTGATTTAAAAAGCAGGCACTATTCCTGGTGCCTGAATTTTTCTAATCAGGTGTAATGAAGGAAACTTATAGTTCGACGGGATATATCAATAAAACCGGGCACTAATCTTAGTGCCTGAAATAATTAAAAGCCTGAAGGATTAAAGTGATAGACACGTTGCTCCTTCAGGCTATATCTGAATAATTATTTATTAACTACCAGCTTTTTGTAAAGTTTGCAGCACTTCTGGTGTTACGCCGCCAAACAGGGATACTCCCGCAGCACCGTTTTGTATAGACAATCTTATGCCTTTTTCAAGATCGGCCATATTACCGTTGAAATCAGGCAGATAAAGACCTGCATACAAAGGGAAACGTCCGTTTAATCCTCTCACACCTTCTGCTACAGCATCACCTATCCAGGCAACATCTTCTTTATAGAAGCCATGATAGATCATAGGGCAAACAGCATTAAGCGGCCAGTTGGTCCAATCCTGTCTTACGATACGTTTGGCTATTTCCGGGGTTGGAAATACTGCTGCGGATATCGGTTTCTTATATTGTTTCGCCACTGCTGCCAGATTCGTAACAACGTTAGTAATACGGTCGTACCTGAATTTTCTCCAGGAAGGACTTTGGTCCGGATGTTCCAGCTCCAAAGGATCTTTTCCTTTTAATTCCTTGTATTTGTCCCGGCAGGTTTCGCAATAGCAGAAGTCGTACTCCGGCAATTCCTTGGACTGATCAATGTTATAATTACTCCATAGATTCACCGGCAATATTACATCGCAATATCTTACATAGTCCAGATGAAGACCATCCACATAATCTTTTGACAATACCATTTCTGCCTGTTCTTTCAGGTAGTTCACTACTTCGGGTTTACTTGGGCACAACCAGCGGTAGTAATTCACGTAAGGAGGATGTGTGGCACAGGATTCTCCTTTACGGTTTTTTGCGTACCATTCGGGATGGCTGGCCAGTAATTCTTTCTCGCCGCGGTTCATTGTCCAGATCCAGCGATGTGCTTTTATCCCGTTTTCCTTTGCGGTTTTAAAGTGTTTCTCACTATCAGCTTCAAAGAAGATGTCCGCAATGCCTGCTTTTTTATAAGAGGCATACAACTTTTGCAGATCGGCAATGGTATCTTTTTCATTTGGATTGATCCATACGCGGTGCCTGGCAGTACCTGTAGGTACAGATATTGTGTTTGCCTTCAATGCCAGTGTAGGTATAGCCGGCTGCATGATCGCCAGACTACCCACCCCTACGGATTTCAGGAAATTACGTTTATTCATGATTAATGCTTTTGAGATATTTTTCCTTCCTGGTTAATAGAGCAACTTTCAGTAGAGTTCTCCGTACGTATAGTGGCTGTATACTGATCGGAGAGTGCTTCCAGCTGTAAGGAATATGTTAAGCCATTCTCTTTCACCGGGCCTTCAGATAAGCCTAATGCAGTCAGTGTAGTGGCATATTTACTATGCTCCCGTTTGTAATCACGCTGTTTACGATAGATCTGCCAGAGGTATTCTTTTGCCTGTT
>Ga0209258_100123_pt1 | contig 178931 bp, 154 predicted proteins | sample Araplaol_mTSA_r2_FD_184281 | JGI IMG/M metagenome (GOLD analysis project Ga0209258, IMG submission 184281) | Arabidopsis root microbial communities from North Carolina, USA - plate scrape CL_Col_mTSA_r2 (SPAdes) (version 2) | ecosystem: Host-associated > Plants > Roots > Endosphere | place...
AACCACGAGCGACCTCATCTGTCGCTGAAAATGCAAACGCCCGATGCTGTGCACCGGGCGTCCATGGCCGGGTAACCGGCATTTCTTCAAACGTTCTGAGTGTCAACCCATTTCAGGACGGGTCAGTTCGCCGATCTGCGGGGCGCGCCGGGGAGAGCACGACTCGCCGGGGGAGTCTGTTTTGTTCGTGTCCCCCGGCCTTCGGCCTCCTCCTTAACCTCACAAAACAGACTCCCCCGCCTCGCCGTGCTGAGCCCGGCAGGGTGAGAGAAGACATTCGCAGTCTTCAAGAGTTGGAGGTGCGTGTCGATGGCCCATCGAGGGCCATCGACAGCCACGGCGCCAGCGTTGCCCGACGAATTGTCTGGCTGTACTCGATGGGTGGTCACTTCGCGCGTTCGGCGGGCAGATCCTTCGATCACCAAGCCGACGCTACGCATCCGCGCTGCAGACCAACAAGGCGATTCATCCGCAGCGTGGAGCCGGCGTGCCGGCTGTCGATGGCCCTCGATGGGCCATCGACACGCAACTCAAACTTCAAATAGCAGCGAATGTTCTTGTTGCCCCGCCAAGGCCGGAACGGCGAGTCGGGGGAACTTGTTTTGTGAGGTTAAGGAGGAGGCCGAAGGCCGGGGGACACGAACAAAACAAGTTTCCCCGGCTCGCCGGGCCTGACCCAGCGCGCTCCGCAGCTCGGCGATGAACCTTTTTCTTTGTCGGCATGTCATTCCGCGCGCAGTCGCGGAATGACGATGTGCAGACGACTAGGCCGGCAGCGCGTCCAGCAGCCGCCCAGCCTCGATGTGCAGTTGCCGGTCGCAGCGTGCCGCGATGGCCTGGTCGTGCGTGACCAGCACCAGCGTCGTGCCGATCTCGCGGTTCAGGTCGAACATCAGCTGCATCACCGTCTCGCCGGTGGCGAAGTCGAGGCTGCCGGTGGGCTCGTCGGCCAGCAGCACCTGCGGCCGCACGACGAAGGCGCGCGCCAGCGCCACGCGCTGCTGCTCGCCGCCCGAGAGCACGCGCGGGTAGTGCTGCAGGCGCTCGCCCAGGCCCACGCGCGCCAGCATCTCGGTGGCGCGCGCACGGGCGTCACGCGCGCCGGCGAGCTCCAGCGGCAGCATCACGTTCTCCAGCGCGGTGCGGTGGGCCAGCAGCTGGAAGCTCTGGAACACGAAGCCGACGCGCTCGGCGCGCACGGCGGCGCGCTGGTCCTCGCTGAGCGAGAACAGGTCGCTGCCGGCCAGGGTCACCTTGCCGGAGGTGGGAACGTCCAGGCCCGCGAGCAGTCCGAGAAGCGTGCTCTTGCCCGAGCCGGAGGCGCCGACGATGGCGGCCGACTCGCGGGCGTTCAGGGTGAACGAGATGTCATGGAGAATCGTCAGGGTTCCGGTGGCGTCACTCACCTGCCGGGTGAGACGGTCGACGACGATGATGGGCTCAGACATGCATTCACTTTTCGGGGCGCGGACGACGCGCCGCAGGTTCCTGGACTTTAGCGCGGGCGTCGCGGCGGCGCTGGCCATCGGCTTTGCGTCGTCCGCGCGAGCCGCGGGAGACCGCGAGATCGTCGTCGTGGGCGACAGCATCTCCGCCGAATACGGCCTGGCGCGCGGCACCGGCTGGGTGGCGCTGCTGGGCCAGCGCATGGCCGAACAGAAGCTGCCATGGACGGTGGCCAACGCCAGCATCAGCGGCGACACCACGTCGGGCGGCCTGGCGCGCCTGCCCCAGGTCCTGAAGCAGCATCATCCCAAGGTGGTGGTGATCGAGCTGGGCGGCAACGACGCGCTGCGCGGCCTGCCCATGAGCGACACGCGCAAGAACCTCGACGCGATGACGACGATGGCCGAGGCCGCCGGCGCCCGCGTGCTGATCGCCGGCATGATGGTGCCGCCCAACTTCGGCCGCAAGTACCAGGCCGACTTCGCGCAGGTGTACGCCGACGTGGCCGCCACCCACAAGGCCGCGCTGGTGCCCTTCCTCTTCAAGGGCATCGCCGACCGCCCCGACGCCGACGACTGGTTCCAGGCCGACCGCATCCACCCGGTGGCCAGGGCGCATCCGATCATCCTCGACAACGTCTGGCCGTTCCTGAAGCCGCTGCTGAAGTCCTGAACTCAGCGCGCGGACGCAGGTGCGGGCTTGGGCGACAGCGGCACCTGCACCGTGGCCGCGCCCGACGACAGCACCCGCCCGGACGGGCCGCCCGGCGGCCCCTGCAACGCGGCCCCGGCCACGCGCGCCTCGAACGCCGGCCTGCGCAGCGCCGCGCCGCGCACGGCCGGCATCGTCGACACCGGCACCTGCGGCAGCAACGCGGAGGCCGCCACCACGGCCACCGCGCCCGGCACGCCGCGGTTCGCGTACGCGGCCGCGCCCGTGGGTGCGAGACGCGCGCGGCCGTTCATGGCCACGGCGCGGCGCCCCGTGGGCCCCACGTTGGCGTCGTTGAGCGCGTTCCAGTACTTCGCCGACACGGCGTACCCGGGGAACAGCAATTCGTCCGGCGCCAGCGCCACCCAGCCGATGGCGGGCGCGTCGCCGACGGCGAGCGCGGGGCCGCCGAACCAGCCCACCACGGCCGGTGCGTAGACCGGCCGCGTCGCGCCCCACTGCCCCGGCGTCCAGGACCAGCGGCCGCGCTGCATCGCCCAGCGTCCGTAGTGCGACGGCGCGAAGGCCCAGGGCTGGTCGTCGACCCAGGTCCAGCCCCAGCGCGGGCTCCACCACCATGCGCCCTGCTGGAACGGCTGCCAGGCGGCCGGCAGCTTGGCGGGCGTCCACCAGGACGCGCCGTCCTTGCCCGTGCTCCAGGTGCCGAAGCGCGCGAGTTCGGCCGCGCCGGTCATCTCGGGCGGCAGGTGCATCGCGGCACCGGCGGCGGCGGTCTTGTCGTCGGCCTTGTCCTGCGCCAGCACGGCGTCGCCGAACGCGTCCTTGACGGGCGGCACCAGGCGGTAGTGCGTCGCCTGCTGCGCGCCCGTGCGCCAGACCTCCGCGCGCTGCGGCGCGGCCACCGGCAGCGAGCTGTCGGGCGCCTCCAGCAGCATGTCGCCGCTCCACGCCTGCGCCGCCAGCAGCTGGTGCGCGGCGGCGCGGTCGAAGCGGTACTGTCCCGGGTGATGCGGCACCCACGCGCCCTCGTCGGTGTCGATGAACAGCTCGCCGGGGATGTCGTCGGAGCGCACGCGCACCGCCAGTCGGCCGTGGTCGAAGCGCAAGCGGATGCGCTGGTCGTCGAGCTGCGTCACCTGGACGTCGGTGTCGGCGCCCAGCCGCAGCACGGTCGACCCGACCTGCAGCGTGGCGCCGCCGGCCTTGTCGGTGGTGATGCGGTCGCCGGTGGACAGCGGCTGGTTGCGCGCGACCGAGGTCCACGCGCCCTCGGAGCTGATCGTGCGCACGGTGCCGGCGACCTCGGCCACGCGGCCGACGCGGGCCGGCGGGTCTTCCTGCGCGTGCACGGCCGCGCCCGCGAGGCAGGCTGCGGCGAAGATGAGCGAGCGAGCGTAGGGGTTCATGGGCATTCAACGCGAGAAAGTTGCGGGCCGCCGACTGACCGGATCAGCAACACCCCGTCGTCATCCTGCGCGCAGTCGCAGGATCCGCCGCCGCAACATCACGTGGATCCTGCGACTGCGCGCAGGATGACGAGAGGGATGCGCGCAGGATGACGGGAAGGATGGCGAGGTGATCAATCGTCCGCGTTCGGATCCATGTCGGGGAACAGCACGCTGGTGTAGCCGAACTGCGTCAGGTCGCGCATGCGCGTCGGGTACAGCCGGCCGATCAGGTGGTCGCACTCGTGCTGCACCACGCGCGCGTGGAAGCCGTCGGCCTCGCGATCGATGGGGGTGCCCAGCTCGTCGAAGCCGGTGTAGCGGATGCGTTCCCAGCGCGGCACCACGCCGCGCAGGCCGGGCACCGACAGGCAGCCCTCCCAGCCGTCCACCTCGGTGTCGTCCAGGGGCGTGATGGCCGGGTTGATGAGCACCGTCTTCGGCACCGGCGGCGCGTCCGGGTAGCGCGGGTTGTTGTCGTAGCCGTAGATCACGAGCTGCAGGTCGACGCCGATCTGCGGCGCAGCCAGGCCGGCGCCGTTGGCGTGCTTCATGGTCTCGAACATGTCGGCGACGAGCTCGCGCATCTCGGGCGTGTCGAAGCGTTCGACGGGCTTGGCGATGCGCAGCAGGCGCGGGTCGCCCATCTTGAGGATTTCGCGGACGGTCATGGGGGATAGTGCCTTGAGGAGTGTCTTGAACGGATTCTGCAACGCGGCGAGCAGCGGCGCCGTCACGACGCTGCGGCGTCGTCGACGGCGTCGGGCGGCGCCGCCAGCAGCGCCTGCAGGCCGGCCTCGTCGAGGATGGCCACGCCGAGGGACTGCGCCTTCTCCAGCTTGCTGCCTGCCTCCTCGCCGGCGACGAGCCAGTTCGTCTTCTTCGACACCGAGCCGCTCACCTTGCCGCCGGCCGCCTCGATGAGATCCTTGGCCGCGTCGCGGCTCAGCGTGGGCAGCGTGCCGGTGATGACCAGCGTCTTGCCCAGCAGCGGGCGGAACGCATCGCTGGCGGTGCCTTCGATGGCGGGCCAGTGCAGGCCCGCGGCGCGCAACTGCTCCACGATCTCGCGATGGTGCGGCTGGTCGAAGAACGCGCGCACGCTGGTGGCGACGATGGGGCCGACGTCGGGCACCTCCAGCAGTTGCTCGACGCTGGCGTCCATCAGCTTGTCGACGTCGCCGAAATGGCGCGCGAGATCCTTGGCCGTGGTCTCGCCCACGTGGCGGATGCCCAGCCCGAACAGGAAGCGCGGCAAGGTGGTGGCCTTGCTGCGCTCGATGGCCTCCACCAGCTTGCTGGCGCTCTTGTCGCCCATGCGCTCCAGCTCGTTGAGCTTGGCCACGCCCAGCTTGTAGAGCTCGGGCAGCGTGCGCACGATGCCGAGGTCGACGACCTGCTCGACGATCTCGTCGCCGAGACCCTCGATCTCCACCGCGCGGCGGCTCGCGAAGTGCAGGATGGCCTGCTTGACCTGCGCGGGGCAGGTGACGCCGCCGGTGCAGCGCCAGGCCACCTCGCCCTCGCGGCGCTCGATGGGGCTGCCGCAGGCCGGGCACTTGCCGCCCACGCGCGCGAACATGTCGAAGGGGGCGAGCGCGGCCACCTCGGGCGGGCGGCGCTCCAGCACGGCGGCCACCACCTGCGGGATGACGTCGCCGGCGCGGCGCACGATCACGGTGTCGCCGATGCGGATGTCCTTGCGCCGGATCTCGTCCTCGTTGTGCAGCGTGGCGTTGCTGACCGTGGTGCCGCCGACGAACACCGGCTGCAGCTTGGCCACGGGCGTCAGCGTGCCGATGCGGCCCACCTGCACGTCGATGTCCAGCAGCAGCGTGGTCTGCTCCTGCGCCGGGTACTTGTGCGCCACGGCCCAGCGCGGCTCGCGGCTGACAAAACCGAGCTTCGCCTGCAGCTCGCGCGAGTCGACCTTGTAGACCACGCCGTCGATGTCGTAGGGCAGCTTGTCGCGCGCCGCGCCCATGGCCTGGTGGAACTCGACCAGGCCTTCGCTGCCCTGGCTCACCACGCGCTGCTTCGCCACCGGAAAGCCCATCGCGTCGAGCGCGTCCAGCAGGCCGCTGTGGGTGGCGGGCACCGTCCAGCCCTGCACGTCGCCCAGGCCGTAGGCGAAGAAGCTCAGTGGCCGCTTGCGCGACAGGTTCGGGTCGAGCTGGCGCACCGCGCCCGCCGCGGCGTTGCGCGGGTTGACCACGGTCTTCTCGTTCTTGGCGCCACCCGCGATCAGCGCACGCTGGCGTTCGTTGTAGGCCTCGAAGTCGGCGCGCTTCATGTAGACCTCGCCGCGCACCTCCAGCACCGGGGCATCGACGCCGCGCAGCTTCAGCGGGATCTGGCGGATGGTGCGGATGTTGGACGTGACGTCCTCGCCCTTCTCGCCGTCGCCGCGCGTGGCCGCCTGCACCAGCACGCCCTTCTCGTAGCGCAGGTTGATGGCCAGGCCGTCGAACTTCAGCTCGGCTGCATAGGCCACCGGCGGATCGGACTCGGACAGGCCCAGCTCGCGCCGCACGCGCGCGTCGAAGGCCTGCGCGCCGCCGGCCGTCGTGTCGGTCTCGGTGCGGATGCTCAGCATGGGCACCGTGTGCACCACGGTGTCGAAGCCCTCCAGCACCTGGCCGATGACGCGCTGCGTGGGCGAATCGGCGCGCCGCAGTTCCGGGTGCGCGGCCTCGAGGGCCTGCAGCTCCTGGAACAGCTTGTCGTAGTCGGCGTCGGGGATGCTGGGCTCGTCGAGCACGTAGTACTTGTAGGCGTGCTCGTGCAGGATCGCGTGCAGCTCGTCGGCACGTTTTGCGGCGGTGGCGGGGATCGAAGTCATCGGCGAGAGTTTAGGCCGGGTCGGGCGTTTTTTCGGGCGCGGAAGCCTCCGGTAATCGCCCGATCGGCGCGCGCGGCCCGCGCAGGTCGACCACGACGGTGTGGGCCAGCTTGTCCTCCACCGCCTGCCGGTTGGGATCCCACAGCACCTGCAGGAAGCCCATGCCGCCGGTGGCCAGCCCCGCCGCGTAGCCGCCGTAGCGGCCGAACGAGGTCATCAGGCCCAGCGGCTTGCCGGTGAGCTCCACCACGCGCAGGCCGAACAGGCGCTTGCCGACGGTCTGGCCCTTCCACCAGAACGGCAGCAGCGTGAAGTAGGCGATCGCCCAGCCGAAGCGCAGGCCCAGCTTGTGCAGGCGGCGCAACGCGTCGTCGCGCCACTGGATCGGGCGCGGCTTGAGGGCCTCCGCGAGCTGCGCCTCCAGTTCGTGGATGCGCGCCGCGTCCCGCGCCGCCTGCTGCTCCGCGACGTGCAGCGCCGGCGCCGAGGCCGCGGAGACGGCGCCGGCGGCCGCGTCGCCGTCATCGTCGTCCGCCGCCGCGGCGGCCGCGCGGGGCGGGTCGTTGCGGTGCTCGATCCAATGCAGCCCGCGCTCGCCCGCGAGGAACACCAGCAACGCCAGCGCGGCCCACATCAGCGCGCCGCGCGAGCGCGGGCGGCCCGGCGCCGGCCGACGCAGCTGGATCGCCAACGCGGCGATGCCGGCCACCATCCAGAACATGCCGGTGGTGGACAGCAGGCCGACGAGCGCGACGTCGACGAGCATCGCCAGCGCGCGCCGGCCGTGCGGCGCGAGCGGCATGCCCAGCAGGCCGGGCGTGACGTTCAGGGCCTCGGGACGTACCCACGCCGGCGCGAGCGCCTTCCTGACCAGGCTGGAGCTCGCCATCTCAGGCGTTGGCGTGCACGCGCAGCGCGCCGTCCGCATCGACGCGGTTGGCCAGCACCCGGTAGTCGTTGACCGAGGCGTGCGCGGTGTGCAGCGGATGCGCGTGGGTCGCCGAGATCACGACCACGGCCGCCCCCGCCGACTCCGCCGCCGCGATGCCGGCCGGCGCGTCCTCGAACACCAGGCAGTCGCGCACGGCGACGCCCAGGCGCGCGGCCGCGAGCTCGAAGCAGTCGGGCGCCGGCTTGCCGCGCGCCACGTCCTCGGCGGCGATCAACAGCGGCGCTTCCGGCAGGCCGGCCGCGGCGATGCGCCGGCGCGCCAGCTCGCGCGGCGCGGAGGTGACCACGGCCCAGCGGCCGGCCGGCAGCGTGGCGAGGAACGCGAGGATGCCCGGGATCGGCTCGATGCCCTCGACGTCGACCATCTCCTCCGCGGTGATGGCCGCGGCCTCGGCCGCGGGGTCGACGCCGGGCAGGTTCAGGCGGCGCACGGTCTCCACGCTGCGCATGCCGTGGATGGTGGGCAGGAACGCGGCCACGTCGAGCCCGTGGCGCCCGGCCCAGCGGGCCCACACGCGCTCGGCGGCGGCGATCGAGCTGAGGAGGGTGCCGTCCATGTCGAACAGGAAGGCGGCGAAGGCGCGGTCGGGCAGGTTCAGGACGGTCATGCGGGGGCAGCGGAGCGAAACCCGGGATCTTAGGGCTTCGCCGGAGCCGGCAGGTCGAACAGCCAGGCCACCGCGAGCGGAAACTCGGCCCGCCACGCGCGCTCGTCGTGCTCGTTGCCGGGCACCACGTGCTCGGCGATGTCGCCCGGCGCGTGCGCTTGCGTGCGCAGCAGCGCCACCATGCGGTCGACGTCGGGCACCGACTCCGCGTCCTCCTTGCCGCCGACGTAGAAATACGTCTTCGTGCCCGGCGGCCACGGATGGGCCGCGGTCTGCGCGTAGACCTCGCTGGTGAACCAGTACGACGGCGAGAAGATGGCGGCCTTGCCGAACACCTGCGGATAGCGCAGCAGCGCGTAGTGCGAGATCAGGCCGCCCACGGAGCTGCCGATGATGGCCGTGCTCTCGCGGCCCGGCTGCGTGCGGTAGTGCGCGTCGATCCACGGCTTGACGGTGTCGACGACGAAGGCCATGTACTGCTCGCCCTGCGCCGGGCCGTACTTCGGGTTCGTCCACGGCGACAGCTCGCGGATGCGCTCGCTCTCGCCGTTGTCGATGCCCACCACGATGGCCTCGAAGCCGCGGCTGCGGGCGAGCTCGTCCAGCGACTCGTCCACGCCCCATTCGCCGGCGAACGAGGTGCGGTCGTCGAACAGGTTCTGCCCGTCGTGCATGTACAGCACGGGGTATCGGCGCGCCGGGTTCGCCTCGTAGGACGGCGGCAGGTACAGCCGCAGCGTGCGCTCGCGGCCGAGGCCCGGCATGGGCAGGCGCTGCGCCAGCACGTGCACGCCCGGCCCCGCGGTGGAGGCCAGCGGCTTCGCGATCGGGACGGGGGGCGACGACGGCTTGCACGCCGCCAGCGCGACGGCAACGGCGGCCAGCAGGCCGGACAGGCTCGGGATCGAGTTGCGCATGCCGGAAGCCTACCGTGAATGGCTGCCCGCGGGTACCCGGGACGGTTCAGTCGCGCGTGGCGATCACCAGCCAGCCCGGCACCGCCTTGCCACCTTCCTGGCGCGGCGACGCCGCGGCGATGCCGCGCTCCACGAACCCGGTCCGCGCGAGCCGCGCCGCCAGTCCGGCACGCATGTGGGCGTAGCGGCCGCTCTGGGTGAGCGTGAAGTCGGCGGCCGCGTCGTCGGGCGAGGCCTCCAGCGTGAACACGAGCGTGCCGCCGGGACGCAGCGATTCGCGCGCGGCCGCGAACGCCGGCGCGAGCTCGCCGAAGTAGATCAGCGTATCGGCCGACACCAGCACGTCGAACTCGCCCGGACGCTCCGCCAGGAACTGCACCAGCTCCTCCTTCACGAGCGCGTCGTAGGCGTGGCGCGTTGTCGCGCGCGCCAGCATGCCCGCCGACAGGTCGCAGCCCACGAGCGAGCGCGCCCACGGCTTGACCAGCGGCCCGCACAGCCCGGTGCCGCAGCCCAGGTCGGCCACGTCGAGCTGCGCCGCCGGCGGCGGCAGCGTGTCGCGCAGGGCCTGCGCGACGAGTTCGGGCGCGCAGTACTTCAACGACGCGAGGTGGGTGTCGAAGCTCTCGGCGAACTTGTCGAACACGTGCTCCACGTAGGCGTCGCTGGCGCGCACGGGCGACTCGCCGAGGCTGGCGGCCAGGTGGTGGCTCGCGTACGGGTTGCCGGGCTCGCGCTCGAGCCAGTCGCGATAGAAGGCGGCGGCGCGCTCGTGCTCGCCGGCCGCCGACAGCGCGCGGCCGTAGCTCTCGCGCCGGCCCGGCTTCTCCGGCAGCAGGAGCTCGGCCTGCACCGCGGCCTCGAAGGCCTCCTCCGAGCGCCGCTGGCCCAGCAGCGCCAGCGACAGGTAGTGCCAGGCCTCGCCGAAGCGCGGCGCCAGCGCGAGCGCGCGCCGGCACGAGGCCTCGCTGCGCGCCCACTCCCGGCGACGGCGCTGCAGCCGCGCGATGTTGGTCAGCGCCTCCGGGCCCTCGGCCAGCGCGAGGCTGCGCCGGAACGCCTTCTCGGCATCGGGCGAGCGGCCCAGCGCCATCAGCACGTTGCCCAGGTTGATCCAGACCGCCGGCTCGCGCGGCGCGAGCACGGACGCGTCGCGCAACAGCGCGTGCGCCCGCGCATGGTCGCCGAGCTGGTGCTTCAGCATGCCCATGAAGTTGAGCGCGTCCGGCCGGCGCGGCTGCAGCTCGAGCACGTCGGCATAGATCCGGCCGGCGAGGTCGAGCTGGCCCTGCCGATGGTGGGCGATGGCCAGCTGCATCGCCTGGTCGGGCGTCAGCGTCGTGTCGGAGGGATCGGGCGGCGTCAACAAGGCATCTCCCTGGGGTGTGGCCGCAGGATGCCACACGTCGTACGATCGCCCCACCATGCTCCACGATCCCGCCCGCCACGAACCGCTGGTTCCCGTCGCCTGGGACGAGGCGCGCGTCCGCGCGGCCATCGCACGCATCGTCGACGAGACCGCGGCCGCGTTCTCGCCCGAGACGCTGTGGCCGCCGCATCCGCGCGACCTCGAGCCGGGCGACGATCCGAACGCGCCGAACCCGTGCCTGTATTTCGGCGCCGCCGGCGTCGCCTGGGCGCTCGACTACCTGCGCGGCAGCGGCAGCGTGACGGCGCCCTCGTTCGCGAAGCACCTGACCATGCTGCGCGAACGCAACCGCGCGTGGCTCGCCGCCATCCCCGGCGACAACGAAGGCAGCTGGCTCATGGGCGACCTGCCGCTGGCGATGATGGCCTGGCGCGACGCGCCGGCCGACGCACGCCCGGCGCACGCCGACGTGATCGCCGCGCTCATCGACGGCAACATCGGCCACCCGGCCCGCGAGCTGATGTGGGGATCGCCAGGCTCGCTGCTGGCCGCGGCGCTGATGCATCGCGAGACCGGCGACGAACGCTGGGCCGTGTCATTCCGCCGCATCGCGCGGCGCCTGAAGGAACAGCTCTCCTGGTCGGAACGGCAGTCCTGCCACTACTGGGAGCAGGACCTGTACGGTCGCCGCGTGCGCTACATCGACGCCGTGCACGGCTTCGTCGCCACCGCCCGCGCGCTGCTGATGGGTCGCCACCTGTTGCCGGACGCGGAGGCGCAGGAGTGGCTGCGCATCATCGAGACCACGGTGGCCAACACCGCCATCCGCGAGGACGGCCGCGCCACCTGGCCCTGCGGCGCCGACGAGCCGCCGGGGACGCCGCAGAAATGGCTGATGCAGTACTGCCACGGAGCACCGGGCTTCGTGGTGTGCCTGGCCGACCTGCCGGGCAGCGTGCTCGACCCCCTGCTGGCGGAGGCCGGCGAGGCCACCTGGGCCGCCGGCCCGCTGGCCAAGGGCTCGAACCTGTGCCACGGCACCGCCGGCAACGCCTACGCCTTCCTCGTGCTGCACGCGCGCACGGGGGACGCCCGCTGGCGCGAGCGCGCACGCGCCTTCGCGATGCACGCGATCGCGCAGTTCGAGGAGGAGGCGGCGCGCACCGGACGCCTGCGCCACTCGCTGTGGACGGGCGACATCGGGCTGGCGATCTTCCTGTGGGACTGCCTGCGCGGGCAGGCGCGGTTCCCGACGCTCGATGTCTTTTTCTAGCCCCGTTCCACGCGATAGCGCTCGAACATCACGCCCGCGAACGGCGCCTGCACCGTCTGCGTCAATGCGAAGCCGGCAGCGAGGAACACCAGCCGGCTGAACGGCGTCGCCCATGCGGCGAAGCGGGTCGCGCCCTCGTGCTCGCCGCGCTGCAGCGTGCGCCGGAGCATCGCGCCGCCGAGCCCGCGTCGCGTCATCGCCGGCGTGACGTACAGCGCATGCACCTCGCGCAGGTCGCCCTCGCGGCTCGCGCCGCAGAAGCCCAGCGCGCGACCGTCACCCAGGCGCTCGGCGATCCAGGTGTCGGCGTGGAGGATGTAGTCGCGGAACGCCGGTGCGTCCTCGGCGAACGAGGCCCAGGCGCGGGCCTGTTCGGGCGTGTAGACGAGCGGGCCCAGCCGCAGCGCGGCGTCGCGGTACAACGCGGCGAGCACGGCGACGTCCGCGCCGGTCGCGGGCCGCCACACGAAGGGGATCTGCGACATCGCGCCGCCGTCAGCTGAACAGGCGCCGCGCGCCGGTCGAGCCGGCGGCCAGGTCATGCGCGGACAGCGCCTCGTAGAGCCGCGTGAGCTCGGCGTGGATGGCCGAGAACGCGTGCAGCGTGATCGCCTGGCCCTGGTCGTCGACGATGGCGGCGTCGAGGTCGTCGGCCAGCTTGCGCGCCGCACCGTGCCACGCCGCGAACGGCTCGGCCAGCTCCTCGGTCTGCGCGACGTCCAGGCCCAGGGAGAGTTCGCGCACGGCCGCGTGGCCGGGGTCGTCGGCCAGCGCGGCCTGGGCGTCGAAGCCCAGCACCAGCACCGGCGGCGCGCCCTCCTCCACGGCCGGCAGCACCAGGCGGCCCGGCACCGAACCCGGCACGAAGCCGTGGCGCTGGGCGACCTGCTGCAGGTAGCCCACCGACCACGCCACGGAGTTGGCACGCAGCAGGGCCACCAGCTGCGCATCGTGCTGGCTCGCGAAGGCGTCGAGCTCGCGGGCGCGGGCCACGGTCTCGAGCATGTCGGGCAGGTCGGTGGACGCACCGATGGCCTGGGCGAAGGCCTCGAGCTTCTGCACGAACTCGGAGAACTCGATCTCGTTCAACGGGCCGTTGCGGTTGGCCATCTGCACGCCGGCCTGGAACTCGCCGTAGCGCGCGTTGGCGACGATGGTCTCCCATTCGCCGGTCTCGCTGTTGAGGCCCTCGATGAAGAACGGCTTGGTGCCCGCGCGGTTGGCGCCGGGCAGGTGCGGCAGCACGCCCTCGCCCGCGATGGGCGCGTCGACGCTCAGGGTGGCGATGGCGTCGATCAGCGCGTCCAGGCGCACGGATCGGCGTGCCGGCGACAGGCGGCCGTCGGGCCGCGCGGGCGCGACGGAAGGTGGGCCGCCTTCGCCGGTCGGCTCGGGTTCGGCATCCAGCGCGGGCTCGCGTCGCGCGCCCGGCTCGTCGCCCACCACCACGTTGAGGCCGCCGGCGCGCCTGGCGATGCGGCGCGCCCGCCACAGCCCCTGCACGACGATGCCCGCCAGCACGAGCACGGCCAGCACGATGAGGGCGGTGGTGAGGTTCGGATGCATGGTCACCCGCGCGGTCAGACGGCCTCGGCCATGGACAGCGCGGCTTCCATGTCGACCGCCACGATGCGCGACACGCCCTGCTCCTGCATGGTGACGCCGATCAGCTGCTCGGCCATCTCCATCGCGATCTTGTTGTGCGAGATGAACAGGAACTGCGTGCCCTTGAACGACATCTCGTTGACCAGCTTGGCGTAGCGCTCGGTGTTGGCGTCGTCCAGCGGCGCGTCCACCTCGTCCAGCAGGCAGAACGGCGCCGGGTTGAGCATGAAGATGGCGAACACCAGCGCGATGGCCGTGAGCGCCTTCTCGCCGCCCGACAGCAGGTGGATGGTGGAGTTCTTCTTGCCCGGGGGCTGAGCCATCACCTGCACGCCGGCGTCGAGGATCTCGTCGCCGGTCATCACCAGCCTGGCCTGACCGCCGCCGAACAGGCTCGGGAACATGCGGCCGAACTGCTCGTTGACCAGGTTGAAGGTCTTCATCAGCAGGTCGCGCGTCTCGAGGTCGATCTTGTGGATCGCGCCTTCCAGCGTGCCGATGGCGTCGTTCAGGTCGGCGGTCTGCGCGTCGAGGAAGGTCTTGCGCTCGCGCGCCGAGACCAGCTCGTCGAGCGCGGCCAGGTTCACCGCGCCGAGCGCGTTCACCTCGCGGCCGATGCGGTCGATCTCGGTCTGCAGGCCGTGCAGCTTCACGCCGCCTTCCTCGATGCCCTTGCCCAGTGCCTCCAGGTCGACCTCGGCCGCCACGAGCTGCTCCATGTACTGCGCGCCGCCCAGCTGCGCGGCCTGTTCCTCCAGCTGCAGCTTGGTGATGGCGTCGCGCAGGGGCTGCAGGCTGCGCTCGAATTCGAGGCGCTGCTCGTCGGCCCGGCGCAGCTGCGCGGACAGGTCGTCGTACTCGGTGCGCGTGACGGCCAGCGCGGCCTCGCGCGTGGACCGGATGGCCAGCGCGTCCTGCAGGCCCGCGCCCGCCGCCTGGTCGTTGAACGAATCGAGCTCCAGCGTGAGCTGCTCGCCGGCCTGGGTGTTGGTCTGCACCTGCTGGTCGGCGGTCTCGATGGCGCGTTGCAGCTCGCCCTGGCGCGCCGACAGCGCGCGGGTGTGGAACTGCGCCTCCTGCGCGCGGCGCTCGAGCGCGCGCAGTTGCTCGCGCGCGTCCGACAGCTTGCGCTCGGCGGCGATCACGCCTTCCTCGAGGTCGGCCTGGCGTTCCTGGGTCTCGGCCAGTTGCAGGTCGAGCTCCTCGAAGCGGGCCTCGCCGGTCATGCGGCGTTCGATCAGGCCTTCGTCCTGCGCGTCGATCTCGGCGAGCTCGTCCTCCAGCTGCGTGCGGCGCGTGGTGGCGGCCTCGGCCTGCGACGACAGGCGCAACAGTTCGACGTGCAGCTCGTGCGCGCGGGTCTGCGCGTCGGAGGCCTCGCGGCGCACCGACTGCAGGCGTTGCGCGGCGTCGGTGTACTGCGCCTCGAGGCGGATCAGCGCGGCGCGCGCCTCGTCGGTGATCATCACCTGGGCCTTGGACTCGCGCTCCAGGTGCTCGATCTCCTGCGCGCGACCCAGCATGCCGGCCTGCTCGGAATCGGGCGCGTAGAAGGCCACGGCGAACTGCGAGACGGCGTGGCCGTCCTTGGTCATGATGACCTCGCCGTGCGTCAGCTGGCCGCGCTGCGCCAGCGCCTCGTCCATGCCGGGCGCCGTGTAGACGCCCTCCAGCCAGTCGTTGAGCAGCGCCTGCAGGCCGGCGTCGTTCAGCCTGAGCAGGTCGGACAGCCGCGGCAGCGTGCGATGCGTGTTGGCGATGGCACCCTGCGGCGGCGAGTAGAACGCGAGCTTGGCCGGCGGCGCGTCGCCGACGAAGGCGCGCACGATGTCGAGGCGGCCCACCGACAGCGCGTTGAGGCGTTCGCGCAGCGCCGACTCCAGCGCCGTCTCCCAGCCGCTCTCGATGTGCACCTTGGTCCACAGGCCGGCCAGCCCGTCGAGGCCGTGCCTGGCCAGCCACGGTATCAACTTGCCCTCGGTCTGCACCTTCTCCTGCAGCGCGCGCAGCGCCTCCAGGCGGGCCGTGAGGTCGGCCTGGCGCGACTGGTCGCGATTCAGCACCTCCTGCTGCGTGCGGCGCTGCTCGTCGAGCTCGGGCACCGCCTCGCTGACCTCGGCCAGGCGGGCCTCGATCTCGTCCTTGGCCTCGTCGGCCGCGGCGGTGCGCGCCTTCAGCTCCCCGAGCTTCTGCAGGTCGGGCGTGGCCAGTTGCTGGCGCTCGGCGGCCAGGCGCTCGCGCCGGCTGCGCAACGCGCGCGCCTGCTCCTCGATGCTGCGGCTCTCGGCGGCCAGCACCTGGATCTGCTGCTGCACCTGCGTGACCTCGCCGCGCTGGCCGCTGGTGCGCGCCTGCGCCATGCGCACGGCCTCCTCGAAGTCGGGCAGGCGCAGGCCTTCCTCCTCGGCCTGGGCCGCGAGCAGCTCGGCCTGTTCGGCGGCGCCGGCGATCTGCTCGGCGTTGCCTTCCAGCTCCAGCCGCGCCTGCTCCTGGCGGTCGACCCATTGCGCGTTCTGCGCCTGCAGCTCGGCCAGGCGCTGCTCGGCGCGCTGGCGACCCTCGACGACGTAGCGGATGCGCTCCTCGAGCCGGCTCACCTCCAGCTGCGCCTGGGCCAGCTCGCCCTGCGACGCGTGCAGGCGATCGGACGACGCGTAGTGCGCGACGCGCACCTCTTCCAGCTGGGCCTCGACGTGGCGCAGTTCGGCCATGCGCGACTCGAGCGCGTTGGTCGATTCGAGCACCGCCAGCTTCACGCGGTCGGCCTCGGTGGACGCGTCGCGGTGCTTGAGGAACCACAGCTGGTGCAGCTTGGTGGTGCCCTGCTCCTGCAGCGTCTTGTACTTCGTGGCCACCTCGGCCTGGCGCTCGAGCTTCTCGAGGTTGTTGTTGAGCTCGCGCAGGATGTCGTCGACGCGCAGCAGGTTGTCGCGCGTGTCCTTCAGCCGGTTCTCGGTCTCGCGGCGGCGTTCCTTGTACTTGGACACGCCCGCGGCCTCTTCCAGGAACAGGCGCAGCTCCTCGGGACGCGACTCGATGATGCGGGCGATGGTGCCCTGGCCGATGATGGCGTAGGCGCGCGGCCCCAGGCCGGTGCCGAGGAACACGTCCTGCACGTCGCGCCGGCGCACCGGCTGGTTGTTGATGAAGTAGCTGGAGCCGCCCTCGCGCGTGAGCACGCGCTTGACCGCGATCTCCGAGAACTGGTTCCACGGGCCGCCGGCGCGCGCCGACTCGTTGTTGAACACCAGCTCGACGCTGGCGCGGGCCGCGGGCTTGCGCGAGCCGGAGCCGTTGAAGATGACGTCGAGCATCGACTCGCCGCGCAGCTCGCTCGCCTTGCTTTCGCCCAGCACCCAGCGCACCGCATCCATGATGTTGGACTTGCCGCAGCCGTTGGGCCCGACGACGCCGACGCGCTGGCCGGGCAACTGGAAGGTGGTCGGATCCGCGAAGGACTTGAACCCGGAAAGCTTGATCGAATTAAGCCGCATGAACGGTGGTGCGCCTGGTGGGCACGTCGAGGAGCGGTTTCAGTCCGCGCGCCGGCGCTGGAGGCCTCCGGCGGTCGATTTGAGTTGCGCTAACGTGTTGATTTATAAGAGTTTTCTTCGCGACAGCCGAGTGCCTGCGAGCACCCCTGCGGACACGGGAAACGGCCTGGGATGATACCATCGCGCCCCTGCCCCTTCGCCGACCGGACGCCGGTCGCGACCCCCAAGAAACACGCATTGCCACCCTCGTGTGGCGAAGGCAAGCCATGGCCAAGAAGACTCCCGCCTCCCCCGTCGCCACCCCCTCGTCCAAGCCGGCCAAGGCCGCCCCGAAGTCGGCCGTGAAGGTCGGTGCGCGCGACATGCCGCCCAACCCGCCCACGGCGCCCAGCAAGGAGCTGCACGTCTTCGCGAACCCGTCGTCGGGCCGCGACTACGTGATCCAGTTCCAGATCCCCGAGTTCACCTGCAACTGCCCGCTGACCGGCCAGCCCGACTTCGCGCACTTCACCATCGACATGATCTGCGACGAGCTGTGCATCGAGCTCAAGAGCCTGAAGATGTACATGTGGAGCTACCGCAACGAGGGCTCGTTCCACGAGAAGGTCACCAACACCATCCTCGACGACATCGTGGCCGCCGCCCGGCCGCGCTTCGCCCGCATCACGGCCAAGTGGTACGTGCGCGGCGGCATCTACACCAACGTCGTGGTGGAGCACCGCAAGAAGGGCTGGGTGCCGGCGCCGCGCGTCGACCTGCCGTCCGTGGCCACGCTGGGCCAGGCCACGGGCCTGCTCTGATGCCGAAATACGCCGCCGATCCCGTCGTGGTGCGCCAGGCGTACCAGAAGTACGACGTGTTCGTCCGCAAGAGCGAGATCGACGGCCACGGCGTGTTCGCGGCGGAGATGATCCCGGCGCGGCTCAAGATCGGCGAGATCCGCGGCGAGGCCATCACGTGCGCCGAGGGCCGGCGCCGCGCGGCCTCGCTGCAGCGGATCATGATCGTCGAGATCTCGCCGCGCACCGCCATCGACGCGTCGAAGTCCACCGACCCGATGCGCTTCACCAACCACTCGTGCCAGGCCAACGCCCGGCTGGCGATCATCGCCGGCCGCATCGAGTTCTATGCGCTGCGCGCCATCGAGCCGGGCGAGGAGATCACGGTGAACTACGGCGAGACGCACCACGAGGGCAAGCTGCGCTGCCGCTGCGGCGCGCCCAACTGCATCGGGAAGCTGTGAGCCCCCACGCTCGCTGGCGCTCGCTGCCCCCCCGAGGGGGCCGGCCGCGAGCGGCCCGGCAGAGCCGGATCCGCCGCTCCCTTGGACTTCGCTTGCAACGTTTGAGCGGCAGCGCCGGGGCCGAACGCGCCTCAGCGCTCGACGAGTCTCACAGCGGCAGCTTCGCGATCGCGCGCAGCTGCTTGGCGAGCTTCTTCTTGTCGATGCCCCCACCGGCCTGCGCCACGAGCAGCGTGTGCAGCTCGGGGATCGTGCCCGCGCGCGGCGCCGCGCGCATGAGGATCTCGGAAGCCATCTCGCCGAAGTGCGCCGACAGCACGCGCATGACGCGGCGCAGGGCCTCGGCCGGGATGCCGACGCCGTCGCCGGCAATCGGCAGCTCGAGGTCGGCGTGGTCGTTCTCGGCCGCGCCGTTGGGCAGCATGCGGTCGCGCACCGACATCGGCTGGGTGACCGGGCCGCTGATGACGATGCCGCCCCGCTCGGCCACGGGGCCGTCGCTGGGGAAGGTCATCAGCGTCGGGATCGTGACGCTGGGCGGCGGCGCGCGGCGCGAGTACGGCACCGGCGGCGGCTCGGAAGCCGCGGAATCGGCGGCGGCGTTCAGCGCCTTGGTGGCGGCGGCGGCGGCCGACACCACCGAGGCGCGGCGGTCGCGCTCAACCTGGTGGCGCAGCGCCGCGGCATAGCCTTCGTCGTTGGCGACGAGATCGGACGCGAGCTCGCTGTCGGGGCGATCGCCGGGGCCGGGCACCGGAGCGACGCGGTGGGCCCAGGGATCGTGCGACGGCATCGAGAGCAGGCTGTCGGGAATGGCGATGGTGAGCGTGGGCACGGCGGTGGCCGCCGGGCCGCTGGGCGCCGTGCGCGCGGAGCGCGTGGGCAGCTCGCCGAGCATGGGCGCGACCGTGGCGGACGCCGGGGCGCCGGAATCGAGCGTGACCACGCCCGTGCCGTGCTCGGGCAGGCGGATCTGCGTGGCGTCGCGCAGCGCGTCGCGGAATTCGGCGGCGCTGGCGAAGCGCTGGCTCGGGTCGAGGCGCAGCGCGCGCGAGACGACGGCGTCGAACACCGGCGGGCGTTGTGCCTCGGCGATGGTGCTGGGCAGCCGCAGCGTGCCGGCCAGGGCGTCGGCGGCGGTGTCCACCAGCGAGTTGCTGTACGGATCGCGGCCCACCAGCATGCGGTAGAGGATGGCGCCGGCGGCGTAGATGTCGACGCGGTGGTCGATCAGGCGCCCCGACTGGTATTCGGGGGCGACGCCGGCGGCCGCGCCGCTGCGGCCCTCGGTGCGCGCCAAGCCGAAGTCGGACACCTTCACGAGCCCGGCGTTGGTGATGAGCACGTTGCTGAGCTTGACGTCGCCGTGGCGTACGCCCACGGCGTGGGCGCACTCGAGCGCCTCCAGCAGCTGGTCCATCACCTGCAGCAGCGCGGCCTGCGGCGGCAAGGGCGTCACCGACAGCCATTGCGCCAGGTTGAGCCCGGCCACGTGCTCCATCGCGATGAAGGCCCGGCCGTCGGCCTCGTCGACCTGGTGGATGCTGACGATGCCGGGGTGGTTGATGCGGGAGACGGCCGTGGCCTGCTCGCCCAGGCGTGCGGCGAATGCGCGCGCGGCGCGCGAGTCGACGGGCAGGTTGAGGTGGAGCGACTTCACGGCGACGACACGCTGCAGCGATGCGTCGAACGCCTTGTAGACGATGCCGCTCACGCCTTCGCCGATGACTCCGGTGATCCGGTATTTGCCTATCTTTTCAGGCGCGTTCATCACGATGGTCACTTTGTCCTCTCCACTTCATCCGGACGCCGGACCCGCCCATTGTGGCCGGCGAGCGCCCGTTGTCGAGTCGGAAAAACAGCCGGCGGCTCCCCCCAGCGGCGACGCGGCACGTGTCGTCCGGGTTGAGTTCCGTGGGTAGTAACCCTCAGGGGTACTGCGTAGGAGCGCGTCTGTTCGAAGCATTCTCTCACGCGACTGTTCATGTTGCAGTGCGGCACGTCATTTGCTGACCCCTCCTGGTCATCGCTTCGACGTTGCAGCGCCACGGCTTAGCCGCCAGACGCAACAGCATCGACAACTTGTTTCAGCGGCCCCCGGTACGAGGCGACCTTCGATGAATTTTCCCGCCACCCGGCCGCCCCGATGCAGGCATGCCGGCTGCCCCGACCCGGCTTGGCCGCGCCCGCGACGCCGCTCACACCATTTGCCGAGGAGACGTTCATGAACCGCACGATCCCGCTGACCCTGGCCCTGGTGGCCGCCCTGGCCGCGCAGGTCGGCTGCAGCAAGAAGGAGGACGTCGCCACGCCGCCGGGCGATGCCGCCGCCAGCGCGTCGGGCAGCATGACGGCCGGCTCGGCCGCGATGGGCAGCACCAGCGGCGGCGCGGACGCCGCCTCGGCGGCGGCCAGCGACGCCGCGGCAGCCGCAAGCCACTGATCCGCGGCGGCCCGACCAACGAAAAGGCCGCCCTGGAGGCGGCCTTTTGCTTGCACCTGCCGAAGCTCACTGAAGCGTCGGCGTGATGCCTTCCCATTGCCCGTCCGGACCCGGCACCCACAGCTCGGTCGGACGCGGCGCCTTCCTGTCGGGCACGGGCTGGCTCGCGGGCCAGTTCAGGTCCTCGACGAAGGACGCGTATCGACGCGCGCCGCGTGAGATCGCGGGCGGGCGGACGGTGGTACGGTTTGCGGCAAGCGGGTTCATCGGAAAAGGCTCCAGGCTGCGCCGGCGACACCGTGTCGCCGATCGTGCCCGGGCCGCCATCTCCAGCGGTGGCCCGGGTGCCCGGTCCGGAGCAAGCCGCAGTCCCATCCGGCGCGTCAGAACGACTTCGTCACGCTCGCGTAGATGCTGCGCCGCGGGCCGAACTGCGGCGCGCCCACGCCGATGCCGGTGCCGTCGCGCAGCTCGTAGACGTGGTCGAACACGTTGAGCACCGACAGCCGCCCTTCCACCTTGCCGAGCGCGCCGCCGAAGTCCCACGCCTGCGACAGCGAGGCGTTGACCTGCGTGTAGCTGGGCAGGTGCCCGGAATTGGCGAAGCCGCTGCGCAGGCCGCTGCCGAACAGCGCGTCGGCGCCCAGCGTGGTCTGCGACGCGAAGCGGTACGACGCGCCGGCCGAGGCCGTCACCGCCTGGTCGTGGTCCAGGTGAACCCAGTGCGTCGCGATGTAGTCGATCTCGGCAGGGTCGAAGTTGAACTGGCCCGTCACGATCTGCTTGCCTTGCGCGCGCGAGAACGCGAGGTTGCCGTAGGCGGAGAACGCATCGCGCTTCCAGTTGGCCGTGAGCTCCAGCCCGCGCACGCGGCCCTTGGCGTAGTTGAAGGCCGAGTAGATCAGCGCGTTGCCGAACTGGCCCTCGTCCTGCAGGTTGCGCACCTCGCGGTCGTAGGCGTCCAGGCCCAGCGACAGGTTGGGCGTCGCGTCCCAGGCCAGGCCGGCGTCGAAGTAGTTCGAGCGCTCCGACTTCACGGCCGTGTCGGCGTCCGACGGCAGCGCGTTGGTGGTGCCGGCGAACTTCGCCACCGAGGTGGTGTCGATCTTCTCGGTGGGCGGCGGCGTGAAGTAGCGCGCGAAGCCGGCGTGCACCCGCAGCGTGGCGCTGGCGTCGAACACCACGCCGATGCGCGGGCTCAGCTGGTGCTCCTTCACCACCGTGTCGACGTTGTCGTAGCGCGCGCCGTAGTTGACCGTCAGCCCCTTCACCGGCTGCCATTCGTCCTGCAGGTAGACGCCCCACAGGTTGCCGTGCAGGGTCGTGTCGTCGGTGATGGAGATCGGCGTCGTGCTGGTCTGGTTGCCGTTGGCGTCGGCCGGGAACACCGACGAGACGTTGCCGACGTCGAACTTCTCGTGCTGGAAGAACAGGCCGCCGCGCAGCGTGTGCGTGTTGGCCAGCGCATAGCTGGAGTCGAGCTGCAGGCCGTCGGCGGTGTTCTTGCGCTTGACGTCGGCGGCGATGCCGTTGAACACGAGGTCGCCGACGGGGTCGGGCGTGTAGTGGACGTCGGTCTCGCGGTGGAACGCCGACACCTGGTAGTCGAGCGCGTCGCCGAGGTGGCCCTGGTAGGACAGCACCTCGAAGCTGTTGCGCTCGCGCTGGCGGGCGTCGAGCGTGGCGGAGTCGACCGTCGGGTCGCCCACCAGCGAGTAGCTGGGCGTCTGGCCGGGCACGTCCGGGATCTCGAAGCGGCTGTTGGACACGCCGAACATGAAGTTCAGGCGGCTCGAGTCGTCGAGCAGGTACGAGACCGTGCCGAAGCCCTTGGCCTGCTGCGTCTTGTCGTGCAGCGCATCGCGCGAGGACGTCGGGTTCTCGATGCCCATGTTGTCGCGCAGCACCGAGCCGGTGAGGTAGTAGCTGATCGGGCCATGGGTGCCGGCGATCTCGCCGCTCTCCTCGTTGTGGCCGTTGCTGCCGCCGGTGTAGCTGACGCTGCCGCTGTTGCCTTCGGCCGGGGCCTTGGTCTTGATGTCCACCACCGCCGCGGTGCGGTAGCCGTACTGGGCGGGCAGCGCGCCGGTGAGCACGTCGATGTCGTCGGCGAAGCGCGTCTCCAGCGACTGGCCGAAGCCGCTGATGGCCTCGGGGATGACGACGCCGTCGATGCGGTACTGCACGTTGGCGTGGTCGCCGCGCACGTGCAGCTGGCCGTACGAGTCCTGCACGACGCCCGGCGCCTGCAGCACCACCTGGTTCAGCGGCGTGGCCTGGCCCAGCGGCAGCGCGGCGATGTCGGCCTCGCCGAACTTGTAGACGTTGCTGCCGGTGTCGGGCGACAGGCCGTTGCGCGCGGCGTCGAGCTTCTGGCGCACGGCGTCGATGACGACGGTCTGCGCAGGAGCCGCGGCCGAGGCCACGACGGTCCTGGCATAGGGCGGCGAGGAGGCCGCGGCCGCGGGCGCGGGGGCCTCGTCGGCGAACACGGAAAGGGAGACGGACAGGGGTGCTGAAAGAACGAGCGCGCGCGCCACGTTCCGGTGCTTGAAGCCGAACATGTGAGGAATCCTCTGGAAATCGAATGCAGGCGACCACGCGCGGGAGTGCGCGCACGCGCACGCAGGCAGGGCCGACGCGCGCGGGTCAGGTGACTGGCGGAAGTCTCAGAGGAACGTGGGCGGACCGCGGCTGCGGGCCGTGGGTGCATCGGCCGCGATGAACGCGGGCGCCTCGTTGGCCGGCACCTGGAAGCTGAAGCTCAGCAACGCAGGCGGGATCACGTGCGCCGTGACGGCGCCGGCCAGGTGCGCGAAGGCCAGGCAAGCCTCGCACTGCAGGTCGCCCGGCTGGTGCCCGGTCGAACCCGGACCCTGGGCTCCCCCGGAGGTGAGCTCGGTCAGGTGGCTGAGCTCGTGCATCACCGCGCCCTGCTGCGAGAGCAGGAACACGAAGGGCAGCAGGAGGGACAGCAGCAGCTTGCGCATGGAGGAAACGATTATCACCGCAACGCCCGTGCCGCGGCTGGCCGGGGACATCGGCGCCGGTGTCAGCGCAGAATCGCCCCATGAGCGACCACGACCCCGCCCCGGACGCCACCGCCCGCCGCTGGACCCTCGTCAGCGCCGTGCTGGGCTCCAGCATGGCCTTCATGGACGGCACGGTCGTCAACGTGGCGTTGCCGGCGATCCAGCGCGGCTTCGACGCCAGCGGCGCCGACGCGCAGTGGATCATCGAGTCCTATGCCCTGTTCCTCGCCGCGCTGCTGCTGGTGGGCGGCGTGCTCGGCGACCGCTTCGGCCGCAGGCGGGTGTTCCTCGTCGGCGTGGTCGTGTTCACGGCCAGTTCGGCGGTGTGCGCCGCGGCGCAGGGCACCGGCCAGTTGATCGCGGCGCGCGCGCTGCAGGGCATCGGCGCCGCGCTGCTGGTGCCGGGCAGCCTCGCGCTGCTGGGCGCCAATTTTCCGGAATCCGGGCGGGGCCGAGCCATCGGCACGTGGTCGGCGTTCAGCGGCATCACGGCCGCCATCGGGCCGGTGGTGGGCGGATTCCTCGTCGACCACTTCTCGTGGCGCTGGGCCTTCCTGCTCAACGTGCCGATCGGCGTCGTGCTGGTGCTGGCCTGCCTGGCCAAGGTGCCCGAGAGCCGCGGGGCCGCCTCCCCGGGCGGACTCGACCTCGCGGGCGCGGTGCTGGCCACACTGGGCCTGGCCGGCATCGTGTTCGCGCTGATCGAGGCGCCCACGCGCGCCGGCCACGAGGGCGTGGTGGTGGCCGCCGGGTCGCTGGGGATCGCGGCGCTCGCGGCGTTCCTCGCGTGGGAGGCGCGGGCGCGCGACCCGATGCTGCCGCTCGCGCTGTTCCGCAACCGCGACTTCGCCGGCGCGAACCTGCTCACGCTGCTGCTGTACGCCGCGCTCGGCGGCGGGCTCTACTTCGTCCCGCTGAACCTGATCCAGGTGCAGGGCTGGGGCGCCACCGCGGCCGGCGCCGCGCTGCTGCCCTTCGTGGCCATCATGTTCGCGCTGTCGCGCGCGGCCGGCATCCTGGCCGACCGCGTCGGCACGAAATGGGCGTTGGTGGCCGGCCCCTCGATCGCCGCCGCCGGCTTCGCCCTGTTCGCCCGGCCGGGCGTCGGCGGCGACTACTGGACGACCTTCTTTCCCGCCGTCTGCGTGCTGGGCCTGGGCATGACGATCACCATCACGCCCCTGACCACCACCGTGATGAACGCCCACGGCCAGGCGCTGGCCGGCACGGCCTCGGGCGTGAACAACGCGGTGTCGCGTGCCGCCGGCCTGCTGGCCATCGCTGCGCTGGGCGTCCTGCTCGCCCGGGTCTTCGACGTCCGCCTGCACGCGGCGCTGGCCGACGCGCGCCTGCCGCGCGACCTGGCCGACGCCCTCTGGCAGCAGCGCCACAAGCTGGCCGCCATCGCGCCGCCCGCGAGCGCTGCACCAGATGTCGCGCGGCAGGTGCACGTCCTGGTCGGCAACGCCTTCGTGGCCGGCTTCCGCGCCGCGATGCTCGCCAGCGCCGCCCTGGCGCTGGCGAGCTCGCTGAGCGCGGCCTGGCTCATTTCAGCGCGTCCACGCGCCGCCCAACCGAAAGACCCTGCTCCATGATCACTGACACCTACGACGCCATCGTCATCGGCAGCGGCCAGGCGGGTCCCGCGCTGGCCGTGCACCTCGCCGGCCATGGCTGGAAGACGGCGCTGGTCGAGCGCGGCGAGCTCGGCGGCACCTGCGTCAACAACGGCTGCACGCCCACCAAGACGCTGGTGGCCAGCGCCCGCGCGGCCTGGGTCGTGCGCCATGCCGCGGACTTCGGCGTGACGGTGGCCGGCCCAGTCGGCGTCGATTTCGCCGCGGTGCGCGAACGGATGATGGCGGTGGTGCAGGGTTCGCGCGACAGCCTGGGCAAGTGGGTCGCCGACACGCCCGGACTGGCGCTGGTACGCGGCGAGGCGCGCTTCACCGCCCCCGACGCGGTGCGCGTGGGCGAGCGCACGCTGCGGGCGCCGCGCATCTTCCTCAACGTCGGCGCGCGGCCCGTCGTGCCCGGCTGGATCGCGGCGTCGGGCGCGCCCTTCCTCACCAGCGAATCGCTGATGGCGCTGGCCGAGCTGCCCAGGCATCTCGTGATCCTGGGCGCCGGCTACATCGCGCTCGAATACGCGCAGGTGTTCGCGCGCTTCGGCTGCGCGGTGACCATCGTGGAGCACGGCGATCGCCTGCTGCCGCGCGAGGACGACGAGGTGGCCGTGGTCGTGCGGAACGTGCTCGAGCGCGACGGCGTCGTCTTTCGCATCGGCGCGAGCGCCACCGCGCTGCGCCGCGACGGCGCGGGCATCGCGCTCACCGTCGACGGCGCCGACCTCGCGGGCAGCCACCTGCTCGTGGCCGTCGGCCGCCAGCCCAACGTGGAGGCGCTGGATCTCGACCGCGCGGGCATCACCCGTGACGCGCACGGCGCGCTGCAGGTGGACGACCAGCTGCGCACCAGCGTGCCGGGCATCTGGGCGCTGGGCGACGTGAACGGTCGCGGCGCGTTCACCCACACCTCGTACAACGACTACGAGATCGTCGCCGCCAACCTGCTGGACGACGACCCGCGCAGCGTGCGCGACCGCGTGCCGGCCTACGCGCTGTACACCGATCCGCCGCTGGCGCGCATCGGCCTGTCGCGCGCCGGTGCGCGGGCCTCGGGCAAGCGCGTGCTGGTGGGCCACCTGCCGATGACCCGCGTGGGCCGCGCACGCGAACGCGGCGAGACCGACGGCTTCATCGAGGCGCTGGTGGACGCCGACACGCAGCGCCTGCTCGGTGCGACACTGCTGGGCATCGAGGCCGACGAGGCCATCCACGCGCTGCTGGACGTGATGAGCGCCGGCCTGCCCTACACCGCCATCTCCCGCACGATGCACATCCACCCGACCGTCAGCGAACTGATCCCCACGATGCTGCAGTCGCTGAAGCCCCTTGACCTTGAATGAACGACGTCGACCGCTTCGAGGTGACGCTGCTGCCGTACGGCCTGCGCTTCCCGGCGCGCGCCGACGAGTCGCTGCTCAAGGCGGCGCTGCGCGCGATGGCGCCGGTGCGCAGCTCGTGCCGCAACGGCACCTGCCGCACCTGCCTGTGCCGGCTGGAGAGCGGCGAGATCGCCTACGAGATCGAGTGGCCGGGCCTCACGCGCGAGGAGAAGGCCGAGGGCCTGGTGCTGCCTTGCGTGGCGCGGCCGCTGTCCGACGTCGTGCTCCGCTACGAGACTTAGTCCCCACGCCGACGCCGGCGCCAGCTTCGTCATAGAGTCGGCCGACGACACGAATCCACGGAGCGACGCCATGACACTGCAACGACGCAAGCTCGGCAGCCAGGGCCTGGAGGTCTCGGCCATCGGCCTGGGCTGCATGGGCATGAGCCAGTCCTACGGCCCGGCCGACGAGGCCGAGTCCATCGCCACGCTGCACCGCGCCATCGAGCTGGGCTGCAACTTCCTCGACACCGCCGAGGTGTACGGCCCGCTGACCAACGAGGCGCTGCTGGGCCGGGCGCTGAAGGGCCGGCGCCACGAGGTGACGCTCGCCACCAAGTTCGCGTGGAAGTTCAAGGATGGCAAGCAGGTGGCCGGCGCGCGCGCCAGCAGCCCGGCCGACATCCGCGCCGCCGTCGAGGGCTCGCTGCAGCGCCTGGGCACCGACCACATCGACCTGCTGTACCAGCACCGCATCGACCCGCAGGTGCCGGTGGAGGAGATCGCCGGCACCGTGGGCCAGCTCGTCAAGGAAGGCAAGGTGCGCTTCTTCGGCCTGTCCGAGGCCGGCGTCGCCAACATCCGCAAGGCCCACGCGGTGCATCCGGTGACCGCGCTGCAGAGCGAATACTCGCTGTGGGAACGCAACCTGGAGAGCGACATCATCCCCGTGCTGCGCGAGCTGGGCATCGGCCTGGTGCCGTTCAGCCCGCTGGGCCGCGGCTTCCTCACCGGCGAGGTCAAGCGCGCGGAAGACCTGCCCAAGGACGACTTCCGCCACGACGACCCGCGCTACCAGGGCGCCAACTTCGACGCCAACGTGGCCGCGGCGCGCAAGGTGCGCGAGATCGCCGAGTCGCTGGGCGCGACGCCGGGCCAGGTGGCGCTGGCCTGGGTGCTGGCGCAGGGCGACGACATCGTGCCGATCCCCGGCACCAAGCGGCGCAAGTGGCTGGAGGAGAACGTCGCCGCCGCGGCGCTGAAGCTCACGCCCGAGACCGTCGCGGCGCTCGGCGAGGCGCTGGCGCCGGATCGCATCGCGGGCCAGCGCTACTCGGCCGAGCGCATGGCGATGGTCGACCGCTGACGGTCTACAGCGAGAAGCGGTACGTCAGCCCCGCCATCCACTGGCGGTTGACCTTGCGCGCGTCGACGCTGCGCTGCCAGCCGGCGTCCAGGTCCAGCCCGGGTCGCGCCGTCCAGATCGCGCCGGCCAGCAGCGAGCCCGGCCACGCGCGGCGATGCGGGTCGGGATCCTGGCCGAACCCGCCGTCGACGGTGAGGATCACGCGCTCGTTCAGGGCCTGCATCACGGCCGCCGACACATGGGCGACGCTCGCGCGCGTGCCCACTGCACGCGGCACGCGCGTGAAGCCCACGTTGGCGTGCACGGTGGTGGGCGAGTCGTCCCACGTGGCCACCAGCAGCGCGTGCTCCGACCACTGGCCGTGCGGCAGGCCCAGGCCCTTCTGGCTGGTGGGTGCCTGCGCGCCGGCGCGGATCGCGAGCGACCACGGGTCGCTGCCCCAGAAGCGCCACTTGGCGTCGATGTTGGTGTCGCCGGCACCCGAGACGGCCGGCTGCGCGGAGGCGTGCAGCCACACGAACGAGGGCTGCACGATCGCGTCGAGCGTTGGCGCCAGGCCCACCGAAACCTGCGGCTGGTACGTCGCCAGCGTCGTCGAGTCGAAGCGGGCGCGCGCGAAGCCGTTCTCGATCTCGACGTTGCCCGCGCCCTGCGTGCCGGTGTCCTCGGTCTGCAGCGGGTGCGCGGCGAAGGCGCACGGCGCGGCCAGGGCCAGGACGAGGGGCAGCGGAGAGGCACGGACGGGCAAGGGACTTCTTTCGATCGGCGGCCGCACGGTGCCGTGCGGCGCCGGGCAGTCTGCCGGCGCACGGTGACAGCCGCGTGTCGGTTGTCACACGGGCGCCATGCCCGTTCGCGAGACTCGCCGCCATGACGATTCCCGCCCGACTCTGGCTGGCGCTGGCGCTCGCCGTCGCGGCCCGCGCCCAGGCCGCCGAGCCGCTGCACGGCGCCGGCGCCACCTTTTCCGCGCCCGTGGTCGAGGCCTGGTCGGACGCCTACGCGCGCGCCTCGGGCACCGCCGTGCGCTACGACCCGATCGGCTCGGGCCTGGGCATCGAGCTGGCCAGCCGCGGCCAGGTGGACTTCGGCATGACCGACGCGCCGCTGCCGCCCGAGCGCCTCGCCGCGAGCGGCCTGCGCCAGTTCCCCGTGGTCATCGGCGCCGTGGTGCCGGTGGTCAACATCGGCGGCATCGCGCCCGGCCGGCTGGTGCTGGACGCCGCCGTGCTCAGCGCGATCTACCGCGGCGCCATCACGAACTGGCGCGATCCCGCGATCGCGGCGCTGAACCCGTCGCTGGCGCTGCCGGACGCGCGCATCACCGTCGTCCACCGCGCCGACGCCTCGGGCTCGACCTGGCTGTGGAGCCGCTGGCTGTCGGAGTCGGATCCGGCCTGGCGCGACCAGCTCGGCACGGGCACGACGCTCGCGTGGCCGGTCGGCGCGGAGGGCCTGGGCAACGAGGGCGTGGCGTCGCTGGTGCAGCGCACGCGCGCCGCCATCGGCTACGTGGCCTTCGCCTACGCCCGCCAGCACCACCTCAGCGATGTCGCCCTGCCCGCGCGCGACGGCCCGCTGGTGCGCGCCGGCCGCGCCAGCTTCGAGGCGGCCGTCGCGGCGGCGCACTGGCACGCGCCGTCCGACCTCGCCGGCGGCCTCACCAACGAGCCCGGCGCCCGCAGCTGGCCCATCGTCGGCGCGAGCTACGCGCTGGTGCCGGGTGCCGGCGACGTGCGTCGCGTCGACGCGTTCTTCGACTGGGCGCTGGCCGCTGGCGCGTCGATCGCGAACGACCTGGGCTACGTGGCGCTGCCGCCGGAGACGGCCGCGATGGTGCGGCAGCAGCTGCGTTGAGCGCCTACGCGTAGCCCAGCTTGCGCGCGTCCTGCAGCAGGTCGTGGCGGAAGTCGGGGTGCGCGATGGCGATGAGCGCCGCCGCGCGCTGCCGGGCCGACTTGCCGCGCAGCTGCGCCACGCCGTGCTCGGTGACGACGTAGTTGATGTCGTTCTTGCTCGTGCTCACGTGCGTGCCCGCGGCGAGCGTGGGCACGATGCGCGACACCGTGCCGCCCACGGCCGTGGACGGCAGCACGATGATCGCCTTGCCGCCGCGCGAGCGATTGGCCGCGCGCACGAAGTCGGACTGCCCGCCGGTGCCGGAATACGGGCGATGGGCCAGGCTCTCGGAGCCGCACTGGCCCAGCAGGTCGATCTGCAGCGTCGCGTTGATGGCGATGAGGTTGTCGTTGCGCGAGGCCAGCCCCGGGTCGTTGGTGAAGTCGACCGGGTGCATCTCGAGGGCGGGGTTGCGGTCCATGAAGCGGTGCAGCTTCGCCGAGCCGAGCGCGAAGGTGGCGATGGACTTGCCCGGCAGCCACGTCTTGCGCCGGTTGGTGACGGCGCCGCATTCGATCAGGCTCAGGATGCCGTCGCCCAGCATCTCCGTGTGGATGCCGAGGTCGTTCTTGCGCGCGAGCTGCATCACCACGGCGTCCGGGATGCCGCCGTAGCCGATCTGCAGCGTGGAGCCGTCCTCGATCATCTCCGCCACGTGGTGGCCGATGGCCTCCTGCACCGGGCCGATCGTCGGCAGCCCGACCTCGAGCACCGGATCCTCGCTCTCGACCAGCGCGGCGACCTGCGAGACATGGAGGTGGCAGTTGCCGTACGCGAACGGCACGTTCGGGTTGACCTCCAGCACCACGGCGCGCGCCCGGGCGACGGCCGCCATCGTGTAGTCGGCGCCCAGGCTCAGCGAGAACCAGCCGTGCGCGTCCATCGGGGAAGCCATGCTGAAGACGACGTCGGCGCCGATCTCGCCGCGCTCGATCATCTGCGGCACTTCGGAGAAGTAGTTCGGCGTGAAGTCGATCCAGCCCTCCTTGCCGCCGGTGCGGGTGGCGCCGCCGAAGAACAGCGCCACGTGCCGGACGTGATCGGTCGTCGCCGGATCGATGTAGTCGTACTTGCGCATCGCCAGGATCTGGGCGACGGTCACGTCGTGCCATTCGCGGCGCCGGCTGGAGAGCGCGGTCAGCAGCGCCGGCGGCTCGCCGACGCCGGTGGGCACGATGATGCGGTCGCCGTCGCGGACGCAGCCGACGGCCTCCAGGGCGGTCGCGCGCTTGCTCTTGTAGGTATCGGCAATGGACATGGTGCGTCTCCAGGGCGGCGACGCGGCGTCGCCGGGTTGTCAAGCCTGTTCAAGGCCCGCGGAAGGAGCGTTGCGGAGGATCAGGGCACGCCGCGCGTCTACGCCGTCGCCTGCCGCGCGAGCCGGAGTTCCTCGATCATCCGGTCGCGCATCACGAACTTCTGCGCCTTGCCGGTGACCGTCATCGGCAGCTCGTCGACGAAGCGCACGTAGCGCGGCACCTTGTAGTGCGCGATCTGGTCGCGGCAGAAGTCCTTGATCTCGTCCTCGACGCAGGTCTCGCCCGGCTTCAGCACGATCCAGGCGCACACCTCCTCGCCGTACTTGGCGTCCGGCACGCCGAACACCTGCACCGACTGCACCTTCGGGTGGCGGAACAGGAACTCCTCGATCTCGCGCGGATAGACGTTCTCGCCGCCGCGGATCAGCATGTCCTTCACGCGGCCGACGATGTTGCAGTAGCCGTCCGCGTCGATCGTGGCCAGGTCGCCGGTGTGCATCCAGCCGTCGACGACGGCCTGGCGCGTGCGCTCCTCGTCGCCCCAGTAGCCCTGCATCACCGAGTAGCCGCGCGTGCACAGCTCGCCCTTCTCGCCCACCGGCACGATATTTCCGTCGATGTCCACCACCTTGCATTCCAGGTGCGGCTGCACGCGGCCCACGGTGGTGGTGCGGCGATCCAGCGGGTCGCTGGTGGAACTCTGGAACGACACCGGCGAGGTCTCGGTCATGCCGTAGGCGATGGTCACCTCGCCCATGTGCATGCGCGAGACCACCTGCTTCATGGTCTCGATGGGACACGGCGATCCGGCCATGATGCCGGTGCGCAGCGACGACAGGTCGAATTCGGCGAAGCGCGGATGGGCCAGCTCCGCGATGAACATCGTGGGCACGCCGTGCAGCGCGGTGCAGCGCTCCTCGGCGACCGCGGCCAGCGCGGCGGCGGGGTCGAAGGCCTCGCCGGGGAACACCATCGCGGCGCCGGTGGACACCGACGCGAGCACCGCCAGCACCATGCCGAAGCAGTGGTAAAGCGGCACCGGGATGCACAGCGAGTCGTTCTCGGAGAAGTCCATCGCCATCGCGATGAAGCGGCCGTTGTTGACGACGTTGTGGTGCGTCAGCGTGGCGCCCTTCGGATTGCCGGTGGTGCCGCTGGTGAACTGGATGTTGATCGCCTCGTGGGCGAGGCAGTCCGCGAACGGCACCGGCTCGCCGCGGCCGCGCTCGAGCACGTCGGCGTAGTTGAGCATGCCGGCGGTGCGCTCGTCGCCCATGCGCAGGATGAACTCCAGCGCGGGCAGGTCGACGCGAACCTTCTGCAACATCTCCAGGTACATCGAGGTCTTCAGCCGCTCGGCCGTGACGACGGCGCGGCAGCCCGACACCTGCAGCGCGTACGACAGCTCCGACAGCCGGTAGGCCGGGTTGACGTTGACCAGGATCAGGCCCTGGCGCGCGGTGGCGAACTGCGTCACCAGCCATTCCATGCGGTTGGGCGACCAGATGCCCACGCGGTCGCCCTTGGCCAGGCCCAGCCCGGCCAGGCCCGCGCCGAAGGCATCGACCTCGGCCAGGAACTGCGCCCAGGTCCAGCGCACGCCCTGCTCGCGGAACACGACCGCGGGGCGATCGGGGTAGCACTTGGCGGTGTCGGCCAGCAGGCCATAGATCGTCGCGTCGGACAGGGGGATGTCGGTCCACCCCTGCACGTGCGACAGGCCTGCGATCGGGAACTGGGGCGTTCCCGCGGGGGTTGCTGCGCTCATGGGCTGTCTCCGTCTCGTTGTCGGGCACCGCCCGGCTCGGAAGCGGGCGTCCGGAGACGAGGTTAAACCAGCTTCGTGAATCGGAACTTACGGGGCGCGAACGTTCGTTAACGCCGTCAGTCGGGCAGCTTGAAGAGGTGCCGGCTGTTGGCCGTGGCCTGGGCAGCCAGCGCGGCCACGTCCACGCCCTTGAGTTCGGCGACGGCCCTGGCCACGAAAGGCAGCAGCGCCGGCTCGTTGTAGGGCCGCGTCTTGCCGGCGTTCTTCGGGCGCAGGTAGGGGGCGTCGGTCTCCAGGTGCAGGCGCTCCACGGGAATCACGCGCATCGCGTCGCGCAGCGCCGTGCCGCGCGCGGCGTCGGTCACCCAGCCGGTGATGCCGATGTCGAAGCCCAGCGCCAGGTAGGCCTCGGCCTCGGCCGCGCCGTCGGTGAAGCAGTGCACCACGCCATGCGCGCCCGCCGCGGCGGCATCGCGCAGCATCGCGTGGAAGTCGTCGAAGGCGTCGCGGCTGTGCAGGAACAGCGGCTTGTCCAGGCGCACGCCGGCGGCGATCTGCGCCTCGAACGCGCGGCGCTGGTCGTCGCGCGGCGAGAACATGCGGTTGTAGTCCAGGCCGCATTCGCCGACCGCCACCACGCGCTCGTCGGCCCACAGCGGCGCGAACTGCGCGGCGGACTCCGGCGTCCAGTGCCTCGCGTCATGCGGGTGCACGCCCGCGGTGGCCCACACGCGCGGATGCTCGCGCGCGAAGCCCAGCGCCAGCTCGCTCGCGTGCAACGAGGTGCCGGTGGCCAGGCAGTGGGTGACGCCGGCGGCGGCGGCGCGGGAGAGCAGCTCGGCGTCCAGGCCCTTGAGCTGCGACGAATGGAAGTTCACCCCGATGTCGATCATCGGCCGATTATTCCTGGCGAGCGCGGCGAGCTGGGGGTCGTCATGTCTTCAGCGCAGGAACTTGGGCAGCTCGCTCTTGAACTTGCCGAGCGCCAGCGGCTTGGTCCAGTAGGCCTCGGCCCCGCGCGCGATGGCCTCGGCCACCTGCGCGGGCATCGCGTCGGCCGACAGCGCCACCACGCGCAAGCCGCTGGTGGCCGGATCGGCGCGCAGGCGATCGAGCACGTCCAGGCCGCTCATGTCGGGGAGCTGCATGTCCAGCAGCACGAGGTTGGGCATCCAGCGGCGCGCCAGCGCGATGCCCGTCGCGCCGTCGCGCGCCACCACCAGGTTCACGTCGGCGCACAGCGCCACGTACTGCTCCAGCAGCAGCACGTTGACGGGGTCGTCCTCCACGTAGACGATGGTGCCGGCGGCCCCGGCCAGCGCTCCGAACGAGGTGGTGGCCTCGAAGTCGGCATGCTCCACGTTCTCCATGAGGTCGCGGTTCAGGCGGATCGTCACGGTGGTGCCCTGGCCCGGCGAGCTGGCCACGTCCAGCGAGCCGCCCTGGCGCTCGGCAAGGTGGCGGCTGATGACGAGCCCCAGGCCGGCCCCCTCGGTGGCGTTGGGCTCGTCGCCGAGCCGGCGGAACGGGATGAACAGGTCGCGCTGCTGCCGCGACGACATGCCGGCGCCCTGGTCGCGCACCGTCAGCACCGCCTGCGTGGGCGTCTGCGAGAAGCCCACGAACACGGTGCCGCCCTCGCGGTTGTACTTGATGGCGTTGGACAGGATGTTGACGAAGATCTGCTTCAGCCGCATCGGGTCGGCCACCACGAACAGCTGCGGCGGCGGCTCGTCGACGGCGATGTGCACATGGCGGGCCACGCGCGCCGGCTCCAGCAGGTCCACCGCGTTGCGCAGCACCGGCGCGAGGCGCACGCTGCCCAGCGCGATGCTCATCTCGCCCACCTCCAGGCGCGCCACGTCCAGCAGGTCGTTGACCAGCCGCAGCAGGTACTGGCCGCCGTCGACCACGCGATCGAGCCGCGCCCTCTGCGTGGGCGTGAGCGGCTCGCGCGGGTCGGTGCGCATCAGGTCGGAGAAGCCGATGACCGCGTTCAGCGGCGTGCGCAGCTCGTGGCTGACGCGCGAGAGGAACTCGCGCCGCGCCTGGTAGGTGCGCTGTGCCGCGCCCTCCTCCAGCATCACGTGCTGCGCGTTCACCTCGTCGGTGACGTCGCGCACCAGGCCCACCATGTGCGACACCGCGCGGCCGTCGGCCTTGAACGCGCGGCCGTCCACTTCCAGGTGGCGCTGCCCGCGCGTGGGCAGCTGCACGCGGAAGCGCTGCACCACCGGGCCCTCGCCGGCCAGCGCGCGCTGGGCCGCCTGCTTCATCTCGGCGCGGTCGTCCGGATGGACCCGCGCTCGCAGCACGGCCGCCTCGTAGACGTTGTCGGGGGCCGGCGCCAGTTCGTAGATGGCGATGGCGCGCGGATCCATCAGCACGGTGTCGTCGCGCACCCGCCACTCCATCAGCCCCAGCTGCCCGGCCTCGGCGGCGAGCACCCAGCGCGCGTTGCCCTCCTCCACCTCGCGCTGCGACAGGGCCAGCCGCATCCACATCATGCGGGCGAACAGCAGGCCGCCGGTGATCAGCCCCAGGGCGAGGCCGGCCGTGGCCATCAGCAGCAGGCCCTGCGACAAGCGCGCGGCCTGCCCCAGCAGGCGCGAGAACTTCAGCTCCTTGACGCTGAGGATGGCGTCGAGGCGCTCGATCTCGAGCTCGTAGCCGGCTCGCCAACTGCCGTCGTTGCCGGCGCCGGCCCCGGCGTCGCGGGCCTGGCGGATGCGCTCGCCCAGGCGCTCGAGCTGCAGCAGTTCGTCGTCGGCGCTGGCCCAGACGTCGATCGCGTCGGACACCAGTGGCGCATGGCGGAACAGCCGGTAGAAGCCGATCAGCAGGCCGAGGTCGGCGGGGTCGTTGCCGCCCTGCAGGAACCCGCTTCGCACCGTGGCGTCGTCGGGCACCGGCTTCTCGAGTTCGATCCGCGCGATCCGGTCGCCGAGCGGCACGGCCAGCGCCTCGCGGTAGCGCTGGAAGTCGGGTTCGTCGCCGGAACGCAGGTACTCGTCGAGCCAGCGGACGGCGTTCTTCTGCCCCTTCGAATACAGGCTCTCGCCGCCCACGTACGCGCGCGCCGACGACAGCACGCCGACGATCGCCGAGCACAGCACGGCCAGCAGCAGGATGGCCACCACGAAGATGATGGCCGAGCCGCGGCGCTTGCCACGATGCCAGTTGCCCAGCCCGCGCATCGCCGCCGGAGCGCCGCTGGCGCCGGACCTCGCGCTCATGAGGCTACCCTCCGCCTGGCGGCTGCGGTGTGACCGACTTCGGAGGGAACGCCTTCGGGCGGCCGGGCGGCGCTCATTGCGGGCCGGGGCACGGATTCGCGTCGCCTGCGCTGGACGGTCTGCATTCCATGGACTGCTTCCTCGCCTGGGGGAACAGCGTCCAGTGTGCAGCAACTCCCGGCGCTTGAACAGCCGAGTGCAGCGGGACCCGGCCCGCCGCGCCTCAAGATCCTGGTTAGACGCCCAGGATCGACACCGCCTTGGTCACCAGGTACGACTCCAGCGCCTCCGGGCCGCCTTCCGTGCCGTAGCCCGAGTCCTTGACGCCGCCGAAGGGCATCTCGGGAGACGGCGTGGCCGGCTGGTTGATCCACAGCATGCCAACCTCCAGGCGCTGGCCCAGCACGTGCGCCGTCTTGATGGACCGGGTGAACGCGTAGCCGGCCAGGCCGTACTCCAGGCGGTTGGCCTCGGCGATCGCCTCGTCCAGCGTGTTGAACGCGCGGATGGCCGCCACCGGGCCGAACGGCTCGTTGTTGAACACGTCGGCGTCCAGGGGAACGTCGGTGAGCACCGTGGGCGCGAAGAAGTTGCCGGTGGAGCCGACGCGTTCGCCGCCGGTAGCGATCGTGGCGCCCTTGGCGCGCGCGTCCTCCATCACCTTGGCCATGGCCGTGAGGCGGCGGGCGTTGGCCAGCGGGCCCAGGCTGGTGCCCTCGGCCAGGCCGTCGCCCAGCTTCAGGCCCTGCGCGTGCTTGACAAGCGCCGCGGCGAACTCGTCGCGCAGGCTGCTGTGCACCAGGAAGCGGGTGGGCGAGATGCACACCTGGCCGGCGTTGCGGAACTTGGCGCCGCCGGCGGCCTTGACGGCCAGCGCCACGTCGGCGTCCTCGGCCACGATCACCGGGGCATGGCCGCCGAGTTCCATCGTGACGCGCTTCATGTGCTGACCGGCCAGCGCCGCCAGCTGCTTGCCCACCGGCGTGGAGCCCGTGAACGTGACCTTGCGGATGACGGGGCTCGCGATCAGGTAGCTGGAGATCTCGTGCGGGTCGCCGAAGACCAGGCCCACCGTGCCGGCCGGCACGCCGGCGTCGACGAAGGTCTGCAGCAGCGCGGCCGGCGAGGCCGGCGTCTCTTCCGGCGCCTTCACCAGGAACGAGCAGCCGGTGGCCAGCGCGGCGCCCAGCTTGCGCACGATCTGGTTGATGGGAAAGTTCCAGGGCGTGAACGCGGCGACGGGGCCGACGGGCTCCTTGAGCACCAGTTGCTGCGCGGCCAGGTTGCGCGACGGCACGATGCGGCCATAGACGCGCATGCCCTCGTCGGCGAACCACTCGATGATGGTGGCACCGGCCAGCACCTCGACGCGCGCCTCGGCGAGCGGCTTGCCCTGCTCCTGCGTCATCAGGCGCGCGATCGCGTCAGCGCGCTCGCGCAGCAGGCCGGCGGCCTTGCGCATGGTGTTGGCGCGCTCGGCGGCCGGGATGTTGCGCCACGCCGCGAAGCCCTTCTGCGCGGCCTCGAGCGCGGCGTCGAGGTCGGAGATGGACGCGTGGGCCACGTGGCCGATGGTCTGTCCCGTGGCCGGATTGGCGACGGCGATCTTCCGGCCGCCGGTGGCGTCGCGCCATTGGCCCGCGATCAGCAGGCGGGTGTCGGGATAGGAGGCGGTGGTCTCGGTCATTGGAAAGGGTTCCGTTTCGGGTGGATCCCGCAAGGTTAGCCCAGCGGCAATAGCCTCGCGTCGCCAGCGACAATGGCGGGCTCCCTCAGTTCGTCCGTTCCCCCGCAATGACCTTGGCCACCGATCTCCAGAAGCTCATCGAACACGCGTGCACGACCACCTGGTCGCAATTCGACTGGATCAAGGCCAACGCCGGCCTGTACGGGCTGGGCAAGCGGACCACGGAGAAGTGGCTTGCACCGGGCGAGCCGGCGTTCGTGTCCATGCTCACGGATTCGCCGTCGCTGCGGCGCCGGCTGGCCAAGCTCATCCAGGCGAGCCTGCCGCCCTGCGTCTCGAAGGGCTCGCCGCTGGTCTCCGGCGTGTTCCACGCGCAGCCGCCCAGGGTGCGCTTCGGCAAGTCGCCGTCGCAGGTCGACCTGGCCGACCTGCTGTTCGTGCGGCACCACTACCGGACGGGCCAGGCGCTGCCGGAAGGCCGGGCCTTCCTGATGACGGCCAAGGCCTCGACCACGCCGCGCACGGGCCTGCTGCGCGCGAAGGCGGCGCACCAGCACGACCTCTACGCCGACTGGTCGGCGCCGCTGGTCTTCCCGAACGGCGAGTTCGGCGCGCCGCCCGACGGCGGCAAGGCCTGGGAGTTCGCGAAGGGCCCCGCGTCGCACGAGCAGAGCGGTGTCTACGGCGTCGTGTCCAGCCAGCGCTCCTGCCGCGGACAGAAGTTCCCCGACAACTGCCCGTGGGCCGTGGGCCCGGCGCTGCCGTCCGAGCGCACCCACACGCGCGAGGCCCGCGCGTCGATCAGCCTGGCGGCCGCGCTGGACGGCTTCATCGCCGGCCGTCACGGCCGGCCCTGGCACGTGGGCGCGGGGCCGGACGACCACTGGTCGAACTTCGTCGAGCAGGTGCTCAGGCGCTCGATCGCGTGGACGCACCAGTCGCAGCGCGTGGGCGGCGTCGACCTGCCCAAGAAGCGCTCGGCGCTGTCGTTCATCCAGTCGTTCCTGTCGGTGGAGGTCAACGCCAAGCTGATGTCGACGGTGGACAAGGAGGCGAGCTTCGAGGGCTACGTCGAGGATCTCATCGCCAGCGTGGACAGCATCGGGCGCCAGGCGGCCGAATGGGTCGCGTCCATCAGCGGCGCCGCCGAGCCCGCGGAGCCGGCCGTGCCGCCGGAGGGCGAGCAAGGCGGGCTGTCGGTGCTCTACATCGCCACGTTCGGCGACGAGCCGCTCGCGAACGCGGTGCCGGGCTGGGTGCCCGCGCCCGAGCCCATCGTGCGCGACTAGCTGCAACGCGGCGTCACGCCCGGACCGTGGCCAGCAGCGCGCGCGTCTCGGCAACGACGCGCGCCTGGAACGCCGGGTCGCGCGCTTGTTCGGATGCCTGCATCGGACGGCCGCCTTCATCGAAGTAGACGCCGGTAGGGCCCGCTTCGTCGGTCAGGATCCGCGTGAGCACGCGCGCGGCTCGCCGCGGCGTGCTCAGGATCTTCATGAACGGCATCAGCAAGGGCACGAGCACGGGCACGAGGAACCGGGCCAGCACGCGGACGAACGCGTTGGCGTCCCGCATGCCGAGGCTCGTGCCCGGCGTGAAGCCCGGTTCGACCGCGTTGATGCGCAGTCGCGGCACTTCGCGGGCCAGCACCATCGCCGAGACCAGCGTGCATTGCTTGGACGTGGCGTAGGCATCCATGCCGGGCTTCGCGGAACCGCCGGGCTGCCACTCGCCGCGCGCGCAGGCCTCGGCCGAGAGGTAGCGCGCGCCGCGGAAGCCCGCGGCCACGGCGGGCTTGCGGCCGGGGTCTTCCACGGCGGAGGCGACGAACAGCACGTTGGCGCCGGCCGGCAGGTGCGGCATCAGCGCCTGCGTCAGCGCGAACGGGCCGAGGTGGTCCGTCGCGAACGTCATGTCCCATCCCTGCGCGTTGGTCGTAGCGCGCATCTGCATGATGCCCGCGTTGTTCAGGAGGCCGGCCACGGGAAGCTCCAGCGCGACGATCTCGGCGGCTGCGCGCCGCACGCTGGCGGGGTCGGACAGGTCGCACACGACCGCCACCGCATGGCCGCCCCGTCTCGCGATGCGCTCCTTCACCGCGGCGAGCTTGGCGGGATCACGGCCGACCAGGATGACGATGCCGTGCCGGGCAAGTTCGAACGCGGTTCGACGGCCGATGCCGGAGGTCGGGCCGGTGATGACGTAGGCCTTGCGGCGGGTGCCGGGGATGGTGGGCGCGCTCATTGGATGCCTGTCTGGTCAGTCATTAATAACTCAAAAAAAGCGCCTACGCCTACCTCAGGCCAGGACGCGCCAAAGCGCTTCGAATCCGGTCAGCGAATGCGCCTGCGCATGCGCGGGGTCGCTCACCATGATGTCCATCGTGGCCTCGGCGATCGAGTTCATCAGCAAGCCGACGAAGGCCATCGGCGCGTCGCGCATTGCCCCGTTGGCCCGCCCGCGCTCCATCAGCGCGGCGATGCCGGCCATGGCCTGGTGGCCCGCCGCGCGGCTGGCCGGCGTGATCTCGTCGGACACGCTGAGCAGCGCCAGCGCGCGGCGCTCGTCGCGGTGCGACACGGCCCAGCGCATCCAGTTCGACCACGTGTGGAGGAACTGCTCGCGCAGCGCGCCCCGCGGCGGCACGCCGTCCGTGGCGGCCGACGCCATGCCTTGCTTGAGCTCGAGGTAGAGCTGGTTGAACAGCTCGGTCTTGGTCTCGAAGTAGGTGAACAGCGAGCCGTTGGCGACGCCCGCCTCGCGCGCGATGGCCGCTGTCGGCGCGCTCAAGCCTTGCTTGACGATCACGCGCGTGGCCGCGCTCATGATCGCGTTTCGCTTGTCGTCGCTCTTCGGTCTGGCCATGGGTCGCTGCGCATTGGATTGGACGTCATCCTATACAAGAGCGCCTAGTCAGTCAATTAAAAGACGGCTCGCCGGCTCCGCGCGGCGATGTGATGCACCCCAGGTCTCGAACGCGCGCGCACAAAGAAAAACAGCCCGGAAACTTGCGTTTCCGAGCTGTGTTCTAGAACCGAAATTCTGGTGCGGCTGGCAGGAATCGAACCCACGACCCCTTGGTTCGTAGCCAAGTACTCTATCCAGCTGAGCTACAGCCGCGAAGCCTTGCACTATAGCATGTCCTGATGGGCCCGGGCCGTTCGATCGAGTCTTTTTCACGAGTGGCGCAGACCGGCCGAGATCGCGCGAGCACAAAGAAAAACAGCCCGGAAACTTGCGTTTCCGAGCTGTGTTCCTAGAACCGAAATTCTGGTGCGGCTGGCAGGAATCGAACCCACGACCCCTTGGTTCGTAGCCAAGTACTCTATCCAGCTGAGCTACAGCCGCGAAGCCTTGCATTATGGCGTGCCGTTTGACTCCAGGTCAACAATCTCTGAGCGAAAACCAAGGTCAATCGATCGTCGCCGCCTGCCGTTCGTACTCGCCGCCGCGCACCTCGTCGCCCTCGAGGCGCGCGATGAACGCGAGGCGGCGCAGCGCGTGGCGCCGCACGCGTCCCGGCAGCGTGGCGGTGTGCGCGGTCTGCTCCAGCGGACGGCGCGCCTTGCCCCACAGCTGGCGTTCGGCGAACACCATGCCGGCGGCCGCCACGATGGGCGCCTCGTTGCCGTGCGCCACGACGGCGGCCTCCACGCGCGGCAGCCATTCGTTGCCGAGGCCCGAGATGCAGTCGATCAGCGCGATGGCCAGCGCGGCGCGTTCGTCGGCGTCCATGCGCGCCAGTTCGCTCCAATGCGGCTGCAGGTAGTCGCGGCCCAGGTCGGGACGGCCGAGGTCGCGCGCGCGCACGGCGGCGCGCGAGCCCACCATCACGTCGCGCCGGTCGGCCGCGTCGAGCGACTGCCAGGCGCGCAGCAGCTGCTCCTCGTCGTGCGCGGCGCAGACCACGTCGGTGGCCAGCGAACGCAGCAGCGACTGCGCCGCCACCTGCGAGAAGCCCTGGTGCTTGGCGAGCAGCCGTGCGGTCTGCAGCGCTTCGAGGGGCTTCTGCGCCATGCGCGCGGCCTGCAGGCGCAGGCGCAGCGCCTGCGTACGCCGCGCGACGCCCGGCGGCAGCGCGCGCAAGGCCGCCAGCCCGCGCTCGGCATCGCGGTCGTCGAGCGCCCATTCGGCCATCAGCAGGTGCGCGCCATCGAGCACCACCGAGCCGGAGAGCACGCCCGACGTCAGTTCCACCACGCGGCGCGCGCGCTCGTCGCGGCCGCGGCGATCCTGGACGCGGTGCAGCGACGCGGCCGCGATCAGGTGCGCGAGGCCGGCGAACTCCTTGTCGTTGCGCAGTACGTCCACGTCCTGCTGCAGCTCCAGCGCCTGGCGCGCCGACTTGCTCGCACGGTTGAAGCGCGCGGCCAGGTACTCGGCGTGCGCGTCGCGCAGCGCGGCATGCGCGGCGCGTTCGCGCTTCAGCTCGCGCCACTCGTGCGCGCGGCGCGGCATGCTCAGCAGGCCGTTGACCGCCTTCAGCGCCACGTACAGCACGATGACGGACAGCACGAGCGCGATGATCGCCACGTTCAGCGACGTGTCGATGCGATAGCCGGCCCAGAAGATCGACACCAGGCCGTCGTTCTGGTTCAGCACCGCGGCCGACACCACCGCGGCCACGAACAGCAGGATCACCCAGATGACGGTTCTCATCGCCCTGCCTTCAACGACCCGCGACGGCCGCGGCGATGGCCGCCAGCGTGTCGTCGGGCCTCGGGAAGCTCACCTGCCTGGCCTGCGCGCTCACCTGGCGCAGCAGGTCGGACATGGCGACGACGCGGCGCGAGCTGTGGTCGAAGTAGCGATCGAGCGCGGTCTGCGCCTGCTGCAGGTCGGCCTGCGCGAGGTCGAACTGGCGCGACAGGATGGACAGGCGCGCGTTGAGCAGCCGCAGCTTGACGTTCTCGCGCAGGAAGAACGACTGTTCGGGCGTCATCAGCGCCGCCTCGGGATGCTCGATGGACGTGACTCGCACGGCCTGCCTGAGCTCGCTGAAGAACGGGCCGCTGAAGCCTTCCCAGCCGCGCTGCAGCGTGACGACCCAGGCGGGCAGCGGCACCGCGGCGGCCGACGCCACGCTGCTCGCGCGGGCGGCGGCGTGCGACGAGTTCGACGCCGGCAGCGCGGCCGCGGCGCGGCCGGCCGCGGTGGCGCGCTCCGGCGTGGACACCAGCGGCAGCTCGTCGACCATGCGCACGGCCTCGTCGAGGCGGATCGTGAGCGAAGGGACGTCCACCGCCGAAGCGGTGCGCACGCGATCGAGATCGCGCGCCACGGCGCGCCGCACGCGGTCGAGGCGCGGGTTGTTGTAGCGCGCGAGGCGCTCGTCCGATTGCTTGAGGATGGTGACGAGCGGATCGGTGCTGCCGGTGAGCGCGGCCTGCTGCATCGCCACGCGCAGGGCGGCCTCGACGTCGGCCAGCACGTTCTCGTCGCGCGAGCGGGAGAGCGACTGGATCAGGTCTTCCACCTGCGATCGCTGCAGCTGCGACTCGGCCACGCGCTCGTCGAGCACGCCCAGCTTGCCGTTGGCGTCGCGCACGCTGTCGAGCGCCTGCTTGGACAGCAGCTTGGCCTCGGTGGCGTCGTCCTGGCTGGTCTGCTGGCGCTTGACCAGTTCCTGCTCCAGCGACTTCACGCGCTGCTGCGTATGCCAGGCCGACACGAAGGCGGCCACGGACATCACGCCAAACGCGACCGCCGCGATCCAGCCCAGCAGCAGCCAGGAGCGCGGCGTGGGCGGCGCCGCGTGCGCGACCGCGGGGAGCTGGGATGGCGTGGGCGGCAACACGGCCATCGGCGGCGGCGTGTTCGTCGAAGCGTTGGGGTCGTCAGTCACGCGATTCATTGTAGCGACGACACCACATCGCCGGAGGCGGCCAACGGGCGGGAGGCGCGCCCGGCGATGCGCGCCCGCCACACCGGCCGAGGGGGATCAGGGCGCGGGCATTTCCGCGAGCGCGCGGGCCACCGCCGCGGGCGACGGCGACACGATCGTCACCCTGCCGAAGCCGGCCGCGACGGCGCGTTCGGCGATGCGCGGATGCGAGGCCAGCGCGCATCCGTCGGCCCAGCGGGCGTCCGGCGCGATCTGCTGCAGATGGCCGATCGCCTCGGAGCTGCTGAACATCCAGATGCAGCGCCCGGGCGCTGCCACGGCCTCGGCCAGCAGCGCGCGCTCGCCGTCATCCAGCTCCGGCGCGGCGCGGACGTAGGACTGCAGCACGCGAACGTCGGCGCCCGCCTCGCGCAACTGCTGCCCCAGCCAGTCGCGTCCGCCGTTGCCGCGCACCAGCCACACGGGCCGGCCGGCCCAGGGCCAGGCCGAGACCACCGCCCACAAGGATTCGGAGTCGAACTGCGCGGCATCGACGGCCGGCGCGACGATGCGTGATTCGGGCACGCCGCATTCGAGCAACGCGGCGACCGTGCCGGGCCCGATGGCCGCGGCCCACGCGCGCGCGGGCCACGCGAGCGCCCGCGCCGGCACGCCGCGCGACGCCGCCGCGGACTGGAAGAAGCCCAGCACCGCGTTGGGGCTCACGAACACCAGCACCGGCTCGGCGCTCGAGGCCTCGACCGCGTCCAGCACGCCGGCCACCCGCGCGGGCTCGGGCGCCGGCAGGATCTCGATCAGCGGCAGCGCCCGCGCCGCCACGCCCAGCGCGGCAAGCTCGTCCACCCACGCCAGCGCCTGAGCGCGCGGGCGCACGACGAGCACGGTGGCGGACGCGCGCGTCATGCGTGCCTTGCCGGATCGCCTTCGCCCATGGCCGGCGGCAGGTAGCCCTGCCCGCCCGCGGCCAGCAGCATGGCCGCCACGCGAGCCCCCATCGCCTCGGCCGCCGCCACGTCGGCCAGCGCCGCCGTCTCGCCGGCCTTGATCAGGGGACGAGACTCGACGCGCGGGCCTTCGTGGCCGATCGCCACTTCCAGCGCGGCGCCCACGGCGGCGTCGCCGAGCGCCGCACGCAGCGTGAAGCGGCCGTCGGCGTCGCGCGTGGCGAACGCCGCAAGCGGCATGCTGCAGCTGCCGCCCAGCACGCGGGCCACCGCGCGTTCCGCGTGCACCGCCAGCCAGGCATCGGCGTCGACCAGCGACGCGAGGCGATCGTGCAGGCCGGCATTGCCCGAGCGGATCTCGAGGCCCAGCGCACCCTGCCCGGCCGCCGGGATCATCTCGGCGACGTCGAAGCGCGCGCGGATGCGGTCGCCCAGGCCCAGGCGCACCAGGCCGGCGGCCGCGAGCACGATCGCGTCGTAGCCGCCCTCGTCGAGCTTGCGCAGGCGGGTGTCGAGGTTGCCGCGCAGCGGCGCCACGCGCAGGTCGGGGCGCAGCGCCAGCAGTTGCGCCACGCGGCGCAGGCTGGACGTGCCCACCAGCGCGCCGCGCGGCAACTCGGCGAGGGACGCGAACTTGTTGGAGACGAAGGCGTCGCGCGGATCCTCGCGTTCCAGCACCGCCACCAGCTCGAAGCCGTCCGGCAGGTCCATCGGCACGTCCTTGAGCGAGTGCACCGCCAGGTGCGCCTCGCCCGAGGCCAGCGCCGTCTCGAGTTCCTTGACGAACAGGCCCTTGCCGCCCACCTTCGACAAGGTGCGGTCGACGATCTGGTCGCCCCGCGTGGTCATGCCCAGCAGGCTCGCGCCCAGGCCCAGCCGGCTTCCCAGCAGCGCCTGCACGTGCTGCGCCTGCCACAGCGCGAGGCGGCTTTCGCGGGTGGCGATCACGATGTTGTCCATGGGCCGATTATCGTTGCCCGCCCGATGACCCCGGCTTGATGCAGCAGCAGGCTCCGGGGCGCCTGTCGTGGCCGAACACGCCTGGCGGTCATGGCGGATCAGCGCGCCGGTGCGTGCGACGGCCAAGGCGAGGCGGCCGAGGCGCCGATCGCGCAATCGCCGCGCCGGCGCGGCGACGGCGCTCGCGCCGCGACCGGCTGCGCCAGCATCGTCAGCACCGCTCCGTCCGGCAGGCGCATCGACTGGGACTCGACCGTCATGGCCGGGAATCCAGACCCGCTGAGCCAATGGGCGCCCGGCGACGACCGGGCGCTCGACATCGACCCGGCGCCCTTGAAGGCGAGGTCGAACGCCGCGGTGTCCGGATGCAGGCGCATGCGCGGATAGAGGCCGGACGGCCACGTGCTGCTCCTGACGAACCAGCGCCTGCCTTGCGTCGAGTGGCAGACCAGGCAAGCCCCGGTGGCGGCTCGCCTGGCCAGCTTGATCGCCGCGGCCGTGACGCTGGTGCGGAACGTCGCGGACATCTCCACGGCCAGCCCGAGGCTCACATGCCGGCCCCGCATCCAGGGCGCCACCATGTAGTCCGGCAGGATCAGCTGGCTCGAGAACTCGTTGGCCGCGGCCTCGACGGACGCGGCCTCGGCGTTCTGCGGCCCGATGTCGGCGCCGAAGCAGCTGAAGCCGCGCCGCACGTCGGTGATCCAGTGCGCCAGTTCGTGCGCCAGGGAGAAGCGCTGGCGGCCCTTGCTGTCGCTCGCCTGGATGCTGATGACGGCCTGCTCGCCATCCGTGAGCAGCCTGGCCGCGCAACCGTCCAGGCGCCGGTAGACCACGCGCGCGCCCCGATCGCACGCGATGCCCTCCAGGTCGATGTGCTCGGGTCGTCGGCAGCCGTGGATCCAGAGCAATCGCTCCGGGGGTGACAGGAGGTCGGGCAGCACGGTCATTTCCGTCGGCTCCTGATCTTGCCCATGGAAACCAGGTCGTCGTAGAGAGACCGGATGTCCTGATCCGTCTGCCGCTCGCCGTCGCGGAAGGCGGCGGCGAGCTGGGGTTCCTTGTGGAAGGCCACCTGGATCAATGCCTCCATTCGCGCGAGCGTCGGCCGTGGCCGCGGGACGGGGTGCGCCGTCGCGGCGCGCAAGGCCTTCGCGGCGGAGGCGCGATCGCGCATGAATTGCGCGACCACCGCGTCCAGCTTCTCCGCCATGCGCCGGGCCTCGGCGGCCGGGTCGAGCCCGTCCTCGATGAACTCCCTGCGGATCTGCTCGTCGTCGGCCTGCTCCAGGTCCTGGCTGGCCAACGCCTGCATGGCCTCGATGGCCCGGCGGCTTGCGTTCGTCATTTGAGTCTCCTTCCCGGCATGAGCTTGTCGACGCCACGGCGCATCCGGGTCCGGGCGGTGTCGTAGGCGAGCTTGGTCATGCCGTGCTCCGCGCGAACCCGCTCGGCCGGCCAGCCGGCCTTCTCGCCCTCGAGGATCGCCCGCACCTCGCCGTCGTCCTTGAAGTGCTGCTCGATGAGCCGCGCGTCCGCGTCGACCTGGCGCAGGTGGGCCTCCGACTCCTGGCGCTCGACGAGCTCGTCTTCCACGGACGCGTGGCAAAGGCCGGCCAGGCGCAGCGCACCGGACTCCTCGCCGTCATCGCCCGTCAGCGCCTCCATCCGGCGTTCGACGCGTACCGGGAGGCTGCCCCTGGAATCGCTGGCGAGCCCTTTCATGGTCATCATCAGGAACGCCAGGACGTCCACGCCCTGCCGCCACACGCGCCCCTTCAGCCGCTCCCGCGGCGACCCCGACGCGCCGACCAGGGCGCGCACGATCGTCTCGCACAGCAGCTCGACGCCGTTGGCGTAGCGCGTGCCGAAGACGAGCTGGTCGCCATGGCGCGCAAGGCGGCGAAGCTCGCCTCCTGTGAGTTTTCGGACGGCCTCGCCGAACTCGTCGAGGGTCGCGGCGGATGGTTTGAGCGGACGACTGGTCACGGGGACTCCGGCACGGAGAACGTTGAATCTGATGTCTCTACCGTGCGAAACGGCGGCCGGACGCAGACATGCCTGGGCGATGTCTGCGAACGGGCCGGGTTTCGCATATCCCTGTGACGGTGGCAGCAGCCGCTCGCGCTTCCACGCCGAGGTTCACTCGATGTCGGAGGCTGGAGCGACCGCGCGTCGTTGGGACGGTTGGATCAAATGTCCCGTCTTTTTGCGAAGGACGCCCGCGTCAATCTCGCCAGAAATGGGCTTGGCGGCGGTCGTCGACCCGTCGGGATCGCAAGTCCGCAAACTCGAGGCCCTCGGGCCCCACGCACAAGGAGCCGCCATGGCTGGAACCAGCGTCACGTCCGCGCCGCCGCGAAGCGCGCGGCATTCGTCTTCATCGAGCACGTCGCCGGATGGCGATGGCGCCCGCCGCCCCGCGGCCGGCGCGCAGGGCCACGCCACCGCGCGAGGCATCGCATGAGCGGCCGGCACGGCACGGGGGCCATGCCGGAGGACCATGACGCGATCCGCATCCGGATCGACGGCGACGAGCCGCCCGCCGTCGTCTTCAATGACCTCGCGCCTCCCGGAGCGCTGGTCAGCTGGGCGTGGTGCCAGCTGGCGGCGCTCGACTCGCTCCTGCAGGCCTTGGCCGAGCGGCGCCAGGACGGCGCGGACGACGCCGATGTCGTCGGCGCGGTGCGGTCGGTGCTCGTGCCCGCGATCAACGCGCTGGCGTTCTCCGAGCGCCGCGCGCACGAGCTGCAGCGCGAACGCGAGGCCGCTCCCGCGAAACGGCGCGGGAAGAAGCGCGCCGCGCGGCCATGAGGATCATCGCGAATGCGGGCAGGACGTCCACCACGGCGCGCCGGATCGCGACGGCCTCGAGGCGGCTTCGCGCCGGCCGCGGCACGCGCAGGCGCGACAGCCGCCGGATGGGGGAAGGTTTCGCTTCCGCGCCGGGCGGCCCGATGCTACATTTCGATGATTGGTAATTTGGTTACATCAATCGGAACATCCACGATGCCGCGCACCAACTCCGCCCGCAAGACCGTGAAGACGCCTCGAAAGAGTGCGCCGGCCAAGCCCGCCACCTCGGCAGCCGACAAGGAACGACCGCTGGTGGAAGACATCCGCCTGCTCGGGCGGCTGCTGGGAGAGGTGATCCGGGAACAGGAAGGACTGGCCGCCTTCGAGCTGATCGAACGCGTGCGCCAGCTGTCCGTGGCCTACCGCATCCACAAGGACGCCAGCGCCGGCCGCGTGCTCGATCGCCTGCTGAAGAACCTGTCGGCCGACCAGACGGTGAGCGTCATCCGCGCGTTCTCGTACTTCTCGCACCTGGCCAACATCGCCGAGGATCGCCAGCACGTGCGCCGCCGCGCGCACCACGAGCGCGAGGGCAACCTGCAGGATGGCTCGCTGGCCATGGCGTTCGAGCGCCTGCACAACGCCGACCACCGCGCCACCGACATCGCCGCGGCGCTGAACAAGGCCTTCATCTCGCCGGTGCTCACCGCCCACCCCACCGAGGTGCAGCGCAAGAGCATCCTCGACGCCGAGCGCGCCATCGCCGAACTGCTGGCCGAGCGCGGCGACCTGGTCTCCGAGCGCACGCTCAACGAGAACACCGAGCTGATGCGCGCCCGCATCACGCAGCTGTGGCAGACGCGCATGCTGCGCTACACCAAGCTGACGGTGTCCGACGAGATCGAGAACGCGCTGTCGTACTACCACGCCACCTTCCTGCGCCAGATCCCGAAGATGTACAAGGCGATCGAGGACGCGCTGCCGGGCCAGGACGTGGCCACGTTCTTCCGCATGGGCAACTGGATCGGCGGCGACCGCGACGGCAACCCCAACGTCACGGCCGACACGCTGCTGACCGCGCTGTCGCGCCAGAGCGAGACCGCGCTGCGCCACTACCTGTACGAGGTGCACGCCCTCGGCGCCGAGCTGTCGATCTCGCAGATGCTGGCGCCGGTCACGCCCGAGATGACGGCGCTGGCCGACCGCTCGCCCGACCACAACGCGCACCGCGAGGACGAGCCCTATCGCCGCGCGCTGGTGGGCGTCTACGCGCGCCTGGCCGCCACGCTGCACCGGCTCACCGGCACCGAGGCGCTGCGCCACGCGGTGGTGCCGCAGGATCCGTACGCCTCGGCGGCCGAGTTCGTGGCCGACCTCGACGTCATCGAGCGCTCGCTGCATGCGCACCACGCCGGCGCGCTGGTGGCCCCGCGCCTGGCCCCGCTGCAACGCGCCGCGCGGGTGTTCGGCTTCCACCTGGCCACCGTCGACCTGCGCCAGAGCTCCGACCAGCACGAGGCGGTGATCGTGGAGCTGCTGCGCGCCGCGCGCCTGGAGGACAACTACAGCGCGCTCGACGAGCCGGCGCGCCGCGAACTGCTGCTGAAGCTGCTCAACGACGCCCGCCCGCTGCGGGTGCACGGGGCCGAATACTCGGCGCTCGCGCAAGGCGAGCTGGCCATCTTCGAGGCCGCGCTGAAGATGCGCGCGCAGTTCGGCCACGAGTCCATCCGCCACTACATCATCTCGCACACCGAGGACGTCAGCGACCTGCTGGAGGTGCTGCTGCTGCAGAAGGAATGCGGCCTGATGCGCGGTACGCTCGACGGCTCGGGAGCGTCGGCCGCCAGGGCCGACCTGATCGTCTCGCCGCTGTTCGAGACCATCGCCGACCTGCGCAACGGCGCGCCCATCATGGCGCAGTTCTACGCGCTGCCGGGCATCACCGAGCTGATCAGGCGCAGCGGCGGCGAGCAGGACATCATGCTGGGCTACAGCGACAGCAACAAGGACGGCGGCTTCTTCACCAGCAACTGGGAGCTGTACCGCACCGAGGTCGCGCTGGTCACGCTGTTCTCGCAGCTGGAGGCCGACCACGGTATCCGGCTGCGCCTGTTCCACGGCCGCGGCGGCACGGTGGGCCGCGGCGGCGGCCCCAGCTACCAGGCCATCATCGCGCAGCCCCCGGGCACCGTGAACGGCCAGATCCGCCTCACCGAGCAGGGCGAGGTCATCGCGTCGAAGTACGCCAACCCCGAGATCGGGCTGCGCAACCTCGAGACGCTGGTGGCCGCCACGCTGGAGGCCACGCTGCTGCACACCACCAAGGCGCCGCCCAAGGCGTTCCTGGAGGCCGCCGAGGCGCTCAGCGAGGCCAGCTTCCAGGCCTTCCGCGGCCTGGTCTACGAGACGCCGGGCTTCACCGACTACTTCTTCTCGGCCACGCCCATCCGCGAGATCGCCGAGCTCAACATCGGCTCGCGCCCGGCCTCGCGCAAGTCCACGCGCCGCATCGAGGACCTGCGCGCCATTCCCTGGGGCTTCTCGTGGGGCCAGTGCCGCGTGGCGCTGCCGGGCTGGGCCGGCTTCGGCTCGGCCGTGCAGTCCTTCCTGGGCGCGCCCGGCGACGAGCACGACAGGCGGCTTGAGCTGCTGCGCAAGATGTACAAGCAGTGGCCGTTCTTCCGCACGCTGCTGTCCAACCTCGACATGGTGCTGGCCAAGAGCGACCTGCGCATCGCCGCGCGCTACGTCGACCTGGTGGACGACAGGAAGCTGGGCAAGCGCATCTTCGGCGCCATCAAGGCCGAATGGGAGCGCACCGGCGCCATGCTGGACGAGATCACCGGCGAGACCGGCCGCCTGCAGGCCAACCCGTCGCTGGCACGCTCCATCGAGCACCGCTTCCCGTACCTGGATCCGCTGAACCATCTCCAGGTGGAACTGATGCGGCGCTACCGCTTGCGTCGCGAGGACGATCCGACCATGGAACGCGTGCAGCGCGGCATCCACTTGTCCATCAATGGCATCGCGGCCGGGCTGCGCAATACCGGCTGAACCAAGCGGACATTTGTCACGATAGACAGGGTGCGGCCGAGCTTCAATCGGCCCGGCTTCAGGTCGATAAGACGATGTGGCCCTCTCGAATGCTCACCTGATCGCCCAGCCGTCCCGCTGCCGTCGCGCGGGCGAGCGCCCGATCGCCCGCGGCCGGCTGGCCCTCGCGGCCACGGCCCTGCCGCTGCTGGCTGCCCTCCTGGCGCATCAGCCGGCGCAGGCCGAGAGCATCCTGCGACAGGTCTACGACGTCGAGGCCCGCTTCGGCAACGACCCGAACCAGACCATCGTGCACCTGGCGCCGCTCGAAGCGCCGGCGCGCGCCAGCGGCGGCGACGACCTGCGCGCCTTCCTGGCCGCCTGGGGCTACGCGCACGCCGCCACCGACAAGCCGGCCGTCGCCGACGCCGCTGTGGACGAGCTCTCCGACATCGGCGAACGCACCCACGATCCCGCGGCGCTCGCGTCGGCCTACACGCTGAAGGCCTCGCAGCTGTCGTTCGCGGGCCTGGAGCGCGCCGCCTACGGCTGGATCGAGGAAGCGCTGCCGTACGCGCACAAGGATCCCAGTCCCGACCTGCACTACTGGGTCGAGATGATCGGCGGCGACCTGGCGATGCAGAACGGCCAGCTCGACGAAGGCATCCGGCTGTTCGAGGCCGCCGCCCGATCGGGCCGCGCGGTCGACAACCCGCGGCGCGAGGCGCAGGCCTGGGTGTCGGTCGTGCCGATGCGCATCGCCAAGGGCGATACCGACACGGCGCTGAAGGAATCCTCGATGGTGCGGGAGCTCGCCGCCCGTTCCACGGATCGCGGCCTCGTGGTGGCCGGCTGGGTGATGGAATCGCTGGCCGCCGCGGCGGCCGGCCAGCCCGGGCGCGCCACCCATGCGCGCGAGGAAGCCGTGCGGGTGCAGAAGGAGATCATCAGCTCGCTCGACGCCGTGACACCGGGCGCCGCCGCCAGCGCCGCGCTGTCGATCAACTCGCTGGCCGGACAGGCCGAGTTCCTCAGCAGCGAGCAGGACGCGCTGATGTCGCTCGCCGGCCTGTACCTGGACGTGCACGAATGGGCCAAGGCCGCCGATGCCGCGGCCCGCGCGAAGAAGGAAGCCGAGTCGCAGCGTGACGGCGATACCGCCGCCCACGCGCTGATCAACCTCGGCATGGCCGACATCGGCCTGGGCCGCGTGGCGCTCGGCAAGGGCGAGGTCGACGCCGGCCTGCGCGCCATGGAACGCGTCAGGCGCGACCCCGAGCTGCTGAGCCAGATCAACCGCTACGTCGCCGCGCTGGAACGCGCCGGCGAGGCCCAGGAGGCGCTCCTGCGCCTGCGCCAGTCCCTGCTGCTCGAGAACGAGCTGGCGCGCCGCGATCGCAAGAACACGGTCGTCGCGCTGCAACGCCAGTCGAGCTTCGAGCAGCACCAGCGGCAGATGGAGCAGCTCGAGCACGAGAACGCGCTGCAGTCGGTGGAACTCTCGCGGCGTTCCACCGAGCGCGCGCTGATGCTGATGCTGGCCGCGGTGCTGGCCATCGGCGTCGTCGGCGCGTGGCGCCTGTACCTGCGCGCGCGCCGGTCCAACCGCGAGCTGGCGGTCACCAACGAGAAGCTGGCGCACGCCAGCCTGCACGACAAGGTCACCGGCCTGCTGAACCGCCGGGCGATGGAGGCCGACACCCGCGCCATCGAGCTTGCCGGCGCCGCCAGCTACTGCAACGTGTCGATCTCGGTGAAGCAGTTCGGCCTGATCGTGGGCAGCGTCGGCCACCAGCTGGGCGACGCGCTGCTGTGCCAGATCGCCGCCCGCCTGGACCAGGTCGCGCGAAGCCGCGAGGGCCGCCTCTACCGCGTCGACGGCGTCACCTTCGGCGCGCTGTTCCACTTCGGCCACGACCCGAAGCGCCTGCAGGACATCCTGGAGGCGCTCACGGCCACGATGGACGCGCCCTTCGAGATCGGCAACCAGGACCTGATCGTGTCGATCGGCGTGGGCGCCTCCGAGTACCCCAAGGACGCCGGCTCGGCCGAGGAAGTGGCCCGGCTGGCCGAGCTCGCCAAGCTGCAGGCCCATGCCGACCCGGGCAACAGCTTCCTGGTCTACGACACCCGCATCGGCGAGCACCAGCGCGACAAGCTGCGCATGGAAAGCCGCATGCTGAAGGCGCTGGAGCACGGCGACTTCGAGCTGTTCTACCAGGGCCAGCGCGGGCTGCCCGACGGCCGCATCTGCGGCTTCGAGGCGCTGCTGCGTTGGCGCGACGGCGACAAGATGATCTCGCCGGCGGAGTTCATCCCGCTGGCCGAGGAGACCGGACTGATCGTGCGCATCGGCGCCTGGGTGCTGGAACAGGCCTGCCGCCAGGCCAAGGCATGGGCCGACTCCGGCGCCGGCACCCCGCTGGTCGCCGTCAACATCGCGCCGCGCCAGTTCAACCACCCCGACTTCCTCGCCACCGTGCGCGACACGCTGGCGCGCACGGGCGTCGACCCGCGCCAGATCGAACTCGAGATCACCGAGGGCAGCGTGATGAACGACGCCGAGGCCTCCATCGCGCAGCTGCATGCGCTGCGCGACCTGGGCCTGCACCTGGCCATCGACGACTTCGGCACCGGCTACGCCAGCCTCTCGTACCTGCGCCGCTTCCCGCTGGATCGCCTGAAGATCGACCGCTCGTTCATCCAGCAGCTCAACGCCAGCGAGCAGGACGACACCATCGTGCGCACCGTCATCGAGCTGGCGCACACGCTGGGGCTGTCCGTCACCGCCGAGGGCGTGGAGACGATCGAGCAGGAGTTGGTGCTGCAGCGCTGGGGCTGCGACGTGATCCAGGGCTTCCTGCGCTTCCGCCCCGCCCCCGCGGCCACGGCGACGGGGCTGCTGGAAAAGGACAGGCTGGACGCGCTGCAGCCGGCCTAGGGGGCGCGGTAGCCCGGGGTCGAGACGGTGACGGTGTCGTCGGCCGGCGTCGACCTGAACGCCGGCAGGGCCTCGCAACGCGCCGAGTGCGCAGCGAGCGCCGGGCACGTCGCATCGGTCACCGGAACCTCCAGCTTGATCTGCATGAAGCGCCACGCGATGGCCGCGGCGAGGCCGTCATGCGTCATGGCGGCCTGCGTGGCGGCCGGCGGATGGCGCGCGATCTCCGCGTCGAGCGCCGTCAGCGCCGCCATCATCTGCCCGTTCACGCGCTCCAGCCAGGGCGCATGCAGCTTGTCGGCTGGACGCAGGTGGTGCTCGTAGACGATCTGCATCACCTTCTCGCAGGCCGCCAGGGCCAGGCCCGTCACGCGTAGCGCGCGCGTGCGTTCCGCGAGGGCCTCGGGCCACAGCCGGCGGCCGGCCACGGCCTCCAGGTGCTCGATGATGAGCGCCGAGTCCATCAGCACCGTGCCGTCGTCGCACACGAAGCTGGGCGCCTTCACCACCGGGTTGATGCGGCCGAACTGCTCGAAGGTGCTGAAGACCGACAGCGGGTCGTGCTCGAACGGGATCTCCAGCAGTTGAAGGGCGACCGCCACGCGGCGGACGAACGGGGAGTCGAGCATGCCGATCAGGCGCATCTTCAGGTCCTTGGGGTGAGCCGGCTCGGCGCCGGCAACCCCCTACGATAAGTCGCCAGTGGCCGCGCGAGAAGATCCGGGGATTGATATTCACGCATGGTTGCGATGCGCCTGCCTCATGGCCCGGCGAGTCAGCGCGTGCGGCGCACGAGGCCGTCGACGACCGTCTGCACCGGCGTCGTGCCGCGGCGCAGCGCCGGCGAGCGCGGGTCAAAGTCTATCCAGCCTTCGTTGAAGCCGTCCAACATGCGCATGCGCGGGCCCGGATGGCGCATGCCCTGAGCGCGGAAGCGCGCTTCCCAGTCGGACCGCGGCACGGCCTCGGCGCGCACGTCGCGGCCGAGGGAGGCGGCCAGCGCCAATGCCAGGTCGGCGGGCGCCACGCGCACCGGCCCTTCGAGTTCCACCACGCGACGACCGTCGAACGGCGCCTGCAGCAACTGCGCGGCGGTGTGCGCGACGTCGGCCGTGGCCACCATGGCGATCGGCCGATCCAGGGGTTGCAGAAAGCTCGGCAATATGCCGGTGGCGCGCGCGCCCTCGACATCCCAGGCAACGTTCTCGACGAACCAGGCCGCCCGCAGGAACGTGACGCCCGCCGGAAGCTCGGCCAGGGCCTGTTCGAGCAGTTGCAAGCCGGTCAGCAGGTTCTCCTGCGTCGCATCGGCGCCGATCGTCGACAGGGCCAGCACGCGAGGAACGCGCGCGGCACCCAGGGCCGTCGCCACCGCTTCGATGCAGCGCCGCGCCTCGGCGAAGCCGGCACTCGGATCGAAGATCGGCGGCAGCAGGACGAACACGGCCTCCGTGCCCGTGAACGCGGCCTCCAGCGCCGCCGCGTCGTCCAGCGCGGCGAAGGCCAGATCGCAGCCGCGCGCCGTCCAGGCCGGCGCCTTCGCAGGATCGCGCAGCACCGCCCGCACGGGTCGCCCCGCGTCGAGCAGCGCCTGCGCCAACTGGCCACCCACCTGCCCCGTGATTCCCGTGATCGCAAACATGTCCATTCCTTTCGCTGCCGCTTGGAATCGCGGCGCCGAGGCCATTTTTCGATGCCGTCGCGGCGATTGCGATAGCATCGGATTCATTTGATAGATGCGTGGGAGTCATCAATGCCAGCCACCGACACGCGGCTCCTCGAAGGCGTCGACGTGATGATCGCGGTCATCGAGACGCGGAGCTTCGGGGGCGCCGGCGAGACCCTGGCCCTGTCGCCATCGGGCGTCAGCCGCGCCGTGGCGCGCCTCGAGGCGCGGCTGGGCGTCCGGTTGTTCGAGCGCACCACACGCTCGGTGCGCCTCACCGAGGAAGGTCGCCGGTTCCACGAGCAGGTGGCGCCATTGCTGCTGGCGCTTCAGGACGCCACCGACCAGGCCCGCGGCGGAGCCGGCGCCGTGCGGGGACGCCTGCGCGTCAACGTCGATCCTTTCTTCTCGCGGCTGGTGCTGGGCCCGGCGTTGGGCACCTTCCTGGAGCGCCATCCGCGACTCGAGCTGGAGCTGCGCACCCGCGACGACCTCGGCGATCTGGTCGGCGACGGATTCGACCTGGCATTGCGCTTCGGCCATCCGCAGCCCTCCTCACTGGTGGCGCGCAAGCTGCTCGACGTCCGCATCCTCACGTTGGCGGCGCCGGCGTACCTGAAGCGCTTCGGTCGTCCGGCCCGGCCGCGCGATCTCGAGGCCGGGCCGCACCGTTGCATCCTGTTCCGCGATCCGGCCACAGGTCGCGCGTTTCCCTGGGAATTCCACCGCGGCCGCGGGAAGATCGTGCTCCGGCCACCCGGCGCACTCACCGTGAACGACGCGGGCACGCTGCAGAGCGCCTGCGAGGCCGGCTACGGCATCGCGCAGATGTTCGCGTTGCCGACCGATCCCCTCATGGACGGCAAGCGCCTTGTCACGCTGTTTCCCGAGTGGTCGGACGAGCGCTTCCCGCTGTACGCGTACCACCCCTCGCGCCATCATGTGCCCGCGGCAACGCGCGCGATGCTGGACTTCGTCATCGGGCTCGTCTCAGCCTAGCGCCACCACCAGGTCCAGCTCCACGCAGCCACCACGCGGCAGCTGCGCCACGCCGACGCTGGTGCGCGCATGCCGGCCGCGCTCCGGCCCCAGCAGGTCGTAGATCAGCGCCGAGGCGCCATCGGCCACGGCGCTGTGCCCGGTGAAGTCCTCGGTGCCGTTGACGAACACGTTCAGCTTCAACACCTGGCGCACGCGGTCGAGCCCACCCAGTTCGTCGCGCAACGCCGCCAGTGCGCGCAGCAGCGCGACCCGCGCGCCAGCCTGCGCCTGCGCGAGGCTCACGTCGCGGCCCAGCTTGCCGGCGTGCAGCACACGGTCGCCATCGCGGGGCAACTGGCCGCTGACCCAGGCGACGCCGGCATGGACGACCACGGCCGCATAGCGAGCACCGGGGGTTGCGGTTTCGGGCAGCACGTGTCCGAGTTCGGCGAGGCGTTGTTCGAAGGTCATGGCGCGGCGGGAAGAGGCGGGCGACCAGCATCGCAGCGATCAGGCGGCGACTCCAGGCACAGCGGGCGGGCCTGCGAAGCGCACTGTGCCCATCGGACACCTGCAACAGCACGGGTTCAGACGCCATCCTCGGCCAGCAGCTCGCGCACCTGCGTCAGCTGCCGCCGCGACACCGCCAGCCACTCCTGCGTCGCGCCCACCTGCACGGCCCAGCCTTCGCCGTCGCCCTCGCCTTCCGTGGGGGCGCGCCGCTCCAGCTTGGTGACGGCCGTGCGGGCCACCAGCGCGTTGCGGTGGATGCGCAGCATGGAGTCGCCCAGGCGCTGCTCGAGGTCGGACAGCGAGTCGTCCAGCACGTAGGCATGCGCCGGGGTGCGCAGCGTGACGTACTTCAGCTCGGCCTTCAGGTACAGGATGTCGGCCACCGGCACGCGCTGCACGCGGCCGCGGTCGCTCACCACCAGCACCGGCTGCTCCGCCGGGACGGCCGGCGCCGCGGGGGCCGCCGCCGGCACCGGGCGATCCAGGCGCTGCGCGACGCGCACCAGCGCCTCCTGCAGGCGGGCGCGGCGAACCGGCTTGGTGAGGTAGTCGACGGCGTCGATCTCGAAGGCCTTCAGCGCGTGGCCGGCGTGGGCCGTGATGAACACGATGCGCGGCGGCCGGGCCGACGCGCGCAGGCGCTCGGCCAGTTGCAGGCCGTCGAGGCCGGGCATGTTGATGTCCAGCAGCACCAGGTCGACGTCGTTGGACGCGAGCCAGTGCAGGGCCTCGGCGGTGCTGCCCGCCTCGCCGGCCACCTCGGCGGCGGGCGACGCGCAGTCCGCCAGCAGGCTGCGCATGCGCAGCCGCGCCAGTTCCTCGTCGTCGACGATCAGCACTTTCAGGCGGTTCATGGCCGCGGTCTCCCCGATTGTCACAACGGCACGGCCAGGCGGACGCGGAAGCGCCCGTCGGCTATCGGGCCGGCCTGGAATTCGGATCGCAGATCATGCATCAGGCGCAGGCGTTCGCGCGAGCTCACCAGGCCGATGCCGTGGCCCGGAGCCGACGCGTTGCCCACGGTGTTGATCACCTGCACCCACGCGCGCCCGTTGCGCACCCGCGCGCGGATCTGCACGCGGCCGCCCGCATCGTTGGGCTCCACGCCGTGCCGCACCGCGTTCTCCACCAGCGGCTGCAGCAGCAGCGAGGGCACGCGCGCGCCGGCGACGGCATCCTCCACCTCCCATTCCACTTCCAGCCGCTTGCCGAAACGCAGGCCCTCGATGGCCAGGTACAGCCGCGCCAGCCGGATCTCCTCGCCCAGCGTGGAATCGCCGTCGAGCGCCCCGAGCGCGGCCCGGAACAGCTCGGACAGGTCTTCCAGCACCTCCTCGGCGCGCGTCGGATCCACCCGCACCAGCGCGATGGCGGTGTTGAGCGTGTTGAACAGGAAATGCGGCTGCACGCGCGACTGCAGTTCGATCAGGCCGGCCTCGGTGGCGGCCGGCAGCGTGGCGCGCACGCGCAGGTCCAGCCAGTGGTACACGACGGCGCCCATCAGCGCCCCGGCGCCGACGATGGCGGCGACGTTGGTGGAGTCGCCCGCGTCGAGGCCCATCAGGCGCAACGGCAGGCAGGCCGCCCACGACGCGACGGCGCCCACCGCGGCGGTGACCGCCAGGCGTCCCGGCCCGGGCAGGCGCGCCAGCAGCCCCTCGAGCCCGCAGCAGGCCAGCAGCCAGGCGAGCGTGGCCGGCACGGCGACGCCCGCGCCGACCAGCGCATGTCCCATCCAGGTCGCCAGCGAGGCGCTGCCGAAGGCCGAGCCGACCGTGACGATCACCCCCACGCCCAGCAGCGCCCGCAGGACGGTGCCGGGCTCGCACAGCGTGGGCACGGCGTCGCGGCGCAGGCTCGCCACGGGCGAGTCGCCCAGCAGCGTGGTGGAGGCGGTGACGGTGTCCATGGCCCGCATTGTGGGCGAGCGCGCCCGCACCCGACAAGGAAGGCGACGTGCGGTCTTGCGAAGGCTGCCGGCGGCGTGCCGCCTACAATTCGGGTTGATCCCTAGCGCACGAGCACGAGCACGAGATGAGCGAAAACCAGTTCGACAAGAAATCCCAGGCCTGGTCGGCCCTGTTCTCGGAGCCGATGAGCGAGCTCGTCAAGCGCTACACCGCCAGCGTCGACTTCGACAAGCGCCTGTGGCAGGCCGACATCGCCGGCAGCCTCGCGCATGCCGAGATGCTTGCCGCGCAGAAGGTGATCGCCGATGCGGACTACGCGGACATCCAGCGCGGCATGGCGCAGATCCGCGAGGACATCGCCGCCGGCCGCTTCGAATGGAAGCTCGAGCTGGAGGACGTGCACCTCAACATCGAGGCGCGCCTCACCCAGCTGGTGGGCGACGCCGGCAAGCGCCTGCACACCGGGCGCTCGCGCAACGACCAGGTGGCCACCGACGTGCGCCTGTGGCTGCGCGGCGAGATCGACGAGATCGCGGTGCTGCTGGTGCAGATGCAGGACGCCCTCCTTTCCGTGGCCGAGAGGCACACCGAGACCGTGATGCCCGGCTACACCCACCTGCAGGTGGCCCAGCCGATCAGCTTCGCGCACCACCTGCTGGCCTACGTGGAGATGTTCGCGCGCGACGCCGAGCGCCTGGCCGATGTACGCAAGCGCGTCAACCGCCTGCCGCTGGGCGCCGCCGCGCTGGCCGGCACCAGCTACCCGCTCGATCGCGAGCGCGTCGCCAGGACGCTCGGCTTCGACGGCGTCTGCCAGAACTCGCTGGACGCCGTGAGCGACCGCGACTTCGCCATCGAGTTCTCGTCGTTCGCGTCCATCGTGATGATCCACGTCTCGCGCATGGCCGAGGAGATCGTGCTCTGGATGAACCAGAACTTCGGCTACGTGGACCTGTCCGACCGCTACTGCACCGGCTCGTCGATCATGCCGCAGAAGCGCAACCCCGACGTCGCCGAGCTGGCGCGCGGCAAGAGCGGCCGCGTGGTGGGCCACCTGATGGCGCTCATCACGCTGATGAAGGGCCAGCCGCTCACGTACAACAAGGACAACCAGGAAGACAAGGAGCCGCTGTTCGACACGGTGGACACCGTCAAGGACACGCTGCGCATCATGGCCGAGATGGTGGGCGGCGAGGTGGACGCGGCCACCGGCGCGCGCAGGGGCGGCCTCACGGCCAAGCCCGACGCGATGGAGCGCGCGGCGCGGCGCGGCTACGCCACCGCCACCGATCTCGCCGACTACCTCGTGCGCAAGGGCGTGCCCTTCCGCGACGCGCACGAAGTGGTCGCGCACGCGGTCAAGGTCGGCATCGACAGCGGCAAGGACCTGTCCGAGCTGCCCCTGGACGTACTGCAGGGCTTCCACGCCAGTATCGGCTCCGACGTGTACGACGTGCTGACGCTGCAGGGCTCGCTCAACGCGCGCCAGGTGATCGGGGGCACGGCGCCGGTGGAGGCGAAGCGGCAGATCGCCAGGCATCGGGCGCGCCTGGGCTGAGCCTGCCCGCGGGCCTGCCGTACGCCGCTACCCGGCAACCGCCGACGGCTGCTCCTCGAACGAGAAGTAGAACGTCGCGCCCTGCCCCGGTTTGCCCTCGGCCCACAGCCGGCCGCCGTGCCGCTCCACGATGCGGCGCACGATCGTCAGCCCGATGCCGTGCCCTTCGAATCGCTCGGCGTGCAGCCGCCGGAATGGCACAAACAGCTCGCGCATCTGGGCCTCGGTGAAGCCGACGCCGTTGTCGCGCACGTGGAAGACGACGCCGCCGTCGGACGCGCGCGTGGCGCCCACCTCCACGCGCGGGCGCTCCGCGCTGCCGCTGAACTTGATGGCGTTGGCCAGCAGGTTGGCGAACACCTGGCGCACCAGCGCGGGGTCGGCCTGCAGGTCGGGCAGCTGGCCGGCGATGGCCACGACGTGCGGCGTGGCGACGGCGGCGTCCGTCAGGAGGTCGGCCACCTCGCGCACCAGCGCGTCGGTGTGCACCGTGCGGCGTTCCACGGCGCCCTCGGCCGAGCGGGCCAGCTGCAGCAGCGAGGTGACGAGGTCGGTGGAGCTCTCGGACTGGCGCGCGATGGCGGCCAGCAGCCGGTCGGCCGCGGTCAGGTCGCCGCGGCCCAGCGCCTCGCGCGCCATGCGCGACACGCCCGTGATGCCGCCCAGCGGCCCGCGCAGGTCGTGCGACACGCTGCGGTTGAAGCTTTCCAGGCCCTCGATGGTCTCGCGCAGCTGCGCCGTGCGCAGCGCCACGCGAAGCTCCAGGGTCTGGTTGGTGCGTTCCAGCTCGGCCTGGATCTCCTGGCGCGCGGCCAGCTCGCGCGCGCTGCTGGCCTGCGCCCGCACGAGGCCGGTGGTGAGGATGGTCATGCCCAGCACCGCATGCGGCACGATCAGCGAGATGCCGGCGCCGGCCAGGCTCAGCCAGCCCGCCAGCGCGGCCAGCATCGAGGCCGGGTAGACGAGCACCGCCAGCATCACGATGCCGTGGCCCGCGCGCGGCTCGCGCCGCAGCGCCCAGCCGAACAGCGCGGCCCAGCCGCACATGAAGACGCCGATGAGGGCGATGGTCTCGCCGCGCGTGAGCATGCCGCAGGCCAGTGCGATCAGCGCCACGCCGAACGCCATCAGCGTGCCCTGGCGCAGGCGCCGGCCCCAGGCGAGCGGGAGGTCGACGTAGGCGATGAGGCCCCAGGTGATGAGCCCGTGCGCGATGAGCGCGAAGACCGCGTTGAGCGCGGCGGGCGGCGCGGAAAGGCTCGCGCCCGCGCTGTAGTGGCCCACCGCGACGCAGAGGTACTGCGCCGTGACGGCGAAGAATCCGGCGGAAAGCAGCAACGTCCAGCGCGCCTTGAGCGAGCGCCAGACCACCAGCATCAGCAAGGCCAGCGTGCCCTGTACGGCGACGCCGACGACGGCCATGATTTCGTCGAGGGGCATGTGCCGCCATGGTAATGAATTTGCCCTGTCGCGTGTCGGGTCAGAACCAGGACTTCAGGGCGTCTTCACCCCGCGTCGGATGGTCCCCCGTTCATTGCGGCAGCGCCAGCGTCACCCGCAGCCCGCCGCCGTGCCGATTCACCAGCGCGATGCGTCCGCCATGCGCCTCGACGATCTCGCGCGCCAGCGCCAGCCCCAGGCCCGTGCCCGCGCGCTTGGTCGAGTAGAAGGGCAGCAGGGCCTGTGCCAGCACGGTCTCGCTCATGCCCGGGCCGCGGTCGGACACCACCAGCACCAGCTCGCCGCGCGACACGCTGCACGAGAGCGTCACCGCCTCCGGCGCGCTGCCCGATTCGTGCGCGTTCTTCAGCAGGTTGATCAGGGCCTGCTCCATCTGCCCGGCGTCGAAGCGCGCACTGCCCTCGGGCGCGGCGCCATCGAGCCTGAACCGGGCGTGCGCCTGCAGGCCGGCCAGGAAGGCCGTCCAGTCGACATCGGCCACCTGCGGCGCCGGCAGCTTGGCGAAGCGGGCATAGCCGTCGAGGAAGCCGTGCAGGTGGCGGGCGCGCTCCCCGATCGACTCGAACACGCCGATCGCGCGCGCCTGGTCGCCGCGGCGCACCAGCTCCGCCCCGCTGTGCGCCAGCGACGACAACGGCGCGAGCGAATTGTTCAATTCGTGGCTGAACACGCGGATCAGCCGCTTCCAGCTGGCCACCTCCTGGCGCGACAGCTCGCGCGTCATGCGGCGCAGCAGGTGCAGGCGATGCGACCGGCCCTGCAGCCGGAAGCCGCGCTGCGAGACGTGGAAGGTCTCCTCGGCGCCGTCCACGTCGACGGAGAACAGCGTGTCCTCGCCGCTCGCCAGCGCCGTGCGCAGCGCCCGCGGGGCCGACTCGAGCAGCGCCTCGAACGCCAGGCCCTGCAGGCTGTGGCCCTCGCCCAGCAGCTGGCGCGCCGCGATGTTGGCGTAGGCCACGTGGCCGCCGGCGTCGGTCAGCACCAGCGCCACGGGCGTGTTCTGCACCACGGTGTCCAGCAGCAGCTCGCGCTGCACCAGGTGCCGGCGCTGTTCGCGCAAGGCCTCGCCCAGCTCGTTGTGAAGACGCACGAGCTCGTTCATCTCGCCGTGGCCCGCGGCCGCGAGCGACAGGCTGAAGTCGCCGTCGCGATAGCTCAGCACCCCGCCCTCCAGCGCGCGCAGCAGCCGCGTCAACGGCGCCAGCGCCACGCGCGCGCTCCACGCGCACAGCGGCAGCACCAGGGCCGCCGTCCAGCCGATCGCCCAGGCGCCGGCGGGCGCCGCCCACGCGGGCCCGAGGCCCAGCGAGACGCGCAGCCAGGCCATCGCCTGGGGCAGCGGCCAGTGCGTCAGCGCGAGCAAGGCGACGACGCCCGACAACGCCGCCAGCGCCATCAGCAGCCCCAGGCGTGCCCGCAAGGTGGAGAACATCACGACACCGGCGGCAGCCCGTAGCGTTCCATGCGCCGATAGAGCGCCTGGCGCGACAGGCCCAGCGACTGCGCGGCCCGGCTCACCACGCCGTGGGCCGCCGCGAGCGCGGCCTCCACGGCGGCGCGGCTGGGCTCGTCGAGGTTGCGCGCGGCGATGGGTGCCGCCTCGGGCAGCCCCAGTTCGTCGACGCCGATGGCCCGGCCGCCCGCCAGCAACGCGGCGCGCTCGATGACGTTCTTCAGCTCGCGCACGTTGCCCGGCCACGCGTGCGCGCGCAGCGCGTCGCGCGCGGGCTCGGTGAGCGCCGCGCGGCCGGCGAGGAAGTGCTCGGCCAGCGGCAGGATGTCCTCGCCGCGCTCGGCCAGCGGCGGCAGGCGCACCTCGATCACGTTGAGCCGGTAGTACAGGTCCTCGCGGAACGTGCCGTCGCGCACCATGGCCTTCAGGTCGGCGTTGGTGGCGCTCAGCACGCGCACCTTCACGCGCCGCGTCTGGTTGGAGCCCAGGCGCTGGAACGCGCCGGTGTCGAGCACGCGCAGCAGCTTCATCTGGCCGCCCGGCGTCAGGTTGCCGATCTCGTCGAGGAACAGCGTGCCGCCGTCGGCCGCGTCGAAGCGTCCGTCGCGCGACTTGTTGGCACCCGTGTAGGCGCCGCTCTCGGCGCCGAACAGCTCGGCCTCGATCAGCTCGGCCGGCAGCGCGCCGCAGTTGACGGCCACGAAGGGCCCGCGCGCCACGGCCGAATTCGCGTGCACGATGGCCGCCACGCGCTCCTTGCCGCTGCCGTTGGGCCCGGTGATGAGCACCGGCACGTCGGAGCGCGCCACCTGGCACGCCAGCTCCAGCGTGCGCAGCGTGGCGTCGGCCTCGACCACCAGGTCGCCCAGCTCGAACCGCGCGGCCAGCGCCTTCCTGCGCGCGCGCCGTTCCTGGCGCGCCCGGCGCAGCTCGGCGCCGGTCTCGGCCAGCTCCAGCAGGTTCTCCACCGTCGCCAGCAGCTTGGCGTCGTCCCAGGGCTTGGCGAGGTAGTCGGCGGCGCCGGCCTTGACGAGCTCGACCGCGCTCTCCAGCCGCGTCCAGGCGGTCAGCAGCACCACGGGCACGTCCACGTGGCGGGCGCGGATCGCGCGGAACAGCGCCACGCCCTCCTCGCCCGAGGTGGTGTCGGCCGAGAAATTCATGTCCTGGATCACGACGTCCACCGGCTCGCGCTCCAGGATCGCCAGCCCTTCGGCCGGCCCCAGCGCCACCAGCGGGCGGATGTCGCGCAGCGACAGCGCGAGCGCCAGCGCCTCGCCGACGCCGGGGTTGTCGTCGATGACCAGGACGGTGCGCGTCACACGCCTGCCCCGCGGCGCGCCATCAGTTGACGGCGGGCGGCGCCATCGACTCGAGCATCAGCTGGCAGTGGCGCGCCAGCAGCTCGATGGAGGTCTTGCGCAGGCGCTCGCTGTCGGCGTCGGCCAGCTTGCTCATGCCCGCGTCGGCATCCACGCCGCCCACCTTGGCCTGGTCGTGGATGAACTTGCTGCCTTCGGCGACCTGCGCCGCGTTCTGGCTGAGCCAGAGGTCGTAGATCTTCTGGAAGCGCGGCATGTAGTCGGCGATGCGCTCGGCGCAGACCGCGGCCTGCCGGGGCAGCGTCACCGACTGGCCGTAAAGCGACGCGTTGGCCTCGGGGCTGTTGGACACCGCGGCCGGGACATCGGCCGCATGGGCCGCGCCGGCCGACACGGCGAGCGCGGCGAACGCGAGAAGAGTGGTTCGGAACGTCATCCCGCCATTGTGCCGGGCCCGCGGCGGCAAACTGTGACCGAATCCTTCGGGACTTCCGCATGGCTTTTTCAGGCGATTCCGCGCATGGCATGCGCGGGCGGCAACGCGGCGGCGCGGCGCGCGGGCGCCAGCACCGCCACCTGGCCCAGGGCCCACAGCACCAGCGCGCCCAGCGGCAGGTAGAGCAGCGGCAGGCGCGGCAGCTCGTACTGCGTCATCAGCCACTGGTTGACCGCGAACGCGCCCAGCATGCCCAGCGCGATGCCGGCGCTGGTCAGCAGCAGGTTCTCGGTCTGGAAGTAGCGCAGGATCTGCCCGCGGGTGGCGCCCAGCGCGCGCCGCGTGCCGATCATGCGCGTGCGCTGCTGCACCCAGAAGCTGGCCAGGCCGACGATGCCGAAGGCGGTCACCACCAGCAGCGCCACGCAAACGCCCGCCAGCAGCCACACCATCGAGACGTCGGCCTGGTAGAACGAGCCGCGCATGTCCTCGAAGTGCTTGTGCGGCTGCGCGACCCGGTGCGGGTTCACGCGCTCCAGCGCGGCGACCGCGGCCTTGAGCACGGCGTCGCGCCGGGCCGGATCGGTGCGCAGCACGTACTCGCCGGAGTCGAAGGTGTTGCGGATCGGCAGGACCACCGAGTACAGGTCGGACTCGTCGCCGTGATCCGGGCGCGACACGATCAGGCGGTCGACGACGCCCACGATGCGGATCGGCTCGTCGCCGAAGATGTAGATGGCCTTGCCGAGCGCGTCGCCGCCCGGGAACAGGCGTTCGGCCATCGCCCGCGTGACGAGGACGCCGGCCAGCTTGTAGTCGTTCTTCTCCGCGTCGGCCTCGTCGAGGATCTCGTCGGCGTTGAAGTCGCGGCCAGCCACGAGCTTCAGGCCCAGCGCCTCCGGCAGGCCCACGTCGGCGTTGAACATGGCGGCCGAGAACGTCGGCGTCTCCTGCCCCGGCTTCAGGCTGATGCCGGACTTGCTCATCGAGTCGCCGAAGGGGATGCCCGACACGATGGCCGCGCTGCGCACGCCCGGCAGCGCGCGCAGCGCCGCCAGGTCCTCGCGCGTGCCGGCCGCGGCGTTGTCGTTGCGGCCGATGCTGCGCGTGCCCAGCACCACCAGCTCGTCGTCGGCCATGCCCGTGCCGAAGTGCAGGCGCTCGATGCGGTTGGCGATGAGGAACACCGCGTTGCAGACGATGGCGCAGGTGAGCGCGATCTCGAACACGATCAGCAGGGCCGCCGTGCGATGGCGGCGCAGCGTGGACAGGATGGGTCGAAGTTGAAGCATGCGCATCACTCCCGGGTTGTCAGGACGACTTGAGTTGGGACGCCGGCGAGACCTCGCAGGCCTTCCAGGCGGGAAGCAGCCCGGCCAGCACGCTGGCGACGATGGCCAGCACGAGGGTGGTGGCGAGCATCGCGGCGTCCAGGTGCACGAACTGGGCGCCGCGCGTGGTGCCGGCGCGCACGAGCCACACGCCGCCGGCGGCCAGCGCCAGGCCCAGCACGCCGCCGGCCAGGCCGATGGTGCCGGCCTCCACCAGGAACTGCGCGAAGATCTGCCGCTTCGGGGCGCCGAGCGCGCGCCGCACGCCGATCTCGGGCGAGCGCCGCAGGCACTTGGCCAGCAGCAGCCCCACGGTGTTGACCAGGCAGACGGCCAGGAAGCCGAACGCGAGCCACAGCTGCAGCCGCACGTCGGACGGCACCACGTGCTGCGACGACAGCCAGTCGACCACGTTGCGCAGGCGCGGGTTCGGCTCGCGCTGGAACCGGCCGGCGGCGTGCTGCTGCGCCGAATACCGGGTGAGGTAGTCGAGGTAGCCGGCGCGGTCGGCCGGCGTGTCCAGCTCGACCCAGTACTGGAGCCAGCTGCACGGCGCGTTGAGATCGTGCGGGTGCGGCGTGGCGGTGTCGCCCCAGCAGGTCATGCTGCCGTTGGTGCCCATCCTGCGTTCCAGCGCGGTGCCCAGCGGTACGAACAGGCCCTCGGTCTTGCGATAGCGGCCCACGTTGAGGTCGAAGAAGTACGGCACGGGCTGCCACTCGTCGAGCACGCCCACCACGCGCAGGTCGGCCCCATCCGCGTGCACGCTGCGGCCGACGCTGTCGGCGCCGCCGAACAGCTTGTCGTTGAACTGCTTGCTGAGCACCACCACCGGCGCGTTGGCCGCGTCGTCGGCGGCGCTCCAGCCCTGGCCGTAGCGGAACGGCGTGCGGAACATCGGGAAGAAGTCGGCCGTGGTGTAGCGCGCCTCGGCCTCGAACGGCTTCAGGCCACCGGGCGCGTCCGCCGCGGGCTCCACCTCCGCGCCGCCGCCGGACATCATCGCCTGGCGCGCGCCGCGCCTGTCGCGCAGCAGCGCCTCGGCGTCGAAGCGGGTGAGCTGCGTGTCGGGATCCTTGCCGGGCGTGAACGTGGCCTTGGGGCCGGCGTCCAGCTGCACGCGCAGCACGTCGGCGCTGTGGTCCGGCAGCGGATCGCCGGACAGCGCGCGGAACGTGGTGAGCGTGGTCATGCTGGCGCCGATGCCCATCGCGATCGTGAGCACCATCAGCGCCGTGAGGCCGCGCGCGGAACGGAAGCTGCGCAGCGCGAGATCGAAGTAGTAGAGGAACACGGGGATCGCTCCGGTCAGGTTCACTGCAGGAGTGCGTTGACGTTGGCCAGGTCGGCCTCGGTCAGCGCGCCGGCCGCCTGCAGCAGCTGCAGCCGGCCAAGGATGAACTGGTGGCGCGCCTGCGCGTACGCCGCCTGCGCCTGCGCCAGCGTCTGGATCGCGTTGAGCAGGTCGGTCATCGTGCGGTTGCCCACCTCGCGGCCGACGCGCGTGGCCGCCAGCGAGGCCTGCGCCGCGGCCACCGACTCGCGCGTGGCCAGCACCTGGCCGATGCCGGCCACGACGCTGCCGTAGGCGGCCCGGGCGGCGCGTTCGGCGGCGCGGCGCTGGATCTCGAGGCCGTCGCGCGCGCCGTTGCGCTGGTGCTGCGCCTGGCTCACGCGCGCCTGCGTGGCACCGCCCGCGAACAGCGGCACGTTGAGCGTCAGCGCCACCGTGTTGGCCAGGCGGCCGCTCGTGTCGCCGTAGGGCGTGCCGGTGGGCCGCCCGAGGTTGAAGCCGGCGGCGAGCGACGGCAGGTGGCCGGCGCGCGCCGCGGCGATGCCAGCTTCGGCCGCGTCCACGCTCTTCGTCGCGGCCCACACCGCCGGATTCGCGCGCGCGGCCGCATCGGCCCAGTCCTGCGGGTCGGCCGGCGACGGCGGCACCAGCGGCAGGTCGTCGCGCAAGGCCTTCAGCGTGCCGGGCGCCTGGCCGGTGATCTCCGCGACGGCGGACAGCGCGTCGACCAGCGCCTGGCGCGCGGCGATGGTGTTGCCGTGCGCCAGCAGCTGGTACACGCGCGACTGGTCGACGTCCACCTGCGCGTCGAGCCCGGCCTTCCAGCGCTGCTGCGACTGCGCCACCTGCTGCGCGTACGCGTCCTCGTTGGCCTGCACGCTGGCGAGCAGGTCGGCGGCCAGCAGCGCGTCGAAATAGGCCGTGGCCACGCGCAGGCACAGCGCCTGTTGCGCGGCCTGCAGCGTCGCGTCCTGCGCGTCGGCGTTCAGGCGCGCGGCCTTCAGCTGCGACCACAGGCCGGCGTCGAACACCACCTGGCTCACGCCCAGGGTGGCGTCGCTGGTGTGCGCGCTGGCCACCGGCCGCGCGGCGCCGCTGTCGCGCTCGCGGCCGACGGCCGCGGTGGCCGAGGCCTGCGGCAGCAGCGCGGCGCGCGCCTGGTCGGCCAGGTCGTGCGAGCCGGCGCGCGTGGCGTCGGCGGCGGCCAGCACCGGGTCGTTGGCGCGAGCAAGGCGCCAGACGTCCAGCAGGTCGTCGGCGAACGCGGGCGCGCCCGCGCCCAGCGCGACCGCGAGCACCAGCGCGCGCCGACGCAGGGCGTCACGCATGGGCGGGCGCCTCGTCCTGCGCCGGGCGGCGGCCGGCCAGGCGCACGTCCTCGGACACGTCCACCACCTGGCCGTCGATCACGTGCACGTTGCGCTGCGCGCGGGCGGCCAGCTGCGGATCGTGGGTGACCATCACGATGGTGGCGCCGTCGCGGTTGAGCTCCTCCAGCAGGTCCATCACGCTGCGCGCCATCTGGCTGTCGAGGTTGCCGGTGGGCTCGTCGGCGAGCAGCAGGCGCGGCTCGCCCGCCAGCGCCCGCGCGATGGCCACGCGCTGCTGCTGGCCGCCGGAGAGCTCGGCCGGATAGTGCTTCTCGCGCGCCGCCAGGCCCACGCGCTCCAGCGCGGCGCGCACGCGGCGGCGACGCTCGTCGGCCTTCATGCCCCGGTAGCGCAGCGGCACGTCCACGTTGTCGAAGACGTTCAGGTCGGCGATGAGGTTGAAGCCCTGGAAGATGAAGCCGATCTTCTGGTTGCGGATCTGCGAGCGGGCGTCGTCGCCCAGCCGGCTCACGTCCACGCCGTCCAGCTCGTAGCGGCCCGCGGTGGGCGCCTCCAGCAGGCCGGCGATGGTCAGGAAGGTCGTCTTGCCCGAGCCCGACGGGCCGGTGACGGCGACGAACTCGCCCTGCCTGACCTCGAGGTCGAACTGGCGCAGCGCGTAGGTCTCGACCACCTCGGTGCGATAGGCCTTGGACAGGCCGGTCATCTTCAGCATGGGAAATCCTTGTTGGACAGGGGCGGTCAGTGGGCCAGGCCGACGCTGGGCTCGGCATGGAAGTTCTCGGCGCCGGTGACGACGACGCGGTCGCCCGGCTTCAGGCCGGACAGGATCTCGACGCGATCGACGCTGCGCGCGCCCAGGCGCACCGGCGTCTTCACGGCCACGCCGTCGCGCACGACGTAGGCGTACTGGCCGCCCGACTCGTCGATGAAGCTGCCGGCGCGCACGCTCAGCACGTCGGGGCGTTGATCCAGCAGCACGCGCACGGACAGGCGCTGGTTCTGGCGCAGTTGATCCGGCATGGCGCCATCGAAACGAAGACGTGCGGCGACCTGGTTGGCCACCACCTCCGGCGAGATGCCGCTCACGCGAGCCTTCCAGGTCGTGCCGTTGCCCGCGATCTCGCCGGGCATGCCCACCGCGAGGTCGCGCGCGAAGCTCTCGGCCACCTGCATCTGCACCTCCAGCTGCGACAGGTCGATCACCGTGAGGAGCTGCGCATCCTTGGCGACGCTCGCGCGCTCGGCCACGAACAGCTGGCCTACCTGCCCGTCCACCGGCGAGCGCACCGTGAGCTCGGCCACCTGGCGCTTCAGGTCCTCCACCAGCAGCACCTGGCGGGCGTGGGCCTGCTCCCTGGCCTGCACGTCGAACTTCAGGCTGTCGTCCTTCGAATGCAGCCCTGCCTCGGCGTGGCTCAGCGCGATGCGCGCCTTCTCGAGCGCATCGCGCGCGTGGTCGACCTGCATGCCGGCCGCGGCGCCCGCGTCGAACGCCTTCTGCTGGCGCGCGAGGTCGGTCTCGGCGGCCTTCACGTCGATGGCCGCGTTCTCGCGCGCGCCCTGCAGCGCGGCGCGCTGCTCGCCTGCCTCGACGCGGCCGCGCAGCGTGTCGGTCTGCAGCGTGTCGGCGGTGGACTGCTCCTGCGCCAGCTTCGCGCTCAGCTCGGGGCTGGCGATGGTGGCCAGCACCTGGCCCTTCCTGACGCTGTCGCCCGCATGCACCTGCAGCGTGACGGCGCCGGCGGCGGGCGCGAACAGCGTGGGGCTGAACGCGGCGACCACGCGGCCCTCGGCCTGGATGTCGCGCACGAACGGGCCGCGGCCGACGTCGTCCAGGCCCAGGCGCTCGACGCTCACCGAGCCGCCGGTGCCCAGCATCTGGCGCGCGTGCGGCAGGCTCCACGCGCCGAGCGCGAGGACGGCGGCCGCGCCGGCCACGGCCATGAGGCGCCGGCGGCGCGGCGGCGCGGCGATGACGGTGTCTTGCGAGGAAGTGTCACGAATCATGAAGGTCGGTCCGGGCGGCGCACGGGGTGCGCTGTCCGGCTTCATGTTTGCAACGAGCGTGCCACCGCGTGGCGGCGGCGACGCTCCTTTCGAATCAAGGACTTGCGATCGGAGTCTGGCGCGCAGCGAGTGTCCGCGGACACTCTCGGACACCTGCCGCGGACACTAGAACAGGCTGGCCCCGATGTTGATCAACAGCGCCAGCACCGTGGTGTTGAACAGGTAGGCCAGGATGCAGTGGAGCGATCCGATGCGGCGCATCGGCTTGGTGACGAAGGACACGTCGGCCGTCTGGCCCGAGGTGCCGATCACCGCGGCGAAGTAGAAGAAGTCGCCGTAGTCCGGATCCGGATCGTCGGGGAACTCGAGGCCCGGCTTGCGGCCGTGGCAGGCGGCCAGGTAGTAGTCGTGCGCGTAGTGGAGCGTGAACATCACCTGGATGAAACCCCACGACGCAATCACCGTGATCCCGGCCAGCGCGACGTGCGCGCCCTTGAGCCAGCCGTGCAGGTCCTTGACGACCGCCAGCTCGAACGCGATCGCCACCAGGCTCGCGATGGCCGCCACCACGGTCAGGCCCAGGATCGCGTACTTGCCGTCGTCCTGCAGCTGCGCCCGATGCCGCATGTGGCCCTGGGACGAGCGGATCATCATCACCGCGGCCAGCGCGATGTACAGCCACGCCGCCAGGTTCCACGCGAGCAGCCAGCGCGTGACGGATTGCGAGGCGACCGTCGTCGGCATCAGCAGCCCGGCCAGCACGCCGAGGAAGGCGACGATGAACAGGCGCGGCCGCACCTTGAACACGTGGATGAAGCGTTTCAGCGGTGGAGTCATGGCGGGCCCTGGCAAATGTCGCGCCGACGGGCGCGCCGGCCGCATTGTCCGGTGCGCGGCGAACACCCCGCCCGGCAAGCTGAATGCGCGCTTGCGCGCCGCCGTGAGACGATGCGCGCCACGGCGGGCGTGTGCCTTGCCGAAGTCGAGATTTCCACGGAGCCTCCATGAGCAAGCTGCTGCTGCCCTATCTCGCGATCGTCGCCACGATGATGGCGCTGGACCTGGTCTGGATCGGCGGCATCGCGCGGCCGCTCTACAACCGCGGCATCGGCCACCTGATGGCCGAGCGGCCGAATTTCGTGGCCGCCGCCGCGTTCTACCTGCTGTTCGCCGCCGGCCTGATGGCCTTCGTGGTGCTGCCGCGCGCCGCCGGCGACTGGCGCATGGCCGCGGCCTGGGGCGCGTTGTTCGGCTTCATGACCTACATGACCTACGACCTGACCAACATGGCCACGCTGCGCGACTGGCCGCTGGGGCTGTCGTTCATCGATACGGCCTGGGGTTGCCTCGCCACCGGGCTGGCGGCGACGGCGGGCAAGGTCGTGGCCGACAGGCTGGGTTGAGATCCTTGATGCGACGACCCGCAGACGACCCGTCGCTGCCGGTCGAGTTTTCGAATTCGCCGCCGCAAGGTCAATGAGGCCTGTGCGGCGGCGACCTGACATCGGTTGAATCGGTCAATGAAATCACTTGTGCCCGGCTTGATTTCCGTCGTCATTCCCACTCGAAACCGGCCCGAGCTCTTGCGGCGTGCGGTCGCAAGCGTGGTTGCACAGGACTACCGACCGATCGAGTTGATCATCATCGACAACCTGTCGGATTCAGCCGTGGAAGTGGATCCCGGCGATCTCGAATGCGTCGTCCATCGCAACAGCGCGATGCTGAACTTGCCGACGAACCGCAATCTTGGCGTGAGCATGTCGAGTGGCGAATTCGTCTGCTTCCTCGATGACGACGACTCGTACATGCCCAACAAACTGAGCCTCCTGGCCGGCAAGATGGACGGCGTTGACCTGTGCTATGGAAATACGAGCATGGTCGGAAGGCACGGCACGTCGCTGGGGGTGTGCCGTGGCGGTACGGAGATCGACCAACTGATGCTCTACCGACACATTCACCACAATGCGACGCTCATGCGAAGGAGCATGTTTGACGAGGTGCTGCTCGACGAGAACATGACGACGTTCGAGGATGTCGATTTCATGTTTCGCGTCGTTCGGCAATACGCCGTGCGTCACGTGGACGAAATCGTCGCCGTCTGGAACCGAGACGATCGTCCTGACCAGATGACCGCGCGCAACCTCCCGCGTGCATTCCGGAATTGGCTCCTGCTTTGCAAGCGCTTCGCACCGGAAATCGATCGATATCCGATGGTGGGGAGGTTCTATTACCGGAAGATGTTTCTCCTGGCGGTGACCCAGCTTCGGCCCGTCGTTGCAATCCGGTACTTCATGAAGTATGTCTCGGCACGATTGAAGCCTGGATGAAGCTGCTGCTGATCGGGTGCCGTCGGTTCGGTGGACTGCCGGATGGCAGTCGCTGGCAAGCGGCTGCACCTGGCCGGTTCGCGACATGCGTCAGGCCGCCCTGCATCGACGACGTCAGCCTGCGCTGCTCCCTCGTCGGCCCGCTCGCGCAGCTGCACTTGGCGGATTCAGCCGTGCCGTCGGAGGTGGTGGCTCACAGCGCGCAGGGCATCTTCTCGCCACGTCGCGCCAGCGCCGCCTCCAGCTCACGCCAGCCGGACGCGATCTCGGGCAGCGGGTTGGCTCCGCGCTTGCCGCCTTCATCCTCGCAGTATTGCGCGAGCGCGGTCTTGCGCTTCGAGGTCGGCTTGGCGTCGGGCCGGCTGTTGGTTGTCAGATCCAGTCGGATGCCCGCGTCCACGAGATCGGCGGCGATGCCGAACTCGTAGGCGTTCATCGCGCGGTGCAGGGCCGATCCGCTGAAGCCGTCGACATAGTTCACGTCGGCGCCGCGCTGCAGCAGCAGTCGCACCAGCGGACGGTTGTGCCCGGAGATGGCCCCCATCAGCAGCGAGGTGCGCGTGAACGGCTCCTTGGGTGGTCGCCAGTTGGGACTGATTCCGTGATCGAGCAGCACGCGAACGACTTCTGGGTCGGCGTTGTCTCGCGAGACGGCGTAGACGGGCAGGGTCTCGCCGCCGTCGAGTACCGAAACCGGGTCGCCGCCGGCATCGAGCACCAGCTTCATGACCTGGGGGCCGTTCTTTCGAGCCAGCAGAGCGAAATGCGGAATGGTCATGCCCAGCTTGCCGACGGCGCGGACATCCGCACCTTGTTGCAGCAGCGCCGCAATGCGGGTCATGTTCCCGTCCATGCACGCATTGGCGAGTTCGACGACGGCGGGATCCGTGAAGACCTTGTTTGGATAAGGCATGGCTTGAGCGCGGGAGAAGGGAAGGATCAGGCAGGCGGCGCAGAGGGCAAGCGCCCCGAGCAGCCTGCGACGGATGAGATGGCTGGAAATCATTGCCCCGCACCTTGGGAGCCCTTGGACAGGGAAATGTAGTCGGTGACCGGGGCCGGGTTGCCGGTGCCCTCGAGCATGGTCTGGATGTCCGCGGCCTTGCGCGTCTCGATGCCCTGGTGCAGATTGACGATGCTGTGCTGCGCCGCCAGGCTCGAAGGCGAGCCGTCCGCGTTCTTGCTGGGCACGTTCCGCACGTCGCCGAGGGCCGGCGGGATGTACCACTTGCCGCCGCTGAAGTCGAAGTTGTTCTGGGCCTCCTGGGCCGTGACGCCGGTCAGCCGTTGCACGAGGTCCTTGCCGATCTGCGGCACGCGCCCGGCCACCGCATCGGACACGCCCAACTGGTCGCCGGCCCATTGGTTGGCCTTGATCACGCCCGCCGCACCCTTGACCACTCCGAGTACCACCTTCTGGAAGCCCAGCGAGTTCTGGGTGCCGGTGAGCGGGTCACCGTAGCCCTGGCTCAGGCCGCCATCGGACCGGTACTGATTGAAATCGGAGGCGAACTGATCGAGACCGTCGGCGGGCAGGCCCATCGTCTTCGGATTCAGCCCGGCGGAGTTGAACATCTGGCCCTTCAAGCCGGCAATGACGCCCGCTGCCTGGGCCTTGCCTCCACCCAGCGAATGGCCGGTGACCTCGGCACCTTCGAAATCAGGGTTGCCCTTCATCTGCTTACCGAGATTCGTGGCGGCATCGTATTGGGACGTCTTCAGGCCGAGGGCCTGGTCGTGGTCGGCCAGGATGTCGTCCGGGTCGGCGGTCGTCCCCTGGAACGCGACGACCGTCTTCGGGTCGAATGGGAAATCGTCCGGGCACTTGTAGACCACCGCGCGCGCGGCCGTCACGTCATCGAGCTTGATGTCGGCGTCCCGCAGTTCATCCGCCGTCATCGCGTGCCACGGCGACGGCGGCGTCTTGTCCGTGGCATTCGGGTCGTACTGCTTGTACGTGTCCTGCGACAGCGACGCCAGCTCCACCGCATGCATGTCGCTCTTGAGCTCCGTGCCGGCGGCCCGTACCGCCGGGTCGGGCGAGGCCTGCGCCTGCGCGATGAGCTGGTTGCGCCTCTCGATGCGGGTCGCGCGCTGCTGGGCATCCATGCATTCCTGGCACGGCACGCACGGCACCAGCGCCGGTCGCTGCGGCGAGAACCTGTTCTTGACGGCCGCGGCGGCCTTCTGGACGGTGCCCACGGCGCCCGCCACCGGCCTGACCACCGTCTGATACCCCGCATAGCCGGTGACGGCCGCCGCGGCGGCGACGGTGCCCTCGGCGCCGACGAAGGCGCCGGCCGCCACCTTCTTGCCCGCCGACACCGTGGCCTCGGCCGCGGACTGCGCGAGCGACACCACCTTGTCCTTGGCGGCGGTCGCCGCCGAGCCGATGGCGCTGAGCCTGGAGCTGATCGCCTGCGTGCCGGCGTCCCAGAGGTCGCGCAGCGGGTTGCCGTACGGATTCGGATCCTGCCCCCAGCTCATGCGGCCGCCTTGGCCTGCTCGAGCTCGTGGAAGACCGTGACCGAGAAGTTCGTCAGCGCGTCGGCCTTGGTGCCGGGCGACAGCTGCGTCGAGCTCAGGATCTGCTGCAGCCCGGGGATGCGCTGGTCGAAGTCGGGGCCCAGCAGCCAGGTGTTCAGCACGAAGATGGCGGCCGACTGCTCGTCGACGAGCCCGTAGCCGGCGGCGCGAGCCACGAGGTCGGGGATGGGCGCGGCGAGCTGGTCGCTGCTGAATCCGGCCGTCTGTGCGGGGAACTGCTCACGAAGGATCCCGACCATCCGCGACGCGAAGTTGCTCTGGCCCAGTTGATCCCACTGAGCCTGGGAAATTGAAATCATGTTCTTCTGTAGAAAGCCGTGGCTCCGGGGCGCCGCCTCACCTGCGACCGACTCCCAACCCGCAGCGCCCGACGAGCGCGAAGTATCCCTACGGCCGCGCTCGCGCGCATCCCACCAAAGAGGGGGCTCCCACGACGTTCGACAGCCGACCCGCGTGGCTCGATCCCGGCCGTTCGTGATCTACGCGGCGGGCTCGCCGTGGCGCCCGGCGCCCGCCGCGAATCGCCCGGCCCCGGCCAGGCCTTCCGCGGCCACGACCTCGAACCCGCGCGCGCCCTCGCGCGCCAACGCGTCCGCCAGCGCGAGATCCCATTGCCCGATGGCCGAGGCGCGGTCCGCGCGCAGGCAGGCCTGCGGGAACGCGGCGATCACGGCCGCCATCTCCTGCGCCGCGGCCAGCGCGCCACCGTCGTCGACGATGCGATTCACGAGCCCGAACGACAGCGCCTCCTCGGCATCGACGGCACGCCCGGTGAGGATCATGTCGAGCGCGCGGCCCGCGCCCACGATGCGCGGCAGGCGCACGGTGCCGCCGTCGATCAGCGGCACGCCCCAGCGGCGGCAGAACACGCCGAAGACCGCGCCGCGGGCCGCGACGCGCAGGTCGCACATCAGCGCCAGCTCCAGGCCGCCGGCGACCGCGTGGCCCTCGACGGCGGCGATCACGGGCTTGGTGAAATCCATGCGCGTGGGCCCCATCGGGCCGGCGGCGCGTCCGGTGGGCTCGACGACGTTGCGCCGCCGCGGATCGGCCATCGCCTTCAGGTCGGCGCCCGCGCAGAACTGGCCGCCGGCGCCGGTGAGCACCAGCACCCGCAGCGCGTCGTCGGCCTCGAACGCCTCGAAGGCCTCGCGCAGCGACGCGGCGGTCGGGCCGTCGACCGCGTTGCGGCATTCGGGACGATCCAGCGTGACCGTGACGACCGGGCCGCTGGACTCGACGATCACCGGGGGCCGGGACATCTCAGCCGAAGCGCACCGCGTAGATCGGCGGCAGCCGCGCGGGCAATGTCTCCCAGTGGTCGCCGCCGTCGTCGCTGGCCCACACGCCGCCGGTGGTGCTGCCCATCAGCAGGTTCGTGCCGTCGTCGGCGACCGCCAGCGAATGGCGATAGACGAGGTCGTAGCAGTCCTGCTGCGGCAGGCCCACGCGCAGGGTGTCGAACGTCGCGCCGCCGTCACGCGTGCGATTGACCGCCAGCGCGCGGTCGACCGGCACGCGGCACTGGTCCTTGACCGCGGGCACGAACCACGCGGTCTGCGGATCGACCGGGTGCGCCGCCACCGCGAAGCCGAACGACGACAGCGGCGCATGCAGCTCGTTCCAATGCGCGCCGCCGTCGCTGGAGCGGAAGATGCCGTTGTGATGCTGGCACCACAACACGTCCGGCTGCGCCGCGCAGCGCGCGATGGCGTGCGGATCCTGCACTTCCGGGTCGAACGCCTGGTCGGGCGGCATGTACTCCGCGCGCATGCCGTGCGCGGTCTGCGACCACGAGCCGCCCGCGTCGTGGGTGACCCAGGCGCCGCCGCAGCTCACGCCCACCAGCACCGTGCCGCCGGGCAGCGGGCTGATCGAATGGATGCCGGGGACGTCGTAGCCGCCGCCGCCCCAGTTGAGCCGCTCGGGCCGGTTCCACAACGCCTCGTCGAGCTGCCAGCTCAGGCCGCCATCGGTCGATTCGAACAGGCCGCCGGGCAAGGTTCCGGCATAGAGCGTGGCGCCGCCGCGCTCCAGGGCCCACACCAGCGACACCTTCCACGCCGGCCCGGGCGCGCCCTCGGGCTGGACGCCGAAAGCCGGCGCGGCGATCTCGCGCCAGCTCGCGCCGGCGTCGTCGGAGGCGTGCAGCTTGACGCCGAAATGCCCCAGGTTCAGCGCGGCGACCATGTGTCCGCGCGCATCGGGCGGCAGCACCATGCTCACCGGATCGCCGACGAAGCTCGCCCGCTCCACCGCCCACGCGCCGCCGCGTCGGCGCAGCTCCATCAGGCCCTTGCGAGTGCCCACCCAGGCGCGATCAACCATGTCGGCTCCTATTCATCCGCCCGTGAGGGCCTGCAGGACGTACACCTTGTCATCGGGCGCCAGCGCGTCGCTCAGGCCCACGCGATCGACCGCGCGGCGTCCGCCGATGAACACCACCACGTGCTGGCGCAGGTGCCCCTGCTCGTCGAGGATGTAGTGGCGCAGGCGCGGGTTGACATCGAACGCCGCGTCCAGCGCCTCGCGCAGCGTGGCGGCCGAGGTGCGCAACTCGGGCGTCTCGGTGAAGCGCTGCAGTTGCGAGGTGAACGCGAGCCGGGGCATGCCCGCGATGATGGTCGGGCGCGCCGCCAGCCGGCAATCGGGCGTATCCCGCGCTCAGTTCGTCGACCCCGCCACCTGCGGCGTCGCCTCGAGCCGCTCGCGGACCTGGCGATGGATCAGCGTCTCCTCGAGCGCCGCGTGCCCGTAGCAGAGCTCGAGGAACACCTCGGCGCCGTGCATGAACTCCGCCGGATCGATCCAGTGGTTGCCCTGGGCGATGGCGCGCAGCTGCGGCCCGATCTCGATCCAGTTCTGCTCCATCCAGCAATGGTCCTGCTTGAGCGTGTGCACGAGCGTGGCGAGCTCGCGGTCGCCGCTGTCGAGCAGCGACGGGAACACGCCCTCCTCCTCGATGCGATGGTGCTCCCGCATCGAACCGGAGAAGAAGGCCTCGATGGCGCAGGCCTCGGCGCGGGCCTCCGCGTCGATGGATTCGCTCTCCATGCGGCTGGCCAGCGTGGCCAGGCGGTCGAGATGCCCGCGGACCTGGGCGTGCCAGGCATCCATCTGGGCGAGGTCGGCGTCGGTGGGTCGGTCTCTGGACTTCATCGCGTGCTCCCGGACAGTGGATAGCGTCTTTATACGCCGCGGCCGCGCGCCTGGGTTGCGAAGAAACGATGAGGCTCAGCGCAAGCATTGCATCGCCCAAAACGGGTGCGATCGGCCTAGACTTGCTGGCCAAGGAGCCTCCATCAGGCCAAGGAGATCGGAAAAGTGCAACTCGCCAACAGTGCCTCTCCCGCCTACTTCCACAAGGTCGTCGACTGCCAGTGGGCCTGCCCGGCGCACACGCCGGTGCCGGAATACATCCGGCTGGTCGGCCAGGGTCGCTACGCCGACGCGTACATGATCAACTGGGTCTCCAACGTCTTTCCCGGCATCCTCGGGCGCACCTGCGACCGCCCGTGCGAGCCGGCCTGCCGGCGCGGCCGCGTGGAGGAGAGCAACCGCGAAAAGCCCGAGCCGGTGGCCATCTGCCGCCTGAAGCGCGTGGCCGCCGACCACAAGGGTGACGTGCGCGCACGCCTGCCGGCCGTCGCGCCGCGCAACGGCAGGCGCATCGCCTGCGTGGGCGCGGGGCCGGCCTCGCTGACGGTGGCGCGCGACCTGGCGCCCTGGGGCTACGACGTGACGGTGTTCGACGGCGAGGCCAAGGCGGGCGGCTTCATGCGCACGCAGATCCCGCACTTCCGCCTGCCCGAATCGGTGATCGACGAGGAGACGGGCTACGTGCTGGACCTCGGCGTGCGGTTCGAACCGGAGCGGCGCATCGAGTCGATGAAGGCCCTGCTCGAGCAAGGCTACGACGCCGTCTTCGTCGGCTGCGGCGCGCCGCGCGGCCGCGACCTCGACCTGCCCGGCCGCCGCGAGGCCGCGGACGACATCCACATCGGCATCGACTGGCTCGCGTCGGTCTCGTTCGGCCACGTCACGAGCGTGGGCGAGCGCGTGATCGTGCTGGGCGGCGGCAACACCGCGATGGACTGCTGCCGCTCGGCGCGCCGCCTCGGCGGCCGCGAGGTGACGGTGATCGTGCGCAGCGGCTTCGCCGAGATGAAGGCCTCGCCGTGGGAGAAGGAGGACGCGATGCACGAGGGCATCCCCATCCTCGACTTCCACGTGCCCAAGCGCTTCGAGCACGCCGGCGGCAAGCTCACCGGCATGACCTTCGAACGCGTCGCGGCGCACATCGACGCGCAGGGCCGCCGCCAGTTGGTACCCACCGGCGAGCCGGACGTGCACGTTCCCTGCGACACGGTGCTGGTGGCCGTGGGCCAGGAGAACGCCTTCCCGTGGATCGAGCCCGACTGCGGCATCGCCTTCGACCGCCACGGCCTGCCGGTGCTCGCCAGGGAGACGTTCCAGTCGTCGCTGCCGCGCGTGTTCTTCGGCGGCGACGCCGCGTTCGGACCCAAGAACATCATCTGGGCGGTCGCCCATGGCCACGAGGCCGCGATCTCGATCGACCGCTTCGTGAACGGCCAGGACGTGCGCGATCGGCCGCCGGCCACCAGCACGCTGATGTCGCAGAAGATGGGCATCCACGAATGGAGCTATCACAACGACGTCTCGGTGGACACGCGCTTCAAGGTGCCCTGGACCGCGGCCGAGCGCGCGCTGGCCGACATCCGCGTGGAGGTGGAGCTCGGCTTCGACGCCGCCACCGCGTTCAAGGAGGCCAGCCGCTGCCTCAACTGCGACGTGCAGACCATCTTCGACCGCGACACCTGCATCGAGTGCGACGCCTGCGCGGACATCTGCCCGATGGACTGCATCACGTTCACGGCCGCCGGCGACGAGGCCGACCTGCGCACGCGCCTGAAGGCCCCCGCCGTCGACCTGGCGCAGGATCTCTACGTGTCGAGCGCGCTGAAGACGGGCCGCGTGATGGTCAAGGACGAGGACGTGTGCCTGCACTGCGGCCTGTGCGCCGAGCGCTGCCCCACCGGCGCGTGGGACATGCAGAAGTTCTCGCTGAGCCTCGCGCAGGCAGGCCCCCGTGCATGCGGGACGCGCGCCGCGACGGAGGCCGCATGAAGACGATCCAGGCCGTCAACGACTTCGTCATCAAGTTCGCCAACGTGAACGGTTCGGGCTCGGCCTCGGCCAACGAGCTGTTCGCCAAGGCGGTGATGCGCATGGGCGTGCCCGTGAGCCCGCGCAACATCTTCCCCAGCAACATCCAGGGCCTGCCCACCTGGTACGAGGCGCGCATCTGCGAGAAGGGGTACTCGGGCCGGCGCGGCGGCGTCGACATGATGGTGGCGATGAACCCGCAGACCTGGGACGCCGACGTGGCCGAGATCGAGTCCGGCGGCTACCTCTTCTACGACAGCACGCGGCCGATGCCGCCCTCGCGCTTCCGCGACGACGTGCAGGTGATCGGCATCCCGCTCACCGAGATCGCCAACGCGGCCTACACCGACGCGCGCCAGCGCCAGCTGTTCAAGAACATCATCTACGTGGGCGCGCTGTCGGCGCTGCTGGACATGGAGCCGGCCGTCTTCGAACGCCTTTTCGCCGAGCAGTACAAGGGCAAGGAGCGCCTGCTCGACTCCAACGTGAAGGCGCTGCACATGGGCCGCGACTTCGTGCGGCAGAACATCGCGCACCCGCTGGGCATCCGCGTCAGGCGCTCCGACCGCGTGGGCGACGCCATCTTCGTCGACGGCAACGCGGCCATCGCGCTGGGCTGCATCTACGGCGGCGCCACGGTGGCCGCGTGGTATCCGATCACGCCGTCGTCGTCGGTGCCCGAGGCGTTCCAGAAGTACTGCGAGAAGTTCCGCGTCGACCCCGAGACCGGGCAGCACCGCTTCGCCATCGTGCAGGCCGAGGACGAGCTCGCCTCCATCGGCGTGGTGGTGGGCGCCGGCTGGAACGGCGCGCGGGCGTTCACGGCCACGTCGGGCCCCGGCATCTCGCTGATGACCGAGTTCATCGGCCTGGCGTACTTCGCCGAGATCCCGGTGACCATCATCGACGTGCAGCGCGGCGGGCCGTCCACCGGCATGCCCACGCGCACGCAGCAGTCCGACCTGTTCGCGTGTGCCTATGCCTCGCACGGCGACACCAAGCACGTGCTGCTGTTCCCCGAGGATCCGCACGAATGCTTCGTGCACGCGGCCGCGGCGCTCGACCTCGCCGACCGCCTGCAGACGCCCGTCTTCGTGATGACCGACCTCGACATCGGCATGAACCAGCGCCTCAGCCGCCCGTTCGAGTGGGATCCGGCGCGCGAGTACGACCGCGGCAAGGTGATGACCGCGGAGGAACTGGAGGCCGGCGCGAACTTCGGCCGCTACAAGGACGTGGACGGCGACGGCATTCCGTGGCGCACGTTGCCGGGCACGCATCCCACCAAGGGCGCGTTCTTCACGCGCGGCACCACGCGCGACCCGTATGCGCGCTACTCCGAGAAGGGCATCGACTACGTCTACAACATGGAGCGGCTGCAGCGCAAGTTCCTGACCGCCGCCACGCTGGTGCCGCAGCCGGTGCTGCGCCCCGCCTCGCGGCCCACGCGCATCGGCGCCCTCTACTTCGGCTCCACCAGCCCCGCCATGGCCGAGGCGCTGGACGTGCTGGAGGCCGAGGACGTGCACATCGACGCGATGCGCCTGCGCGCCTTCCCGTTCCCGAAGTCCGTGCGCGAGTTCATCGCCGCGCACGACAAGGTGTTCGTGGTGGAGCAGAACCGCGACGGGCAGATGAATTCGATGCTGGTCAACGAGCTCGACATCGACCCCGCGCGCCTGCTGCGCGTGCTGCACTTCGACGGCACGCCCATCACCGCGCGCTTCATCGCCGCGACGATCCGCAAGGCCGTCGAGCGCAAGAGCAGGAAGGCAACGGCATGACCTACATCGCGAAACCGCTGCTGCACCACCCGACCCTGCGCGAGAACAAGGTCGGCTACACGCGGCGCGACTACGAGGGCCGCGTCTCGACGCTGTGCGCGGGCTGCGGCCACGACTCGATCTCCGCGGCCATCGTGCAGGCGTGCTGGGAGCTCGACATCGAGCCGCACCGCGTGGCCAAGCTCTCGGGCATCGGTTGCAGCTCCAAGACGCCCGACTACTTCCTGGGCGCCTCGCACGGCTTCAACACCGTGCACGGCCGCATGCCCTCCGTGCTCACCGGCGCCAACCTGGCCAACCGCGACCTGCTGTACCTGGGCGTCTCCGGCGACGGCGACTCCGCCTCCATCGGCCTGGGCCAGTTCGCCAACGCGCTGCGGCGCGGCGTGCGCATGGCCTACATCGTGGAGAACAACGGCGTCTATGGCCTCACCAAGGGCCAGTTCTCGGCCACCGCCGATCGCGGCTCGCGCAGCAAGAAGGGCATCATCAACAACGACAACCCGATCGACCTGGTGGGCATCGCGCTGCAGCTGGGCGCCACCTACGTCGCGCGCAGCTTCTCGGGCGACAAGGAGCAGCTGGTGCCGCTGGTCAAGGGCGCGATGTCGCACGGCGGCGCCGCCTTCATCGACGTCATCAGCCCCTGCGTGACCTTCAACAACCACGCCGGCTCGACCAAGAGCTTCGACTATGTTCGCCAGCACAACGAGGCCGTGAGCCGCATCGACTTCATGACGCCCGGCGAGGAGATCACCACGGCCTACGCGCCGGGCAGCGTGATCGACGTGCCCCAGCACGACGGCAGCGTGTTGCGACTGCGCAAGCTCGACGACACCTACGACGCCACCGACCGCTACGCCGCGCTCAGCTACATGCAGCAGGCGGCCGCGCAGGGCGAGATCGTCACCGGCCTGCTCTACCTCGACCCGATCGCCACCGACCTGCACGCGTCGCTCAACACCGTCGCCGCCCCGCTCGCCTCGCTCGGGCGCGACACCCTGTGTCCGGGCAGCGCGCTGCTCGACAAGATCAACGCCGGGCTGCGCTGAAGCCCCCGCCGGAGCAAGGAGGCCGCCATGCCGGAACGCACCGTCCTGCAATCGATGAGCCAGCGCCATGTCGTCAGCCTGGGCCCGTCGGCGAACGTGCACGACGCCGCGTGCACGATGACCAAGGCCAACTGCGGCAGCGTCCTCATCATCGACACCGCCGGCGTGATGCAGGGCATCGTCACCGAGCGCGACCTGATGACGCGCGTGCTGGCCAAGGGGCTCGATCCCACCGCCACCACCGTGACGCAGGTGATGACCCGCAACCCGCAATGCATCACGCCCGAGGTGAAGGTGGCCGACGCCGTGCTGATCATGATCGAGCGCGGCTTCCGCCACCTGCCCATCGTGGACCCGGACGGCCGCGTGCTGGGCGTGTTCTCGGCGCGCGACGCGCTGCCGCGCGAGGTGGACACCGCCGTGGACATGGCGGAGTTCAGGGAGCAGGTCAACGACGCGCTGGGTTGAATCCACCGAGCAGATCGCGCCGTTCCATTGATTTTTTCTTGCCGGCGTCGACAGGCCTTGACTCATTTCGATGTTTAGCTAATCATTGAGTCATGAGCGAAGTCTTCCGAGCCCTGTCCGATCCCACCCGCCGCCGGGTGCTTCAGCTGCTGCGCGAAAGACCGATGAGCGCGGGCGAGCTCAGCGACGAGTTCAGCGTCTCGAAGCCGACGATGTCGGCGCACTTCGCCGTGCTGAAGAACGCCGACCTCGTGCACGCCGAGAAGGTGGGCAAGTCGGTCATCTACCACCTGAAGCTCTCGGTGCTGGAAGAGGCGCTGCTGGGCTTCATGCACACGTTCGATCCGGGCACCGGCGCGCCGATGCCCAGCAAGGGGAATGCACGATGAACAAGCGTTGGAGCTGCCTGACGAACGAGGATGCGGTCGCCAACCTCGCCTGGGGCCTGGGCATCGTCGCCGTGGCGCTGGCCGGCACGCTGGCGCGCAAGCTGGGCTTCCTGGACGCCGACACGCTCAAGCGGATGGTCATCGGCGCCAACGGGCTGATGATCGCGTGGAACGGCAACCGCATGCCCAAGCAGTGGGTGCCGTCCGCCTGGGCGCGGCGGGTGCGCCGCGTCGGCGGCTGGTCGATGACGCTCAGCGGCCTCGTCTACGCCGGCCTGTGGGCGTTCGCGCCGCTCCCGGTGGCGTTCGCCTGGGGAACCGTGGCGGTGCTGGCGGGGATCGGGACGACGATCGGCTATTGCGTCACGGTGCGCCGCACGACGAAGGCGGGCTGAGCAGCTGCGGCGACGTGAAGGCGGCTGCACGCGGCAGCCACCTCGCGTCGAGCGCCGAGGCTCAGCGCGTGCGGCGGCGCAGCGCGATACCCAACGCGCCGAGGCCGGCGAGCATCAGCGCCAGGTTGCCGGGCTCCGGAACGGGCGCGGAGGCGATGCTCTCGAAGCCGACGGTCAGGCCGTGCCAGTCCTCGAAAACCGAGTCCGAGAACGTGATCGAGGAGTAGGTTCCCTGCAGCTCGATCACGCCGTGCAGCTCGTTGTGGCCGGTGAACGACGTCGAGGTCGCGTTGGCGTAGGTTCCGCAGCCCCAGTAGCCGCAGCCCGAGCTGAGGTACTGGATGTCGTAGGCCTGGGTGTCGGAGCCGCCGCCGAACTTGACGTTGGCGCCGTTCCAGCTCACGAGCCCGATCAGCGGGTTGACGACCGGCCGCGAGAACGTGATCGTGAAGGTGCCGGCGTTGATCAGCCCGATGATGTCGGACCTGGCCGGCGCGTTGGAGACCGCGGCGCTGAGGTAGGGTGCCGCCGGCAGCCAGTAGTCGATTCCGGTGTTGTTGAGCTCCGCGAACCCGTAGTCGCCATTGAACGTGATGCCCACGGTCGAGGTGCCGTCGATGGCATTGCCCGAGACGGTCTGGGTACCGGCCGATGTCCAGTTCGTCCAGTCGACAGTGGCCGCGATGGACGGCAGGCTGGCGCCCGCGACCGCGGCGAAAGCCAGTGACCGGGAAAGGTTCTTGATCATGCGGAACTCTCCTTGGTTGCGCGCCTGTGGCGTCGCCTGATGACCCCCCAAGCGATCGAATCTACGACCGTGCCCGCGGGCGTCGCCATCCCTGGATCTAGGCAACGAGCTGTCAAGGCGCTGACATGGCTCACCGCGGCTTCACGGCGATCGCATACACGACATTGGCCTGAACCGCGTCCACGCCCTGGTCCCGGATGAACGCCAGGTTCTCGAGCCGCACCTGCTCGCGGGCCGCGGCGTCCAGCTGCTCCCACGTGCCCCGGTACCCCGAGCCGAGCACGGCCGACCACCAGGCCTCCGGCGAGGCGATCGGGTGCTCCCCGGCCTCGGCGACCACGTCGCAGGAGGCGATTCCCCCCTCCGCCAGCAAGCGACGCAGCGCGTCCGGATCGCAGATTCGATCCCACGGGTTGAAGGCCCGATGCAGTTCGGGCGCGACGCCGCGCACCGAGTTCCAGAAGGCCGTGCTCCCGGGCTCGAAGAACCGCGGGCCCCAGGTGGTGATCGCGAGCCGGCCGCCGGGCCGCACGAGCTCCCAGAGCGCGCGCACGGCCGCGGCCATGTCGGGAACGAAGAAGATGCCGAAGACGCAGATCACCGCGTCGAACCCGCCCGCGGGCAGGCCGAGATCGAGCATGTCGCCGTCGCGGAACTCGATGTTGCGCAAGCCGCGCAGCCGGGCCTTGCGCCGCGCGATCTCCAGCAGCCGCCGCGAGAGGTCGACGCCCAGCACGGATCCGGTGGCGCCGACCGCCTCGGCCGCGGGGATGGCGGAGGCCCCGCTGCCGCAGCACACGTCGAGCACGCGCGCCCCGGCCGCGAGGCCGAGCCGGTGGACGGTTCGCCGGCCGAAGCGGTCCCAGAAGGTGTTCGCGGCGTCGTCATAGGCGTCGGCCGCCGCGTCGTAGGTGGCGGCCGCGCGGGCCTGCGCCTCGGCGAGAGGTTTCATCACGCGTCTCCAGGAGTCTCCGGGAGAGGATGGGACGCGGGGCCCACGGCGTCAATCACGCGGATCCGCAGGTCCGTTTCCCGCGCTGACGAGGTTACTCAGTGATCGAACTTCACCTGGGTCGCGATCACCTGGCTCCCGTCGGCAGACAGGTTGCCCTTGACCTCCACGAGCTGGCCCACCGCGAGGGCGGTCTGCATGCCGCCGGAGAACGACGCCGACGCGTAGTTGATCGTCGTGGGGCCGCGCATCGTGAAGGTCAGGTGGGTGGTGTCCAGGCTCAGGATCGCGCCGGCGATCTGGAACTCGTCGCCGCCGGAGCCGCCGTGGTCGTCCTGGCCGTTGTCGTTGCTGGCGCGCACCTGCACCGAGGTCGCCACCAGCGTGCCGACCACGAGCGTGCCTTGCACCTGCACGCGGCTCTGCACCGCGATGGTGGTGCCTGCCGGGGTGACGCTGGCGCCGCTCGCGTCGACGTTCAGCCCGTCGACGGCGAAGTGCGTGGCGTCGGTGACGCTGCTCACCACGCCCTGCAGCCCCCCGCGCCGGCCGTCCTGCAGCGTGGGCTGGCCCTGGCCGAAGGCGGTCACCACCCAGCGGCCCTGGTTGTCGGGCGTGGTGGCCAGCACCGCGCGGAGCAACTGGCCGGCGCCGAACGGCGTGGGCGGCGCGAGGCTGCCGTAGCTGAACAGCGTGGTGCCGAGGGTGAAGGTGTCGGCGCTCGTGTCCACCGTCGACGGCGCGCCGCGGACGGCGTAGTGCGACGTCGCGGACACCGGGTCGATGCGCGTGGCCACGTACACGCCGGTGGCCTTGTCGTACAGCGAGGAGACCGCGACCACGCTGCCCAGCGGGATGGCCGCCGCGCCGCCCGAGAAGCCGTCGAGCGCCGTGATCGCCAGCACGCGCACCGGCTGGCCCAGCACCTGCAGCCGGCCCGTGCCGGCGTCGTAGGCGGACGTGACCGGGCCCAGCAGGTCGACGTGCACATGGATGGCGGAGGCCGTTGCCGCGCCGTTGGCGACGACCCCGCCTTGCACGTCCACCACGGTGCCCAGGCGCAGGTTGCGCGTGTTGGAAAGCGTGTTGCCGTCGTCGTCGACCACGCTGGCGTGGGTGTCGTCGAAGTGCACGTCGTTGACGATGATGGAGCCGAAGCCGGTGATGGGGCCTTGCGAGAAGCTCAGCGGTTGCGAGCCGGTGCCGCCCGCGCCGACCCCGGTGTCGCCGCCTCCGCAGCCCACGGCCAGCGCGGTGGCGGCCAGCAGTGCGGCGAGCGCGCGCCAGGGACGCAGGGACGACAGGAAGGCTGGGGTCATGGCGGGTCTCGTCAGGTTCGGGGCGGCTTCGCGCCCTTGCGCGGGCGGGCGCGGGCAGGCGTGGGCGGCGCCGTGGATTCCGGTTCGGGCGCGGCCGGTTCAACGGGCCGGTCGTCGTCGCGTGCGGTGTATGCGTACAGGCCGGCGCGGAAGCGTTGCTGGCGGCCCTCGGCGGGCTCGTCGGCCTCGGCCGCGATCAGCTGTTCGATGAAGAGGACCAGCGCCGCCGACATGTCGCGCCAGGCGTCGGCCATCCAGGCCTCGGCCGCGGCGATGGCCCTGGGCGACAGGCCGTCGGCGAACACCGCGCGCTCCAGGTGGCGCGGCGCGGGGCCCACCACGTTGGCCACCGCGGCCGAGAGGTGGTCGCCCACGTTGTGCGCCAGGAACTCCAGCATGCGCACGCGGTCGGTGCTGGGCACGAAGGCGTCGAGGATCAGCGTGACGGTGTCGGCCTCGGCATCGTGGCGCGCCAGGCCCAGGCGCAGCAGTTCGTCGAGAAGGCTGCGCGGATGCACATCCTGCGTCACGCCGCGGGCCAGCGACTCGAAGCTGGGCGCGTCGCCCTGGCGCGCCAGCGTCAGCGGCCGGCCCCGCGCATCGAGGAAGGCCGGGTTGGTGCGCCAGCGCATGAAGGTGTTGGCGGCCACCGAGCGCTGCGGCTCCGCAGGCGCCTCGTCGAAGCGCGTCAGCCGCGTCACCTCGCGCCGGTTGATGCCGGTGGTGGTGGCGATGCGGCTGACGAGGCGGTGCGGCAGGCCGTCGGGGTGCGCCTCGCGCGCCGCCTGCACCATCGCGGCCTTCAGCGTCTCTTCCGCGTGCGCATAGGGAACGCCGCGCGCCACCAGCAGGCGGGCGAGCGGCCCCATCAACGCCTGGGCGGCGGCGAGCAGGGCCTGGTGTTCGTCGGGCGGGGTCAATGGCCACCTGCGGGGAACACGGAACGCGAAGGCACGGGCATGGCGAGGCGGGCAAGCGAAGCGACAGACGGGAAGTGTCGCCCATCCGCGCGCGCCTTCCGCCCTGGCGCCGCTGGCGCGCATGTTTCGCCGCTCCGCATCCCGCCGGGTCGTCAGTCGGCCGGCTTCAGGTCGATGCTGGTCGCGTCGACCACGGTGCCGTCGGTGGAGAAGCCGCCACGCACCTCGACGAACAGGCCGTCGGCCAGCGAGGCCGCGGTGCCGTCGTGGAAGTCGACGTTGCCGGCATAGCTCACGGTGACGCTGCGCACCACGAAGGTCTGCGCCGTGGTGTCCAGCGCGCTGATCGTGCCGTGCAGTTCCACGCGCGAGCCGTCGTGCTCCTGCTCGTCGTCCACGCCCACCACGCGGGCGACCACGACGCCGTTGACCAGCTCGCCCTCCACTTCCACCGTGGCGCCCAGCACGATGCCGGACTGGCCGTCCGGGAACGTGGCGTTGCTCGCGTCCACCGGGTTGCCGTCGACGCTGAACTGCGTGACCGACGTGAACGCGCTGATCACGCCGCGCAGGTGCGCCTCGTCGTGGTCGTGCATCAGGCGCTGGCCGTCGAAGATCGCCGTGGCCGTCCACACGCCGTTGACGGGCGTGACGGCGAGGCGGATGACCACCAGCTTGCCCACGGCCAGGTCGGCGGGCACGTTGGGGGTGGCGCTGAAGTCGACCGACGTGGGGCCGATGGCCAGCGTCTTGGCGCTGGTGTCGACCGCCGTGAGCGTGCCGCGGATCCTGTAGTGCGTGGCGGCGGCGTCGAGGTCGACGCGCGTGGCCAGGTAGCTGGCGCTGGCCGCGTCGAACTGGCCGTGCACCTGCACCACCGCGCCGACCGTGACGCTGGCCAGGCCGCCGGTGAGCGCCGTGTCGAAGGCGGTCTGCGCGTCGACGGTGACGGTCTGGCCCAGCACCGTGAGCGTGCCGGCCGCGGTGTCGACGGCGCTGACCGGGCCGATCAGCGCGCTGTGCACGAGGATCGCGTGCGCCACGCCGTGCGCGTCATCGCTGCCGGGCTCGCCCGCGCACTCGACCTGCATGCCCAGGCGCAGCGCGGATTCCGCCACGGCGTTGCCGTCGTCGTCGGTGATCGTGGCGTCCGAGTCGTCGAAGCGGACGCCGTTGACGATCACCGAGCCGAAGCCGGTGATCGGGCCAGCGGCGTACACCGACATGGGCGTGGAGGTGGTGCCGGCGGACGGCGTCGAGGCGCCGCCACCGCCGCCGCCGCAGGCGACGAGCAGCGCGGCGGCCAGCGTGGCGGACAAGGCGGCCCACGCCGAGGTGCGGCGCGCGCAGGCGGACAGGATCGAGAGTTTCATGGCAGGTCTCCTGCATTCATTGGAGGTGCCGAGCCAGTATAGAAGTGCGTTTAGCACATTTGTATTGAAGTTGTGAACGCCTGTATCGATCGCGACATCGCTCGAACCCCTGTGATTTCATACAGAATGTCGGCCATGAGCCACCCGCTGCCCCGCGTGATCGCGCACCTCGACATGGACGCGTTCTATGCGTCCGTCGAGCTGCTGCGCTACCCGATGTTGCGCGGCCAGGCCGCGGTGGTGGGCGGCGGCCGGCGCCACACGCCGGTGATGCAGGACGACGGCACGCTCCGGTTCGCCCGGCTCGAGGACTACGCGGGCCGCGGCGTGGTCACCACGTCCACCTACGAGGCGCGCGCGTTCGGCGTGTTCTCGGGCATGGGCATGATGAAGGCGGCCGCGCTGGCGCCGCACGCCGTCCTGCTGCCGATGGACTTCGACAGCTACCGCCTGTACTCGCGAAAGTTCAAGGCCGCGGTGGCCGAGCTCGCGCCGGTGATCGAGGACCGCGGCATCGACGAGATCTACATCGACCTCACCGACGTGCCCGGCATCCGCGACAGCATCGGCCACGACCCGCTGGGCGGCGTGCGCGCGTTCGCGCTGGAGCTGAAGAACAACGTGCACCGCGCCACCGGCCTCACCTGCTCGGTGGGCGTGACGCCCAACAAGCTGCTGTCCAAGATCGCGTCGGAACTCGACAAGCCCAACGGCCTCACGGTGCTGACGATGGAGGACATCCCCACGCGCATCTGGCCCCTGCCGGTGCGCCGCATCAACGGCATCGGGCCCAAGGCCGGCGCGCGCCTCGACTCGCTAGGCATCCACACCATCGGCGAGCTGGCGGCGCGCGACATGGACTGGCTGGCGCAGCACTTCACCGCCAACACCGCGCAGTGGCTGCACGACGTCTCGCACGGCGTCGACGAGCGGCCGGTGGTCACCAGCAGCGAGCCGGTGTCGATGAGCCGCGAGACCACCTTCGACCGCGACCTGCACGCCAAGCGCGACCGCGCCGAGCTGGGCGACGTGTTCACGCAGCTGTGCACGCAGGTGGCGGCCGATCTCTCGCGCAAGGGCTACGTGGGCCGCACCATCGGCATCAAGCTGCGCTTCGACGACTTCAGGACGGTGACGCGCGACCAGTCCGTCAGCGTGCCCACCGCCGACCCTGCGGAGATCCGGCACCTGGCCGGGCAATGCCTGAAGCGCGTCGACCTGACGCGGCGGCTGCGGCTGCTGGGCGTGCGCGTGGGCTCGCTCTCGCGCCCCGGCGTGGCCGCGCCGGCGCGGGCCGGCAAGGCCAGGCCGGGCGCGGCCAAGCCGAAGAAGGCGGAGGACGAGCGGCCGGACGAGCCGACCTTGTTCTGAATCAGAAGACGACGTCGGCCGCCGTCGCGGTCTTGGCCACGCGGCCCGGATAGTCGACCCAGTTCATCGCCACGCTGAGGTCGTCGACGATGCCCTGCGCGGGCCGCACCGTGCCGTTGCGCATGTCGAGATCGGAGGTGGTGTGGGCGTCCTTCAGCAGCGTGAGGTCGTAGCCGCGCTCCAGCGCCGCGTAGGCGGTCGAGCGGATGCACCAGTTGGTCATCGCGCCGGCCAGCACGATGCGCGTGGCGCCGAGGCGGGCGAGCTCGGCCTCCAGTGGCGTCTCCTCGAAAGCCGAGTTGTACTTCTTGTAGATGCGCGTCTCGCCGGCCGCGGGCACGAGCACGGGCGCGAACTGCCAGCCGGCGCTGCCGTGCACCAGGTCGTCGTCCTCGTGCTGCACCCAGACCACCGGCGTACCCTGCGTGCGCGCCCGCTCGACGGCCAGCGCGATGTTGGCGCCGACGCGCGGCGCGTCCCAGACCTTCGCGACCACGCCGACCTGGAAGTCGACGACGAGCAGGACCGACTCGTTGCCGGTGCGGATGGTTGCCATGGCGCAGTTCCCTTGCGTTCAAAGCCGCCAGCCTAACCGATGCGGCACCCGGTTCACATGCTGCCCCGCACCGACGCGGAACCGGCGCCGGCGGCCCGGCACGAGGCCTTCTGCCGCGCTACCATGGCAGAGGCGCCGAAGGGCGTGGAGACAAGCCACCAATGACCGTGATCACCTGCATCGAAGACCTGCGCGCGCTGGCGCAAAAGCGCGTGCCGCGCATGTTCTACGACTACGCCGATTCAGGCTCGTGGACCGAGGACACCTACCGCGCCAACGAGAGCGATTTCCACAAGATCAAGCTGCGCCAGCGCGTGGCAGTCAACATGGAGGACCGCACGCTGGCCGCCACGATGATCGGCGTGCCGGTGAAGATGCCCGTCGCGCTGGCGCCCACCGGCCTCACCGGCATGCAGCACGCCGACGGCGAGATCCTGGCCGCGCGCGCCGCCGAGAAGTTCGGCGTGCCGTTCACGCTGTCGACGATGAGCATCTGCTCCATCGAGGACATCGCGGCCCACACGAGCGCGCCGTTCTGGTTCCAGCTGTACATGATGCGCGACCGCGGCTTCATCGAGCGCCTGATCGAACGCGCCCGCGCCGCCAGGTGCGGCGCGCTGGTGCTGACGCTGGACCTGCAGATCCTCGGCCAGCGCCACAAGGACGTGCGCAACGGGCTGTCGGCGCCGCCCAAGCCGACGATCGCCAACCTGATCAACCTCGCGACGAAGCCGCGCTGGTGCCTGGGCATGCTGGGAACGAAGCGGCGCAGCTTCGGCAACATCGTGGGCCACGTCGAGGGCGTGGGCGACGTGAGCCGGCTGTCGGAATGGACGGCCACGCAGTTCGACCCGGCGCTCAGCTGGGCCGACGTCGAGTGGGTGAAGAAGCGCTGGGGCGGCAAGCTGATCCTCAAGGGCATCATGGACGTCGAGGACGCGCGCCTGGCCGCGCAATCGGGCGCCGACGCGCTCGTCGTGTCCAACCACGGCGGCCGCCAGCTCGATGGCGCGCCCAGCACCATCGCGGCGCTGCCGGCCATCGCCGACGCCGTGGGCAAGGACATCGAGGTCTGGATGGACTCCGGCATCCGCTCGGGCCAGGACGTCCTCAAGGCCGTGGCCCTCGGCGCCAAGGGCACGATGATCGGCCGCCCGTTCCTGTACGGCCTGGGCGCGATGGGCGAGCAAGGCGTCACCAAGTGCCTGGAGATCCTGTACAAGGAGATGGACGTCACGATGGCGTTCTGCGGCCACCGCGACGTGCGCGACGTGACGAAGGACATCCTGTTGCCGGGGACGTTCCCCACCTGAGGGAACTCGGCGGCGGCGCCGGGCTCCAACGGCGTCTGAAACGACCGGCCACTCCAGCCCCGCCGATGGAATTCTGGAAGCTGCTGCTCCAATGGACCGCGCCCGATCCGTCGCATGACGGCTGGAGCTGGCGCCGTCCCGTTCACCGCCTCGTGGTCGGCGCCCAGGTCGTCTGGGACGCGCTGTTCGCGTTCGTCACCGAGGAGGCGCTGATCCGCGCGAGCTCGCTCGCGTTCACCTCGGTGCTGGCGCTCGTGCCGCTGATGACGGTGGGCCTGCGGGTGATGAACTTCTACGGCGTGTCGGAGGCCACGCGCGCGCAGTTCGAGGACGTGCTCGCGCAGTACCTGCTGCCCGCGCAGAGCCGCGACGTGGTCAACCTGATGCTGCAGGCCGCCGCGCAGGTGACGCAGAACATCGGCGTGCTGGGACTCGCGGGCTTCTGCCTGACGCTGGTGCTGATGGCGCGCGAGCTGGAAGGCCACATCCAGAAGATCTGCGGCACCAGGGGCTCTCTCACGACCAGCCTGCTGCACTACGGCGCGTTCCTGGTGCTGGCGCCCACCCTCGCGCTGGTCGCGTTCGCGCTGCTGCATCCGCTGGCCGCGCTGCTGGCGCTGCTGCCCGGCGACTTCTCGCGCATCAACTACCCGTTCGTGCTCACCGGCGTGGTGCTGATCGTGACGCTGCGCGCCTTCTCCGGCTACGCGCTCAGCTGGCGCGCGAGCGCCTTCGGGTCGCTGGCCGCGGGCATCGCCGCGTGGGGATCGTGGCAGGGCTGCGCGCTGTACTTCAGCCACTCGGTGTCGCTGTCGGCCTACGGCGCGCTCGCCTGCATCCCGGCCTTCCTGCTGTGGGTGTTCGTGGCGTGGTGCTGCGTGCTGTTCGGCGTGCAGGTGGCGGCCAAGGCGCAGCCGCTGTGTCCCGGCGGGAGGCGTCAGCCCGCGGCGGTGGGCAAGGCGGCGAAGTAGCGCTTGAGGTGTTCCACCGCGCCGCGCACCTTGGCCGCCTCGGCCTCGTCGCGGTGCGGCGTCACGACCCATACCGGCATCGAGGCGAAGCGCCACTGCGGCAGAAGGCGCACCAGCGCCCCGCGCGCGAGCGCCGGCGCGACGTCCGCGTAGCCGAGATGCGCGATGCCCAGGCCGTGCTCGCACATCTGCTGCAGCGAGATCTGGTTGTTGCTGGCGATGCGCGCCTGCACGTGGATGCGCTGGCGCTCGGTCTCGCCGCTGCGGGCGTCCAGCACCAGGATCACGGGCTGCGACGTCGCCTTGACGGCCTTGCCGAGGCTGCGTGCCGATGCCGCGGACGCCGTGCCGGCGGCCCCCGTCAGGCCGTCGGGCGCACCGGTCGCCGACGCCTCGCGGCCGAAGGCCAGCCACTGGTGCGCGGGCAGCTGCTGCGGCGTCACGGGCGTGCCCGCACGCGCGAGGTAGTCGGGCGACGCGCAAAGGACGGTGTCGAAGTCGCAAAGCCGGCGCGCGACCCACGTCGAATCGGCCAGGCGGCCGATCCGGATCGCCACGTCGATGCGCGCGTCGATGAGGTCGATCATCGCGTCGTCCACCAGCAGGCGCAGGCGCAGCTGCGGCGCCTCGGCCAGCAGCGGCGCCAGCGCCGGCGCGACATGGATCGCGAAGCCCACGGGGGCCGACACCCGCAGCTCGCCGGTGGGCGCGTCGCGCGCCTGCTGCAGCGACTGCGCGGCGGCGCGCGCGGCCTCCAGCATGCGCTGGCAGTGCGGGTAGTAGCGCTCGCCGGCCTCGGTGAGCGCCAGCTTGCGCGTGGAGCGATGCAGCAGCGTCACGCCGCCCTGCTGCTCCAGCGCGCGGATGGTCTGGCTCACGGCCGACGGGCTCATGCCCAGGCGCCGCGCGGCCGCGCTCATCGAGCCGGCGTCCACCACCTCGGCGAACACGGCCAGCGGTTTCAGGTCATCCATGGATTGTGAAGCTGCACTTCAAGGTGATGGCGATCTTAGCCGGCTACCGGACGGATTGTGAAGTCGATATCGTTGCGTCATTCCCTCAGACAACCTGGAACTCCCCATGAAGATCGCCCTCATCGGTGCCACCGGCTTCGTCGGCACGGCCGTCACCGCCGAACTGCTGCAACGCGGCCACGAGGTCACCGCCCTCGTGCGCAACCCGGCCAAGGTGGCCGCCGCCCCGAAGCTCACGGCCAAGGCGCTGGACGCCAACGACGCCGACGCCGTCGCCGCGGCCGTCCGCGGCCACGACGCCGTCATCTCGGCGTTCAACCCGGGCTGGGACGTGCCCGACCTCTACGCGCAGTTCATGAAGGGCAGCGCCGCGATCGACGCCGGCGTCGCGCAGTCGGGCGTCAGGCGCCTGCTGGTGGTCGGCGGCGCCGGCAGCCTGTTCGTGGCGCCCGGCGTGCAGATGGTGGACACGGCCGAGTTCGCCTCGCACGTGCCCGCCAACATCATCCCCGGCGCCAAGGCCGCGCGCGACGCGCTCACGGCGCTGCGCGGCAACACCGCGCTGGAGTGGACGTTCCTGAGCCCGCCGGCGTTGCTGGCCCCGGGCGAGCGCACCGGCAAGTACCGCGTCGGCGGGGAAGACCTGCTGATGGCGGGCGCCGCGCCGGCCGGCATCTCGGTCGCCGACCTGGCCGTGGCCATCGTCGACGAGATCGAGTCGCCCAGGCACGTGCGCGCCCGCTTCACCGTCGCGACGGCCTGATCTTCCGGGCCGGAAAAAGCGAAAGGCGGCGACGCGTCACGCGTCCCGCCTTTTTTCGTTGCCCGCGGCAGGATCAGTGCAGGCCGGGATCGCCCTGCTGCCGCCGCGCCACATCGGCGCTCACGCGCGCGACGGCCTCGACGCGCGCCACGTCGACCGGGCTCGAGCTGGGAAACGACACTTGTCGCTGGCGCCGGCCGACGCCTTCCAGCGGGCCCAGCGTGGCCTCGACGTCGCTGCCGTTGAACACGAGCAGGCTCACCTGGCCGCGCCCGGGCGCGATCGCCAGCAGCGGCTCGCCGTTCATCGACAGCAGCAGGTTGCCCTGGCGCACGGTCTCGGTGAGGTCGCCCACGGTCGCGCGGACGGTCTTGTGGATCGTCTGGGCCACGGGCATCTCGGCCGGCGGCAGGAAGTCGAACCAGGCCGCGACCAGCGAGCGCGTCTGCTGGGCTTTACGCATGGAGGCTCAAAGGATCGTCAGGCCGGCCGACTCGCGGCGGTGGTAGATCTGGAACAGTTCCAGCGCCAGGCGGCGCAGGCCGTCGTCGCTGCACGAATGCGCCGTGGCGATGCGTTCGTACGCGTAGAGCTTGTCGTAGCACAGCCGCGCCAGGTGCACGGTGTGGCCTTCGACGGCCATCATCGACTTGAAGCGCAGCAACGCGCCCACGCCCAGCTCGTCGGCCTGCATGTGCGTGGTGCTGAAGCCGGCGATCGTCGAGCGGCTGGCGCGCGGCGGCCGCTCGGCCATCGCTGCGTCGAACGGCAGGAAATCCTTGGGCGTCTGCTGGAGATCGTTGATCTGGGGAACTGGGGTCACGGGATGCACCTCCGGGTTGCGGACGTCCAGGGACTCTGGATTCCACGACTCGATGGTGCGGGACCGACCCCGGGCTCGATCCCCGGAAAAGGCGCGCAAAAAGCGCGCAAAAGGTGCGCGGAACCGGGCTAGATGTCGCCGGGCGGCGACTCGCCCGCCCCCGGCTGCCGGCTGTCGCGGATGAATTCCTCCAGCCGCGACGACCAGGTCGGCGACTCGGCCTCCAGCTCGGCCAGGGCGTGCACCTCGATGCCGGCATCCCCGAGCATCTTGTTGGCGGCGGCGATGGCGGCCACCTGGTGCGGCTTCTGCTCGAGGTAGACCACGCGCCGGATGCCCACCTGGATGATGGACTGCACGCAACGCGGGCACGGGAACTGGGTGGCGTAGATGGTGCCGCCGGTCAGCGGCAGCACCACGCAGTTGAGGATGGCGTTGACCTCGGCGTGCACGATGTAGCTGTGGCGCGAGTGCAGCGGATCCTGGTCGTCGTCGGCCCAGTAGGCGGGATCCTCGTCGTCGCAGCCGCGCGGCAGGCCGTTGTAGCCCACGCCCAGGATCTTGTAGTCGGAACTGGCGATGCAGGCGCCGTTGCGCTTGCGGGCGTCCTTGGACCGCGCCGCCGCCAGCAGCGCCACGCCCATGAACATCGAATGCCAATCCAGCAGGGACTTGTTTTCCATCGCCTTGTTCGTCGCCGACTTCCGTCGTTACCCGGAGTTTAGGGCGAACCCGGCCATGGCGACCCGCCGCGCATGGGCGAGAATCGGGGGCGAGCACGCGCGGCGTGTCCGGCTTTTGACAGCCGGCATGGCGCGTGCTCCACTACGATTGCAGCTGCGGTCGAGCAGGCGCGTCACGAACCGCCCCTTTCGCACCGCCAGATCCAGCAGGAGACCCGCACATGCCCAGTCCTTTCCGACCGGCCACCGAACTGATGGTCCAGTACGCGGCGTATCACCGCGATCGCCGCAACATCGCCACCCATTTCGTGGGCATTCCCCTCATCGTGTTCGCGATCGGCATCTTCACCGCGCGCGCCCAGTTCGACATCGCCCAGGTGCACTTCACCGCGGCGTGGGTCGTGTGGGGCGTGACTGCCGCCTGGTACCTCACCCGCGGCAACCTGCTGCTGGGCCTGGCCACCGCCGCGGTCAACGGCCTTCTGATCTGGGGCGCGCATCCGCTCGCGGTGGGCAGCACCGGCGCCTGGCTCGCCTGCGGCTTCGTCACCTTCATCACCGGCTGGGTGCTCCAGTTCATCGGCCACTACTACGAAGGCCGCAAGCCGGCGTTCGTCGACGACCTGGTCGGCCTGCTGGTCGGGCCGATGTTCATCGTCGGCGAGGCCCTCTTCGCCGCCGGCCTGTGCCGTCCGCTGGCGCAGGAGATCGAACGACGCACCGGCCCCACTCTCCTCCGTGACCTTGCGCATCCCGTTGCCTGATACCCAACCGACGGGGCTGGCCGCCACGCCCGAGCGACGTGGCTGACCTCATCCTGACCGACGTCTCGCCGATCGGTCCCGTGCTCGTCATGGGCGCGGGATCCATCGGCTGCTACCTCGGCGGGCGCCTGGCGCTCGCCGGCCACGACGTGCACTTCGTCGGGCGCCCGCGCGTCCTCGACCAGCTGCGCACGCACGGCCTCACCATCACCGAGTCCGACGGCAGGTCGGCCACGGTCTCGCCCGACATGCTGAGCCTGCACGAGGACGTGCCGGCCGGCCTGGGCATCTCGCTGGTGCTGATGTGCGTCAAGAGCAGCGCCACGCCCAAGGCGGCCACCGCACTCGCACGCGCGCTGCCCATCGGCACGCTGGTGATGTGCATGCAGAACGGCCTGCACAACGCGGAGGTGGCGCGCTCCGTCGCGGCCCGCCTGCGCTTCCTGTCGGCCATGGTGCCCTTCAACGTGGCCGAGATCGGCCCCGGCAACTTCCTGCGCGGCAGCGTCGGCACGCTGGCGCTGGAGGAGGACGACGTCACCAACGCCTGGCTGCCCACGCTGTCCGCGGCCGGCCTGCCGTCGTCCACGCACAAGGACATCCGCGCGGTGCAGTGGGGCAAGCTGCTGCTCAACCTGAACAACCCGGTCAACGCGCTGTCGGGCCTGCCGCTGCGCGACGAGCTGCTGGACCCCGACCTGCGCGCCACCACGGCGGCGCTGATCGAGGAAGGCCTCACCGTGCTGGCCGCGGCGCGCCAGCGCACGGCCAAGGTGACGCCGGTGCCCACGGGCTGGCTGCCCCGCCTGATGCGCATGCCCACGCCGGTCTTCAAGATCCTCGCGGCCCGCATGCTGCGCATCGACCCGCGCGCGCGTTCCAGCATGGCCGACGACATCGCGCTGGGCCGCCGCACCGAGATCGGCGAGCTGTGCGGCGAGGTGGTCAAGCTCGCCAAGTCGGTGGGCAAGCGGGCGCCGCGCAACGAGAAGATGCTCGGGTTGATCCGCTACGTGGAGCTCACGGCGCTGGCGGTCGGGTCGCCTTCGCGGGGACCGACGGCGCCGGCTGAACTGCGCAAGACAATCGAGTCTGCGATCTGAACTGCTTGGCCTTGTTTGGGCGCGTGCGGTTTTGGTCTTGGTTTGCGGGGCGTGCTGGGTCAGGCACGACTCGCCGGGGGAGCTTGTTTTGTTCGTGTCCCCCGGCCTGCGGCCTCCTCCTTTACCTCACAAAACAAGCTCCCCCGCCTCGCCGTGCCGGCCTTGGCTCGCCCACGGACAGCATTCGCATGGGGAAGAGTCCAGTGCTTTTGTAATGGGTTTTGGCATCGGCGGGCCATCGAGGCCGCGCCGATGCCCGCGGCCAACCACTTGGCAGGGCACTGGGCCTGACGCGAACTGACCTTGCCCCCCGAAAAACGTCCCCCTTGCAGAGCGCCTAATACAAGCAATGAGATCGGAAGGGCCCGCAGGCCTCCCACGGGCCGCAACTTGGGCGAGGCTTCGGTTCCGACCCAGATCTCGCTCCCGCTGGCCATCGGCTGCTACAGATTGCGAACGATATGCGGCGTGATCGCGAGCACCAGTTCCTTGCGGGCGCCGTTGTCGAGCGTGCTCGAGAACAACCTTCCCAGCAAGGGGATGTCGCCCAGCAACAGCAGCCGATTGGAGCTGCTGCTCTCGTCCTTGCTGATCAAGCCGGCAAGCAACTGCGTCTCGCCGTCGCGAAGACGAATGGCGGTCGAGGCGTCGCGCGTCCCGATCTGGTAGGCCACCGTTCCCGCGGCCGTCTTGATCGAGCTACCGAGCGAACTGACTTCGAGGCCGACCCGGATCGAGACGTTGTCGTCCGGATAGATGGTGGGTTCGACATCGAGCTTCAGCCCCACATCGATGTAGCTGACGCTGTCCGAAACGAATCCGCCGGTGCCCGTCGTGGAGGTGACGATGGGATTCTTGTCGCCGACCAGCACCTTGGCCTTATCCTTGTTCTTCACGCGGATCTGCGGATTCGCCAAGGTCGAGAAATCACCGACCTGACGTTGGAGGTTGACGGTGACGCCACCCAGGCCCAGGAGGATGTTGTCCTTCGTGAGGTTGCGGATGTTGCAGAGGGTCGCCTCGAACGTCTCGATCGGATACGAAGTTAATGCCACTAGACCGAGAGACAGCCTCCAAGACAGAGCGCAGGCTCGCATCTCGGAAATCGAGAAAGATCGGACGAATCTCTTCGAGAACGGCCCGGGCGCCACTTAACAACTTCTGCCGTTGATCAGCCTCAAGCTTGAGTTGCAGTGCCAACAATCCAAAGTGATGAGGGTTGTCGGTGAGAGCTAGAGCAATTCGTCGCAGCGCTGCTTCTGGTAGGTCTCGTGACGCGACATCCTCGGCGACCACTAGAGCGTCCTGCTGGCGACGTTAGTAAACGATCATTGCTTGGATCAAGGGCTAGAGCGCCCTGTAGGCGCACTTCCGCCTCGTGTAGCTTGCCAACGGATCGTAGCGCGCCGGCCTGCTCAACCGCCTGACTCACGACCACGTCTTGGACTTCGATTAGGCAGGCTTGGAGCGTGCGGCTGCCGGGGTGATCCCTTAGTCCTGCTTGGAGGATCTTGAGCGCTTTGTCCGCACGACCGTTTGCAAGTTCAATTCGAGATTCATTTCGGATGTTCAGATCTGAGCGACCGCACAAAAAGGCCAGCAAGGCGATAGCCGAAAGTTTGAATTTTATTTCAATTGCAAGCAATAATAATACTCTTTTCGGCGCCCCGCGATATGTACACAATTCGCGAAAGCAACCATGCACAATAACAATAAAACCAGTGAGCGATCTGACTGTTAAAAAATGAGCACAAACCCAAAGCAAGGAAAGCAAAGGATCAAGCCCAAATACAATATCTGCATTCACGGGGGAAATTAAATGAATGCCCATTCGTTTGTCAAATGGCTCAATATTATATTTATCGTTTCGAGCCCATTGAGGATTCTAAAATAGTTTTCATCATGCAGAAAATAATATCTTCCAGCAGGTTGAATAAAATCTCGAATCGATAGAGAAGTCAGTGCATCACCTCCTCCTGTGACAGATGCTCGAGCAGAACCTGGTGGGGTAATACTTAGCCAGGCTTCAATCTGAGGGGCTATTTTTGCGCCTCCAAATGTGATTGTGCATCGAAGGACCAGGTTTTCGTTGAAAGGACGGTCCAAAACAAGTAAATTCCCGAACCTATCAGGATGGATTTTACAACTCCAGCCACGCTCTCCAAAAAAGCGCAGGCCATAGGACTCAACATCCCCTATTGTGAATTGGTCCGCTCGACTTATTGGTTCGACATGCGCTCGATTACTTATTTCGGATATTGCTATCTGCTCATAGCTTTTGACTAAGCTTATCCACGACTTCCCAAGCATTGTGTTGTCGCCGCTCGTGTACATGAGGCTAAGAAATCGTGCATAACGAGGGTCTAGTGCTTTGGCGGTATCACGGTGAATCGATGAGTCATTCAACCAACGACCGGCTTTGTGTTGCTCGCGAAGCTGCCCCAAATAAGGCGCTCTAGGGCCGCCTTTTGAAATTTCTTCGGAATCGAATTTCCCCCTTCTAAGAAGCGCCTCTTTAAGGATTTCTGAAAAATATTCCTCGATTTTGGGGAGATCCTGCTCATCCTGCCGGCGCATTGACTCAATGTCATTCAGTATGATGTCAAGTAGAGCGAATCGAGTTCTAAAATATTGATAGCTGTCATCACAGCGCTCAATGCAAGCCAAAACATCCATTCGTGACGATTGAAGATTTCCCATATCGTTACCTATGTCTTGGCTGTGACCCTGGAAGAGTAGGTGGTGCAAATAGTGGCGGCATGTTTTTCAGTCCATCAATGATCTGCTGAACAATTCGCTCAAACACATTCGGCGGTCGAATGGTCTCATAAGTCACTAGCCCACCGCCGAGGTTGTAATAGACAAACGAATTTGGCCCACCATTGACATTTGATAGCTCAATCGAGCTGCCTATTGAGAGTCGCGGCAGATCGCCCCCCTTGACAAAGAGCGTGTCGGTAGTGTAGTCATTAAGTTGGCGGTTACCTGCCAATATTTCGTACCACCGATTCGATTTAATCTCCCATAGTGTATCAGGATAAACCTGAAGGTTCACCAAATCTGCACGACCAAGAACATTCCCTTCAAAATCATATATAACAATTTCAGCATCAATCCCATATTGCTTCTCGAAGGTTTGCAGCGTCTCGTGCGCATCATTACCGTTTTCAAAATTTGGGTGCAAAGTGATATTGAACAAATAACCAAATGCCCCTGTCTCCGCGCCATTGACAAATTTTCCACCGCCCAATATTGATGCCGTTCCTCCGCTAACTGCGGCAATGACTGTTCCCTCGATCAATGCATTGCTGTTTCCGGTGGATGCCTGACTGTTAATGTTTTCCATTCCCGGTGCGAGGGTTACCGCATCGGCGAAAGCCGCACTTAGCGCTCCGGGACCGCACTTGCCGCCTGACATCGCGCTCGAGGCGCATCCAACCACCGCGTGCGACACGATCGACTCCGCCACCCTTCCAACAGAGTCCGTCGCACCAACGAGCGAGCCCGCTCCGTAGAAGGCTGCCGAGGTAACTGCGCCTTCAAGGGCACCCTTGATGTTTCCGGAAGTGATGGCGCCGGCCGTAAATCCTCCGACGGCCGCTGCCCCCGCAAGCGAAGCAGTCGAGCCTACCTGCAGTTCGAAGGCGAGATAGTCCCACGCAGCCCCCGCCGTAAAATATGCGGCGACGATTGCCACACAAGTCATGATGACCTGATTGTGGAAAATCCCCGGCAGGATGTTATGCCCGAAAATATGCAGATACCCGCTGGGATCCGTGCAGATCACCGGGTTGTTCATGCAGTAGGCGAAACGGTCGTAGTCCTGCAGGTTGTTGGGGTCGGCAATGAACGGGTCGCCCTGAAGGAAGCGGCTGATCATCGGATCGTACAGACGCCCGTTCATGTGGATCAGGCCGATGTCGTCCAGATGGGCCTGGCCCGTGTAGCCGCGGTCGGTGCCGCTGTCGACGTTGGGCGCCCAATCGATCACCAGGGCACCCGTGGCGTCATAGGCCCCGGTGGTCTGGCGGCGTTTGCCAAACGGGTCGTAGGTGTAGACGGCCGTGATGGCGCCGGCGTGGTCGCTCGTGGCCATCAGGCTGCCCTGCCGATCGACGTGCCAGAACTCCACCTTCACCACGCCGATACTCGATTGCACGGGCGGGCTCATGCTCGCGCCCAACGTCGGGAGGGCCGCCGCCGTCACGACGACGCCCACGGTCATGCCGCCGGCGCTGATGTAGTGCCGGTTGCTGTTGCCCGCGGCTTGTTCTTCGCGCTCGAAGCCCAGGCCTCCGACGTTGTCCGGGTGCAGCGTCCAGGTCGTTCGCGTGCCGGACGCGTTCGTGCGGACTTCCTTGAAGCGCTGGTGGTTCTCGTCGTAGAGCCAGGTGTAGGCCGGGCCGCCGGCCGGCCCTTGCACGCCGGTCTGCCCGTCGGGCAGGTTGAAGCTCGTGTACGTGATGCCGCGCCAGGCGCCGGCGGTGGCCGATTGCGCATTGCCGTTGGCGTCGTAGAGGTAGCTCGCGGCGTAGGTGCCGCTGACGGACTGCACGGCGTGCGGTCGCGCCACACCGGCACCCGCGGCGGGATAGCTGTAGACGCCGACATCGCTCTTGAACAGGAGCATGCCGAGCGCGTTGTATTCGAACTCCACGGTGCGCGCCAGGTTCGGGATGCCGGGCGCGGCGACGACGTCGGTCTGCAGGCGCCCTACCGCGTCGTACGCCAACGAGTCCGTGACCGCACCGGACAAGCTGAAGCCGCTGTTGTTGACCCACTGCGCGCCGTTCTGGTCGGTGCGCTGGGTTACGCGGCCCAGGCTGTCCCAGACGTAGGACAGGTTCATGGCCGAGGTCGACGATCCGAGCCCGGCCTGCTCGGTGAGCACGCGACCGGTGGCGCCGTCAAAGACGGTGGTGGTCGTGAACGACGAACCGCCCGTCTGCTGGTTGTTGCGGTGCTGCTCGAAGCGGCCCCACGCGTTCATGCTCACGCCCGACCAGAGCGCCGTTCCAGCGGCCAGCGTCACCCCGGCGCTGCGCGCGCTGCCGCCCGGCGTGGTGGGCAATGGCGCGACGACGAGCGCCGTGGCCGTCTGCACGTTCTGCAGGAATCCCTTGGCCGAATAGCCGTAGTTCACCTGCAAGCCGGTGGGATACACCTGCCCGGAGACGCGCCCGTTGACGTTGTCATACAGCAGCGAACTCGCGAAGCTCGGCCCGCTGGTCACGTCCGTGCGCACGTTCTGAGGCCGGCCCAGGCCATCGTAGGTGTAGGTGTGCGTGATGCCGTTGGTTGTCGAGCTCTGGCACAGCTTGCCCACCCCCATCGCGCAGGCGCCCCCGCCCGCGTAGGTGTCGTAGTTCCAGGTGCTGGCGTACTCGGGATCGACGCGCTGCGTCATGCGCCCTAGCTGGTCATAGGCCATCGTGGTGGCTGTCCCGGCCGCCAGTTCCTTGGGCGACTGCTGCCACACGAGTTCGCCGAGCGCGTCGTAGTCATAGCTCCACGCCCCCGTATCCGGATCGGACATGGCGACCTTGCGGCCGCGGATGTCGTAGCTCACGGTCACGCTGTTTTGCAGCGCATCCCGCGTGGCCACGAGGTTGCCGAAGGCATCATATTGCTGGGCCAGTTGCGCCCCCATGGCGTCCGTCACCCGCATGACCTGGCCACTGATGCTCTTCTCTTCGACCTTGCTCTGGTTCAGGTCGTTGGTGGTCGTCGTGACAAGCGCAACGTACTTGACCACCGTGATGCTGGCCGTGCGGCTGCCGCGGCCACCGAAAACGACGCCCGCCTGGCTGCCCGCGCCGTCGACCGTGTAGTTCGTCACCGGCCGGCCCAGCCGGTCGTAGTCCGTGCGGCTCATGCCGTAGTCGTTCGAGCCCGCGCCCGTCGACGAGTTCGAGTCCAGGAAGTACGGCTGCGTCGCGATGATCTGCACACCGTAGGGGCTGTAGTCGACGTCCTGCACCAGCAGCCGGCTCGCTCCACCGACCTGGGTTGAAGCGTCGTAAGCCTCGGTCACGGTGCGGATCTTGCGGCCGGCGCGGTCCACGTAGACGCGTGCGAATGGCCCGTTCTTGAGCGACGAGGCGGAGGCGTCGTGCGGTTCGGTGTGCACGAACATCACAGCGTCGGCGGGCACCTCGCTGGCGGCGAAACTTAGGCTCGTGCACAGGTTGCTGTTCGTGCTGGTATCCAGCCCGCTGGCGCTCAGGTAGCAATAGGCGGTGATCGTGCTCGTACCATCGGCACGTCGCTCAAGCGTCTTCCGGCCCAGGTCGTCGTAGCTCCACGTCGTCGTCAGCCCATTGGGGCCGGTCAGCGTCAGGGGCAATCCGAAGCGGGGATCGTAGGTCGAGTGCTGCGACTGGTTGAGGGCGTTGGTCGTCGTGTCGGCGAACTGCCCGGCCGGAACGCTGACGTTGACGCCGGCGCCGCCAACGACGATGGGCTGCGTGGTGACCGCCGCGAACGTGCTCGAGGCCGCGCGGGCCGCGACCACGGCGCGCCCGGTCGCGCCGGTGCAACTCGATGTGACCGCCGTCGTCTTGTTGCCGTAGCTGTCGTAGCCGTGGGTGGTGACCACGCACAACTGCGAGTTGTTGGGCTCGACCGTCTCCGTGGCCAGTAGCCCGGTCGTAGGGTTGTAGGTGAAGCTGCTGGCCCGCGAGTAGCTATAAGCGTCGGCAGGGGATTGCGCATGGAGCGACGCCGCAAAGGTGCCGCACGCCAAGACTGCAACAGTCCGGGCCGCGAAGCGCATCCAGTTGTTTTCGCAACTCATTCTCTCTCCCTATCTTCTTTGATCTCGTCATGCCGGCAGAGCACCCCTCGCACGGAAGGCTCGTTCGCGTGCGATAAAACTCGACTCCAGCGACCAGCCGCGGCGGACAAGACACCACCGCTCACCGACCGGCGCCCGATACAGTCTTGTTCAATGCGTTCGCAGTGCCCCGCGTCGTGACAAGCGGCCGCGCCGAACAGGGGCTGTCCTTGCGATCTGTCCTTTCCGTCATAGACGTGGTGGCATTACAGGCAAGGTTTGGTCGACGACCTGGTCACAAGGGTGCCCCAAGCAGTACCGCCGCTGTCCGTCACGTACGCCTGAGCCGTGTAACTGGCGTCGATGCAGAGCGCCGGAGGCGCCGTGATTGTTATCGAGCAGGTGCCACCCGCCGAGATGGATGTCTCACAGGTGTTTGACGAGACCGCGGACCGTCCGTCCGTACTGACGCCGGAAGAAGTCGGCGTCACTGCGAACGAATTCGGGTTCCTGAACGTCGTCGTCAGCCCGGTGCTCGTCACCACTGTGAACGTGAGTGCGACCGGTGCGGACTCAGTCAGGTTGATGGACTGCGACGCCGCGCTGCCCGCATTCGGCGTTACGGTCAGCGAGCCAGTGACCGTTCCGGCCGCCGTCGTGGTCACCGTCACACTACCGCAGGTGGAATGTGCGGAGCATGCCGAGGTCGGCCCGGCAATGCTGACCCCACTCGGCCCGCTATAGGCGAGACTGCTGGCGGCCGTATCGCCATTGTTGACCACCGAGCATGTCATCGTCGCGTGGTTCGGCGGCGCGGCAGGACTGACCTGAGTGCAGCCCGTGAACGCCATGATGGCTGGACTCGCCACGTAGAAGCTGAAGTTGGCCGTTGCAGCGCTTCCCAATGCAGGCGTCGCAGTCAGCGTGCCGCTATCGGTCCCGTAGGGCTGCGAGCTAGGCGTCAGCGTGATGGTTCCGCAAGAACTCGCGGCGGCGCAGGTCGAGGAGACCTGCACAAACGAGAACACGTTGGGATTGCTCACCGTGTAGGTGATGCCGGTCGCTGCTGCACCGCCCGTGTTGCTCAGCGTGCAGGTCATGGTCGTGGTCGGAGCCGTGCAGTTGAAGCTCAACGCCGGGGGCGTCAGTACGGACAGCGAGAAACCCGCTGTAGCTGCATTACCCGAAGAAGGCGTTGCGACCACCGTGCCGACATAGGAGCCGGCGGTCGACGGCGTGGTCATCGTGACCGTTCCGCAATTGCTCGATCCGGTGGCGCACGAGGGCGGCCCCGAAAGCTGCATTCCCGCAACGTTGGAGGTGTACGCGATGCCCGACGCCGCGGTCTGACCGGTGTTGCCCAGTTGACAGCTCATCGATGCCGCCGCAGGCGCGATCGTCGGCGCCGTCGAGACACAGTTGGAGAGCGTCAGTGTTGCCGGCGTCAGGGTGCCGAGCCCGGAAAGTGCCGCGCTGCTCTGATTGGCCTCGTTTTTGACCGTCACCGCGCCCGTGCGGTTGACCGCCGCCGTGGGAGTGAACTGGATGGCGACGACGCAACTCGCGCCTTGCACAAGCGTCGAAGTACACGAGGTCGACACGAAGCTGAAGTCCGCGCCCGTCACCGACGCCGCGGTCGGCACTGTCACGCCCAGCGCGCCGGACGAGGTGTTTTGCAGGGTCGCGTTAACGGTCGAGGACTGGCCCACGTTGGTCGTCGGGAAGGTCGGCACCGTCAACGTGGCGCCCAGATTTTCACCAGTGGTCGCGGTAGCGTACTTCGCCGTGCCCGCGCTCGTCGCGATACTGGCCAGACTGTTGGGCACCGTATTGGTCTGCGTGCTCTGCTGCAAGCGGCCCAGGATCCAGTTGTCGCCCGAGGTGTTGTCGGGCTGGAAGGTGTTGGCCGTGACCTTGGTCACCGTTTGCGACAGACCCAGTGCCGTGCCAGTCGTGGACACGCTCACCTGTGTCGCGTCGCCGCTGCCGTTGAAGGCGTTGGTCGTCGTGACGGTCGGCAAGGCCGTGCGGTTCGAGTCGATGTCCCAGCCTTCCTCGAGCGTCTGATAGAGGTACGGCCGTTGAACCAAGGAGGTTGTGGCGCAAGGTGCGGGGGACGTGCCACCTGTGCCGATGACGCCGGGCGACGCCGTGGACGTCGTGTCGCAGTAGGAGTTCGTGGTTCGACTGATGACTGCTGCACCTGGTTGATTCAACGCGCCGTCGAGCGTCTGCGTGACGCCCGCGACGCCGATGTACGCACCGTCCTGGAGGTACGAAGTGACCGTCGTCAGGGGACTACCGTCAGCCGCGGTGTGCTGCTCCCTGACCATGGCAAAGCCCAGCAGGCCGTATCCGGCCATGCTCGCGCGCAGCCCTCCGTAGCCATATTCACTCTTGGTCGTCGATGTACCCACGCCGGTGGCCGTCTCCACCGTCGACACAACCCACATCGGAATCGTGAGGTCGATCTTTGGATAGACGGCCGGAGGTGCAAATGACGGGCCGCGCTGATAACGGGCTCCCAACGAGCCGCTATTCGAATTCGGCAAAGTGACGTAGGTCAAGGCACTCGACAAGCCCGTCGACGAAGTCATCGAGCTCAGTTGGTCGGGCGGCACGTTCGAACTCTTGACGAAGAGCTGATTGGTGGTCGCAGCTGAGCCGGCGGTGATCGTCGAGACCATTCGCAGGATTTCGGTGTTCCCGTTGCCTGTGAAATCGCCCGTGACGAAATCGACGGTGCCGTCGCTTTTCTTGAGCGCATACGCTGCCGTGTTCAAATTGAAAAGCGTCGAAGTGCGGAACGTGCCGTCCCCGTTGCTCAGGTAGACCGCGTTTTGAGTCGGATCATCGGCCCAGCGAATCAGATCGGTTCGCCCGTCCGCGTCCAAGTCCGCGAGTACCACACCAACGCCCGCGCCCACGGAAGTCGACAACGGCGTCAAGACACCGCCAGCCGCAAGATTGAATCCCGCAGCAATTGGATAGGTACCACTTCCATCGCCCACATTGAGCGTGTTGGGAAATGCAGGCGCGTTCAGGTGGAGGCAGTCGGAACGAGCATCCCCGTTGAAGTCCAGCGGATAGGCGCAACCTCCAGACGGCGCAGCACTTAGCAACACGAAGTCGCCAGTACCCAAAGAGCGCCACGTGCCGGTATCGACCAACAAATCCATCAGATTGTCACCATCAACATCACCGACGTACGGCCTGAATCTGATTCTCCAGTCCGGCCTCGGTGGGCCATAGACGGAGTGATGCACCATGTTGGTCCCGGTGTATTCAGTGAACGTACCCGAGGGCGAACCGAGATAGACGTGCGTGCATATCACTGCCGCGCACAACGAGTCGTTGTCTGGTATATCCAACTTCTTCGAATATGACGGCAACACCGTCGTAACGATGTCGGGTATCCCGTCGCCGTTGACGTCCAGAATGTGGTAAGTGGCGCCGAAGGTGCGCGAATAGGTGTACGGGGGATTCGTGCAAGTTGTGGAAGCTACAGCAGCCACTGCGATCAAAGCGCCGCCAGCGGTCTTGACGGCAGGCACCGTACAACTGCCCGTGTCCGATTCGACAGCCAGGGTTTGAGCGAGCGATATCGTGCTGGGCAACGTAACGGCATTGAATGTGCCATCACCTTTTGACAGGTACAGCACGTTGACTGGTGTCCCGCATGAATTGCCACTCGGGTCAGTCGGGTGCATGATCCGTAGGACATCAGTCATGCCATCGGCATTGAAGTCCATGGCAACGGACGTATAGCAGCCCTGGGTGTCGAACAAGGTGACGTTGGCCAACCCGAAGTTCGAAGGCTGCGCGAACGTGCCGTCGCCATTGCTGGTGTAGAGCAAGTTCTGCCCTGCTACGGTCGACCACCGAATGATGTCGGTGCGACCGTCTCCGTTGAAGTCCCCCAGCAAGATGCCTACGGTACCGTCCGCTTTTTCGAGCTGGAGGGTTGCCAATGAGCTGGCGTTGAAATTCGCGTTGGGCGCGTACACCTCGTTGGTCGACGTGGCGGTGTAGTGGAAACTGGGGCCAGGCAGACACGTGGTTTCTGCCGCCCCGACACACTCCTTGGTGGCAATGAGGCGGCTACGTCCGGTACTCCCGGTTTCGTAGCTGAGCTTGAACGTCTTGACTTTGACTGCGGTCGCTGGCGGGGTCACAAGAGCGCCACCAGGCAATGTCACGCCCAACGCCGGCGCCGGCCAATTCACATAAGTGCGAACGGTCTTGAGGCGTTGCGTGCTGACGTTCTTGCTTCCGCCGTGGTATGCCTCCGAGCGATCTTGCGCCGCGCCCGCCGTATCTGGTCGCGTCTCATATTCAAAGACTACCTTGTTGGCAGCGGGCTGCGTCGCGGTTCCCGTGTACTGGATCTCCGCTAGATTCCATTCATGTCCGCTCGTCGGCGTGCCCGATACCGTCCCGGATCCCCAGGCGACGTTCTGGTAGCTGTACTTGAAGTCGATGAAATTGCCAAGGGTATCGCTGATGCGAGCCACCGCCCATGCCGCAGCAACGGAGCCGGTCGACGGCACAATCAACGCATTGGTGGTTGCTGGATCCGCGGAGGGTCCAGCGCCGTACTCATAGATCTGGCCAGCCTTTGTCCACACCTTGAAATACCGTGGACCGTTGGCAATGGCACTGTTGGCCATGCCATATGCGCGAATGCGCGAATAGATGTCCTTGTCGGTCCGATACTCGGTGTAGGTTCCGTCTTCCGGACGCCCATTTGCGTCGAGCAATGCGCCGTTGGCCGCGGGCGTGCTTGCGACCGGTACGCCACTGGTGCTGGTCTGGATCAAGCGCTGGCCGTCCAGGCACAACCGATCCGATGACGCGTAGTTGACCGGCGCTGGCTTGCCGTCGATGGCTGCGTTGCCTAGACATCGGGAGATAAGCGAAACGCCGGTAAGCGTCCAGCCGTAGCCGGCCGGGCCATTGACCCCGCCTCCTGTGAAGGCCAGGCTCAAATTGGGTGCCATCCCGGCGATGCCGGGCGGCACGGCGATCGACACGCCGTAGCTGGGGGAGCCCCCGCTGGAGACGGATATCTGGGCCTCAGCCCTTGGTGACAGCAGTGCCCCTATCGACAACAGCGTCAAAGCCAAGCGCGCGCGAACGCGTTCCCCGCCGCGGCACTGGCCGCGGCCCTCCCTGTTCACCTGCATGCAGGACTCCCTGAACTCGTGGTCGCGGCCGACTTCTTGTTGCCGTTTTGTTGCGCGATACCAATCAGTCTATTCGGCAAGCGCCCGCGAAGCTCGCTCGTAGAAACCCGCAAGCTGTTCCGAAGCTGAACCGAAGACCTCGCTCTGACACGTTGTGCGCCCGGCGTTCGCTTTCGTCATGGCTAGACTTGATTGGACGGGGTCGTAGACACGACGGTCGCTTCAATGCTCGACACTCGAGACTGCGGTTAGGTGCTTGGCGTAGTGACCTGCATCGGCAGGCTCATAGCGACGCCGTTCGTAGTCGTCGCAAGTTTGCTCGAAGTGACCTTGCCCCCCCCGAAAAGCGTCCCTCTTGCAGAGCGCGCGATGCAAGCAAGGAGAACGACAAATGGTGAGCCGCAAGACGCCGCGCGTGGCCTACACGAGTGAGTTCAAGGAAGAAGCTGTACGACTGGTCGAAAGTGGCTTGAGCATGGCTGAGGCGCCCGCAAGTTGGGGATGGTCGATCAGACGTTGTTCAACTGGGTCAAGGCCAAGCGCCAGGGCCACGAACTGGCGGGTGCGGACAGCAAGCCCGTCAGCGCCCAGGAGATGGAGATCAGTCGGCTGAAGGCTGAATTGGCGCTCATCAAGATGGAGCGCGGCATCCTGGAAAAAGCGACGGCGTACTTCGCGAAAGCAAAGCTGTGAAGTACGCCTTCATCGGAAGACATCGACGTCTGTGGCCGGTCTCGGTGCAGTGTCGTGTGCTGAAGGTGAGTACCGCTGGTTACCACGAGCATGTTGCACGCCGGGCGCTGGACGCCCCCTTCCCGAAGACACCTCAACGACGAAGCGCTGCCTGTGCACATCCGTGTCATTCACGCCGAGACGCATGGCGCCTACGGGTGGCCGCGTGTCTGGAGGGAACTGCTGGCGCGTGGCGATTCACGTCAGCCCGGTGCAGTTCGAAGAAAGCTGGTTCGCCGCCCAACCTCGGCAGGCCAGCCTATAGCTCGCTATGGGGTACGTGTTCCAGGGGCAAGGTCACTTCGGGCAGCGTATCGCCGCTCCTTTTCTCGATTGACGAGTGCGGAGTCAGCCCTTCTGGCGAGAGTTCGCCGTTGCCCCGCCAAGCCATGCCGCGCCACGCAGGCGCTGCGCTCGTCGATGACGAAAAGAAGCGTCGGCGCCGCGATTCGTGGTTCGCGTCAAGCCCGGCGCCCCGCCATCCGGCCGGCCGCGGGCCTCGGCGCGGCCTCGATGGCCCGCCGAGGCCAAACCCTTCACTTAAAACGGATGCCTTTCCCCCGCGAATGTTGTGCGCGTCCCCGCCATGGCCGGCACGGCGAGGCGGGGGAGCTTGTTTTGTGAGGTAAAGGAGGAGGCCGCAGGCCGGGGGACACGAACAAAACAAGCTCCCCCGCCGAGTCGTGCCTGACCCAGCGCTCCCCGCATCCCGCACCCCGCACCCCGCACGCCTGACCCGGCGCACCCCGCGAACCAACAAGCCAACGATCAGGTCGACTTCGAAATATTGATCGTCGGAAACTTCGAAGAGAAGTCCTTGGCCTTCCGGGCGACGACCACAGCCACCTGCCGCGCCACAGCCTTGTAGAGCGCCGCGATGTCGCCATCGGGCTCCGCGGCCACGGTCGGCGTGCCGGAGTCGGTCTGCTCCCGGATGCGCATCGTGAGCGGCAGCGCGCCCAGGTACGGCACCCCATACTGCCCCGCCATGCGCTTGCCCCCGTCGGCGCCGAAGATGTGTTCCACGTGCCCGCAGTTCGTGCACACATGGACGGCCATGTTCTCGACGATGCCCAGGATGGGCACGCCCACCTTCTCGAACATGTTGAGGCCCTTCTTCGCGTCCAGCAGCGCGATGTCCTGCGGCGTCGTGACGATCACCGCGCCCGTGAGCGGCACGCGCTGGCTCAGGGTCAGCTGGATGTCGCCGGTGCCCGGGGGCATGTCGATCACCAGGTAGTCGAGCTCGCCCCAGGTGGTCTGGCGCAGCAGCTGGTCCAGCGCCTGCGTGGCCATCGGGCCGCGCCAGACGACCGCCTGCTCGGGGTCGACCAGGAAGCCGATGGACATCACCTTGACGCCGTGGTTCTCCAGCGGCTTCATCGTCTTGCCGTCCTCCGACTCGGGACGATCCGAGAGGCCCATCATCAGCGGCAGGCTGGGCCCGTAGATGTCGGCGTCGAGCAGGCCCACGCGCGCGCCCTCGGCCGCGAGCGCGAGCGCGAGGTTGACGGCGGTGGTGCTCTTGCCGACGCCGCCCTTGCCGGACGACACCGCGATCACGTTGGCCACGCCGGGCAGCAGGGCCACGCCGCGCTGCACCTGGTGCGCGACGACCTTGCTGGAGACCTCGACGGCCACGCTGGACACGCCGTCCACCGACTTCGCGGCCGCCGCCAGCGCGTCTCGCACCGCGCCGAACCGGCTGCGCGCCGGATAGCCCAGCTCGATGTCGAACGCCACCGCGCCGTCGGCGCCCACGCGCAGGTTCTTCAACTGGCGACCCGCCGTGTAGGGCTGTTCGGTGTGCGGGTCGATGACGGTGTCGAGCGCTGCGGTGAGCGCGGCTTCGGAGACGGACATGGAGGCGGCGGCGCCTTCGGGGCGCTGGAAAAGGTGGGGGAAGCGCGGGGCCCTGCGGCAAACGCCGGCCGAGCGCAGAATCGGGGCGTGCCGGGTTCGCGCGCGCTTTCGGTGCAGGGAAGTCTACCGCGCCCACCTTGGCAACGTCGGACACGGGGACTGCCCGGCCCGAGACCGTTCCCTCGCCATCGGAGGAGGCCATGCAACTCTGTCCGCTCACCCGGGTGCAGCATCGCATCCGCCTCGGCACGCCGCTGCCTTTCAGCATCCGCGACGCGACGAGCCGGCTGCTGCTCGCCAAGGACCAGGTCGTCAGCGACGCCGACCAGCTGGAGGCCCTGGTGGTGGGCGGCGCCTGCGTCGACGTGGAGGAGCTGGCCGACGCGCCCGCCAAGCCCGATGCGGCCTCGCCCGCGCAACTGCTCGCGCGCTGGCACGAGCTGGCCGCCACCCTCGCGCGCATCCTCGCGCGCATGCCCGCGGCCGACGCGCCGGCGGCGCTGGACGGAACGGCGCGCGACCTGGCGGCACTCGCCGCGCTCGCCCCCGACCTGGCCATCTTCCTGCTGGTGCGTCCGGCGCCGGACGAGGAGGCGCCCTACGGCGTCGTGCGCAGCCTGCACGCCGCCGCCGCGGCCTGGCTGATCGCCACGCGCCTGGACTGGCCGGTGCCGCGCTGCCTCACGCTGGTGAAGGCCGCCTTCACGATGAACGTGGGCATGCTGGAGCTGCAGGACCGCATGGCCAACCTGGCCCGGCTGCCCAGCCCCAAACAACGCCACGCGCTGCAGGTGCATCCGGCCACCAGCCTGGCGATGCTCGAGGCCAGCGGCGTCACCGACCAGGAATGGCTGCGCGCGGTCGAACACCACCACGAGCGTCCGGGCGGCGTCGTCGAGGTGGGCGAGATGGCCAACGCGCTGCGCACCGTGGACGTCTACACCGCCAAGCTGGCCGGCCGCAGCGGCCGCGATAGCCTGCCGCCGCCGCGCGCCGCGCGCGACCTGCTGGTGGTGGAGCGCGGCAACCCGTTCGCCCTGGCGCTGATCACCGAATTCGGCGCGCATCCGCCCGGCAGCCTGGTGCGGCTGCACGGCGGCGAGGTGGCGGTGGTCGTGCGGCGCACCGCCGACTCGGACTCGCCCCAGGTGGCCGTGCTGCTGGGCCGGCGCGGCGAGCCGCTGGACGAGCCGCTGCTGGTGGAGGCCAGCGGACGCGACCGCGGGATCGCCAGGCCGGCCGAGGGCCACCGGGTGCGCGTGCGCATCGATCCCGAGCGCCTGTACGCGCAGGACGCGCGCGAGGCTCAGCGCGCCGCGGGCTGAGCCGCCGGCAGCAGGCGCAGCACGCTCGCGACGCTGCCGGCCAGCGCGAACGCGGCGCCCAGCCCCAGCGCCACCTGCGGCGCGTGCGCCGGCGCGAGATGGAAGCACAGCGCCACCAGGCCCGCGCCCAGCGTCTGGCCCAGCAGCCGCGCCGTGGCCACCACGCCGCTCGCGCCGCCGCTGCGGCGCGGCGGCACGCTGCTCATCAAGGCCTTGAGGTTGGGGGCCTGGAAGAAGCCGAAGCCGGCGCCGCACAGGCCGGTGCGCCAGACGATGTCCAGCGTGGAGGCGCCGGCGGGCAGCAGCGCCAGGGAGGCCATGCCGCACGACAGGGCCACCAGCCCGAGGCCACCCAGCAGTCCCGGCGGATAGCGGTCGGCCAGCCGGCCCGCGATCAGCGCCATCACCGCGACGATCGCCGGCCACGGCGTCATCAGCAGCCCCGTGGCCACCGCGCTGTGGCCCAGCGTGGTCTGCAGCAGGAACGGCAGCGAGACGAAGCCCAGGCCCTGCGTGGAGAAGGCGCAGATGGAGGTGGCCGCCGACAGCGCGAAGCTGGGCGCGCGGAACAGGTCGACCGCCAGCATCGGCGCCGGGTGGCCGGCCTGGCGCCGCCACAGCAGCGCGCCGCAGGTCGCGGCCACCACCCATTCGGCCGTCACCGGCGCCCACGCGCCGCCGTGCGACAGCGACTCGAAGCCCAGCACCGCGCAGCCGAACAGCCCCGCGCAAAGCAGCGCGGCCACGCGGTCGAAGCCGTGCGGCTGGCGGTCGGTGGCGGGCAAGGCGCGGTTGGCGAACAGCACGGCCACGACGCCGATCGGCACGTTGATCAGGAACAGCCAGTGCCACGACGCGACGGCCAGGATGCCCGAGGCCACCGTCGGCCCGATCGTGAACGCGAGCGCCACCACCATCGAGTTCATGCCCACGCCGCGCCCGAGCCGGTGCGACGGGAAGACGAAGCGGATCAGCGCGATGTTGACGCTCATGATGGCCGCGCCGCCGATGCCCTGCAGGATGCGGGCCGCCACCAGCGTGGTGAGCGAGTCGGCCAGGCCGCACACCAGCGAGGCGGCCGTGAACAGCAGGGTGCCGGCCGCGAACACGCGCCCGTGCCCGAGGATCTCGCCCGAGGCCGCGAACGGCAACAGCACGGCGATCACGGCCAGCTGGTAGGCGTTGACCACCCAGATCACCTGGGCCTCGTTCACGCGCAGGCTGCCGGCGATGGTGGGCAGCGCGGTGTTGGCGATCGCGGTGTCCAGCGTGGCCATCGCCACCGAGAGCAGGATCGCGGCCAGCGCCAGCGCGTGGCGCCGGCCGGTCAGGCCGTCGGCGACGGGAATGCCGGCGGCGGCGGATACGGAGGACATCGGTGGGTCGCGGCTTGGAAGATGAGGGGATCCTCGCATTTCACCACCTCACGGATGCCGGGGCGGCGAGCCGGGCCTTTGCGCGGGTTCGACGCCGTCCTGCCGGATCGGCGTCGCGCCTTTAGAATCCTGGGTTCCCCCGCGCTGCCTGGCCGGAAGTCCCGGTTCGAGCCGCCACCACGGCGACCACTGCCCACCATGACCCGCAAACTCTTCGTCACCACCGCCCTGCCCTACGCCAATGCGCCCTTCCACATCGGGCACATGATGGAGTACATCCAGGCCGACATCTGGGTGCGGTTCCAGCGCATGAGCGGCGCCGAGGTGCATTTCGTGGGCGCCGACGACGCGCACGGCGCGCCCATCATGATCGCCGCCGAGAAGCAGGGCAAGACGCCCCAGGCCTTCGTGGCCGAGGTGGCCGCCGGCCGCGCCAAGTACCTGGCCGGCTTCCACATCGCGTTCGACAACTGGAGCTCCACCGACTCGCCGGAGAACCACGCGCTGTCCAAGGAAATCTACCTGGCGCTGCGCAAGAACGAGCTGATCGACGTGAAGACGATCGACCAGTTCTTCGATCCGGTGAAGTCCATGTTCCTGCCGGATCGCTTCATCAAGGGCGAGTGCCCCAAGTGCGGCACCAAGGACCAGTACGGCGACGCCTGCGAGAACTGCGGCGCCGTCTACAACCCCACCGAGCTGAAGAACCCGTACTCGGCGCTCAGCGGCGCGACGCCGGTGATGAAGTCCAGCGAGCACTACTTCTTCCGCCTGTCCGACCCGCGCTGCCTCGACTTCCTGCAGAAGTGGACGACCGACACCGGCCGCCTGCAGCCCGAGGTGCTCAACAAGATCAAGGAGTGGTTCCAGAAGGATCCCGAGACCGGCGCCGGCGGCCTGGGCGACTGGGACATCAGCCGCGACGCGCCCTACTTCGGCATCGAGATCCCCGACGCGCCGGGCAAGTACTTCTACGTCTGGCTGGACGCCCCGATCGGCTACCTGGCGTCGCTGAAGAACTATTTCGGCAAGGCCGGCATCGACTACGACGCGTTCTTCGCCGACCCCGAGGTGCAGCAGGTGCACTTCATCGGCAAGGACATCACGTACTTCCACACGCTGTTCTGGCCCGCGATGCTGCACTTCTCGGGCCGCAAGACGCCCGACCATGTCTTCGTGCACGGCTTCATCACGCTGGGCGGCGACAAGATGAGCAAGAGCCGCGGCACCGGCATCTCGCCGCTGAAGTACCTCGACCTCGGCCTGCACCCCGAGTGGCTGCGCTACTACATCGCGGCCAAGCTGAACTCGCACGTGGAAGACATCGAGTTCAACCCGGAAGACTTCGTCGCCCGCGTCAACTCCGACCTGGTGGGCAAGTACATCAACATCGCCAGCCGCGCCGCGGGCTTCCTGGCCAAGCGCTTCGGCGGCACGCTGTCGGGCGACCTGGGCGTGGAAGGCTCGGCGCTGCTCGAGACGCTGCGCGCGCAACGCGCGGCCATCGTCGAGCTCTACGAGGAACGCGAGTTCGGCAAGGCGCTGCGCGACATCATGGCGCTGGCCGACAAGGTCAACGAGTACGTCGACCAGCACAAGCCCTGGGACCTGGCCAAGAAGGACGGCGCCGACGCCGCGCTGCAGGACGTCTGCAGCGCCTGCATCGAGGCCTTCCGCCTGCTCACCATTTACCTCAAGCCCGTGCTGCCGGCGCTGGCGAAGCAGGTGGAAGACTTCCTGCAGGTGCCGGCGCTCACGTTCGCCGACGCCTCGACGGCCCTCGGCGCGCACAGGATCGGCGCCTACACCCACCTGATGCAGCGCGTCGACACCAAGCTGCTGGACGCGCTCTTCGAGCCGCCGCCGGTGCCGGTGGCGGTGCCGGGCGGCGAGGACATCGCCGCCGAGATCAAGATCGACGACTTCGCCAAGGTCGACCTGCGCATCGCGAAGATCGTCAACGCCGAGAAGGTCGATGGCTCCGACAAGCTGCTGCGCCTGACGCTGGACGTGGGCGAAGGCCGCCACCGCAACGTGTTCTCCGGCATCTCGGCGCACTTCGACCCGGCCACGCTGGTGGGCAAGCTCACCGTGCTGGTGGCCAACCTGGCGCCGCGCAAGATGAAGTTCGGCCTGTCCGAGGGCATGGTGCTGGCGGCCAGCCACGGCGACGACAAGGTGGACGGCGGGCTGTACCTGCTGGAGCCCGGCGCCGGAGCGCTGCCGGGCATGCGCCTGCATTGATCGTCTAAAATCGACCCATCGCGCCCGGGCTCCCGGGCGCCTCTCACACCGCGAAGCCACCATGCCGTTGTTCTGGAAGCCCTACAAATCGGAAGTCAGCTCGTTCATCGACGACCTGAAGGCCAAGAAGCCGACGCTGGAAGCCGAGCAGCGCGCCGGCCGCGCGCTGCTGTGGGACAAGCAGGTCGACCGCGAGCTGCAGTCCGAGTACCAGGAAGCGCGCGTCGCCCAGCAGCCCTACGTCTACCAGACGCACACGAAGTGAGCCCTGAGGCGCCCACGAGCGGCGACGACGCCGCTCAAGGCGCCCCGCCGGACACCGCAACCGCCACGCCGCCGATCGACGGCGTCGCGCTTGCCCGCCTGTATGGCGAGCCGCTGTTCCGGATGCCGTCGGACCTGTACATCCCGCCCGACGCGCTGGAGGTCTTCCTCGAGACCTTCGAAGGCCCGCTGGACTTGCTGCTGTACCTGATCCGGCGCCAGAACTTCAACATCTTCGACATCCCGCTGGCGCAGGTCACGCGCCAGTACCTGGATTACGTCGAGCAGATCCGCGAGCACAACCTCGAGCTGGCCAGCGAGTACCTGCTGATGGCCGCGATGCTGATCGAGATCAAGTCGCGCATGCTGCTGCCGCCCAAGCCGACGGCCGACGGCGCCGAGCCGGAGGATCCGCGGGCCGAGCTGGTGCGCCGCCTGCTGGAGTACGAGCAGATGAAGCTGGCGGCCGCGCAGCTCGACGCGCTGCCGGTGATCGGGCGCGACTTCCTGCGCGCGCAGGTGACGATGGAGCAGTCCAACGTCACCGTGTTCCCCGACGTGAGCCTGGCCGACCTGCGCGAGGCCTGGGCCGACATCCTCAAGCGCGCCAAGCTCAACCAGCACCACCACATCTCGCGCGAGCAGCTCTCGGTGCGCGAGTACATGACCAAGATGCTGCGCCGCCTGCAGGGCGTGCGCTACGTCGAGTTCCAGGAGCTGTTCGACACCGCGACCAGCCCCACCGTGATGGTGGTGACCTTCATCGCGATGCTGGAGCTCTCGCGCGAGCACCTGCTCGAGGTGACGCAGGCCGAGGCGTTCGCGCCGATCTACGTGCGGCTGGCGTACACGCCTCTTCAATGACCTCCGAGCGACCGCCGCTGCGCCTGGTCGGCTCGCCGGCCCACGACGAGGATGCGGGCGACCACGAGTTCATCCCCGTCGAGCGCGCGCCGCACGACCTGCATCCGCCGTACCGCGAGCTGAGCGTCGTCGAGACGCTCGATGCCGACGCGCCCGATGCCGACGATCCGCCGCGCACGCCGCTGTCGCCGCGCTTCGTGATCGTCACGCTGATCGTGGCGCAGCTGCTCGCGGCCTCCACCTTCCTGGGCAAGTACGCGGCGCTCGCGCGCGGCGACGACGCCTACAGGATCGCCGCGAGCCTGTCCGTGCCCGCCTCGCTGTGCCTGTACGCCGGCGCCGTGCTGCTGGCGTTGCGCCCGGGCCGCGGGCGCGCGCTGTTCATCGCCGCGGCCGCCGGCTTCGCGCTGGCGCTGCCGTTCTGGGGCGTGGGCTGGAGCTGGAGCTGGCCGATGGCGTTCGGCGCGATCCTCGCCCTCGCGGGCGCCTGGTTCGCGCGCGCTGAAGTGCGCCCGCACGACGACGACGCCGCGCAACCCTGACCCCCTGACGCCAACACCCATGCGCCCGATCGCCTCCCTGCTGCTGTCCATCGCCCTCGGCCTCGCCGGCTGCGCTTCCGCGCCCGACCTGGCCACGCTGCCGCACGCCACCGTCTCCGGCACCCACGTGAACGTCGACGGCGACCGCTACGACACCTTCCGCGTGCTGTACATCGACGGCACGCTGGCGTTGCCGCGCGTCGACGAGCCCGTGAAGCTGCTCGGCAAGGACACCACCTCACTGCTCCCGCCGGGCAGGCCGGTGCGCCTCGAGGTGGAAGGCTTCGCGTTCTACAAGAGCACCGCGCACCGCATCATCTGGGACGCGATGCGCGCCCAGGGCGTCATCGAGTTCGTGCCCGCGGCCGACGCCACCTACGCGCTGCACGGCACGATCGCGCCCGAGGCCTCGTCGATCTGGCTCGAGGACGAGGCCACGCACCAGCCGGTCGGCCGCAGGATCACGATGCCGGGCCGCGCGGCCTCGGGCGCCGACGCGCCGCCGCCCGCGCGCAGGCAGGTCGAAGGCGCCTGATCAGGACGCCCGCATCCGCCCCGCGCCCGCGATCGCGTGCGCCACGTCCGCGAGCGCGCCCTCGCGCGCGTCGGGCGGCGCCTTGCACTCGGTGAGGTAGCTCACCACCACCAGCGGCGCCCGGCGCGGCGGCCACAGCAGGCCGACGTCGTTGGTCGTGCCGAGGCGGCCCGTGCCGGTCTTGTCGGCGACGCGCCAGTCGGACGGCACGCCCGCGCGCAGCCGTTTTGCGCCGGTGGTGTTGGCCGCCATCCATTCCACGAGCTGCGCGCGGCCGGCCTCCGACAGCGCGCCGCCGAGCGCCAGCGTGCGCAGCGCCTGCGCCATCGCGCGCGGCGTGGAGGTGTCGCGCGGGTCGCCGGGCCTCGCCTCGTTGAGCGTCGGCTCCGTGCGGTCGAGCCGTGTCGTCGCGTCGCCGTTGCGGCGCAGGAAGGCGGTGACCGCGGCGGGGCCGCCGACGCTGGCCAGCAGCAGGTTGGCGGCGGTGTTGTCGCTGACCGTGACCGCCGCCTCGCACAGCTCGGCCACGCTCAGTCCGCTGCCCACGTGCTTGCTGGCGACCGGCGCCCATTCCAGCAGGTCGGCCGGCGCGATGGCCACGCGGCGATCGAGCCGCTCCTGGCCGGCGTCGACGCGGGCCAGCACCAGCGCCGCGGCAAGCACCTTGAACGTGCTGCACATCGGGAAGCGCTCGTCCAGGCGATGGCCCGCGAGCGCGCCGGTGGCCGTGTCCAGCACCGCGACCCCGAGCCGGCCGGCCACCGAGGCCTCGATCTCACGCCAGCGGTTCGCCTCGGCCTGCCCCAACTTTTTCTGGGTGGATTCGCTCCAGGCCAGCGCCTGCGCGACGGGCCACGCCCCGGCCAGCGCGACCGCGCCGCGCCCGAATTGCCTTCTGTCCATGATTCTTGTTCCTCCGCAAAAAAAGATTCGACAGGCCGCACGATAGCCAGCGCCGCGCGGCGCATCAAACACTCATTTCCGGCCCCAGACCCCAGATAATCTGGGGCATGCAACTTCCCCTGAACGCGATGCGCGCCTTCGAGGCCTCGGCGCGCCACCTCAGTTTCACGCGCGCCGCGCTGGAACTGCACGTGACCCAGAACGCCGTCAGCGCGCAGGTGAAGAACCTGGAGGCGCGCCTGGGCACGCCGCTGTTCCGCCGCCTGCCGCGCGGCCTCGCGCTCACCGACGAGGGGCAGGCGCTGCTGCCGCTGCTGTCCGACAGCTTCGAGCGCATGCACGCGGTGCTGGAGCAGTTCGAGGGCGGCCTGCGCCGGCAGGTGGTCACGGTGGCCGTGGTGGGCACGTTCGCGGTGGGCTGGCTGCTGCCCCGGCTGCCGGCGTTCCAGCGCGCGCATCCGGCCGTCGACCTGCGCCTGCTCACCAACAACAACCGCGTCGATCTCGCGGCGGAAGGGCTGGACTGGGCCATCCGCTTCGGCGACGGTGCATGGCACGGCACCGAGGCCACGCCGCTGATCGCGCCGCTGCTGTCGCCCGTGTGCGCGCCGGCCATCGCGCGCCGGCTGCGCGCGCCCGCCGACCTCGCGCGCGAGACGCTGCTGCGCTCCTACCGCGCCGACGAGTGGGCGCGCTGGTTCGCCGCGGCGCGCGTGGCGCCGCCGCTGGTGCGCGGCACGATCTTCGACTCGTCGATCACGATGGCCGACGCCGCGGCCCAGGGCGCCGGCGTGGCGCTGCTGCCCACCGCGCTGTTCGGCGAGGCGCTGCGCAGCGAACGCCTGGTGCAACCCTTCGACATCGGCGTGACGCTGGGGCGCTACTGGCTCACGCGCCTGAAATCGCGGCCCGAGAGCGAGGCGATGCGCACGTTCGCCGCGTGGCTGCGCGACGAGACGCTGCGCGAGGCCTGAGACCCGACCTCGCAGGTTCTCAGACCGTGAGCGCGCTCGCCAGCATGCGGGCGATCTGCGCGCGCGTCTCCTCGTGCACGAGGTAGTGCGTGTGGAACACCGGCGAGGCGTCGAACTGCGCCGGGCAGCCGGCAGGCGTCGCGCGCAGGACGTCGTTCTCGGACGGCCGGCCGCCGAGCGCGGACAGCCGCCGCACGAGCCCGTCGCCCTCCTCCTCGGCGCCCATCACGTCCTCGAACAGCCAGTCCCAGGTGCGCTCGTCCACGCCGGAGCCCGGGCCCCAGTGCGATCCGACCAGCCACATGTGGTCGGGCAGCTCGGTGGCCGGCCGGCCGCGCATCATGCGGTCGACGCCGGCGGGCTCCACGTCGTGGAAGCCGGGCGGCACGTCGTAGGCGAGGCCGCGTTCGAGGTTGACCAGTTCGGCCAGCGTGTCGCGGCTCATCCACGGCGCGCCCAGGTGGCGCAGGCCGCCCACCGCCGCCGCCAGGCCGTGCCAGCGCAGGCCCACGCGCTCGAACACGTGGGTGCCCAGGTGCGGGCTGCCCAGCGTGACGGCCGCGAAGGTCCAGCCCTGCTTGCCGAAGGCCCTGCGCAGCGCCATGAGGCCGAAGCGCGCGACGTTGCCGCCGCGCGAGTGGGCGATCAGCACGATGTGCTTGCGCGCGCCGTCCGGGCAGCCGGCGATGCACTGCCTGCGCACCGCGGCCACGAGGTGCGCCACGTTCTGGGCGATGCGCAGGAAGGTGTCGTGCTCGAAGCGCCAGGTGGCGCGTTCGTCGAGCGTGGGCAGGCCGGGCCACACGTGCGCCGGGCTGGGCGGCGGCGGCGGCGCGCTGGACAGCGCCTCGGTGTCGAAGGCGGCGGCGGTCGCGGCCAGCGACAGCTCGCGCCGGATCGGGCTGGCCGGCGCCTCGGCGCGGCCTGGATCGATCTTGATCTCGATGGAACCCGGCGAGACGGGCTGCCCGGCCTCGATGGCCTTGGCGACCGCGCGCGCCTTGGTGTTGAGCGCGGCCTCGAAACCGCTGCGTGCGGAACTGAGGCCGCCGTGGATCACGATCACCTGCGCCTGCGTGCGCTGCGACGCGGGCTGCGCGGCGACGCGGCTGGCCGGGCGCAGCGACGCGCCGATGCCGGCGTCGCGCTCGATGTCGCGCGCCGGCGCCGCCGGCACGCCCAGCTGCTCGGCCCACCAGGCCTCGTCGGCCTTCAGGCGCGCCTCGAAGGTGGGATCGCGGTCGCGCTGCGACGGCTTGCCGATGCGTCCCAGCGCGTCGTGCCACCAGCGCACGATCCGGCGCTGCAGGCGCTCGCCGCGCGTGAGTTCGCGCTCGAAGCGCAGCAGCGGCACGGCCACCAGCCAGCCCACGCCCGGATGCACGCGCAGCACCACGTCGGGATCGACCAGGCGCTCCGGCATCGCCGTCTCCACGGCCCGGCCGGCGTGCAGCGTCATCAGCGTCAGCGACGGGCTGCCCGCGTCGCCGCGATGCGCGCAGGCGTGACGCGCGGCCGCGTGCGGGTGCACCGCGCCGCGCGCGCCCCAGTACACGCGCGTCTCCACGTCGATAGTCACGCGCACGGTGCTGTTCCACCAGGCGCCGGGCATGTGGCGGCGCACCAGCGCGGCGAGCGCCTCGCGCGTGGTGCCCATCGGCAGGATCACGCTGTGCGGCTGGCGGTCGCGCACGGCCAGCGGCAGCGCCCACCACTGCGCCAGGTGGACGTCGAGGCGGCGATGCTCGGAGCGGGCATCGCTCATCGGGGCCTCGTCGCCGGTGGCCGGCTGCCAGTGGCGCGGATGGTCGGTGCCGGGCAGCCCGCCCCAGGCAGCGCTGAGGTCGGCCTCGTGCGCCAGCAGTTGCGCGATGCGCACCGCAGCGTCCTCCTGGCCAGGCCCCAGCAGCCCGCGGCCCTTCTCGTTGAAGTGATCGAGCACGGCACGCGCCGACAGGGGCCCATCGATGCGCAGGGCGCGGGGGGTCGTGTCGGGTACCGTGGACATGGGCTTCTTATCGTTGGCCGAGCTTGAACGCGATCATCGCGCGCAGCTTGGTGGGGACGACGGGCTTGAGCAGCAGGTGGAAGTCGTGCGCGTGCGCCTCGCCTTCCTGGTTGGACATCAGGCTGCCGGTGACGATGACCGCCGGCAGCGCGCTGCCGAACGCGGCGCGCATCGCCTCGATCACCTCCAGGCCCGTGTGGCCGCTCTCGAGGCGGAAGTCGACGATCAGCAGGTCGGGCCTGACCAGCTTGCGCGCGGCGGCCGCGCCGGCCCATTCGGCGGCCGCGCCGAAGGAGTCGAACGCGACGACGTCGGCGCCCCAGCTCTTGAGCAGCACCTGCAGGCCGCCCAGCACCGCGGCGTCGTCCTCGACGATGACGATGAGGCGGCGATCCAGCGTGAGGCCCAGCGACGAGCCGCGCGGCAGCGACGGCTCGGTGGGCTTGGGCCGCTGGCCCAGCGGGATCTCGACCGAGAACATGGTGCCGCGGCCGGGCACCGAGCGCATGCGCAGCGGCGCGTCGAGCACGCGCGCCAGCCGGCGCACGATGGCCAGGCCCAGGCCCAGGCCCTTGCGCTGCGTCGGGTCGAGCGGCGGCGCGTCGTGGGAGACCTGGTAGAACTCCTCGAAGATGCGTTCCTGCTCGTGTGGCCGGATACCGAGGCCCGTATCCCAGACCTCGAAGCGCAGCCTGTCGCCGCGCTGGCGCGCCGCCACCACCACGCCACCGTCGTTGGTGTAGCGGATGGCGTTGGACAGCAGGTTGCGCACCACGCGGTCGAGCAGCAGCGGGTCGGCATACCCGAAGTGCTTCGCGCCGTGGAAGCGCAGCGCCAGGCCCTTCTCGAACGCGGTGGGCTCGTAGTGCAGCTTCAGGCGCGCGAACATCGCCTCCACGCTGAAGTTCTCGGGATGCGCCTCCACGCCGCCCGTGTCGATCTTGGTGATGTCCAGCAGCTCGGAGAACAGGCCCTCCAGCGCGTCGACGGAGCTGTTGATGCTGTTGACCAGGTGCGCCACCTCGGTGTCGGTGCCGATGCGATGGCGCAGCGCCTCGGCGAACAGGCCCAGCGCGTGCAGCGGCTGGCGCAGGTCGTGGCTGGCGGCGGCGAAGAACTGGGTCTTGGCGCGGTTGGCCGTCTCGGCCTCGCGGCGCGCCTGGTCGGCGGCCACCTTCTCCACCTGCAGCTGGGCCAGCAGCTGCAGGCCGCGCTGCTTCAGCGCCACCACGCGCGAGAACGAGCGCTGGTAGCCGCGGCCCAGCATCACGGTGATGCCGAAGATCAGGAACAGGATGGCCGCCAGCGTCCAGCCGTCGCGGTCGGGCAGCAGCGCGATGCGCAGGATCATCGGCACGAAGGTGAACGCGACGAACGTGACGAACGCGCCGAACTGCGTGGCCAGCGCCGGCACCGCGGAGATGCAGAAACTGTAGACGGTAAGCAGCAGCGCGATGCGCTCGAGGTTGCCGCCGTACGGATAGAACAGCCACGCCGAGATGCCCCACATCGCGCCGGTGGCCAGCACGCCGGTGAGGTAGCGGTTGCGCCAGCTGCGCAGCAGCGCCGACGAGCCGCGCCAGCGCCGCAGGTAGGTGACGGCGAGCACGGCGCGCAGCACCAGCGCCGCGCCGAACAGGATCGCCCACACGATCATCGTGAGCGCGGGCACCACATGGCCGTACAGCGCGACGATGACGCCGGCGCCCACCGTGTTGCCCACCAGCCCGGTGCGCGCGAACGCGTGCAGGTTGTCGACCTGGTCGATGAGCGGGTCGACCTGGCCCACCGTCAGGTCGACGTCCTCGCCCGCGAACGGCGGCAGCGTGTTGTCGTTGGCCTGGCCCGACGCGCGGTCGTACGCGCGCAGCTCGGAGTTGCCCTCGGCGGGCAGGTTGAGGATGGACGACGGGGGAGAATCTTCGCGCTTCATGACACCACGACCGACTTCTTCTTGCGGGGAGGAGCGACGGGTCGCCGGGACTCGTCGATGGGCGCCCATTGTGGCAACAGGCGGCCGCGCTCGTCGGTGACGGCGGTGGGCAGCAGCAGGCTGGCCGCCTCGGCCTCGTCCCGGAAGTCGGCCTCGGCGAGCGGCACGCGCTCGGGCGGCGCAAGGTCGGTGCCCGCGAGGTAGGTGCGGCCCCTGGCGCGCGGCAGACCGCCGGTGAGCGTGTCGCCGAGGTCCAGCAGCGCGCTGGTCCAGGCGCGGCGCTTCACGAAGGACGGCAGGTCGTGCATCAGCTTGGCCAGCTTGCGGCGCGGCGCGTAGATCTCGGCCAGCGTGTCCTGGTAGGCGTCGACGTAGTCCTGCGCCGGGGCGTGCGTGGGCTCGACCACCAGCGTGTACGAGGTGAAATCGCGCAGCAGCGCGTTCGGCAGGAACAGCGCGCGCTCGCCGCGCTCCACGCGCTCGGCGTTCTGGCGCGCCAGCCGGTGGAAGTACGGCGTGCCCGGGAACGGCGTCTCGAACGCGAGGAAGGTGGGGATGTGCAGCCCGCTCTCGCGCAGGCGCCGCGGCAGCGAGCGGATGTAGGCGATGTCGTCGTGCTGCGGGCTGAGGATCATGCCGGCGGTCACGAGGATGCCCACGTCGCGGGCGTCGTCGAGCGCGCGCTTGATGAGCGGCAGCCGGTTCTGCGGCTTGTTGAAGTCGTCGAGCGCGGCCGGGTTGAAGGTCTCCAGGCCGACATACAGCGCGCGGCAGCCGCTGTCGAACATGCGCTGCAGCAGCGCCTTGTTGGTGAGCACGTTGAACGTGACCGAGCTGGCCCATTCGAGGCCCAGCCGCTCCATGAGATCGCACAGCTGGCGCAGGTAGCCGAGGTTGCCGCCGATGTTGTTGTCGTAGAACATGGCCATGCGGCGGCGCTTGTTCTTCAGCGGGCCCGTGACGCGGCCCTTGAGCGCCTCGCGCAGCGTGACCAGGTCGTGCTCCACGCGCGCCACCGGCCGCGTGTCGAAGCGCGTGCCCATGCCGGTGAGCACGCAGAAGTCGCAGGTGTAGGGGCAGCCGCGCGTGACCTCCAGCGCCAGCGGGAAGATCTGCTGGTCGGCCACGCGGTGCGCCAGCGGCGTGGGCGCGCGCGCCGACGCGTCGCCGCCCGAGCGGTACAGGCGCTGCAGCTGGCGGCGCGACGCGTCCTCGTAGACGTGCGGCACCGTGTCCTCCGGGTCGCCCACCACCACGGCGTCGAACCAGGGCGCGCACAGGTGCGGATACATCGACGCCATCGAGCCGCCGATCACCACCTGCGCGCCGCGCCTGCGCCAGTAGTGCGCGATCTGGCGCGCGCGGTCGAACTCGGCGTGCATGCACGACAGGAAGACCAGGTCGTAGGACCGGCTCCAGTCGGGGTCGGTCCAGGTGTCGTTGACGATGTCGATGTCGGCCGAGTCGGGCAGGAGCGCGGCGATCAGTGGACCGACCTGCGGCTGCAGCACGCCGCGGTGGTGGGCGCCGCGCCGGTGGTAGTCGACGAAGACGGAGATGATCGCGACGCGCATGCCTGCGTGCGGATCAGCGATGCATCAGCGGGGTACGGCGCGGCGCTCGAGGCGCTGCTGCGTCATCTGGCTCACGGCCAGCACGGCCTGCGTGCGCGAGCTGACGCCCAGCGCGCGCAGCACCGCCTGCACGTGATCCTTGACCGTCTCCACCGACAGGCCGAGGCGGCGCGCGATTTCCTTGTTGGGCTTGCCCTGGAGCAGTTGCGTGAGCACGTCGGCCTGGCGCGGCGTGAGGCCCAGTTCCTCGAACGACGGCGTGACCTGGTAGGTGGCCGTCTCGGCGGCCGGGATGGCCGGCGCGGCGGCGCGGCTGGCCGGGCCCTGCGAGCCGCCCAGGTGCATGGCCGGCACGTAGATGCCGCCGGCCATCACCAGGCGCAGCGCGTCGACCAGCGTGTCGTTGGTGGCGCGCTTGGGCACGAAGCCCATCGCGCCGAGGTCGATCGCCTGGATGACGTCGCTGGCGCGGTCGGAGGCCGAGATGACCACCACCGGCAGCGCCGGATGGGCCTTGCGCATCTCCACGAGCACGTCGAAGCCGCTGGCGTCGCCGAGCTGCAGGTCCAGCAGGACGAGATCGAAGTTCGCATCCGCCGCCAGCGCCGAGCGCGCCGCCGCGGCACTGCCGACGGCCGTGACCTTCACGTCCGGATCCAGCTCCTGGATCATGGCCTGCAGCGCCGACAGGATCAACGGGTGGTCATCGACCAGCAACACCTTCATGGAAACTCGCTCCGACTGTCGTTTTAAGTGCTCCCGCATCGCCCTCCAATGCGGGACAACATGCTCCCCGCCGAGATCGTATCGGGTTGCACCGGCACTGCCGACCCCCCGATGGGGGGGGCAGGGAAAACGACTGTCCAGCAAGCACTTCCGGTGCCGTGTGTGTCGAGACCGACACACGGGCGGCAAGCTCAGGTCAGGTGTCGCGTGACCCACTCCGCGACGCAGGCCGGCTTCGCGCCGCCCTCGCGTTCGACGGTGACCGCCAGCGTCAGCTGCGCGCCGCCGGCGATCGCCTCGAAGCGGCGCAGCACGCACACGCCGCGCAGCCGGCTGCCCACGGGCACCGGCGAGGGAAAGCGCACGCGGTCGAGGCCGTAGTTGAGGCCCATGCGCACGTCCTCGATGCGGAACGCGCCCGCCGCCAGCCGCGGCAGCAGCGACAGCGTGAGGAAACCGTGCGCCACCGTCGTGCCGAACGGGCCGGCCGCCGCGCGCGCCGGGTCGACGTGGATCCACTGCTCGTCGCCCGTGGCATGGGCGAACTCGTCGATGCCGGACTGGTCGACGACGACCCAGTCGCTGGTGCCGATCTCCTGGTCCACCAGCGCGGCCAGGTCGGCGAGGCGGGCGAACGTCCTCACTCCAGCGGAACCGCCTTGGGCGGCATCGCGAGCCAGCGCGCGAGCGGCTCGAACTGGGCCAGGTCGCGCTCGACCTTGCCGGGCGCGACGTCGAACAGGGTCAGGCCGTGCGCGGCCAGGTGCACGTAGTTCTGCGTGTCGCGCAGCGAGGCGATGAGCGGGATGCCGAGGGCGGCGACGAACTCCTGGAAGCGTTCCTGGGCGATGGTGTGCTCCTTCACCCGCATGCCCACGAGGCCGACGCGCACGCGGCCGGCGCGCTTGTGCTCGCGCAGCTCCCGGACGAAGGCGTGGGTGGCCTGCATGTCGAACAGGCTGGGCTGCAGCGGCACGACCAGCAGGTCGGCCACCTTCATCGCGGCGTCGAGGCGGCCGCCGTGCAGGCCCGCCGGCGTGTCGATGACGGCGTCGGTGGCGCCCTTGGCGGGGCGGGCGATGGCGTCGCGCGAGATGTCCCACGGGAGGATGCGCGGCAGGTTCGCGGGCCGGATGTCCAGCCACTGGCGCGAGGACTGCTGGCGGTCGAGGTCGCCCAGCGTGACCACCTTGCCCTGCGCGGCGAGATGGCCCGCGATCTGGGTGGCCAGCGTGCTCTTGCCGACTCCACCCTTGGGATTTGCAACGACGATGACCGACATGCGCGTGTTCTCCAGCTCGACGGGACGCCCCGATGTTACCGAACCCGCCACAATGGGGCTCATGGCAGACGTTCTGGTGCTGGTCGCCCACCCCGACATCGCGCGATCGCGCGTCACCCGCGCGCTCGCCGCGCAGGCGCGGCTGCTGCCGCCCGCCGACGTGGAGGTGCGCGACCTCTACGCGCTCTACCCCGACTACCTGATCGACATCGAGGCCGAGCAGGCCGCGCTGGCCGCGGCGCGCACGCTGGTGTGGGTGCACCCGGTGCAGTGGTACTCGATGCCGGCGCTGATGAAGCTGTGGATGGACGACGTGCTGGCGTTCCGCTGGGCCTACGGTCCGGGCGGCCGGGCGCTGGCGGGCAAGTGCCTGTGGCTGGCGGTGTCCACCGGCGGGGTGGAGGCCTCGTACCGGAAGCTGGGCGGCGAGGAACAGCCGTTCGAGCGCTTCCTGCCGCCCTACCGGCAGACGGCGGAGATGGTGGGCATGCGCTTCCTCGACCCGCTGGTGTTCCACGGCGCGCACCGCGCCGAGGCCCACGAGGTGCACGCCCATGCGCACGCGTTCGCGCTGCGCCTGCAGGCGCTCGCGGGCGAGGCGCGCGCCAACGCGGCGCCGCCGCAACCCGACGTCGCCCCCGACGAACGCCGCCTCACCACCGACACCTGATGCAGCACAGCCACTGGCTCACCCTCGCCCTCACCTACCTGGCCGCGGCCGTCATCACGGTGCCGCTCGCGCGCCGGCTCGGCGTGGGCGCGATCATCGGCTACCTCGCCGCCGGCTTCGCGATCGGCCCGTGGGGCCTGCGCCTGGTGACCGACCCGTCGCAGATCGTCGACCTGGCCGAGTTCGGCGTCGTGCTGATGCTGTTCCTGATCGGCCTGGAACTGGAGCCCAGGCGGCTGTGGGCGATGCGCCGGCCGATCTTCGGCTGGGGCAGCGTGCAGCTGCTGGGCAGCCTGGCGCTGATCGCGCTGATCGGCTGGGCCTGCATGGGCTTCTGGCCGGACGGCTGGCGGCTGGCGCTGGTGGCGGGCGCTGCGCTGGCGATGTCGTCGACGGCCATCGGCCTGGCCACGCTCAACGAGCGCAACATCCTGCAGACCACGAGCGGCCAGAACGTCCTGAGCGTCTCGCTGTTCCAGGACATCGCCGCGATCCCGCTGCTCGCGCTGATCCCGCTGATGGCGCCCGACCGCGTCGCCGGCGAGGACGCCGGCCACCCGCTCATCGCCGCGGCGCGCGCGTTCGGCATGATCGCCGTCATCGTGCTGGGCGGCCGGCTCGCGATCCGGCCCGCGCTGCGCTTCATCGCGCGCAGCCAGACGCCCGAGATCTTCACCGCCGCGGCGCTGGGCCTGGTGGTGGGCACCGCGGCGCTGATGCAGGCCGTGGGGCTGTCGATGGCGCTCGGCGCCTTCCTCGCCGGCGTGCTGCTGGCCGAGAGCGAGTACCGGCGCGAGCTCGAGACCGACATCGAGCCGTTCAAGGGCCTGCTGCTGGGGCTGTTCTTCATCGCGGTGGGCATGGGCATCGACCTCGGGGTGGTGCTGCACCATCCGCTGGAGGTCGCCGCGATCGTCGTCGGCTTCCTGGCGGTGAAGACGCTGGTGCTGTGGGGCATGGAGATCGGCATCCCGGTGCCGCGCCTGGAGCGGGCCGTCTTCACGCTGCTGCTCGCGCAGGGCGGCGAGTTCGGCTTCGTCGTGCTGCAGGCGGCGCGCGGCCAGCAGGTGATCGACGACTCGGAGGCCGGCGTGCTCACCGCCGCGATCACGCTGTCGATGCTGCTGACGCCGCTCATGATCCTCGCGGCCGACCGCTGGTGGCTGCCGATGCTGGCCAGGTTCAGCCCGCGGCCGCCGCTGTCGGAGATCACCGAGCCGCAGGACGCGCCGGTGATCATCGCGGGCTTCGGCCGCTACGGCCAGATCATCGCGCGCCTGCTGCACGCCAACGGCATCCAGGCCACCGTGCTGGAGCACGACGCCGAAGCCATCGAGGCGCTGCGCCGCTTCGGCTTCCGCGTGCACTACGGCGACGCCACGCGGCTCGACCTGCTGCGCGTGGCGGGCGCCGCCAAGGCCCGCGTGCTGGTGGTGGCGGTCGACGGCATCGAGCCCAGCCTGGAGCTGGTGGACATCGCGCGCGAGAACTTCCCCAACCTGGCCATCGTGGCGCGCGCCCGCAACGTGCAGCACTGGTACCAGCTCAACGAGCGCGGCGTGAAGTTCATCGAGCGCGAGACGCTCGACTCCTCGCTGATGAGCGCCCGCAGCGTGCTGGAGCTGATGGGCTGCGAGCCGCATCGGGCCCGCACGCTCGCCATGCGCTTCCGCCGCCACTCGGTGCAGCAGTTGCACGAGCTGGCGCCGCACTTCCGCGACGAGTCCAAGCTGATCTCGCTGGCGCGGGCCGGACGCCAGCAGCTGGAGCAGCTGTTCGCACAGGAGCGGCTCGACCGGCCGCCGGTTCCCAGGACCTGGGACCCCGCGCAGGCCGGCGACGAATCCTTCGACGAGCACGCGGGTGCGCCCGACGCGCCGGGTCCCGCCAAGCAAGGACCGCCCGAGCACTAGCACTCGATACCTCGCACGGTCCCCTGGCCTGAAAGGTTGACCTCAGGTATCGTTCAGCGACGCCTGAGGCTGCCCTTCGATGATCCATAGACCCAAACCCCACATCGCTCCGTTCGGAGTGCAGCCCGTGCGAATCCTTCTCGTTGAAGACGATCCCCTGTTGTCCGATTCCACCGCGCGCGCGCTGCGCTCCCAGGGCTGGGTGGTCGATTGCACCGAACGCGGCGAACCGGTGGCCGTCTCCGTGCGCCAGGATCCGTACGACCTGCTGATCCTGGACGTGGGCCTGGCCGGCATCGACGGCTTCGAGACGCTGCGCCGCGTCCGCGCCCAGGGCTCCGACCTGCCCGTGCTGATGCTCACCGCGCGCGACGCCATCGAGGATCGCGTGCGCGGCCTCGAGAGCGGCGCCGACGACTACCTCGTCAAGCCCTTCGCGCTGAGCGAGCTGGTGGCCCGCTCGCGCGCGCTGGTGCGGCGCAACCAGGCGCGCGGCGGCAGCGTGCTGAGCCTGGGCAACCTGCGCATGGATCTCGAGGCCCGCCGCGCCTACATCGGCGACCAGGAGCTGGCGCTGGCCGGCCGCGAATGGTCCATCCTGCAGTTCATGCTCAGCCGCACCGGCAAGATCGTGGCCAAGGAACAGATCATCGCGGCCATCTCCAACTGGGACGGAACCACGTCCGACAACGCGATCGAGGTGCACGTGTCGCGCCTGCGCTCCAAGCTGGAGCCGGCCGGACTGAAGATCCGCACGATCCGGGGCTTCGGCTACCTGCTCGAAGAAGCCTGACGGGCCCACGCTCCGGCTGGGCGATACTGGCGCCCCGTTTCCCGAGCGCCCGGCGCACTCCGCACGTGACCGCCACCGTCTCTTCCGCACGCGACCCGCGCGGGGCACCCCCGGCCCACGCGCGTCCCAGCATCCGGCGCACGCTGCTGCTGTGGCTGGTGGTGCCGCTGGCGCTGCTGGTGCCCTTCACGGCCTTCGTGTTCTACCGGCTCGCGCTGGCCCCCGCGCTCGATTCGCTCGACCACGCCCTCGACGGCACCGCGCTGGCGCTGGAGCGCCTGGTTCGGCTGGACGACGGCGTCCTGACGCTGGTGGTCTCGCGCGAGCTCGACAGCGCGCTGCGCGCCGACCGCTTCGACGAAGTCCATTGGGTGGCGCTCGATCCGGCGGGCCAGGTGCTGGCCGGCGACCGCGCCCTGGCCATGCTGGGCGGGCCGCCGTCGCCCGTGGACTGGCGCTTCTTCGACGCCACCTACAACGACAAGCCGGTGCGCGTCGCGCTGCACAGCTGGAACTGCGTGCCCGCCTCGCCCGGGCACGAGGCCGGCCTGTGCGAGGCCCGGGTGTCGGAGACGCTCAACAAGCGCCACGGCGTGGCGCAGCAGGTCCTGGCCGCCGCCACGTCGGCCATGGTGGTCGAGGCGCTGGTGCTGGCCGTGCTCGGCTGGTTCGCGATCGCGCGCAGCCTCAAGCCCGTGGAGAGCCTCAGCAAGGACATCGAGCAGCGCTCGCCCGAGCACCTCGGCCCGGTGATCCGGCCCGACATTCCGCGCGAGGTGGCGCCGCTGGTCAGCGCCCTCAACGGCCTGTTCGCCCGCGTCGTCACGGCCTCCGCCGCCGAGAAGGCCTTCATCGCCGACGCCGCGCACCAACTGCGCACGCCGCTGACGGTGCTGCGCACGGAGACCGAGCTGGCGCTGCTGGAGTCCCACCCGCCGCAGCTCGAGGGGCTGCTCCGGCGCCTGCACATCGCCACGACGCGCGCCGCGCGGCTGGCCAACCAGTTGCTGTCGCAGGCCCGCGCCGAGCACGAGCGCCACAACTCGTCGATGGAGCGCTTCGACCTCAAGCAGATCGCCAGCGAGGCCGCCGAGGAGTGGGTGGCGCGCTCGGTGGACGCCGGCGTCGACCTCGGCTTCGAGCTGGAATCCGCGCGCGTCGAAGGCCATGGCTTCCTGCTGCGCGAGATGCTGGCCAACCTGCTGGACAACGCCATCAACTACGCCGGACACGGCGCCCGCGTCACGATCCGCACGGGCCCGTTGCCGCAGGGTTCGGGGTGCGCGATGCTCGAGGTGGAAGACAACGGACCCGGCATCCCCCCGGAAGACCGCGAGCGCGCGTTCGAACGCTTCCAGCGCGGCAATGCGGGCGGCACGGGCAGCGGCCTGGGGCTATCCATCGTGCGCGACATCGCGGGCCACCACGGCGCCACCGCCGAACTGCTCGACGGCCCGGGCGGCATCGGCCTGAAGGTGCGCATCGCGTTCCCGCCGCTGGACGCGCCGGGGCGCCCGGGACGGTCCGGCGGCCGGTACTGATTGTTGCGACAATCCGGCTCATGTTCCAGCCGTCACAGCACGACGTCCGTCGTTTCTTCTGCGAGACCCACGCGCTTGCCGCCAGCGGGGCGCCGATGTCGCCCATCCAGATCCTCGCCTCGCAGTGGATCGCCGAGCACCCGGAATATCAGGCCGACCTGGCCGACGTCGACGCCGCGCTGGCCGCCGTGTTCGATGTGGACGACGGCCGCACGAACCCGTTCCTGCACCTGGCGATGCACCTGACGATCAGCGAGCAGTGCAGCATCGACCAGCCCAGCGGCATCCGCCAGGCGGTGGAACTGCTGGCCGCGCGCCGGCAGTCGCTGCACGACGCGCACCACGAGGCGATGGATTGCCTGGGCGAGATGATCTGGCAGTCGCAGCGCAGCGGCCTGCCGCCGGACGGCCATCAATACCTGGATTGCGTCCGCCGCAAGGCCACCCGCGACTAGAAAGCCTTCCGTAAGCCGACCCGGCGCATGCTGCCGCACCGGCCGCGTTCGCCGGCCGTCGCGCGCTATCGGTCATTCACCGACCGGATCCGGGCGTTCGACCGGTTTCGCCTTCACGGCGCTTTAAGCCCGTGTTAACGTCATCGGTTGATGACATGCGATCGGCCGGCCCGTTGTTCACAGTTTCAAAAGGCTCGCCGGCAATTATTGCTTAGGCAGTAGTTCCGTAGGGGAATAGCTTTCGCGCGGGAAAACCCGACTACCATCCCCCGCTGATCGTCGCGCCTGGTCAGGTTCCAAGGACGCGACGCGCCTGAATACCGAGGAGCAGGAATGATCTACGAAATCCTCCGATGCCCGCCCTGGCGCACCACCGCCATGAGTGTGGCCGTCGGCCTGGCCCTGTCGGCATGCGCCGTCGGACCCGACTTCCACACGCCGGAAGCGCCCAAGGTCGCCGACGCGAGCCATCCGTACACGCCGGCCGCGCTGCCGGCGATGGCCGCCAGCGGCCCCAGCCAGGCCTACGTGCCGCAGCGCTTCGTCGACGGCCAGGACATCTCCGCCACCTGGTGGGAGGCGTTCCAGTCGCCGGCGCTCAACGCGCTGGTGCAGTCCGCGCTGGCCAACAGCCCCACGGTGGTCGCCGCGCAGGCCGCGCTGCGCCAGGCCGAGGAAAACTATCGCGCCGACTACGGCTCGAAGGTGTTCCCGTCGGTCAGCGGCCAGCTGAGCGCCGCACGCCAGCGTTACGCGCTCGCGCAGTCGGCGCAGATCCCCGCCGGCTACACCGCCAACCTGTTCCAGGCCGGGCTCGACGTCTCCTACACGCTGGACCTCGCCGGCGGCAACCGCCGCGAGCTCGAAGGCGTGCGCGCGGCCATCGACTACCAGCGCTTCCAGGTCGAGGCCACGTGGCTCAGCCTGACGTCCAGCGTGGTGGCCACCGCGATCCAGGAGGCCTCGCTGCGCGCGCAGCTGAAGGTGACCCACGAGGTGGTCGACAACGAGAACAAGTCGCTGGAGGTCATCGCCAGGCAGGTGCAACTGGGCGCCCTCGCCCGCTCCGCCGTGCTGCAGCAGCAGACCCTGGTCGCGCAGACCCAGGCGCAGATCCCGGCGCTGGAGAAGGCACTGGCGCAGACCCGCCACCAGCTGGCCGTGCTGGCCGGCCGCCTGCCCGGCGACGCCGGCCTGCCCGCGTTCGACATCGAAACGCTGACGCTGCCGCGCGAGCTGCCCCTGAGCGTGCCGGCCGCCCTCGTGCGCCAGCGCCCGGACGTGCGCGCGAGCGAGGCCCAGCTGCACGAGGCGAGCGCGCAGATCGGCGTGGCCACGGCGGCGCTCTATCCGCAGATCACGCTCAGCGGCGGCGTCGACCGCCAGAGCTTCAAGATCGACAAGCTGTTCAACACCGGCACCACCGGCTGGAACCTGGCCGCCGGCCTGGTGCAGCCGATCTTCAACGGCGGCGCGCTGCAGGCGAAGAAGCGCGCGTCGGTGGCCGCGTACGAGGCGGCGCAGGCGCAGTACCAGTCCACGGTGCTCAACGCGTTCCTCGGCGTGGCCAACGCGCTGCGTGCGATCGACACCGACGCCGACGCGGTCACCGCCAGCGCCGAGGCCGAGCGGCTCGCCAGCGAATCGCTGGACCTGGTCGCGCGCCAGTACCAGTTGGGCGCGGTCAGCTACCTGGCCTCGCTGGACGCGCAGCGCACCTTGCTGTCCACGCGCACGGCGCTGGTGCAGGCGCGCGCGGCGCGGTTCACCGACACCGCGGCGCTGTTCCAGGCGCTCGGCGGCGGCTGGTGGAACTCGTCGGACGCCGTGGCCCTGGCCGCGAGCGCGCCGACCGCGGCGCATTGAACCTATTCCCGCAACCGGCTGGTGCCACCGGGCGCCGGCGGCCGCGAAACGAAACGAACACGAAATCTGGAGTGAGAACATGACGAAGCGGATGCTCATCATGATTGGCGGCATTGTGGTGCTGTTGGCGGTCCTGATCCTTGGATTCATCATGCACATCAGGACGCTGATTGCGTCGTCGCCGAAGCCGTTCCCGCAGACGGTGACGACCATCAAGGCCGCGTCGCAGGAATGGCAGCCCACGCTGTCGGCCGTCGGCAGCGTCGTGCCGGTACGCGGCGTCGACGTCACGACCGAGATCGCCGGCCTCGTGCGCGAGATCCATTTCAAGTCAGGCCAGGACGTGAAGAAGGGCGACATCCTGGTCGAACTCAACGCCGACTCCGACAAGGCCCAGCTGGCTTCGCTGGAAGCGGCGGCCGACCTGTCCGCCACAGTGCTCAAGCGCGACAAGGCGCAGCTCGACGCGCAGGCCATCGCGCAGGCGCAGGTCGACGCCGACGCGGCCGACCTCAAGAGCAAGCGTGCGCTGGCTGCGCAGCAGCAGGCCGTCATCGACAAGAAGACGATCCGCGCCCCGTTCTCCGGCAGGCTGGGCATCACCACGGTGAACCCCGGGCAGTACGTCAACCCGGGCGACAAGATCGTGACGCTGCAGACGATCGACCCGATCTACGTGGACTTCAACCTGCCGCAGAAGGAAATCGGCAACCTGGCGGTCGGCCAGGTCGTCAACGTCACCACCGACGGCTTCCCCGGCACGCTGTTCCCCGGCAAGATCACCGCGATCAACCCGAAGGTCGACACGACGACGCGCAACGTGGTCGTCGAGGCGACGTTCTCGAACCCGAAGCGCCAGATGCTGCCCGGCATGTTCGCCAACGCCGCAGTGGAGGTCGGCGACAAGAAGCATTACCTGACGCTGCCGCAGACCGCGATCACGTACAACCCGTACGGTTCGACCGTGTTCGTCGTTCAGACCGCCGAAGAGGCTGCCGCGGCCGCCAAGGCGGCGTCGGCGCCGGCTCCGGCGGCCTCGTCGGGATACTTCGTGCAACAGGCATTCGTCACCACAGGCGAGACGCGCGGCGACCAGGTCGCGATCCTCAAGGGCCTGAAGGAAGGCCAGACGGTCGTCAGCAGCGGCCAGGTCAAGCTGAAGAACGGCACGTGGATCACGGTCGACAACGCCGTCAGTCCGGCCAACAGCCCGAACCCCACCCCGCAGGAACATTGAGGCACACGCCATGAAGTTCACTGACATCTTCATCCGTCGGCCCGTGCTGGCCGGCGTGATCAGCCTGCTGATCGTCGTGCTGGGGCTGCGCTCGCTGTTCAGCCTGCCGGTCAACCAGTACCCGAAGACGCAGAACTCGGTCGTCACGATCTCGACCACCTACTACGGAGCGGATGCCGCGACCGTGGCCGGCTTCATCACGCAGCCGCTGGAGAGCGCGATCGCGCAGGCGCAGGGCATCGACTACCTGTCCTCGTCGAGCGCCAGCGGCGTCTCGACGATCACCGCGACGCTGCGCCTGAACTACGACGCCAACCGCGCGCTGACCGAGATCAACACGCAGGTGAACTCGGTCAAGAACCAGTTGCCCGCCGCGGCGCAACAGCCGGTGCTGACGGTCGCGACCGGCCAGACGACCGACGCGATGTACATGGGCTTCTACAGCGACACGCTGCCCACGAACAACGTCACCGACTTCCTGCAGCGCGCCGTCAAGCCCAAGCTCGACTCGGTGCCCGGCGTGCAGACGGCCGAGCTGCTGGGCGCGCGCCTGTTCGCGCTGCGCGCCTGGCTCGACGCCGACAAGATGGCCGCGCACGGCCTGTCCGCGACCGACATCAGCACCGCGCTGGCGACCAACAACTACCTCGCGGCACTCGGGGCATCGAAGGGCCAGATGGTCACCGTGCCGCTCACGGCCGGCACCGACCTGCACTCGCTCGACGAGTTCAAGAAGCTGATCGTCAAGCAGAACGGCGACGCGATCGTGCGGCTGGAAGATGTCGCCACCGTCACGCTCGGCTCCGAGAACTACGACTTCAACGTCGCGTTCAGCGGCGTGCGCTCGGTGTTCATCGGCATCAAGGTGGCGCCGGAGGCCAACATCCTCGACGTGGCCAAGCGCGTGCGCGAGGCCTTCCCCGACCTCAAGGCGCAGTTGCCCAACGGCGTGACGGGCGAGATCGTCTACGACTCCACCGATTTCATCAACACCTCGATCAGCGAAGTCGTGAAGACGCTGGTGGAGGCGCTGCTGATCGTCACCGTCGTGATCTACCTGTTCCTCGGCACGTTCCGTGCCGTGATCGTGCCGGTGATCGCGATGCCGTTGTCGCTGATCGGCACGTTCTTCATCATGCTGATGCTCGGCTACTCGATCAACCTGCTTACGTTGCTCTCGCTCGTGCTGGCGATCGGACTCGTCGTCGATGACGCCATCATCGTGGTGGAGAACGTCGACCGCCACATGAAGGAGGAGCACAAGACGCCGATGGAGGCCGCACTGATCGCCGCGCGCGAGCTGGGCAGCCCGATTCTGGCGATGACGGCCGTGCTGATCGCCGTGTACGTCCCCATCGGCTTCCAGGGCGGCCTCACCGGCGCGCTGTTCACCGAATTCGCGTTCACGCTCGCGTCCGCCGTGTTCGTCTCGGGTGTCGTCGCGCTGACGCTGTCGCCGATGATGTGCTCGCGCATCTTCACGCAGGAACAGGACAACGGGAAGTTCGTCAAGGCGATCGACCACGTGTTCGAGAAGGTGCGCCATGGCTACACGCGCGCACTGCGCAGCCTGCTTGGCACCTATCCGGTGCTGATCGTGATGTCGCTGCTGATATTCGCGATGCTGGTGGCGATGTTCATGTTCTCCAAGTCGGAGCTCGCGCCCGAAGAGGACCAGGGCATCGTGCTGTCGCAGATCGTGGGCTCGCCGACGGCCACCTCCGACCAGATGCAGACCTACGCCAAGCAGGCGTTCGACATCGGCCACTCGATCCCCGAGTACAAGCAGATGTTCCAGATCACCGGCGTGCCGACGACCAACCAGGGCATCGGCGGCGTGCTGCTGAAGAACTGGGCCGATCGCACGCGCAGCGCGCACGAGATCCAGCTCGACCTGCAGGACAAGTGGAACAAGATCGCCGGCGCGCGAGTCGCCGCATTCCAGTTCCCGCCGCTGCCCGGCACGTCGGGTCTGCCGGTGCAGTTCGTCATCACGACGACCGAGCCGTTCGAGAACCTCAACACGGTGGCGCAACAGGTGCTGGAGAAGGCGCGCGCGTCCGGCAAGTTCTACTACGTCGACCTGGACCTGAAGCTCGACGCGCCGCAGGCGACCGTCGTCGTCGACCGCGAGAAGATCGCCGCCCTCGGCATGACGCAACAGGACGTCGGCAACGCGCTCGGCTCGGCGCTCGGCGGCGGCTACGTCAACTACTTCTCCATCGCGGGCCGCTCGTACAAGGTGATCCCGCAGGTTCAGCAGGTCGACCGCCTGAACCCGTCCGACGTGCTCGACTTCTACATCAAGACGCCCACCGCCGGCCTGATCCCTGCGAGCACCGTCGCGAGCCTCAAGTACACCGTGCAGCCAGAGTCGATCTCGCGCTTCCAGCAGCTGAACTCGGTGACGATCATCGCGGTGCCGGCCGGCTCGCAGGGCGAGTCGCTGCAGTTCCTGCGCGACACGCTGAAGGCCTCGGCGCCCAGCGGCTACAACGCCGACTATTCGGGCCAGTCGCGCGTGTTCAGCACCGAGTCGGGCGGCTTCCTCGTCACGCTCGCATTCGCGGTCATCATCGTGTTCCTCACGCTGGCCGCGCAGTTCGAGAGCTTCCGCGATCCGGTCGTCATCCTGTTCTCGGTGCCGCTGGCGCTGTTCGGCGCGGTGATCTTCATCTTCCTCGGCTTTTCGTCGATGAACATCTACACGCAGGTCGGGCTGGTGACGCTGATGGGACTGATCTCGAAACACGGGATCCTGATCGTCGAGGTCGCCAACCACGAGCAGAAGAAGGGGCTGAGCAAGCTGGAAGCCATCCTCGAGGCCACCGGCATCCGGCTGCGCCCGATCCTGATGACCACCGCCGCGATGGTCTTTGGCGTCGTGCCGCTGGTGATCGCCTCCGGCGCCGGTGCCGCGGGGCGCCAGGCGATGGGCCTCGTGATCTTCACGGGCATGTCGATCGGCACGCTGTTCACGTTGTTCGTCGTCCCGGCGTGGTACATGCTGCTCGGCGCGACCCACGCGAAGACGGTCGCCGACGACAACGCGCACAAGATCGACGAAGAGATCGTGCCGAAGCCGGCGCACTGATCCTCGCGATCCGACAAGCGGAAAGGGCCCGGCGGCGACGCCGGGCCCTTCTTCATTCCGGCGGCGGCTTCAACGCTTGGCCGCGTCGCCCGCCCACAGCTCGTCGAGAAACGTGAAGTTCCACTTCTCCGGCGACTCCCGCCCCACGATGCGGTCGCTGGTGCCGTTCGACAGATCGAGCCGCTGCCGCGACACCGGCATGCCCGACTTGAGCGAATAGAACACGCGCACGACCGGCGCCGTGAGCGCCTGCGGGTTCTGCTCGACGACCACCGCCAGCCGGCCGGACTGCAGCCGCACCAGCGATCCGGTGGGATAGATGCCGACGCTCTTGACGAAGGTGGCGAAGACCAGCGGGTCGAACTGGCCCTTCCAGCCGGCCATCTTGCCGATCGCGTCGGCCGGATCCCAGCCGTCCTTGTACGGGCGGTTCGAGGTGATCGCGTCGTAGACATCGCAGATGGAGCCCATGCGCACCAGCTGGTTGAGCTTGTCGTTGGGCAGCTTGTGCGGGTAGCCGCCGCCGTCGAAGCGCTCGTGGTGGTGCAGGCAGACTTCCATCGCCTCCGGGACGGCGCCGCGCGCCTCCAGCAGCAGCTCGTGGCCGCGCACCGGATGGCTGCGCATCACGTCGAACTCCTGGTCGGTGAGCTTGCCCGGCTTGTTCAGGATGTCCAGCGGCATCAGCGCCTTGCCCACGTCGTGCAGCAGGCCCGCCGTGCCCGCCGTGCGGCACTGCTCCTCGTCGAAGCCGAGCTCGCGGCCCAGCGCCACCATGAGCGCGCAGACGGCCACCGAATGCATGTACGAATAGTCGTCCTGCGTCTTCAGGCGCGCGAGGCTGACGATCGCGCCGGGGCTGCGGATGACGGAGTCGGAGATCTCCTGCACCAGCGGCATGAGCGACTCGGCGTCGATGGCGCGGCCAAGGCGGGCCTCGCCGAACATCTTCTGCACCTGCGCCCGGCCCTTGTTGCAGACCGCGGTGGCGGTGCGCATCTCGTCGGCGAAGCTCCTGGAAGGCGGCGGCACGGGCGTGGACGTGCGTGGGGCCGCCGGGCGCGACGCCGGCTCGGCCGGCAGCGCGGCCGGTGCCGGGGCCGGAGCGGCGTCCACGGCCGCGAGCGCGGGCAGCGGCGCGGGGGCGTCCTCGGACGCGTCCAGGCCCTTCTCGGGATCGATCCAGACCTCGGCGATCACGCTGTCCTGCAGCTTCCTGAGCTGTTCGGCATCGCGGATCACGAAGCGGGTCTTCCAGAACGGATGATCCATCCACGCCCCTTCGAGCGCATGCAGGTGCATGCCAAGGCGGACCTGGTCGACACGGATCTTCTTCAGCATGAGACGCGCGGGCGGGGAAGACGGATGCCGGCGGAAAGCCGGCGCTGTCCAGTTTTCGGCCAGGCGAGCGGCGACTGTAGTGCTGAAGCGTCAAATCGAAAAAAGCAAAAGGCCCGGATCAGGCCTTCCAGAACGCGAAAACCGCCCGAAGGCGGTTTCCGTGGCGGGCGGCGAGGCGCCGCGCCTACTTGAACTTGGGCTGCGGCACCGTGCGCAGGTCGCCGGGCAGCCTGGCCAGGTAGTCGGCGATCTCCGCGATCGTCTCGTCCTTGAGCGGCTTGGCCATCGCGCCCATCACGGCGTTGGCGCGGCCGTAGTGCGGGTTGCCTTCCACCTTGTAGGACCGCAGCGCCACCGTCAGGTAGTCGGGGTACTGGCCCGCCAGGCGCGGGATCGTGCCGTCGGTGGGCTTGGAGAAGTTCACGCCATGGCACGACACGCAGGTGGCCATCGCGGTGCGCAGGTTCTCGGGGATGGGCTTGTCCAGCGCGTCGGGCACGGGGCCGTCGGGCTTGCCCAGTTGCGAGTAGTAGGCGGCGATGTCGGCGATGTCCTGGTCGGTCAGCGACGACGCGACGCTGTGCATGGTGGGGTGCTTGCGGTCGCCGGCACGATAGGCCGTGAGCGCGCCGGAGATGTACTTCGCATCCTGGCCGGCGATCTTGGGCACCTTGTAGACCTGCGGGAAGTCGCCCTGGTAGCCCACGATGCCGTGGCAGCCGATGCACATCTGAACCTTGGTGGACCCGCGCTGCGCGTCTTGCGCATGGGCGGTGGAGAAGACACCCGCGAGGGCGAGAAGCAAGGTCAGGGTTCTTGTCATCGTCTCGTCTTTGTTGGTCCGGGAAAGCAGCGCTTTCGTGCAGGCCGGTCTGGTTGCCGTGGCTCCGAACGATTATAGGAACGTCCCTTTATACTGGAACGACCCACTCCGTCAGGCAAAACCCGCCCCCCAACACCATGAAGTTCGAAGGTTCCAGCAACTACGTCGCCACGCCCGACCTGATGCTCGCGGTCAACGCGTCGATGACGTTGCGCCGTCCCCTGCTGGTCAAGGGCGAGCCCGGCACCGGCAAGACGATGCTGGCCGAGGAGGCCGCCTCGGCGCTGGGCCTGCCGCTGCTGGAGTGGCACATCAAGAGCACCACCAAGGCGCAGCAGGGCCTGTACGAATACGACGCGGTGAGCCGGTTGCGCGACAGCCAGCTGGGCGACCCGCGCGTCAAGGACATCCACAACTACATCGTCAAGGGCGTGCTGTGGCAGGCCTTCACCAGCCCCACGCCGGTCGCGCTGCTGATCGACGAGATCGACAAGGCCGACATCGAGTTCCCCAACGACCTGCTGCGCGAGCTCGATCGCATGGAGTTCCACGTGTACGAGACCAAGGAGACGATCCGCGCCGTCCAGCGCCCGGTCGTCTTCATCACCAGCAACAACGAGAAGGAGCTGCCCGACGCGTTCCTGCGCCGCTGCTTCTTCCACTACATCAAGTTCCCCGAGGCGGCGACGATGCAGCGGATCGTCGACGTGCACTTCCCGGGCATCAAGCAGGAGCTGGTGGCCGCCGCGCTCAAGAGCTTCTACGACGTGCGCAACCTGCCGGGCCTGAAGAAGAAGCCGTCCACCTCCGAGCTGCTCGACTGGCTGAAGCTGCTGCTGGCCGAGGACATCCCCGTCTCGGCGCTGCAATCGAAGGACGACAAGGTCTCGATCCCGCCGCTGATCGGCGCGCTGCTCAAGAACGAGCAGGACGTGACCCTGTTCGAAAAACTCATCTTCATGCAGAAGAACAACCGCTGAGATGCTGAACGTCCAACCAGTCACCCTCACCGACGGCCGCATCCGGCTCGAGCCGATGTCGCTCGAACACGTCGACGCGCTCAAGGCCGCGGCCGCCGACGGCGAACTGTGGAACCTGCGCGTCACCTCGGTGCCCACGCCCGAGGACACGCGCGGCTACGTCGAGCGCGCGCTCGCGATGAAGGATCGCCTGCCCTTCGTGGTGGTCGACCTCGAGAACGGCGGCCGCATCGTCGGCTCCTCCAGCTACCACGACATCCTGCCCGTCGTCGACCGCCTGGAGATCGGCTGGACCTGGTACGCGAAGAGCACGCAGCGCTCGCACGTGAACACCTGCGCCAAGCTGCTGCTGCTGACGCACGCCTTCGAGGCGCTCCACGCGAAGGTCGTGGGCTGGCGCACCGACAACTACAACTTCGCGAGCCAGAAGGCCATCGAGCGGCTGGGCGCGAAGAAGGACGGCGTGATCCGCCACCACGCCGTCCGGCGCGACGGCACGGTGCGCGACACGGTGATGTACAGCGTGACCGCGGGCGAGTGGCCGGAGGTCAAGGCGCACCTGCTCTACCAGCAGATCAAGCCGCGCTGAGCCCGGCGGCCGCGATGCGCAAGGCCGTCCTCCTGCTGGCGCTGGCCGTCGCCGTGACGGCCTTCGTCGCGGCCACGCAGGGCGGCGCGCATCGCAGCCCCCTGCTGGTGACGCCCGACGCGAGCGACGCCCTTCCCGGCCCGCTGCGCTTTCCGGATCATTTCTACTGGGGCGTGGCCATCGCCGGCCAGCAGGCCGAGAGCCAGCAGCCCAGCGACTGGACGGCGTTCGAGGAGGACGCCTTCCGCAACGGCCGCTTCGGCACCGGCCCCACGCCCGGCACCGCCAGGCCGGGCCACATCCACGACCTGGGCAAGTGGTCCGCCAAGGTGCGGCGCGAGAAGGCCGGCTTCGAGACGCGCTACCCGGACGACCTGGCGATGGCGCAGGCCATGGGCCTGAACGCGTTCCGCTTCTCCATCGAGTGGGCGCGCCTGTTCCCGCGCGCCGGCATGACCGAGCCCGACCCGGCGGGCGTCGCATACTACAAGGCGCTCGTCGCCGCGATGAAGGCGCACGGCCTCACGCCGTTCGCCACCCTGTTCCACTACACCGCGCCGGCCTGGTTCTTCGAGCCCGACGCCGCGGGCCGCAAGGGCTGGGAGCGCGCGGACGCGCTGGCCCAGTGGCAGCGCTACGTCGACGCCGTGGCGGCCGACTTCGTTCCCGACATCACCCAGTGGTGCACGCTCAACGAGCCCATGGTCTACGTCTACAGCGGCTACATCGAGGGCACCTATCCGCCGCTGGAACGGCGCGCCGGCGTCGAACAGGCCGCGCCGGTGATCCGCGCCCTGCTGCGCGCCCATTCGGCGGCCTACGAGACCCTGCACCGCGTCGCGGCCGAACGCCACGCGCAGGTCAACGTGGGCATCACCGAGAACACGCTGTCCTTCGAGCCGCTGCGCGACTGGGCACCGCTGGACCGGCTGACGGCGCAGGCGATAGACCAGGCCTGGAACTGGGACTTCCTCGACGCGATCGCCACAGGCCGCCTCAAGCTCGAGGACACCGGCATCGACGAGGCCGTGGCGGGCCTGAAGGGCAGCGAGGACTATGTCGGCATCAACTACTACAGCCGCACCTACATCAAGTCCGACCTCCTGCACCCCGGCACGCCCGAAGTGCTGCTGCACGACCCCGCCGCCAGGAACGAGCCGTTCAACGACCTCGGCTGGGCCAGCTACCCGCACGGCTTCTACCTGATCCTCACCGAGGCCGGAAGGCGCTACGCCAGGCCGATCTACGTGCTGGAGAACGGCACCGCCGACGGCGCGGCCGACGACGTGGCGCGCCAGGCCTTCCTGCGCCAGCACGTGCGCGAGGCCTGGCTCGCACGCGAGCGCGGCGGGGCCGACGTGCGCTCCTACATCCACTGGTCGCTGTTCGACAACTTCGAATGGGCCGACGGCTTCGAGGCGCGCTTCGGCCTCGTGGCCGTGGACTACGAGAACGACTTCAAGCGCACGCCGCGGCCGTCCGCGAAGGTGTTCTCCGACATCGCGCACGCGAACGCCTTGCCGGCCGACCAGCAGAACAAGCCACGTTGAGATGGCCGCGGCCGTCGGCCAATCCCTCTTCATGGGGGTGTGCGGCCGGGGCGGCCCTGCCAGAATCGCGCCGGATGAAACGCACCCTCCTGATTGCCGCCCTCGCCGGCTCGCTCGCCGCGGGCCAGACGCTCGCCTGCGCGTGCACGTTCCAGAAGCTCGAGATCACCCCGGTCGGCGCCGAGAACGGGGATACGTATCACGGTATCGGCGGCGGCTTCGAGGTCCTGTTCCACAACGACGTCAAGGACCACGCCGTGACGCAGTTCCCGGAGCCCCCGATGACGCTGCGCCGGTTGCAGCCGGCGGGCGAATGCGTCGTCGACGACGGCGGGGTCTGGGGTCGCGACGGCGTCTGGCTCAGCGGCGACGGCCGCACGCTGGCCACGCTCGAGGGCAGCGGATCGGCGCAGGACCTGGTCTTCCGCGACACGCACACCTGCGCCAAGGTCGCCACGCTCGACGTCGCCGGCCTGCAGTGGCGCGTGCAGGGCAAGGCGATGGTGCTGCGCCCCGTCGTCGGCAAGGGCGCCGACAGGCGCGTGCCGCTCGACGCGGCCTGCCGTCCCGCGACGCCGCGCAAGCCCTCTCGCTGAACATCGCGGCCGCGCTCGCGGCCTGACCGCGCGTCCCGCGCCTGCTCGATTCCCCCGCCATGAACAACCTCGAACAATGCCTCCTCGACGCCGTCAAGGCGGCCTGGAGCGAATCCTTCCTCAAGGGCGTGTCCAACCAGGACAACTGCTCGGGCTTCGTCAAGTCGGTCGCCGCGAAGCTGGGCGTGCCGCTGCCGTCGACCGCCGACGCCGACGGCATCGCCGACGCGGCATCGGGCTGGACCGAGGTCGAGACGGGCGCGGAGGCCGCACGCGAGGCCGCCACCGGCCACCTGGTGCTCGCGGTGCTCAAGGGTACCGACCACACGCCAGCGCGCACGCACGGGCACGTGGGCGTGGTCGTCAGCGGCGCGCTCTACCGCGACAAATACCCCAAGCTGTGGTGCGGGAGCCTGGGCGGTCTGGGCAAGAGCCAGGGCGACAAGAGCGTCGGCGAAGTCTGGAACCGCGCTGACCGCGACAACGTCAAGTACTACGAGTACAGCAGCGCCGTCTGCCGCGCCTGACCGCAGCTCACTGCGTGCGGAACTGCTCCACCGTCTTCGCCAGCTTGCCCGCCTGATCGCGCATCGATTCGGCGGCCGCGGCCGACTGCTCCACCAGCGCCGCGTTCTGCTGCGTCATCTGGTCGACGTTGTTGACGGCCTGGTTGACCTGCTGGATGCCGCCGGCCTGCTCGCTGGCGGCCGTGGTGATCTCGCCCAGCACCTCGCTGACGCGGCGCACCGCGCTCACGATCTCCTGCATCGTCGAGCCCGCGTCCTGCACCAGGCGCGCGCCGCTCTCCACCTTGTCCACCGAGGCGCCGATCAGCGTCTTGATCTCCTTGGCGGCCTCGGCCGAGCGCTGCGCCAGCGAGCGCACCTCGCCGGCCACCACCGCGAACCCACGGCCCTGCTCGCCGGCGCGCGCGGCTTCCACCGCGGCGTTCAGGGCGAGGATGTTGGTCTGGAACGCGATGCCGTCGATCACGCCGATGATGTCGGCGATCTTCTTGGACGACGAGTTGATCTCGTCCATCGTCGAGACCACCTGCGACACCACCTTGCCGCCCCGCGTCGCGATCTCGGAGGCCGAGCTGGCCAGGCCATGCGCCTGGTTGGCGGCGTCGGCCGAGTGGCGGAGGGTGCTGGTGAGCTCGTCCATCGAGCTGGCGGCCTGCTGCAGGCTGCCGGCGGTCTGCTCGGTGCGGGCGCTCAGGTCCTGGTTGCCGCTCGCCACCTCGGTGCTGGCCACCTGGATCTGCTCGGTGGAGCTGCGGATCTCGCGCACGATGCGCGTCAGCGAGTCCTGCATCTTGCCCAGGGAGGTCACCAACTGCGCGGCCTCGTCGGTGCCTTGCGGGCGGCAGCTGCCGGTCAGGTCGCCCGAGGCGATCCGGTCGGCGGCCTTCTGCGCGGCCTGCACCGGACGGACGATGCTGCGCGTCAGCAGGAAGCCGAGGCCGATCGAGAACAGCACGCTCACGACGGCGCAGGCCATGCACACCAGGCTGGTGGCGCTGACGGCCGCGGCGATGGCGCCGCCCTCGATCTCGGCGCGCTTCTGCTCGTAGGCCACGATCTGGTCGTTGATGCCCAGGTACTCGTCGCAGACCGCGTTGAACTCGTTGTTCGCCTGACCCTTGGCGATCGCGGCGGAGATCGAGCCGCTGGTGTCGAGGGCGGCCTTCTCGAGCGCCTCGCGGGTGCTCAGGTAGCGCTTGCGGATCTCGCCCACCTTCGCCTGCAAGGCCACGCCCTGCGGCGAGGTCTCGAGCTCGGCGAACCGCTTCTGGATGGTGGCGGTCTCGGCGCTGCTGGCCTTCACCTTCTGCTTCAGCGGCTCGGCCAGCGTCATGTCGCTGATCATCGCCAGCATCGCGGAGCGGCTGCCGTTGACCGCCACGTTCTGGCGCCAGCGGAAGGCGAGCGAGGTGCGCTCGGCCTGCTCGGTCGTCATCTCGGCGGCGAGGGACTTGACGTCGGCCAGGCGCCAGAGGCTGAAGACGGTGGACATCACCGTCAGCGCCACCACCACCGCGAAGGCCAGGGTGAGGCGCCGCCCGATGCGCAGGCTGTTGAAGAAATTCATCGTTGTGTCTCCGCAGGTCGCGGCGGATTTCCGCCCATGCTCGTCAGGAATTCTGTCTGCATCGCCCCGGCGCCAACCGGCGAACAGATGCCCCGGAAGCGTGCATTTCCGCATCATCGGCAGTTGCCCGCCAGGCTTGAGCCCCGGCACCGACGCAACCATTCAACGGTGATACTCTTCACGCTCCAGCCGACGTCCGTCCCCGCCGTTCCATGTTGATCCCCTTCTTCTACACGCTGCGCGACGCGAAGCTGCCCGTCTCGGTCAAGGAATACCTCACGCTGCTGGAGGCCTTGAAGGCCGGCGTGATCGGGCCGTCGATCGACGACTTCTATTTCCTCGCGCGCACCACGCTCGTGAAGGACGAGGCGCATTTCGACCGCTTCGACAAGGCCTTCGGCGCCTTCTTCGACGGCGTGGCCAGGCTCGCCGACTCCAAGGAGATCCCGGAGGACTGGCTGCGCCAGCTCATCGAGCGCGAGCTCACGCCCGAGCAGAAGGCCGCCATCGCCGCCATGGGCTGGGACGAGCTGATGAAGACCCTGCAGCAGCGCCTCGAGGAACAGAAGGGCCGCCACGAGGGCGGCAACAAGTGGATCGGCACCGGCGGCACCTCGCCGTTCGGCCACGGCGGCTACAACCCGCAGGGCGTGCGCATCGGCGGCGCCGGCAAGAACCGCAGCGCCGTCAAGGTCTGGGAACAGCGCGCCTACCGCGACTACGACGACTCGCTGGAGCTGGGCACCCGCAACATCAAGGTGGCCCTGCGCCGCCTGCGCCGCTTCGCGCGCGAGGGCTCCGACGTCGAGCTGGCGCTGGACGACACCATCCACGCCACGGCCGCCGCGGCCGGCATGCTCGACATCAAGATGCGGCCCGAGCGCCACAACAAGGTCAAGGTGCTGCTGCTGATGGACGTGGGCGGCACGATGGACGAGCACATCCACCGCGTGGAGGAGCTGTTCTCGGCCGCCAAGGGCGAGTTCAAGCACCTCGAGTTCTACTACTTCCACAACTGCGTCTACGATTTCGTGTGGAAGAACAACCGCCGCCGCTTCTCCGAGAAGCACGCCACCTGGGACGTGATCCGCAAGTACAACAAGGACTACCGGCTCATCTTCATCGGCGACGCCACGATGAGCCCGTACGAGATCCTGCAGCCCGGCGGCAGCGTCGAGTACAACAACGCCGAGGCCGGCGCGGAATGGATCCAGCGCCTCACGCACGCGTTCCCCAAGCACTGCTGGATCAACCCCGAGCCGCAGGGCGTGTGGCAGTACCGGCAAAGCATCTCGCTGATCGAGCAGCTCGTCGGCCATCGCATGTTCCCGCTCACCCTGCAAGGGTTGGAGGGTGCGATGCGTCTCCTGACGAAATGACGGCAGCGGGCGCAATCTCGCGTCGGCCGGGCAGGCACTCGCGCGCAGGGCGCCGGACCGCGCTGGCGTTCGCATGCGTGGGGGCGCTCGCGTGGAGCGCCGGCGCGCGCGCGGCCACGCGCGAGCTGGTGGTGGACGCGCCCTCGCCCTTCAAGGCGCTGCTCGAGAAGAACCTCGACATCGAGCGCGCCGCGCGCCTGCCCGAGGCCGACAGCCTCGACGACACCGAATGGGCGCGCCTGGTGGCCGCCGCGCCCGCGCAGGGCCGCGCGCTGGCCCAGACCGAAGGCTATTTCCGCGCCGAGGTCACCGTCTCCGTCGACCCGGCCGACGCGCACCGCATCCTCATCAAGCTGGTGCCCGGCGAGCCGGCCACCGTGGGCCGCTTCACGCTGGAGTTCGACGGCGAGCTCGCGCGCCAGGCCGAGAGCGGCGACACCCAGGCCATGGATCTCCAGTCCCGGCTGCGCGGCGAATGGCAGCTGCAGCAGGGCCAGGTCTTTCGCAACGGCAACTGGGACAGCGCGAAGGCGCAGACGCTGGCCACGCTGCGCAACGAGGGCTACGCCGCGGCGCTCTGGACGGCGACGGCGGCGCAGGTCGATCCGGCCACCGGCAAGGCGCGGCTGTTCCTCGTCGTCGACACCGGGCCGCGCTTCCTGGCCGGCGACATCGTGGTCGACGGCATCGAGCGCCAGTCCGAACGCAACGTGCGCCTGCTCGCGGGCTTCGGTCCCGGCATGCCGCTCACCCAGACGCGCCTGCTCGACTACCAGGATCGCCTGCAGAAGACGGGCCTGTACGACCAGGCCGCGGTGGTCTACGACCCTGACCCGGCCCAGGCCGCGCACACCACCGTCACCGTGCACGTGCACGAGCAGTCGCTGCAGCAGGCCTCGGTGTCCGTGGGCTACAACTCGCAGTCCAAGGCCCGCATCACGCTGGAACACACCGACCGCAAGGTGTTCGGCCTGCCCGCCACGCTGTACAACAAGGTGCAATGGGGCAAGCTCGTGCAATCCTGGGACAGCACGCTCACCACCCATCCGGCCGAGAGCTTCCACAGCTGGCTCCTGGGCGGCAGCGTGAGCAGCATCAGCACCACCGGCGACCTGGTGCGCACCGCGTCGATCCGCTTCGGCCGCACCCAGAACAGCAACCCGCTCGACCGCATGACCTACGTGCAGGTGGAGCGCTCGCTGCAGTGCACCCCCAAGTCGGACAGCGACCCCGTCGTCGACGACCCCTTCAAGTACGACTGCATCGACGCCCGCGCGTTGTCGCTCAACCAGGCCAACGTCTGGCGCAACGTCGACAGCGTGGTGCTGCCCACCGACGGCTACACCCTGTCGGCGCAGGTCGGCGTGGGCTACGCCGGCAGCCCGGTGTCGAAACTGGCCCCCGACGCGAAATACGGGCCCTACACGCGGCTCTACGGCCGCCTCACCGAGTACTGGCCGCTGCCGCGGTCGTTCTACGTCCAGGCGCGCCTGGAACTGGGCCAGATCGTCGTCGGCAACAACGTGGCGATGCCCGACGCCGAGCAGTGGCGGGCCGGCGGCGAGGGCTCGGTGCGCGGCTACGAATGGCGCTCGCTGGCGCCGCTCAACGGGTCCGGCGCCGTCGTCGGCGGCAACTCGCTGATCACCACCAGCGTGGAGGTGGCGCATCCGTTCACGGCGTCGCTGCCATCCGTCTGGTGGGCCGCCTTCGTCGACGCGGGCAGCGCCGCGGCACGCTTCAACGCACTCAAGATGCCGCTGGGCTACGGCGTGGGCGTGCGCTGGCGCAGCCCGGTCGGGCCGCTGAACATCGACGTCTCCTTTCCCGACGATATCCGCAAGCCTCGCCTCGACCTGAGCGTGGGCGTGGCCTTCTGACATGAGCACCGCACGGCCGCCCGAAGGGGCTCGCACTGCAGCCGTCAGGCGGAGGGTAGCCTGATGAGCACCGCACGGCCGCCCGAAGGGGCTCGCACCGCAGCCGTCAGGCGGAGGGTAGTCGAGTGACCGAGCCCGTCGACGACCGCCCGTCCCCGCCCGTGCCGCCGCGCCGTGCCGGTTGGCGCCGCGTGGCGCGCATCGCCTCGATGGCCACGGCCGCCGCAGCGGCGGCGGCCATCGCCTGCGTGGCCGTCGGCGGCGCACTGTGGCGCAGCGAGGACGGCACGCGCTGGCTGCTGCAGCACGTGCCCGGCCTCACGGTGGTCGACCTGCGAGGATCGTTCGGCGGCGGCGACCTGCGCATCGGCTCGCTGCGCGCGACGGAATCCTCCGTGCAGGTGGACGTGACCAACCTGGCCGTCACCGGTCTCGATCTGCACTGGCATCCGCACCCCGGCGCCTGGGTCGGCGCGTCGTTCAGCGCATGGGCGGCCGACGCCGTTCGCATCACGCCGCTGCCCTCGAAGACGCCGGGCGCCGCCACCGTGCCCGCGTCGCTGCGCAGCCCGGTGGCCATCGACGTGGCCAGCGTGCGCATCGCCTCGCTGGCGATCGCCGACCACCCGCCGCTGCGCGACGTGCAGGCCGCGCTGGCCATCGGCGCCGACGGCGGCGCGCTGCACCGCGTCGACCACCTGCGCTTCGCCTGGGAGCACGTGCAGGCCGAGGCCAGCCTGCAGGCGCGCACCGACGCGCCGCTCGATCTCGACGTGCGGCTCGAGGCCCACGACGCGGCGCCCGAGCCCGCGCCGGCCGCCTCCGCCGCGCCGCTGCCGCACTGGGCGGCCAGCGCCTCGCTGCGCGGCCCGCTCGAAGGCTTCGACGTCGTCGCCAACCTGCGCGGCGAGCCGCGCGCGGGCCGCGCGGCGCCGCGGGCGAGCGCGAGCGCGCACGTGACGCCGTTCGCTGCGCTGCCGGTGAGCGCGGTGCTGGTCGACACCGACGAGCTCGACCTGCGCGCGCTGTCCGACCGCGCGCCGGCCACGCGGCTGCAGGGCCGGCTACGCATCGCCACCACCCAGCCCGCCGCGCTCGACGCCAACGTGCGCAACCTCGCGCCGGCCGCCTGGTCGGCGGGCGGCCTGCCGTTCTCCACGCTCACCACGCACCTCGAGGCGCCGTGGAACGGCCAGTTCATCGCGATCCCGGCGCTGCGCCTGGTGCTGGCCGACGCGCAGGGCGCGGGCGGCGAGCTCCGCGCCCAGGGTCGTTGGGAGGCCGGCAAGGCGCAGGTGCAGCTCGATCTGGACCAGGTGCAGCCGGCGCGCATCGACGCCCATCTCGGCGCCTGGCGCATCAGCGGGCCGCTGCGCGCCGAGCTGGAGCACCTGCCCGCGCCTTCGTCGCTGTGGGCGCCGGCCGCGGCGTCCGCGCCGGCCAATCCGGCCTCGGCGCCGGCCGCCTGGACGGCCCGCGTCACCGGGCGGCTCGCCGGCACGGCGCCGCCGCTGCCAAACGCGAAGGCCGGGCCCACGCCGCCGATGGCGCTCCAGCTCGACGCCCTGCTGCGGGCCGACGCGCTGCAGCTCAAGCAGTTCGACCTCAAGGCCGGCGCCGCCACGGCCAGCGCGTCGGGCGCGCTGAGCCGCGGCAAGGACGACACGTGGCAGGGCGACCTGCACGCCCAGTGGGCGCAGCTCGATCCGGGCGCGTGGGTTCGGCTGGCCGACTCGGGTCCGCTGCACGACGGCCCCAACCTGCTCAACGGCTCGCTGGCGCTGCACCTGGCCAACGCGCCCGCCGGCTGGCAAGGCCTGGCCGGCATCCACGGCCGAGCCGATCTGGTCGTGGCCGACAGCCTCGTGGCCGGCCTCGCGCTGGACGGCAAGGCCACCCTCGACGCGATGGGCGCGCCGTGGGCCGTGTCAGCGCAGGTGCACAGCGGCGGCAACGAGGCGCGCGTGGACGGCGCCATCAGCCCGGGGCGCGCGAACGACGACGCGCTGGCCGTGATCGACCAGCTGCACCTGGCCGTGGACGCGCCGGCGCTGCAGCTGCTCGCGCCGCCCGGCGCGCGCACGCGTGCGGCGTCGCCCGCCGTCGCCGCGGCCTCGGCGATCGACGCGATGGCCGCCTCGAAGACGATTCCCGGCGAGCTGATCGCCAAGGCCGCCACGTCCGTGGCCACCGGCGGCAAGACCGACGACGCGCGCGCGCTGGTGCCGGCCGTGGCGGCATCGGCGGCCGCCTCCGAGGCGGCCGCGCAAGGGCCGGCCGCCCGCGGCAACTGGCCCACGCACGGCTCCGCCAAGCTCGACCTGCAGATCACCGGCGGCCGCCTCGCCCTCGGCGGCGCCGCCGCCCCTGCGCGCCACGCGACGGCGGCACCGCTGCGCATCGTCACGCAAGGCGAGCTGAGCGACTGGGTGGGGCCGCAGTTCAGGCTGGCCAGCCTGCAATGGAACGCGCACGCCAGCACCGATCCGCAGGCGCCGCTGGACGCGACGGTCAAGCTGGCGGACGGCCAGGTGGGCGTCGCGCGCATCGCGCACGCGCAGGCGACGCTGTCGGGCACGCTGGGCCAGCACCAGTTGCAGCTGCAGGGCGAGGCGCCGGTCAGCCCGCCGGCGTGGCTCGCCCACCTGGCCAACATCGGCAACGCCAACGCCACGCGCCTCGAAGCCCAGCTGCAAGGCCGCTGGCAGCCCGAGGCGGTGAACACGCCCGCCTGGCAGGCCCACGTGGCGCAGTTCGACCTGCGCGCGGCCAACGAGGCCAACGCAGCGACGCCGCCGATCGCCCCCACGTCGGCCGTGCCCACGGTCGTCAATCCGAACTGGGTGCACGTCAAGCCGTTCGACCTGAGCCTGTCGCGCGACGCCGCCGGCGATTGGCAGACCCTGCGCGTCGCCGCGGGCGGCGCGGAGTTCGCCGGACTCGAGCTGAACTGGCAGCCCTCGTTCTGGACCGCGCCCGCGAGCCCCGGCGCGAGCGCGCACTGGGCCGTCGACGCCGCGCTGGCGCCGTTCTCGGTGGCCGAACTGATGGCGCGCGAGCAGCCCGACATGGGCTGGCACGGCGACCTGCAGCTGGCGACGCATGTGCACGCCGCCTTCGATGGCCAGTGGCACGTGGCCGCGCAGCTGGCGCGCACCGGCGGCGACCTGAGCGTGTCCGAGCTCGTGCAGGATCCCACCGCGCCCAAGCAGGCGCTGGGCCTCACGCGCGCGAGCGCCAGCGTCAAGGCCGAGGGCGCCAACTGGGTGGCCGACGCCGACGTGGCCGGCACCCGCCTGGGCGAGCTGAGCGGCCACTGGACCGCCGAGGCGCCCTCGCCCGCGTCGCTGCCCACGGCCGGCTCGCCGCTGCGCGGCAACGTGAAGGCGCACGTCGAGGATCTCAACGTGTGGGGCGCCTGGCTGCCGCCGGGCTGGCGCCTGGCGGGCGACCTGCGCACCGACCTCGCGCTGTCGGGCCGCTGGGGCGATCCGCAGCTCACCGGCGAGGTCACCGCCACGAAGCTCGCGATCCGCAACGCGCTCGAGGGCGTGTACGGCCACGACGGCGAGGCGGCGATCCGCCTGACCGGCGACCGCGCCCAGATCGAGCGCTTCCACCTGCTGGGCGGCAACGGCGAGCTGTCGCTCAGCGGCAGCGCGAGCCTGGGCGCGGCGCCGGTGGCGAAGCTGCAGTTGCAGGCGCGCCAGTTCCAGCTGCTGGGCCGCATCGACCGCCGCATCGTGGGCAGCGGCGACGTGGCGATCCAGCTGGCCGGGGACGCCCTCAAGGTGGACGGCAAGCTGGGCATCGACGAGGGCCTGTTCGACCTCAGCAAGGGCGGCGCGCCCTCGCTGGACAGCGACGTGGAGGTGCTGGACGGCAGCACCCCGGCCGACAGCGCGGACGCGGCGGCCGCGACCGTGCCCAGGACCGGCCGGGCCACGCAGATCAACCTCGCGCTGGGTCTGGGCGACCACCTGCAGCTGCGCGGGCGCGGCATCGACACCACGCTCAAGGGCGACCTGGTGATCACGTCGCCCGCCGGCCTGCTGGCGGTACGCGGCAACGTGCGCACGGCCGGCGGCCAGTACGTCGCCTACGGCCAGAAGCTGGACGTCACGCGCGGCGAGATCTTCTTCACCGGGCCGGTGTCCGACCCGCGGCTGGACATCCTGGCCGTGCGCCCCAACCTCGATGTCGTGGTGGGCGTGGCCATCACCGGCACCGCGCTCGCGCCGCACGTGCGCCTCATGAGCGAGCCCGACATGAGCGACAGCGACAAGCTCTCGTGGCTGATGCTGGGCCGCGCGCCCGAGACGGTGGGCGGCGCCGACACCGCGCTGCTGCAGCAGGCGGCCATGGCCCTGCTGGCCGGCGAGGGCGAGGCGCCCAGCGACCAGGTGCTCAAGCGGCTGGGGCTCACCGACTTCACGGTGGGCCAGAAGGCCGACGCCGACAACGTGAAGCAGACCGTGGTGTCGCTCGGGCGCCAGGTCTCCAAGCGCGTCTACATCGGCTACGAGCACAGCGTCAACGCGACGGCCGGCAACTGGCAGCTGATCTACCGCATCGCGCAACGCCTGACGATCCGCGCCCAGGCCGGCGTGGACACGGCCACGACCACGGCGACGAGCAACTCCACGCAGTCGAAGTCGCTCGACGCGATCTACACCTGGCGCTGGAACTGAGGACTGCGGACCGCCTGCCCGCGCCGATCCGCCGTTGATCGCCAAGGGCTCGCCAACGGCCCCATTTCGTGCCACAAATCACGCTTGGCGCCTCCGTCCGCGCCGCCGTTGAACCATCGCCCGGGTTCGCGGCATGCACCGTGGACGACACCCGCCACGCCATGACACCCGCCCCCAAGCCATCGCCCTCCTCGGTTCGCCCGGCCGCCCTGCCCGGCGGCCTGCACGACGACGCCGAGGATCGCCGCCTGGTCGCCTGCGTGTGCGCCCACGAGCTGGCCGCCTTCGAGGCGCTGTACCGGCGCTACCACCCGCGCCTGTCGCGCTTCCTGCACCGGATGCTGCGGCCCGAGCATCTGGTGGAGGAGGTGCTCAACGACACGCTGTACGTCGTCTGGAACCAGGCCGAGCGGTTCAACGGCACCAGCAAGGTGTCCACCTGGATCTTCGCCATCGCCTACCGGAAGGCGCTGAAGGCGCTGTCGCGCCACGACGACCCGCTGCCCGACGCGGCGGAGGACGACCAGCCGGCCGCCGACGCCTCCGAGCGTCCCGAGGCGCGCATGAGCCTGGCGCAGGCGCGCGCCGCCATCGACGCGGCGCTGCGCGCGCTGTCGGCCGACCAGCGCGCCGCGGTCGAGCTGACCTACTTCCACGGCTTCAGCTACCCCGAGATCGCGCAGATCGTCGAGTGCCCCACCGACACCGTGAAGACGCGGATGTTCCACGCGCGCAAGCGCCTGAAATCCGCCTTCGCGGGCCCGCTGGACGACTGGCTATGACCCGACGCGCACCGAAATGTCCGATGATGGGCGCAGGTCCTGCGCTGCCTGCCCTTTGGAGACTCGAATGAGCGGTCAGATCCTCAAGCTCGAACCCGATCCGCACGCGGCGGTCCAGCGACTGCTGCCGTGGTATCTCACGGGCCGCCTGGGAACCGCCGAGCACGACGCCGTGGAGGCGCACCTGTCGCAATGCCCGGAATGCCGCGCCGAGCTCGAGACCGAGCGCCAGTGGCAGCTGCTGCAGCCGGGCCAGGGCGCCCAGGTGGACGTGGAGGACGGCTGGGCCCGCATGCGCGCTCGCCTGGGCGGCGAAGCGATGGCCATCCCGTCCGCCACCCGCCGCCGCGGCTGGCTGCCGCCGGCCTGGCGCACGGGCGCGCGTCCGCCCGCGCGCGCCTGGGCGGCGCCGGCGCTGCTGTCCGTCGGGCTGCTGGCCGCCATCGGCTACACGCTGCGGCCGCAGCCGCTTCCGGCCGAATACCACGCGCTGGCCGCGCCCGCCGAGACCGGTGCCACCGCCGTCGTGCGCTTCCGCCCCGACGCCACCGAGGCGCAGATCCGCCAGGGCCTGAAGGACAGCGGCGCGCGCCTGGTGGACGGCCCCACGATGAGCGACGCGTACGTGGTGCGCCTGCCGCGCGAGCACTACGCGGCGGCGCTCGACAAGCTGCGCAAGGCGCCCGGCGTGGCGCTGGTCGAGGCGCTGGAGAGCGCGTCGCCATGACTCTCGGAAGCCTCCTGCACCGGCTGGCGCTGGGGCTCGCGCTGGCTGCAGCCGGCGCCGCGGCCTTCGCCGACGACGCGCCCGTGCCGCCCGCGCCCGCGGACGCCGCCTCGGCGCCGCGCCAGGTGCTGGTGATGCTGCGCTCGCCGCCGGCGCACGCGCGCGTGGACGGCAGCTACGGCGGCGCGGGCTACGCCGACGCCGCGCGCGCGCAGGCCCAGCAGCGCGCGGGCGCGCGTCTCGCGGCCGCGCACGGGCTGACGCTGGTCACGCTGTGGGCCATGCCCTCGCTGGGCCTCGACTGCGCGGTGTTCGCGCTGCCGCCGCAGGCCAGCCTCGACGCCAGCATCGCGGCGCTGCAGGCGCATGCCGAGGTGGCGTGGGCGCAGCCCATGAACGAGTTCCGCGCGCAGGGCCATCTCGACCCGCTGTACGCGCTGCAGCCCACCGCCTCCCAATGGCACCTCGACGACCTGCACGCCGTGGCCACCGGGCGCCACGTGCGCGTGGCCATCATCGACAGCGGCGTCGACGAGACGCATCCCGACCTCGCGCAGGCCGTGCTGGCGCACGCCAACTTCGTCGACGGCCAGGCGTGGGTCGCCGAGCTGCACGGCACGGCGGTGGCCGGCCTCGTCGCCGCGCGCGCCGACAACGGCATCGGCATCGTGGGCGTGGCGCCCGACGCGAGCCTGGTGGCCTTGCGCGCCTGCTGGGAGGTGAGCGCCAGCCGGACGCTGTGCAACTCGCTGACGCTCGCGAAGGCGCTGAGCTTCGCCATCGAGCAGCGCGCCGAGGTCATCAACATGAGCCTGTCCGGGCCGGCCGACCTGCTGCTGGGCCGGCTGATCGACGTGGCGCTGGCGCAGCGCCAGCAGGTGGTGGCCGCCGTGGACGCGAGCGCGCCGGGCGGCGGCTTCCCGGCCATGCATCCCGGCGTGATCGCGGTGGCCGACGCCGCCGCCGACATGTCGCCGGGCGCCTGGTCGGCGCCGGCCCGCGACCTGCCCACCACCGTGCCCGGCGGCGGCTGGCGCATGGTGTCGGGCACCTCGTTCGCGGCCGGCGAGGTGTCGGGCCTGCTGGCCGTGATGGACGAGGCCCGCGCCACCGCCGATGCGCGCCGCGCCGCGCCGGCGCTGCGCCTGGTGCGCCTGCCCGACGGGGGCATCGACGCCTGCGCCTCGCTGCTGCACGCGGCCGGATCGACGCCGTCGCGGCCGCCCGTCGCGTCCGGTTGTCACGCCGTGCTGGCGGCCGCCGGCGCGCCGCCGGGCCGCTCGCCATGACCCGCAGCTGACGGGCGCCGCGATTGACGGCCCCGGCCCGCAGGTCGATCCCCTTCCGTGCCGCGCGCCGGGCACTCGGCCTCGCCCTGCTCGCGCTGGCCGGCGCGGCACGGGCGCAGTTCGTCGGCACGCTGGGCATCGACAGCGTCAACCGCTACCGGGGCACCGGCACCGACGACCTCGGCCCCGTAGTGCGCGCGAGCGTGATGGCCGATGCGCCGCAGGGCGCGTACGGCGGCGTGGCCGGGCTCTGGCGCACACGCGACGCGGGCCTCGCGAGCGCGGACGCGATGCTCGGCTGGAGCGGCAGGCTCGACGAGCTGCCCGGCCTCGAGGACCTGGCGCCGCAATGGGCCTGGGATGCCGGCGTGCGCCGCACGCACTACGGCCACGCCAGCTCGCTCTATGACTTTTCCGAAGCCATGGTGGGGCTGGTCGCGCCCGAGGGCTCGCTCCGGACCTGGTACGCACCGCACTATTTCGGCGGCGCGGTGCGCACGTTCTACACGGAGATCAACACGAGCCACGCGTTCGACGACCACTGGCACGCGTTCGCTCACGTCGGCTGGCTGCACTACGGGCCGGCGCCCGCGTACCAGGCACGCCTGGGCGACCGCACCGATACGCTGGTGGGTATCGGCTGCACGGTCTCCCGATGGGACCTGCGCCTGTCGCGCGACGGCATCGTGGCCGGCCACGTGCGCGACGACATCGACGCGCACCGCCGCCGCGCGGCCTGGATCCTCGGCGCCAGCGTCGCGTTCTGAATTCGTCTCGATCGGGCGGTTCGGCGATGAACCGCTCCGGCTCTCTTCGGCATCCACGGGCAGGCGCTGCAACCCGCGTCGCATTCGAACACCAGGAGCCGAGACCATGACCTTCTTCAGCACCATCCGCCCCCTGCCCTTCGCCTTCACGATCGCCACCGGTGCCCTGCTCGCGGCCTGCGGCGGCGGCGGCAGCGGCGGCATGACGACGCAGCCCACCTCGGGCGGCGGCCAGAACTGCACCACCAGTTCCTACGGCATGACGACCTGCACGCCCACGGGCACCGGCTTCGGCGGTGCCGGCGGCGGCAACTACGTGGCCAACGCGCTCGTCAGCGACACGTCGGCCACGCAGGCCCTGCACCACGACGCGAACCTCGTCAACGCGTGGGGCCTCGCGTTCAACCCGACGGGCTTCTCGTGGATCGCCAACGCAGGCACGGGCACGTCGACGCTCTACGACGGCAACGGCGTGGCGCAGTCGCTGGTCGTCACGCTCAAGCAGGGCAATCCGTCGGGCATCGTCTACAACGGTGGCGGCGCGTTCTCCATCACCGAGGCAGGCGTCAGCGGCGTCGCGCCCTTCATCTTCGCCACGCTGCAGGGGCAGATCTCGGCCTGGTCGCCGGGCGTCGACGGCACGCACTCGTTCACCATCGTGGACGACAGCGCCGCCGGCGACGTCTTCACCGGACTGGCGATCGATACCGGCACCACGAATCGGATCTACGCGGCCGATTTCGCGCACGCGGACGTCGCGGTGTTCGACGGATCGTTCGCGCCGGTCACCACCGCGGGTGGCTTCACTGATCCGACGCTGCCGGCCGGCTACGCGCCGTTCGGCATCCAGCAGATCGGCGACAAGATCTACGTGACGTACGCCCAACCCGATCCGACCACGCACGAGAAGATCGGCGCCGGGCTGGGCCTGCTCGACGTGTTCGACCTGAACGGCAACCTGCTCACGCACCTGATCCCCACCGGCGGCGCGCTCAACGCACCCTGGGGCGTGGCGCTGGCGCCGGCGGGCTTCGGCAAGTTCGCCAACATGCTGCTGGTGGGCAACTTCGGCGACGGCAAGATCAACGTCTACGACCCGTCCACCGGCGCGATGGCGGGCACGCTGAGCAACAACGACGGCACGCCCATCGTCGTGCAGGGCCTGTGGGCGCTGCAGTTCGGCAACGACCTGAACAGCCAGCCGAGCACCACGCTGTTCTACACCGCCGGCCCCGGCAACGAGGCGCATGGGCTGTACGGGCGGATCGACAAGAACTGACGCTGCGGCGGCGCGGTTCCAGAGGGGCGTTCCGCGCCGCTTGCCGGACGAAACGCCTCCTGTCGGGCCGCGAACGGCCGCCGTCGGCCCCGGTGGAGGAGCGTCCACTGGGTGTCCGTCCAGTTGATTTGCATCGAGGGGCGTGCATTTCGCCGGAGTGCATGGTATGATCGAAGACTTTTCTCCCACCCGGAGCACAAATACCAAATGGCAACCTCTTCCAAAGCCAAGAAGCGCACCGTCCGTCTTGCCTCGGGCCGCAAGCGCGCTCGCCAGGACGTGAAGCTGAACGCGCACAACTCGTCGCTGCGTTCCAAGTTCCGCACCGTCATCAAGAACGTCCAGAAGGCCGTCGCCGCCGGTGATACCGCGAAGGCCGCCGATCTGTTCAAGTCCGCCCAGAAGACGATCGACTCGATCGCCGACAAGGGTCTGTTCCACAAGAACAAGGCCGCTCGCCACAAGAGCCGCCTGGCTGCCAAGGTCAAGGCCCTGGCTGCCCCTGCCGCCGCCTGAAGCGGTTTTCCGGGTGGAAAGTAAGAGAGGCTCCTTCGGGAGCCTTTTTTACTGGGCGCAAGCCAAAGTAGATGGCTCCTTCGGGAGCCTTTTTACTTGGCGCAAGCCAAAGTGGAAACGGCTCCTTCGGGAGCCTTTTTACTTGGCGCAAGCCAAAGTGAAAACGGCTCCCTCGGGAGCCGTTTTACTTGGCGACGGCATTACCTAGCTGATGCACAAGCTTTATAAATCAATGACTTAGAAGCGTTGCATGCAACGCCCGTTTCGGTGGACGTTGCATGCAACGGTCGGACATCAAGCGAAGTTGCCGAGGCGCCGAGTACCCAGTCGTCCTGCCTGAAGTGCGCCAGCGATCCCACCGGCGCAGGCCGACGACACGACGCCCGTCGCTGAACGTCGCCTCTGGTGGCAGTCCTGCCGAGCTCGACCATGCGAAGATGGCATGGAAAGGCTACGCGAGCTTCATCCTGGGGCCGTGAGTCTCTCGCCTCGGAGCACCAATGGACGCAGACAGGGCAGTCGATTCGGCCAAGAAGGTCTTCATCGTCGCCAAGGCGCTGAAGGAGGGAAAGCTCGTTGGGCGCCCTCAGGACGCCGATCTCTTTGCGCAAGTGTTGGCGCTTCCTACTGGACCGCTTGGCTTACCAGACATCTCGTCACTCTCCCCGAAGTCGGTATCGGCGTTGCGGGCGATGGCGCTCGCCGTGATGCACTTTGAGCAAGAACCGATCGAGCGAAAGGCACCTCCGGAAGGTCTGCCGTTGGTGGATGCCCAATGCATGCTGTTCGCGTTGTTCGAGCGTACCTTCGAAGCTCTGACCGGCGCCTCTTCTGGTTCCGTACAGTCCGTCGCGGAAATCAAAGAGCGAATGCTGCACCGCCTGCGCAGTGGGAATTCCGAGGCCGCTAGTCTTTCCAACGAAGCCATCGCGGCGCTTGAGGAGTTCTATCGCACCAACAGCCACAGCATGTTTGTCGCGGCAAAGGGCCTGGGTGGTGTGAAAACCGTGTTGGGCGGTCAACGTGCGTTCGGCCCGTCGGCACTCTCCGCGACCCGCATCTCCAGTTTGTACTGCGACACGCAACTCATCCCTGATCCGATTTACCCGTTCATATCGGCCAACCTGCAACTGAATGCCGCAATTCTTCAGCTGGCGATCGCACTGTATGAGGTACTTCCTCTACGGCCGCTGGTCGACGCTCGGCTGCCTGAACCGCCCGTGGTGCTCTTCCCCAGTTTCGAACAGCAGTTGGAAGAAGGAGATGCGACTACCAAGGCCGGCATCAGTAGCCTCACGTTGAAGGTTGTCGCGCCGCTGCTCGACGCTGAGATCGGCTCACTTGAGGAATTGTTCGAGTTTGCACGCAAGCACGAACAGGCCTTTCTCGATGCCGTGCTTCGCGAACGCCTGTTCATACCGCCGGGCGAGTCACCTGATTCGCGATTCACCGCAGAGGAGGCCCGAAAGCTTTATCTCGATAGCCTGAAGGGCGTGAGAGATGGCACGCTCTTTCAGAAGATGAGCGAGATCCCCACGGGCGTTCTGATTCTCAATGGCATCGTCGAGCGGCTTCGGCCCCAGTTCCACATCCTCGAGAATTCCACAGAGCTCTCGGCCCAGCCCCTTCTGAGCCAGCCGGCCCATTGGCATTACTTCGAGCGCTGCTCCACTGCCGAAGCCCGCGAGTTGGTCAATCAGCGGGTGCTGTCCGATGCTGCGTTTGACACGCTTCGCGCGTTGCAGGACGACAGCCTGACCTGGCTGGCCAACGTCCCCATCGACGGCTTGGCGGAGCTACGGAGAAATCGTGAACACGCGCAGCTGCGCGAGAGGCTGAAGAAGTGCACTGCGCAGCTTGTGGCTGCCGAATCGTCTGATCTCGAATCGGTGACTAAAGAGGTAAGGCATGAACTGTCTGTTCTGATCCAGGAGCAGCAGGCTGCAATCACGGCCATCGAACGGAAATACTCTCCGAAGACCTGGGGCGTGGCTGCAGCGAGCGGCGTGGCAGGGTTGACTGGCGCGGTCATGGTGTTTATGCCCAGCCTGAGCTCGATGATCGGGCTCGCCCCTCCTCTAGTCGCAGGCGCCGCAGCGGTCGGTACGTTGGGGAGTGGGCTCATCAAAGAACTCGCTGCGCGCAACGTCGAGAAGCGCCAAACCAGAACTGGTTTGCTCGGGATGTTGGCCACCGCGCACGCACAGCGCAGGTCCTGAGTGAAATCGTTCGATGAAAGGTGACGCCAGAAGCTTGCGGGCCGCTCACGATGTCTAGTGCAACCGAAAAAGAGGATGAATTGGGAAGTGGTAGCAAGGTAGGCGTGGTGAACGTATTCGATCTGCCCTTCGAGGATTGGTCGATACGGGACTCCACCACTGAAGAGATGGCCGAACTACTCAACCATGGTGGTGTGACGCTCGCCGAGGCTCTGCACATCAAGGACAAGCTTCTCGATGTGGTGTCGAACCACACCGAGGCGGCTGCGCACATGCTGCGCAAGCGTTGGAACAACGCCCTGGAAAATCACGTCGAACGTTCGCTCGACGAGAGCGTGGAATACCGGAATCTGATCGCGCTGATGCCCGAACACGTTCCTGCCGCTCTCGATGCCTACCAAGGAAGCTTCTCACAGCACGATCCAAAACTGGCGGATCAGGCCATCAGAGCTCACGGGGTCCTACTCGCTGAGGGTCAGGTGTTGTTCCACGGCGGCTACTGGCCTACGAATGAACAGAGCTTCGTCACTTCACGCCCCTTCTCCACGTCCTTCTGCCCTCAGGTGGCGCTAAGGAATGCTGAATGGAAGGGCAAAGCGTATGACGCTGGCAGGGTCGATCTGATGGTGGTTCGCGTCAACGAGCCAACCACAAAGGCCTTCGTTTATCGACGAGAAGGCGATCATGGCAACGAGAAAGAGGTTGTCTTCGCAAACGGCGCGCGTCTAAGCAGGGTGCGCGAAACGCGCATCGCCGATGCGACGGTGACAAAAGCTGACTCTCGGTATCAATCGCAGCAGAAGGTCGTTCCAGCGTACGTGATTGAAGTCGAGGTCAGCTGAGGCCGTTACCAGCGGGTCGTGGTGAACACCAGCTCGTTCGACACTGGGTCCCAAATCATTCCGCTACGAGCGGCGTTTTGAATGGCCTCAAGCAATGGGGTGCCAAAGATTTCGGTTGGGTTCACCGACGTCTCCTGGCCCTTGGTCACCACCAAGCCCACGCCGAACCCTTCTAGCCTCGCGATGGCGCTGGTGACGAAATCAGGAATAGATTCGTTCGTCGTGTTGACGTCCAGCCAGACAGTCGTTCCGTGGCCGTGGTTGTAGAAGCGGGCGGCATCTTCAATCGATGCGGCAAGTGGTTCGGCAAGGTCCTTAGGTTGCGGGCCGACTGCGAGGCCAACTCGAATCCTAAGAACGCGCATCTGGTCATCGGGCGATTGATAGGGCTGCGGCCTCAAAGACTCCGCGGCGAGAACCACGCTGCGCGGCCCGAGCATCGTCAGGAAGGCACCGAGGGGCCGATGCGAATCGGCCCGTTTGACGACTGCGTCGAAATTGCGAGACGAGATTGCCGCGAAGTTTTTGTGCAGCTGGGACCAGTTCGGGTATCCCAAAGCGCGTGCGACTTCGTCCCGATGAAAGCCTAGCGTCGACCCGGACGTGTCAACGCGCTGCTGATGCTTCGCAAAGCGGCTCAGCAGAGCCAAAAGGGTCTGAGGGGTATGGGACTGCAGGGTCATGTCAACTCCATGAGCACGATTTAGAGACGGTCCGCAGGCTCAAGTGCTCGAGAGGCAACACGAGATGGAGATGGCAGCGGGATGCGAGTTGCTACGCCAGCGCGGACCGGCAAGCCTTCCCTGAAAGGCTTGGGCCCACTCTACGCCTGCCATCCCCCACTGCATTCGTTTGGCCGTGACCAATGTCACGGTGGCAGCAAGTTCTTCGCGGTCGTCTCGGTTCTAGATCATGGCTGTGCACGTACGCGATCGAACTCTCGGCCCTTTGAACGCCGCGCTCTGCGGCGCCGAAGCGCGCGGCCTCGTCGAGGCACCAAGGGACTGGCGCCGAGGCCCGTCCGGATGTAGACTCCCGGCCCATGGGGAAGCAGCCCCGCCGTTCGCGCCTTCCATAGGCATGGTGAACCTGCTCGAAGACCATCTCCGCCACCATTGGTTGATCCGCTCGGTGCCGGCGTAACGCGAACAACGCCTTTGAAGCGCTCCGGGCTAGGAGATCACCATGGAATCATCTTCCAACGTTGGCGCTGTCTCTGCGCTCAAAACTCGCGCCGACGAGCTTCAAGCCGAAGCTCGTGTCGCCGGTTCGCCCATCAAGCGTGCCCAGGCCCTCGAGCTTGTGGCCCGAGAAAAGGGCTTCAAGGACTGGAATGCTGCCGTCGCAGCAGCAAAGATTGGCGTCACGCCCGTTGCGGCTCAGCCGCTACCGTCGTGGATGGACATCGACAGCCCGCTTCCGCTACAGCCATTTCGGATCCACCTGGCAGGCGACAGGGCCTACGAGTCGGTCAGCGAGCTGTTTCGATGGGCGAAACAGCTTGACCTGATCGGGGGCAACATCCCCGAAGAAGCACGCCGCGAAATGCTGGATGTCATCGGCGGCCGCGTTCCGTATGTCTTCGTTCGCGACGTCGGTCGCTGGTCTGACGCGCTCTATCACCTTTGCGATCGAGGCTATGAGGCCATCAAGGGTGTTGTGGCGACGCGTGAGCAACTCGCGGAAGCAGGCGTTCTCGCTTGGCATGACCACTGCGGGACGCACTCGGGCGACGACATGATCTCCGTGGTTCATGACGACGTTCGCAAGTCGAGGGACGCCGTCGTGATCAAGCGAATGGCCCGTGTTGTTGCAAACATTGCGCTTCTCGCGGACCGTCTTCAGGCGGAAAGGAATGAGGATCATCGGAATGCTGAAGATGCATCTTCGTCGACGGCAGGAGAACTGCTGTGAGCCTGACCGCAACCAGGGAGTCCGATCAAGCCAAGGTGATCGCGCGAGACGCTGAGAAGTCTGACGGGCCATACCGATGCCGAGGCTGCAACGAGGTGCTGACCCTCAAGAAGGGCAACATCAAGGTGCACCACTTTGCTCACAAGCCACCGGTGACGTGTAGCTGGGGTGCCGGCGAGACCGCCCAACATCTCCAAGCGAAGATGGCGATCTACGACGCGCTCAAGTCGGATCCGAACGTCAGCGCAGTGACGGTGGAAGAGCCCCTCGGTGGGCTTGCTGTCGCTGATGTCTACGCAGTGATCTCTGGCTACCCGGTCGCAATCGAAGTTCAGCGCAGCAAGTTGACCCAGGCGCACATTGCGCATCGCAGCGCGAACTACCATCGCATGGGCATACACGTCCTGTGGCTTGCGCTCCAGTCTGATGGACTCAACACCGCGAAGTACAGCCCAAGCGCATGGGAGAAGTGGTGCCACTATGCGTACTTCGGACGCGTGTACTACTGGTCCAGTGGGCAGACTGTCATTCCGTACCACCTTGGGGAGCACATGCTCCATGTCCCAATGAGCACTTGGTACGAGAGTGGTGGCTACGAGAACTCAGCGGGCGGCTACGACAAACCCTCAAGGCGCTGGCGCACGCCACTGGCAGGGGTTCCCGTTTTGATTGGGTCGCACTTCAGGCCAAAGCGTCGCACTGCCAGCCGATCTAAGACGATCGATGTCCCGGAGTGTTCGCTGTACTCCGATGGCCAGCCAGTCTGGTGGGAAAGGCGCCCGCGTGTGACGAACGCTGGGCAGTAGGCGAACCCTTGGACTCTCAAGCGAGAGCCGTGGCCTCTGCCGACAGCAGTGCATCGGATCTCTTTCGACGCCGCGTGTCTGTGTCCATCAGTGAAAACGGCCCCTGCAGGAACTCTGTGCGGGGCCAGTCCTCCATAGGTACGTGTACCTCTTGCCACGGCAGCCCGTCGGCACAGGCGTGGATATCTCGTCTCAGCGTTAGGTTGTCGGCCCTGATGAAAACGTCGGGCGCTCCGGCATCTGCTCGCACGAGTCGGACGCCTCCCGACTCCACGACAAGCGCGGTGCCCGACAGAGCCGCCGGCAGGGCGTCGGCCTCATCGCACGACTCGCAGTAGAAGTCGATGTCGACGTACATGTCGCAGAACGGTTGCACCATCTGCCAGGTCGTGCTGCAAAGGAACACTTCACTGGTCACCAGATCCGTCGGGCCAGTAAGGATCCTCTTTTGGTCTACCGCGCTCTGCATCATGGTTCGGGCGAGGCCAGTCGCCTCGGGGAATCGGGTTTCGATCGCTTTGATGGTAGCAACAAAGCCTCTCGCTCTCCCCAAATTCATCCTGCAATCGGGCCCGGAGGCGACTACTTTCGGCCTGGCTCTACGATCCCGGTCGCTTCTTTAAAAAACCACGTGCCCATGCTGCATCTGGGTTTTCCTTCTTCCAATCGTAAAGCGCTTTGCCTCGTAGCGTCAGTGGGTCAACCGCTGGAGGTGGACTCGACAAACGGCGCCCGCTCCCATTAACGGCGCTTTTGGACGCGTGACGCTTGCCCATCGGCTTGGCCAAGGCTGCGGCCATCTCTGGAAACAGCAGAGACAACAGGCGGTCGTACACAGGATCGCGCAGGTAGTTTGGATCCTGGTCCTTCACGCCCTTTCTGACGGACTCGAGCCAGGGCTTGTACCAGCGCGACAATGCTTCATTGATCGGCGTGGCGTAGGTACGTACGGCGATGAGGTACAGCGACCATTCGCTGCGCCTGCTTCCGGTTGACTGCTGGATAGCGTTGAGTACCTCGGCGGCGGTTGCGTAGTTGTAGCCAATGCCGCAATCGTTCTTGATCGAGAGGAGCCTGGCAAGGATTCCGTGATGGCCCTTCAGTCGGTCGTCGCGCGCTTCAGGAAAGCCATGCCGTTCGAGGGTTCGGGTTGCCGCGGCAAGACGCTGTTCTGCTTCTGCGGCAAGGAATCTTGAAACATGTGGGCTTGGGTGGTCGAACGAATCCGGTGCGAGGGATGCCTCCACCGCAGCAAGGTATTCCTCGCACGCGTGCGCCAAAGACACACCGGCGGGTGCCGGATGTACCGGGCTGCCCCGAACTCCTGGGCCAACCTCTTCAGGGCCTCGCTGGAGCGCAAGGTACTGCTCCTGAAGCTCCTGAGTAAGTCCGGCCAGAATGTCATCCAATCCTGGATAGAACAGCCATTTCTTCGCCTTGACGTCGTCAACCACGAGTCGGCGGAACTGCTCCCGCGTGACCCGCCCACCCGTGATGGAGAGATCGATCTCCAGAGTTGCGGCGCCTTGTGCACGGATGCGCGCCAGCCGTTCCTCGGTCATGTGATTGGTCACGGTCACTTCGACGCACAGCGGATCAAAAAGAACCCGAGCCTCTCTGCTCGCCATGCACATGACGTCGGGCACTAGGCGCCCGAATCGAACCTCAGAGCGGGCATCGGACACAGTCACGCGCTCGGGCTCGACGCGATGGATACGGCGCGGACCCTGCAAACCAGGCTCGTCGATCTCCACGATCGACTCGTTTGCTGGCAGCCAAAGGTGACCGGTCTCTTGAAGAATTCTCTTGGCCTCGAGGTGCAGGAGCGTCTCGCGCCTCAGGACTGGTGAAAGTTCCTCTGAGATGGCGGAATCTGGAGGCAGCCAGTCAAGATGCTCGTCTGCGATCTCTTGTGCATGCTCGTTGGCCTGCACGATCAGCGCGTCGTCATGCCAATGGTGTCGCCAGCACAGAGCGTCAGGAAGAAGGGTCAGCCGGCTCCAAAGCTCAGTTGGCGACAGCGACGCGATGGAAGCGTCCTCGAGCTCAATCACGATCAGGGGAAGTGGACGACCGTCCGCGTCGAGAGGGTCGGGCACATTGCTGGTACCCCCGATGAGTTGCACGTAAACACTTCGACCGTCGTCGAGATTCAAAACAGCGTACGCGCGATCGCTGAAGTTGACGCTGGAGATCCGAACCCGCTCGGGCAACGCAACGGCAAAGCCTTCGTAGGAAACTCCACTCAAGCCGGGGAACTGAGCCCCGACATGGCGGCGAGGCAGCTCGATGACCCCCTGATCTTCAAGCGCCCGGATCGCTGCCGCCCGCGCCGAGACGATCTGGCAGTCGCGGCGCTCCGTGCCATCAGGATGCCGGAAGTGCGGCCGCTTGATCCACTCGCTCTTTGCGGCGTTGACCGCAGTGAGCTTCGCTCCGCAGTTGTGGCACTCGCACCCGCAACTTGCGCCAGTATGCTGCGCGTCTAGCTCCAAGATGTAGCGCGGTCGGCCTGTCTCGCTGTCCCGAGCCCATGTCATCACGAGCTCGGTCAGACGCTGCCGCGCGTCGCCCTGTTCATTGACCTGGACCTTTCTGATTGAATCAGTCATTTCCGAGGCCGGTGCAGCCGCTCAGCCTGCCAGCGAAAACGTGATCTGCGGCTTGTCTGCAGGCGAGCCGATCTTCCACACATAAGCCTTGCTGAAGACGCCAGGCGTGCTGGTCGCGTTCTGCGACAGCACCTTCGCATTCGGAGGTAGCGTCACCTCCGCCTTGCCATCCACCTTGATCGCAAGGGTCTGCAGCTGTGCGATATCCTGCGCCTTCATGATCGGCCCGGTGATTGTGTAGGTGCCGTCCTTGGCCTGCGTCATCGTGAAGAGCTTGAGTGCAGTCGCTTGCTGCCCCTTTCGAAGCGATTCGTCGATGACAAGCTGGTAGCGACCGCTGCCCAGGTAGCGCATGTCTTTGACCCCCGGTGCCTTGGCAGATTTCGCCGCATCAGCCTGGAGGCCGGACTCATCCTTGGCACTCAGCGAACCTTGCTTCTGAATGGCCGCTGCGGCGAGGAGGTGGACCGCCGTTCCTTCATATCGGTACTCTGAACTCCCGTCTGGCGCGACGTTCAGCGAGGCGGTGAACTTTTCCGGTGCCAAGCATCCCGCCATGGCCGCACACAGCAAGGCAACGGCTGTCCATCCGATCGCTCTTTTCATTGGTTCTCCCGTTTCTGTCATTGGAGGAGCCACTGTAGCAACGGTTAGGGCGACGCTGCCGCCCTGATCAGGTACTTGGCTAGGGAGACGCCATCCGAGTCTTTGTCGTTCAGGCCGCCTTCAGGGCTGCTAGCCTTGCCTCGACTGCGCGTTTGCCAATGCCTCGCAAGGCAGCAATCGCAGCAAGGGAGTCGGCGTTCGGCCTGGTCTTGCCGGCCTCCCACGCGTAGACGGACTGGCCACTCGCTCCGATCAAAAGCCCGAAATCGGCGGCGGAGAGACCCAGGCGCTTTCTGTTTGCCGCCATCCCTTGTGCTCGAAAGCGAAGGGCACCTTCTACCGCCTGAGGATCGGTTGCTGCAGCAGCTTCTGCGGCCCTCTTCGACTTTCCCTGCTCCTTGGCGAGTTGCTTGATCGCGCCCTCCAAGGCCTGGACGCGGCGCTTGAGGCCTGCGATCTCAGTGCGCTGCGCCGTGATAAGTTTTCGCTGAGCATCGACGCTGTCGCGAATCTCCTTGCGAGCAAGGCGTGAGATTTCGGCTTTCAGGACACTTGCGATATTTGGCATGCCGGCATTGTGCATCTATCCGGATCGCTAAGACCCGCAAGGTCTGGGGTGCGGTGATACTGGGCTGCCTACGGTTCATTCAAAAACAGCATGGAAGACGTCGTACCAGAGATCCCGGAGTCCCAGCGAAGTGCAATCGAGTCCTTCGTCGCCGCGCGACGAGCCTTGAGTGCCAGAGACCCGCAGCCTGACTGGTTCTGGCTTTGGAAGGACACCGTTGACGCGTCGACTTTCGTGGACGGCTCGATCCCCGGCGACTACGCTTGCCCACCGATTGGGACAATGCGCTCCATCCTCCCGTTCTTCGACGTCGGCTCGCGCGTCGAATCTCCCGAGCGCCGAGCGCGAGTACCTGTGAAGTCGGTGGTCGGCTCAAGTTGGAGATGGCACGAGGGTTCTCTTCCCAGCGGTGCCCGCGGGTCTGTCGTAAGCGCGATTGAGTTTTTTACTGACGCGGAATGTGCTGAGGCGGGCGGCCGGGGCGCCAACGTCTGCTTGGTCAACCCGCTCGGCATCTTCTACGTCAGCGGTGAAGGCAAGAATCGTGTCGCCTTCCTTGCCCGCCATGGAGTCGAGCTGATGCCCTGTCTCCTCAGTGAGAGGTCGTATCCAACCGCGGAGCGTCTTGAGCTTGTCGCAGTGCGGGAGGGACTTCTTTCCTGCTGGCTGTGCGTCCTCGATTCGAACCTGGCTGTTCCGATCCCATACCCCGAATTCACGCTTCCTATCCTCGAAGCTTATGGCGTCCGACGATCGAAATGGCGAACCGAATGGCCAATGCTGGCCACGGTGATGAACTCGTTCCGCATGCAGCGAGGCGAAGATCTGGAGGTCGTCCGACACTCCACCTCCGAGCCGATTCACTTTGGCCTTCTGAAAGCTAGAGAGGAAGCAGCACGCCTGACGCCGCTCTCCGTGCGGTTGCCTCTGTACAGCCATCGTCGACTAGATAGAAAGCCGAACTACGTTCGCAACGTATTCATCGTTTTCGCAGCACTGTTCGTCGGTTTCTGGGTGTTCGAGCGCTCCCAGGCGATGCTAGGGCTAGGTGGCTTGTTGGGCGTCATGGCCATGCTCGCGGTTCCAATCGGTGTTCGCGCAGACGAGCGGACTGATGCTGAAGTCGCGCTTCTCGCAGCAGATGCGTGCAGCAACATCGAGCGCGGTCTAGATGAAGCTCAGCGATCGCTTCGTGCGGAGTCGTAGAAGCGATGCCGGTATCCGCCGTCTGCCTCGGTTTTACAGCTTCTGCAGCACGATGGTCGTCTTGCCCGTGCTCGCAAAGACCGTGCGGGCGGCGCTCTCAATGAGATTTACGTTCGCGTCGAACGTCTCGAGCCACGACCTAGCGTCTCCGCCTGCGCCAAGCTGTCGCTGCATGGCGTCGGCGGTGAGAATCACGCGTACGACGCGCCCCTGCGACACGAAGCTCGATTCGACGCCTTCAATGATCGAGCAAAGCCTGGGATCGCTGAGGGGTCTGTCTGTCATGAGGACAGCGGTACTTGAGGGTAGCTCACCGTGTGATCCTTCATCTTGCTGGAATGCCGCCAGGACTTGAACCGAGGTTCTACGATGGCCCCCAAGCGCTCCACCCGTTCCTCTGAGAAGCCGCCCCGCAAGACGTTGGGCGACATCATCGACGCACTTCCGTTTCGAAAGCTCGGGAAGAGCCCTGTCCTTAATGTTGGAGCGCTTCCCGCAGACACTCTTCCAGACTTGGACCCGCCAGCGTACTGCGAAAAGGAGGCTACCGGTAGCTCACCCGCGGCCGACCAGAGCTTTATACGGAATGACAGGCGGAAGCCGCGGAGCCGAAGGTAAGCCGGCTTGGGGCCAAGCATCGCTGAGCCGATGGACGATCGTGCTCTCTAAGTTGTCTTCGCAAGGCGTGTTTGTAGTCCCAGCGCTTTCTGTGCCGCCGTCAACGACTGACGCGCCTTCCAGTAGTCCGCCCACGGGTCGTCTTTCTGAAAGCTCACATACTCGCGCGCGGTGGCGATTGTCCACTGCGCTCCGCTCTTGAGTGACGAAAGCTGCTCCCACGACACAGGCATCGAGACACCCAGCCCCGGCCGCGCGCGAGCCGAAAAGGCGGCCGCCGTCGTTTGCGCATGCCCGTTGCGGAGGTAGTCAATGAAGATCTTTCCGACGCGGTTGCTGCCTCCGGCGACAGCGACGAACCGCGACGGAATCACCTTCGCCATATGTCTGACGGCCGCCTGCGAGAAGCTCTTGACCGCGTCGTAGTCCAGGCGCGCGGCCAGTGGGACGACCACATGCAAACCTTTGCCCCCGCTGGTCTTCAGCCACGATTGCAGACCAAGCTCCGTGAGCAGCGTCCGCATCAGCAGCGCCGCCTCCTGAAGGTTCGCCCAGGTCACACCTTCGCCGGGGTCTAGATCGAAGATCACGCGGTCTGGCTTGTTGATGTTCTTGACCAGGGAGTTCCACGTGTGGAACTCAATGACGTTCATCTGCGCAGCCGAAACTAACGCCTGCGCTGTGTCGACGGCGAGTAGCGCATCGTGACCGGGCCAGAGGTCGGGATCGAGCTGAGTCAGGCCAGGCAGCTTGCTCTCGTCGTGCTTCTGGAAGAACAGCTGGCCCGTGACGCCGGTTGGCGCACGAACAAGGGATGCCGGGCGGCCCTTCAGGTGCGGCAGCATCCATTCGGCGATCGACTCGTAGTACCGAACCAGGTCGATCTTCTTCAGGCCGGTCGACGGATCGATCACCCGTTCTGCATTGGTCACCTTCACGTTGGTCTTGGCAGATGCTTTGCGCACCGGCGATCCGGTAGGTGCCGGCTGCGCCTGCTCGCGCGTGATGGCTCTGCCAGGCTTGTCCGTCCTGACGCCGCGGAAGACAGGATGACGAATGTGGCCGTCCGGCGTCCACTCGCCAAATGCAACTTCGACGACCATCGTCGGCTTGACCCAGCGCTCCGTCCCCGCGGCGCGCCTCGACCACCTTCCAGGCGCCACAGACTTCGGATCGATCGCTGGCGTCTTGGTTTCTAGCTTCGTAAGCTGCTGGTGAAGATCCTGCCCCATCTTCGAGTCCCAACCGGTACCGACGGAGCCGGCCGAACGCAGTTTTCCATCCTCGCCGTGGTAGCCGAGGATGAGGCTTCCAGCCTCGCCGCGTGCGCCCGTTCGGTCAGTGAAGCCCAGTACGACGAACTCTTGACGCTGGGCGCACTTGAGCTTCAACCACGTGTCTGTGCGCGCGGACACATAGGGGGCGTCGGCCCGCTTGGCCATGACGCCTTCCATGCCAAGTTGGCAGGCCGCCGCCAACATCTGGGACGGTGGCACCTCGAAGGCCTGGCTGAAGCGCACCGTGTCGCTCTCCTTGGGTTCGATCAGGTGCTGCAGAAGCGCTCGGCGCGCATGCAGTGGCACTTCCCGAAGATCCTTTCCGCCGTGGTACGGGAGGTCGAAGACGAAGTAGATGACGTCCTTGGTGCGAGCGTTGTCGATGCTGTTCTGAAGAGCGTTGAAGTTCGGCATCCCGTTCGTGCCCATGACGACAATCTCGCCGTCGATCCATGCGGACTCGATGCCGAGGCTGCCGACAGACTCGGCCAGCACCTTGAATTTGCTCGTCCAGTCGTGGCCGTTGCGAGTGAAGAGGCGCACGTCGCCGTCCTCGATCCGCGCCAAGAGCCTGTAGCCATCGAGCTTGTTCTCGACGATCCACGGAACGCTTGGGGAGACCGCCTCCGCGAGCGTGGCGAGCTGCGGTGAAAGTTTCGCCGGAAGTGGCGCATCAACGGCGCGCGCCAACGCAGCGTCGTCGTCGATTGCCGCCTTGACCACCCGGGCGCGCTCAGGCTCACGATCTTCGACAAGTCCGAGAGGCTTCTCGACGACGCTGTCCGGGAGTGCGCTGATGACATCGTATTCGGCCGTCGGCCGGGCCCAGGCATCCCCGCGCTTCTTGAACAGCATCCACTGCTCTTGCTTCTTCTCGCCTGGCTTGGAGATGCGCACCAATTCCCAGAGCCCAGCGAGCTTATGACCATGCAGTTTGAAGAGCACTTTGCCCTTGGTCAGGCCGTCGCGCGGGTCTCCGACGGGCTCCCAGGTGCCGCGATCCCAGATGATGACCGTGCCGCCGCCATACTCACCCTTCGGGATCGTTCCTTCGAACGCGTTGTACGAGATCGGATGGTCCTCCACGTGGATGGCCATCTGTTTGCTCGCCGGATCGAAGGATGGGCCCTTGGGGACAGCCCAGCTCACCATGACGCCGTCCAGCTCGAGCCGGAAATCGTAGTGCAGCCTCGACGCCCAGTGCTTTTGGATCACGAAGTGGAGTTCGCCGGCGTCGGCCTCTAGAGTCGGCACGGTTCCAGCTGGCTCCGCGGTCTTCGTGAAATCTCGCTTGGCGTTGTACCGGGAGAGAGGAACGTCCGGCGCATCCCCCGCCGACACCGATGGCTTACCTCCTTTGCTGACCCGGGAGCTCGCACGACCGTGTGTCGTTGCCTTTGACGTCCTGGCGACCTTGGCAGGCTCGACTTCGGCCCAGACCGGCGCATGGTCGCTCGCGTTCTCCTTGCCGCGCTCGTCGCGATCAACGCCGGCGCTCGCCACCCTCAGTGCCGCGCTGACCAGGATGTGGTCGATGCGAAGGCCTGCATTGCGTTCCCAGCGCTTGCGGCGGTAGTCCCAGAATGTGAACGGCGTGTCTCTGGGGTGCGCGGCCTGCAGTGCGTCGGTCCAGCCTTGATCAAGGATGCGGGCGAAGGCGTCACGTGGCTCGGGCTGGAGAAGCGCGTTGTCTCGCCAGGTGTCCGGCTTGTAGATGTCGGCGTCGGTCGGGACGACGTTCCAGTCGCCAAGCAGAACGACCGGCTGGCCGGACGCCCAGAGCTCCGCGGCGCGCAGACGCATGCGCTCCAACCAAGCGAGCTTGTACTGGAATTTCGGGCCCGGCTGGGGGTTGCCGTTTGGAAGGTAGAGGCAGCCGAACAGGACGCCGTTGATTGCGGCTTCCACGTACCGAGCCTCGCGATCCTTCGGATCGCCGGGGAGCGAGGTGGTGACAGGCAGAGGCTCATGATCGCGGCCGAGAAGCGCGACGCCGTTCCAGGTTCGCTGGCCCACGACCAGCGACTCGTATCCGGCCTTCCTGAGCTCTTCCGTTGGGAAGTCGGCTGTCGGCGCCTTCAGTTCCTGAAGAGCGACGACGTCTGTAAGCGTCCGGCGATCCCGGGTGTCCAGAGGTGGCTGTCAGAATGATGGCTATGCAGATACCCATCAACGAACAGATCGATGCCATCCTTACCGGGCGCGTGTGGAATATCGTACGACGCTACTGC